>Ga0315277_10002969_pt1 | contig 23314 bp, 23 predicted proteins | sample YL17G05_15_MG_FD_203695 | JGI IMG/M metagenome (GOLD analysis project Ga0315277, IMG submission 203695) | Sediment microbial communities from Yellowstone Lake, YNP, Wyoming, USA - YL17G05_15 | ecosystem: Environmental > Aquatic > Freshwater > Lake > Sediment | place: USA: Wyoming | collected...
TCCAAGGCACGCTGAAGGCCATGCAGCGCTTGAGCCGCCAGGTGCTGTTCGCCACCGTGCCGCACCCGCCCCGCCGCAAGCGACTGGGCAAGAAAGTTTTGGGCACTATGTAAGCGCCATTCACCTGAAAGGTCGCGGGCGGGGAGGCAAGCCGGAGGCTTGCACCACGCGATTGGAGCGCCGGCCGCTGGCACGGCGGTTGGTGAAGGTCGTCGCCAGTGACGCCGAATCGGAGGCTGGCGTTTCTTTCCGGGAACTTGCGGGTCGGCCATTGCGCGCTTGCCCGGCGTCTGTCGCGCCGCAAAACTCCCGCCATGATCCTCGAACTGATCAACACGGGCAGCGAGTTGATGCTGGGCCGCACGCTCAACACGCACCAGCAGTGGCTCTGCCGCCAACTGGCCGACCTCGGCTATGTCGTGTCGCGACAGGTCGCGGTGCCGGACGCGGGCCAGGCCATTGAGCAGGCGGTGCGCGAGTCGCTGAGCCGCGCGGATTTGATCCTCGTGACCGGCGGGCTGGGGCCGACTTCGGACGATCTCACGCGGGAGTTGATCGCGCAGTTGCTCGGGCGGCCGTTGCGTGAAGACCCGGTCATAGTTGCGCAGCTCCAGAACTTCTTTGCCTCGCGCAACCGCCCCATGCCGCAGCGCAACCGCGTGCAGGCGCTCGTGCCGGAAGGCGCGACTGTGCTGCCGAATCCGCACGGCACCGCGCCGGGGCTGGCAATGGAAGTGCGCCCGAATCCTTTCCGCGAAGAAGGCAAAACGAGCTGGCTCGTGCTGCTGCCCGGGCCGCCGCGCGAGTTGCAGCCGATGTTCACGGACACTGTCGTACCGCTGCTCCGCCGCGTGCTGCCGCTGAAGAACGAATTCATCTGCCGCACGCTGCGAAGCACGGGCATTGGCGAGTCGGCCTTGCAGGCGCGCATCGGCGGGCTGCTCCAACCGCTTGTGGAGCAGGGCCTCGACCTTGGATACTGCGCGCATTCTGGTCGTGTGGACGTACGCCTGGCCGCACACGGCGCGAGCGCTGCGGATCTCGTCCGTGCCGCCGAGAGCGTCGTGCGCGCGGAAGTTGGCCCGCAACTGTTCGGCGAGGGCGATGAGGAACTGGAGTCGGTCATCGTCCGGCTGTTGACCGAGCGCGAGGAAACGCTGGCCGTGGCCGAATCCTGCACGGGTGGGTGCCTTGCGCATCGGCTGACGAATGTGCCCGGCGCCTCGGCGGTTTTTCTGGGCGGTCTGGTGACTTACAGCAACGAAGCGAAGCAAAAGTTTCTGGGAGTGCGGGCGCAGACCCTGGCCGAGCACGGCGCCGTGAGTGAAGCGGTCGCCCGCGAAATGGCCGAGGGAGCGTGCCGGGAGAACCGGACGACCTACGCGCTGGCGGTGACGGGCATCGCAGGCCCGACGGGCGGCACGCCAGTGAAACCCGTCGGAACGGTTTTTGTGGCGCTGGCTGGGCCGTTTCGGACAGTGGTCGAGAAGAATTTCAATCCGTACGACCGCGAAACGTTCAAGCAGGTGACAGCGCAACAGACGCTGGATTTGTTGCGACGCACCCTTGCCCGCCGCGCCGGGACATAGCAAACCCGCAGGTGCGAATACCCGCGGGTTTGGAAAATCGCTCTCCGGCAATTAAGCGCCGTTGTCGCCGATGGCTTCGACCGGGCAGCCTTCCTTGGCTTCCTTGCAACGGGTTTCTTCTTCCGGGGATTCCGGTTGTTTGAAGACGTAGGAGTAGCCGCCGTCCTCGTTGCGCTTGAAATTGTCAGGGGCGGTTTCGCGGCACAGGTCGCAGTCAATGCACTGGTTGTCCACGTAGTACTTGCCCGGCACGCTTTCGGGATATTTGTTTGCGATGTCAGCCATAAAATTGTGCGTTTACGGGTGACATATATGCGACCGGAAACGCGGCTTGGCAAGCGCCAATTCTGCGAATTCAGGCTGTGATTCCTGTTTTCAACCCCCGCGATTTGTGCTCATCTGGCCGCGATGATTCACCCGACGGCTGTCATTCACCCGAAGGCCAGACTGGACCCGACCGTGCACGTCGGCCCGTACGCCGTCATTGACGAGGGCGTGGAGCTCGGGCCGAACTGCGTTGTCGGCCCGCAGGTATATCTCACGGGGCTGACGCGCGCGGGGGCGCACAACCGCTTTCACGCCGGCTGCGTCATCGGCGACGCCCCTCAAGATTTGAAATACAAGGGCGAACCCACCGGGCTGCGCATCGGCGACCACAACATCTTCCGCGAACACGCCACCGTGCACCGCTCGAACAAGCACGGCGAGGAAACCGTCATCGGCTCGCACAATTTCGTGATGGCGCACAGTCACGTGGCGCACAATTGCGTCCTGGGGAACCACGCCATCATCGCGAACGGCGCGTTGCTGGGAGGGCACGTCACCGTGCAGGACCGCGCGTTCATTTCCGGCAACTGCCTCGTGCACCAGTTCACGCGCGTCGGCACGCTGGCGATGATGCAAGGCGGCTCGGCCATCAGCAAAGACCTGCCGCCGTTCACCGTGGCGCTGCGCGACAACGAAATGTGCGGACTGAACATCGTCGGGCTGCGGCGGGCGGGCTTCAGTGCGGAACAACGGCTCGAATTGAAGCAGCTTTACCAAACGCTTTTCCGCTCCGACCGCAACCTCCGCGAAGCGCTGGCGGGAGCGCAGAAACACTTCAGGAGCGAAGCTGCGAAAACGCTGCTGGACTTCGTGGCGGCGGCGAAACGCGGCGTGTGCGCGGACGTGGGAAACGAACAGGAATCAGCCGACGACCCTCCCGAATGAACCACCGACCGACGAACCACATGTTCTCCCAAGAGCCGCAGCGGGTTCATTGCGCATGCCAATCGGTGACAGGACGGGATCCGCCGGAGTGGGATTTATTCCTTGAACCCGCGTGGTGTTTTGGCGCGTTCTGAGTGCGCCGCATGAATGTGCCGTCCGCCAAGCTCGTTGTGCCGGGGCAGCTCCTGACCGAAAGCCCGCAGCGCGATTTGGAGGCCATCATCCGCTCGCGCACGCCGCTCATCGCCATCGAGAGCAACGAAGAGCCGCAGGTCGTCGGGATGCTCCGGCAGATCACGCTTCGGCTGCAACTGCGGGCGTTTCGCTGGACTGTCACGGAAGGCTTGCAGGCGTTCAATCCCTGTGATCAGCCGTCACAGTCGGTGCTCAAGTCGCAGGAGTTGCTCAATTACATCAAGACCTCCGCTTCCAATTCCCTGTTCGTGCTGCTGGATTTTCATCCGTATCTGGAGGACGCGGTGCACGTGCGCTACCTCAAGGACATCGCGCTCAACTACCCGAAGCATTACTCGACGGTGGCGCTCGGGGGCTTCACGCTGAAGGTGCCGGAGGAATTGCGGCCGTTCACCGCCCCGTTTCATCTGCCGCTGCCGACGATGGACGAACTGCGCGGCATCATTTGCGACGCGGCGGCGGACTGGGGCGCGGAGCATGGCCGGCGCGACGTGCAAACCACCAACTAAGCCATTGACCTGCTCGCGCGCAACCTCGGCGGCCTCACCGCCATGGATGCGCGTCGCCTCGCGCTCAAGGCCATCAATGACAACGGCGTCATCGCCGAAAGCGCCATGCCGGAGGTCATGCGCGCGAAATACGAACTGCTCGGAAGCGACTCGCCATTGAGCTTCGAGTACGAGACGGCGAAGTTCGCGGAGATCGGCGGCATGGCGCGATTGCGGCAGTGGCTCGAAGTGCGCAGGAGTTTTTTCACCGACGACGACCAGCCAAACCTCGATCCGCCGCGCGGCATTCTGCTGCTGGGCGTGCAAGGTTGCGGCAAAAGCCTCGCGGCGAAGGCGGCGGCGGGCATTTTCGGCGTGCCACTGCTCCGGCTCGATTTCGGTGTGCTCTACAACAAGTATTACGGCGAGACGGAGCGCAATCTGCGGAAAGCCCTGGAGAGCGCCGCCGTCATGTCGCCCTGCGTGCTCTGGATGGACGAGATCGAGAAAGGCCTGGCGGTGGGTGATGAGGACGACGGGCTTTTACGCCGCATACTCGGGACAGTCCTCACCTGGATGTCTGAGCGCCGTGCGCCGGTGTTCCTGGTGGCGACGGCGAACGACATCACCCGCTTGCCGCCGGAACTCGTGCGCAAAGGCCGGTTCGATGAAATCTTTTTTGTGGACCTGCCGTCGCCGAAAAACCGGCGGGACATTCTGGCAATTCACCTGCGCAAGCGTTGTCTCGACCCGGCGCAGTTCGACCTCGACGCGCTCGCGAAGGCCACGGACGGTTTTTCCGGCTCGGAAATCAAACAGGCCATCGTGTCGGCGATGTACACGGCTCACGCGCAAGGCCGCACCGTGACGCAAGCCGACTTGCTGGCAGAGATCAAGCAGACCCGCCCGCTCTCGGTCGTCATGGCCGAGAAGGTGGAAGAAATCCGGGAATGGGCGGCGGGGCGGACGGTGCCGTGTGACTAGACTGCCGCCGCAATCAAATCCCCCACCTCACGCGTGCCGTAGCCCATCTTGCCCGCGGCGAGTGACTTGATCTTTGTGTTGATGATCTTCACGAGTGCCGCCTCGATGGCCGCCGCCGCTTTCGCTTCGCCGAGGAAATCCAGCATCATCCCGGCGGCGTTGATGGCGGCGATGGGGTTGATGACGTTCTGGCCGGTGTATTTCGGTGCGCTGCCGCCCATCGGCTCGAACATGCTCGTGCCTTCAGGATTGATGTTGCCGCCCGCCGCCACGCCCAACCCGCCCTGAATCATCGCCGCCAAGTCCGTGATGATGTCGCCAAACATGTTGTCGGTCACGATGACATCGAACCACTCCGGGTTTTTCACGAACCACATGCACGTCGCATCCACGTGGGCGTAATCGCGCTTCACGGTCGGGTAGGCCGTGCCGAGTTCGTGGAACGCGCGCTCCCACAAATCGAACGCGTAGGTGAGCACGTTGGTCTTGCCGCAAAGCGTGAGTTGCGCTGTCTTGCCGGCCTTCACGTCCTCGGGTTTGAGGCCCTTCCACGCCTTGCCGCCGCGCTGGCGCTTCGCGAGGTCGAAGGCGTATTTCAAACAACGGTCCACGCCGCGCCGCGTGTTGACGGATTCCTGAATGGCGACTTCATGCGGCGTGCCCTTGAACACGAACCCGCCCGACCCGGTGTAAATCCCTTCGTTGTTCTCGCGCACGACGGTGAAATCAATGTGCTCGGGCCCCTTGTCCTTCAGCGGGCAATCCTGGGCACGATAGAGCTTCACGGGGCGAAGGTTGATGTATTGCTCCAGCTCGAACCGCAGCCGCAGGAGGATGCCTTTCTCCAGAATGCCCGGTTTGACTTGCGGATGGCCGACCGCGCCGAGGAAGATCGCTTTGAACTTGCGCAGCTCAGCGATTGCGCTGTCCGGCAGGACTTCGCCGGTCTTGAGGTAGCGTTCGCCGCCGAAATCGTAGGCATGCCAGTTGACCTTGAAGCCGAATTTCTTGGCCGCGGTGTCCGCGACCTTGACGCCCTCGGCGGCTACTTCCGGCCCCGTGCCGTCGCCGCCGATCAATGCGATGTCGTAGGTCTTCATGTGTAAATCTTGCTTCTCCGAAACCAAGGAGGCGGGATGCTACCGGCTTCAGTCCGAGTGGCAACGGAATTCCACAGCGGAACCTTCGGCGGGGCCGGCTCAACCGGCGAGGGCGCATTGCCGCTCGAACTCGTCGAGCGCGATCGTGCGGCCCGTCAACCGCGCCTCTTCGGCCGCGAACGCAATCATGTGGCTGTGCACTGTCGAATCGAGTCCGGCTTCGAGCGGCACACCGGGCGCCTTCGTCATTTCACCGTGAAGCGCCCTGACGAGGCCTGGGTCGCCGCCGCCGTGAAGTTCGTAACCACCATCCTCCGCCTGAACAGTGTAGCGCACGGGCTGGCCTTCGTGCGGGAAGAGAATCAAGTGCGCGCCGAAGTGATGCCGGTAAGTCTCGCCGCCTTTGAGGACGCCGCGTGTGCCATAGACCTCGATGTGCCGGCCGTTCTCGAACGCCGTCATGGTGAACGTGCCGGTGATGCCGCCGTCAAACTCCATCGCCGACACCTGCCGGTCCACCGCGTCGTTGTCGCAGCGATAAACGCAGCGGCCCCAAGGGCTGATGCGCAGCCACGCGACGATTTCCTCCGGCGTCGCGTCGTGGGCCCGGTCATAGACCATCGGCAGCCACGGGAAACGCATATCGGTCGTGTAGCGCAGCGCGTTGTAGGGGCAAGTGTCGCCCACCGGGCAGCCATCAGTGCAACGCGCCGGGGCGCCGGCGGGCGCGCGCTCGGGCCGGAAGAACTCCAAGGTGCCAAAACTCGCGATCCGCCGGCAACGCCGCCCGACCAGCCAGTGGACGATGTCCACGTCGTGGCAGCACTTCGAGAGGATCATGGGCGAGCTTTTGCCGACGACCGCCCAGTACCCGCGGACGAACGAGTGGGCCTGGTGCCACGGCATCACCCCTTCGTTCGCCTGAAGGGACGCAATCTCCCCCAGCGCACCGGAGGCGATGATCTCTTTGACCTTGCGGTAAAATGCCGCGAAGCGCAGAACAAAGCAGACCATCACCCGACGCTTCATCTTCTTGGCGAGGCGTTCGATCTCCAGCACCTGCTCGACGCGCGTCGCGATGGGTTTTTCCAGCAGCACATCGTAGCCCGCCAGCAGCGCGCCCCGGCAATGCTCGAAATGAAAGTTGTCCTGCGTGGCGACGATCATCACGTCCGCGAGCCTGCCGGCGGCCAAGAGGGCGTCCGCACTGTCGAATCCGCGGAAGTTTGGATTGCCGGAAAGGCGGCGGACTTTCTCGACCCGTTCCGGCACGGGGTCGGCGCCGGCGACGATTTGGAAGCGGTCCGGGTGGCGCGCCGCAAGTCCGGTGTAGGTCTGCCCACGCGCGCCGCAACCGATGCAGACCAGCCGGAGCGGTTGAAGTGAAGCGCTCATGCCCGAAAGGGAAACAGTTTCCGCGGCTTGGGGCGAGCGAGAATGTCAGTTGCCTGTCAGACTAGTTCCAGAAAGAAGCACAGCGTCCTGTGGCACGTCGGGTTCCAAACCACCCTCAAATGACCGGCTCCGAGTCCGCGGCTTCGAAAAACGCGACAATGTTCTCCCACGGCGTTTCGGGCGGAAGCACGTGCGCTGGCGCAAGGATCAACCCGCCGCCACAGCCGACTTCGCGAATGCGGGCGCGGACCTCAGCCCGCACGTCATCCGGCGTGCCGCGCGGCAGAGTGCGTTGCACGCTCACCGTCCCCCAGAACGAAAGCCGGTCGCCATGGCGACGTTTGATCGCCGCCGAGTCCATGCACTCCGGCTGGACCGGATTGAGGATGTCCACGCCGATTTCGATCAGGTCTGGGATGAACACTTCCACGTTTCCGTCCGAATGATAGAAGACGCGCGTGGCGGCCTTGGCTTCCTTCGCGGCGCGCACGGTGGCCGCCAGGTGCGGTTTGAGGAACCGACGCCACGTTTCGAGGCTCATTAGCGGGCCGGTTTGGCCAGCGATGTCGTCGCCGGTGATGAGGATGTCCACGCCCGCGCGGGCGAACTGCCGGGCGGCGTATTGCTGAAAGGCGGCCGTGCGCTCGAACAAGGCGTGCGCGACTTCCGGCGCCGTGAGCAGGTCCATCATCAAGTTCTCGATGCCGCGAAGGTACCAGGAGCGCTCGAAGACCGAGCCAGCGTAACCAGTCACTGCCAAACCTTCCGCTTGAAGGGACTGCACCCGCCGGCCCACGCCTTCGAAGCGCTCGGGTTGATCGAGATCGGGCCACGGGTATTGCTCAAGCTGGGCAGCGTCGCGAAGGCCCCGGAGCGGCGATTCAACATGCGCGAAATGGTGGAAGTCGCCCGCCCGCCACCAGACACCCCATTCGTCCACGTCGCCGCTAACCAGCGCCGCCGGGGCTTCGTCGCCCAGCCACTCCGCAAAACGCTCGCGCGGCAGCGTCGTCGGGTTGAATTCAACGCGCGTGATGTCCATGCCGAAATAATCTCGTGGCGTTTTGGGCGCACAACGCTCGCGGAGCAGCCGTTCGATGGGTGGCGTGTAACCGATGGCCTCCTCGTAAAGCAGACGGGGCACGCGGTCCGTGAGCCGATGCGCCAGCGCAGTGAGCACTCGTTCGCGAGAGGTCATGGTCGACCGGAATCGGAAAAGTTCCACGTCAAGCCTCGAACATGGAGCGCCGAGCTTCGCGGCCGGCGTTTCGTTCGATGTTGGAGGTTGGGCGTTGGATGTTCGATATTCACCCCAAATGTCTCCTCAACCATCCGGGCCGTGTCTTCGTGCGGTCTGGCTTTTACGATTTCCAAGTGCCCGGAGGCTATTGCGGCATCGCCGAGTTTGTCGAGCCGGATTACCGCAGGATGAATCTCGAACTTGAACCTGGTGGGTCAGGCACAGACAATCACGGGCAGCAACCATGTGCGATTCGCCACCCGACCCAACTGGAGCAGGTCGCCCACGCACCAGTTCCGCCAGACGACGCCTGATCGTCGCTGTGGCGCTCGGTGCCGCGCTGGTGCTTGCGCCGCTCGCTTACCGCCACTACTGGTTGAGCCACCCGGTTGGCAGCGGCCCCGCCGGCCCGGCGGTGCCGCGCGAGCCTTTCGCCACGAACTGGAGCGCGGGTCCGGTGTTGCTGGTTGGCTTGGGTGACAGCGTGACCGCCGGCTTCGGAGCGCGAAAGGGTTATTCGTACTTTAGTCTGCTCGCCACAAACCCACCTGACGGAACTACCGAGATGCGCGGGATTTGCCTGAGCGCCGTCTTTCCGAAGCTTCGCAGCACGAATCTTGCGCTCTCAGGCAGTACGTCAGCCCAGCACGGGGAAAAACAGTTGCCTCGCCTGCCGCTACAGGATGCCCAAACGCTGGGCGTCGTGGTGATCACGACTGGCGGCAACGACATCATCCACAATTACGGAAAGACGCCGCCTCGCGAGCAAGCCATGTACGGCGCAACGTGGGAACAGGCGCAGCCGTGGATCGCCAACTTCGAACGGAGACTCGGCGAAATGCTCGACGCCGTCCAACGCAAATTCCCAGGCGGTTGCGAAGTCTTCCTCGCGAACATCTACTATCCGACTGACGGCTTGGGCGACGCGCATGCCGCAGGATTGCCGCCCTGGCCCGACGCCATGCGGATTCTTGCCGCCTACAATGACATCCTCCAGCGCGCCGCGAAGGAGCGCGAGCATGTCCACCTTGTTGACCTCCACGATGCCTTTCTCGGACACGGCATCCACTGCTGCCAGTTTTGGAGAAAGTTCTATCGCGGCGAAGACCCGCATTACTGGTTCCACGAAAACCTCGAGGACCCGAACGAGAGCGGCTATGACGCGCTGCGCCGGTTGTTCCTGATCGAGATGGTGAAGCAGGCAAAGCGTTTCCGGTGAGGCTCGGGCGAAAACAGTTTTGTTCCGCTGCGGCCCGCTGCTAACGTGGCAGCCATGCAGCAACGATTTACAAAGGCTCTGGCGCATCTCGTCACCTCAGTTTGCCTGCTCATCGCGGCTCCGATTGCACGCGCCGAAAACTGGCCGCACTGGCGCGGACCGCATTTCGACGGCTCGTCCGCCGAGCAAAGCCTGCCGGACGATTTCTCGAAGACCAACAATGTGAAATGGGTCGCGCCGCTACCGGGGCCGTCCGCCGCCACGCCCATCGTCTGGAACGACCATGTGTTCGTCAGTTCGCTGGACACGAAAAGCAAAACGCTCCACGCCCTCGCGCTGGACCGCAAGACTGGCAAGGAACTCTGGAACCACGAGATTGCGCCCGCCTACAGCGAGGGACCGCGGAGCAGCCTCTCCTCACCGTCGCCGACCACGGATGGGAAACTGGTCTGGTTTTATTACGGCACGAGCGACCTCGTGGCTTTCGATTTCGGCGGCAAGAAGATCTGGTCGCGGAACATTCAAAACGACTACGGGCAGTTCGCTTTCATGTGGGTTTATTCGTCCAGCCCGACGCTCTACGATGGCAAGCTGTTCATTCAAATCCTGCAACGCAACGTGCCCGTGCGTGGGCGTGGACGCGCCGACGGCCTGAACGATTCTTACCTGCTCGCGCTCGAACCGCAGACGGGCAAGGAACTCTGGAAACACGTCCGCCCCAGCGACGCCCACGGCGAATCGCACGAGGCCTACAGCACGCCAATTCCGTTCGAGTTCGCGGGCCGCCGCGAGCTGCTGATCACTGGCGGCGATTGCATCACGGGCCACGACGCGGCGACGGGTGCGGAGTTGTGGCGCTGGGGCACGTGGAATCCGGAGCGCATCACGCACTGGCGGCTCGTGCCCTCGCCGGTGGCTGGCGGCGGCGTGGTGCTCGCCTGCGCGCCGAAAGGCTCGCCAGTCTATGCCTTCAAAGCCGGCGCGAAGGGCACGCTCATGGACAGCGACCTGCCTTGGATCAGCCAGGATCGCGAGATTTCGAGCGATGTCGGCACGCCGCTGTTTTACCGGGGCAAATTCTACGTCCTCAACGGCGACCGGAAAACCATCGCGCGCGTGGACCCGGCCACCGGCAAGGCTGACTGGATCGGCGAACTCGGCACGCGCGCCAAAATCGAATCGTCACCTACCGGTGTGGACGGGAAAATCTACTTCCAAGACTTCCGCGGCGACGTCTTCGTGGTGGCAGCCGGCGAACAATTCAGACTCCTGCGCACGATTCCAATGGGCGACGAGGGCGAGGACACGCTGCGCGCCACGATCGCGGTGTCGCAGGGCAACCTGTTCGTCCGCACCGGGAGCAAGCTGTATTGCGTCGGCGGAGTGCCGGTTTCCGACCCGGCGCGTTGACCTGCCAAGCCAAAAGCGGTGCGCTGGAAGTCAGCCGAATGTACGCGAGTCTTGCTTCAGCGAGCCGGTCGTTTAAGGTTCCTCCAGCCGTGCAGGCGCGAGGTGAACGGCCACGCGCAGGTCAACGCGACCGACTTGCGGGGCTTCAGAAGCAAATGCTCCAGGTTGGGTAGATGCCCTTCGCTCGGGCGAAGATTTCGGATAAGCTCATTTCCAAATGCTCGCCTGTTCCAGTGTTCACGAGCACGAAACCGAATTGCCTTTTGAGGCTCTGCGCTACGAGCACCTCAGCCGCAGTGAGCGCGAAGAAATAGCCCGAGAAGTCTGCTCTCAGCTTCTTCCGCGTGGATTTGATTTCGAAGACCGTTATCTGCTCAATGTGCTTCTCGACTTCCGCCACGTCCGCCAAGTCCACCGGCGCGGAAAGTTTGACCACATCGAACGCTTTTCCGTAAACGACCTTGCCACCCTTTGCGAATGCAACGAGTAGATTCTGCCTCTGTTTTCCCGTCGGAACGATGAATCCCGCTTTCTTGGCGACAAGGATTGCCGCAGCCGCCTTGGCGGTTTTCTGGCCGGACTGGAACTCGACAACCAGGTCCTCCTTCATAGCTTCAGCCGCCTTTCGGTCGCCGGGCCTTGGTCAGTCTGGCGGAATAAGCAGCCGCGAAAACTTCGATGCTCATTCCGAGCGCTTCACACACCAAGGCCGTTTCGACGAAGTCGAGACGCCGCTCGCCGCTCTCGTACTTGCTGATGTAACTCTGCGGCAGACCCAGACTCGCCGCCACGTCCGTCTGCGTAAGATTCTTTGCAAGCCGCGCCTCTTTGAGGAGTTCGCGGAAGACATCGTCCGCCTGCGTGTATCTGGTCTTTGACACCGGGCGATGATATGCGGCTTGCAATTGACAACCCAAAACGGGATATTCCCCGGACGCGAGTGAAACGCAGAATCACAATCGCAGACGTTCAGGCTGCGCTCGACGGCTTTGTGCAGGCTGGCTTGGTCCGTGGGTTTCCGGTGATCTCTTCCGAATCAACTGATCATGACACCGAATCGGAGCTTTACGCACTGAGCCAAAAACGCCGGACGAGAAGTTACGGAAATCGAGAACCCCCGCTCATCAAACAAATCATCGAGGAGTTTTGTCCACGCTTCACGCCGGGCGCGACCGTCGTTTACATCGGCGATGCAGAGAGCAAGTTCCTGCACCTCGAAGCGGCCTACCTTGGAGGATTGGGCGTCGTGATTGCGCCGTCGGCGAAGATGCCCGATGTCGTCTTGCATGACACGCAGCGCAACTGGCTGCTGCTGGTCGAAGCTGTCACGAGCGCGGGCGCGGTGGATTGGAAACGCCGGAACGAACTCAAGGAGCTTTTCAAAGGCTGCAAAGCCGGGTTGGTGTTCGTGACCGCGTTCGAGACGCGGCGCGCGATGCAGACTTTCCTGCCGCTGATTTCCTGGGAGACGGAAGTGTGGGTCGCTGAAGCACCAGACCATTTGATTCACTTCGACGGCGAGCGGTTTCTTGGGCCGTATCCTGACGTCATGCCCGGAGGGGGCTTCTGAGATGTCCAACCGCTCACGGCTCTCCGCATGATGTTGCCCTACAAAATCGCCACGCTGCTTTACTGCTTCAACGAGCGCGACGAAATCCTGCTGCTCGAACGCGCGCAGGAGCCGAATCGCGGCCTGTGGAGCCCGTGCGGCGGCAAGCTGCACACGGACGACGGCGAGTCGCCTCACTCCTGCGCCTGCCGCGAGGCGCGCGAAGAGATCGGTTTAAGAATCACGCCGGCGGATTTGCATTTGACGGGGCTCGTGAGCGAGCACGGCTACCAAGGCCACGCGCATTGGCTGATGTTTCTGTTCGAGGTGAGGCGCCGGCTCTCCGCTTTGCCACCGGCGCATGACGAAGGCCGCTTCGCCTTCTTTCCGCGCGCGGCGCTCAATGGCTTGAAGCTGCCGGAGACCGATCGGGAGAGCATCTGGCCGTGGTTCTGGCAGCATCGCGGCGGATTTTTTGCGGCGCATTGCCATTGCCATCCGGATGGGAGGAATGAGTGGGTGCTCGAAGAATCCATCGGCATGTAAATCGTAATTCGTAGACCGTAAATCCAAGATCCGATGGACGAGCCGATCATAGACCTGCACAGCGACGAGTACTTCATGGGCGAGGCGTTGCGCCAGGCGCGGCGGGCGCTGGCGGCAGAGGAAGTGCCGGTGGGCGCGGTGATCGTGCGCGAGGGGCAGATCATCGCCCGGGCTTGCAACCAGGTGGAGTTGCTCAAGGACGCCACGGCGCACGCGGAGATGCTCGCCATCACGCAGGCAGAGGAGGCGCTCGGCGACTGGCGGCTGACGGATTGCACGCTTTACGTGACGAAGGAGCCGTGCCCGATGTGCGCGGGCGCCATCGTTCACGTGCGGCTGGCGCGGGTGGTGTTCGGCGCGAGCGATTCAAAGGCGGGTGCGGCGGGCAGCGCTTTGAATTTGCTTCAGTTTCCGACGTTGAACCACCGCTGCGACATCACGCCGGGCATCCGCGAACCGGAATGCCGGGCGTTGTTAAAAGAGTTCTTTGTCCAGCAGCGAGCGAAGCAACAGTCTGTCGGCGAAGCGCCCGTTGACCCAGCCTGAAGCCGGCACGCGCCGCCGCGCTCAGCTTACCGGAATCATCGAAACCTTGTTCCCGCGGTGGTCGCGCGCGATGCCTTGTGCTTTGGGATCAAGCGTGGGATGGCCGTCCACGTGGAAGACGTATTGGTGATGTCCGTGGTTGAGCTGAAGCTGGACCATCCACGCGCCGTCCGGCTGGCGGGTCATGGGATGGGCGTGCGTGTCCCAGTGATTGAAATCGCCGGCGATGGTGACGTGCTTGGCCTTGGGCGCCACGCAAACGAAGTTGACCGGCTTGGCCATCTTCTTGGCCGAGTATCGGTCGTGCGCAACCTTCCAGTGAATGTGCGAACGGTGCATCGGATCAAATGCCATATTCCCAACCGCGTCCCGAAAGACCATCCGGCCCGAATCGCGGGAGGCGCAAAGAACCAAAGCAACTTCGCCGTGGCAATCAAAAAGTCAATCGCAGCAGTGGCAGAAAGTGCTGGTCGGTCAACATCCGTCGCCCGTGAACCTTTGTCGCACCACGGCAATGCCGCTAGCGCCTCGCGGATCTGTCGGGCGAGGCCGGGGCCAGGCCCATGTCCTGGAGCAGGCGCAGCGTGTAAGGTGCGTTGCGTTCTGCGGCATTTCGATCTTGCGGCGACATGGTCCGCAGCACTTCGAAAAGCGGCTTTGCTTTCGATCCCAATGCTTCGATTGCTCCCAACGCTTCCAGCGAGACGAACACGCCGTTTTTGTCCGGCGGCGCGAGTTGCTTCAGCACTGACAGGGCGAGGGCCAAATCCTCCGCATCGCCGTGCTGGCCAAGGGCGCTGGCGCCCGCGATGCGGACACTCGGGGACGCGTCTTTCAACGCCGCCCGGAGTTCATCGCGTGCCAATACCACAGCGTTCGATCCGCACATCACCAAGCCGAGTGCGGCCCAGTATCGGACGCCGCTGTCGCCATCCTTCAACCCGTCCTTGAGCTTGGACGGGCCGTCGCGTTTCAGAAACGAAGCCAGTTCGGCCATCGCCAGAACGCGGTCGAGCGGATACTTCGCCTCGTTGCGCCCCAGTTCACAAAGCGTCGAGCCGACGGCACGGCGATGCATCTCGGCTTCAGGCAGGAAACCCACGTCGCGCGTGGCGAGCAAGTGTTCACGCAAGGCTTGGCGGAGTTCGGCGAGAACGGTTTGATGCTCCGTGGAGTTGGCAAGGTTTCGCACCTCGTCGGGATCGTTCTGGAAATCGTAGAGTTCCTCCGACGGTTTCGTTTCCCAAAAGAAAGTCTGCGGCGGCGTGAGCTTGCCGTCGTCATAGAGCTGCTTCCAAATCCGTGTGGTCGGCGTTTCGAACATGTAGGCGATATGCTGGCCGTAGATCAGGTGCGGCATGAAATTGCGGATGTAGATGAAGCGGCCGTTGCTGACGCTGCGGACCAGGTCATAGCGCTCGTCCATGCGCCCGCGGAAACCGAAGGCGTAACGCTGCGGCGGCGTGTCGAAACCGCCCATGAACGCGTGGCCCTGCATCCAGTCCGGCGGCTTGACGCCGGCAAGGCTGAGCAGCGTCGGCGCGAAATCCACGAAGCCGACAAGCCGGTCCGTGGCGGCGCCAGGCCGGTAGTCTCTTGGCGCGAGGTGCCGGAACTTCTCCGGGACACGGATGATGAGCGGGACGTTGAGGCCGGAGTTGTAAGGCCAGCGTTTGCTGCGCGGCATGCCGGCGCCGTTGTCGCCGTAGAAGAAGACGATGGTGTCCTCAACGAGACCGGCGTCCTCCAATTCCTTGAGCCGCTGACCAGCCACCTCATCCATCGCGGTGATGTTGTCGGAATAACGCGCCCAGTCACGGCGGACTTCCGGCGTGTCGGGATGATACGCCGGCAGACGCATCTTCGCCGGATCGTGCTGGAGCGGACCAGTGCGTGAGCGGATCTGGCCTTCGTGGCTGAGTTCGATATTGAAGGCGGCGAAGAACGGCTGACCAGGCCGGCGATTGTTCCAGTGGGCCTGCTTCGAGGATTCGTCCCAAACCTTGCCCGGCTTCTCGACGTTGTAATCCTCCTTCGCGTTGTTGACGCAGTAATAGCCGCGGTCGCGCAGGAGCTGCGGATACATGCGCATGAATTCCGGCAGCTTCACCAGGCTGCGCATGTGCTCGGCGCCGAGACTGGGCGGATGCACGCCAGTGATGAGCGCGGTGCGGGCCGGCGCGCACACGGGCGCGGTGGACCAGCACTTCGTGTAGCGCAGCGCGTTGGTGGCAAAGCGGTCGAGGTTCGGTGTCACGGCATTGGTGTCGCCGTAACAGCCGAGGTGCGGGTTGATGTCCTCGGCGACAATCCAGAGGATGTTGGGCAGGTTGGTTGTCGCAGCGCGGGAGGACGGCGCGCATTCCAGCAGCCCGACCAGAGCCATCAGCATCCAAGCAAAACCTCGAGACATCACGCCCAAGAAGTTGCGGCAAATGAGGCGTCGCGTCAGGTCGAAAAACGCCAACCCGCGGTGCGGGCGAGTGGAACAACTCGTGTAGCAATTGTTACACGAATTGTTCCAAAAAAAGATTGGCGGTGAGTCTGGGTTTCGACGGCGCCTGCTTGTCCCGCTGCGCCACGTTCGCCCCTTCGCCGACGGACCGGACCATCTCGTTGACCTTGCCATCGGCGTCCGGCTTGAACTCGATTTGCAGGTCGGTGGTTTTGGCGAAAAACTTCGTGGGAGATTCGGCGAACAGCAGGAGTTTTCGCCCGCCGAGTTTGACCGTCAACTGGCTGCCTTCACGGGCGACCTCGATGCCGCCGTAAGTGCCGACGCAGCGGTCGAGCACGCCGTTGGCGAAGGTGAACTCCGGTCTGGTTCACAGCCGCGCCCCGACTCGTCTGGCAGCGGAAATCACAGTTTAGCCGGCTCGAGGCGTGGAGAGAACAAGTGGATGACCCCAAGTGCCGCAAGGTAGGCCGAGCCGGCGATGATGAAGATCGGCACATAGCTGCCCGTGCGTTGCAGGATTTCGCCTACGACCAACGCGATGAGCATTCCGCCCAGTGCGCCACACATGCCGCCCAAGCCCACGACCGAACCGACGGCCCGCCGCGGAAACATGTCGGAAGCGGTCGTGAACAGGTTCGCCGACCAGCCTTGATGCGCCGCCGCCGCCAACCCAACCAGGCCAACAACCACCCACATGCTCGACGCCCGCGCCGCCAACATGATCGGCAAAACCGAGCGCGCGCAGAGCAGCATCGCCGTCTTGCGGGCGCGATTGACGCTCCAACCCCGCTTGATGAGTGACGACGACAGCCAGCCACCGCCGATGCTGCCCACGTCGGCGATGAGGTAAATGACGACCAGCGGCAGGCCGATGGACTTGAGGTCGAGGCCATGGTTGCGGTTGAGGAAATCGGGAATCCAGAACAGGTAGAGCCACCAGATCGGGTCGGTCATGAACTTGCCGAGAGCAAACGCCCACGTCTGCCGGTGCGGCAGCAGCTTTCGCCAAGGGATGGGCGTGAGCGCCTCCGGTGGGTCGCTGCGAATGTGGGCCAGTTCCGCGGGCGAGAGACGCGGATGTTCCTCCGGCGGCCGGTAGGAGGCGAGCCACCATACCACCCACGCAAAGCCCGTGAAGCCCGTTGCGATAAACGCCCACTTCCAGCCCCAGTGCAGCGTGATCCACGGCACCGCCAGCGGCGTGAGGAGCGCGCCGACGTTTGTTCCGGCGTTGAAGATGCCCGTGGCCAAGGCGCGCTCGCGTTTTGGAAACCACTCCGCCACCGTCTTAATGGACGCGGGGAAATTGCCGGCTTCGCCCAGCCCCAGCGCAAACCGCGCGATGGCAAAGCCCGCTGCGGCTCCCGCAACCGTTACGATGGTGAAGCCGGTGTTCGCATCAAGGTTCAATGTCGGCAGGCGTAAGCCCGGGAACCAGTCTGCCGCCGCATGGGCGACCGCCGCGATGCTCCAGAGGATCACCGCCAACGCAAAGCCACGCCGCGTGCCGATCCGGTCCATGACGCGGCCCGACAGCGCCAAGCCGATGGCGTAGGCGAGTTGGAAGCTGAACACGATGCTCGCGTAGATGCGTTCGTCGCCCCACTGAAATTCCTTTACCAGCGTCGGCTTGAGGATGCCGATGACCTGGCGGTCAATGTAGTTGGCGGTCGCAGCGAAGAAGAGCAGTGCGCAGATGATCCAGCGAATGTGGCCGGCACGGGAGGGCGTGGCTTCAGCGCTCATTGGCGGTCCGTGAACCGGTGGGCGACGATTCCTGCCGCGCGAAAATTTTGCGAATGACGTCTTCGATCGGCACTTCCTGGATGTCAATATCGCGCACGGGGAGCTCGTCAAGCAGTGCTTTGCAGACGGGAATGACGCGCTCGCGCTTGACCTTGAGCTGGATGCTGATCGCCGTCCGTTCCACGACTTCGCCGTACTTTTCCAGCGACGCACCGTTCGTGCGGTTGTCGCCGTCGCACTGGATCGTGACGAGTTTGAAATCGGCGAAGCGGTCCAGGATTTCGCCCAGCCGGCCGTCGAAGAAAATCAGGCCGTGGTCAATGATGATGACCCGCTCGCACAATTCCTCAATGTCAGCCATATAGTGGCTCGTGAGCAGGATCGTGGTCTTCTGGCGCTGATTGTGTTCGCGGAGAAACTCGCGGACGGTCTTCTGCGAAACCACGTCGAGGCCGAGCGTCGGCTCGTCGAGGAACAACACCTTCGGCTGATGCAGCAGGACGGCGATGAGTTCCATCTTCATCCGCTCGCCGAGGGACATTTCGCGGACGATGACGTCGAGCTTGTCGCGCACGGCGAGCAGTTCGGTCATCTCGGCGACGGTGCGCTCGAACTGGGTGCGCGGGATGCCGTAGATGGCGGCGTTGAGTTCGAGGGATTCACGGGCGGGCAGGTCCCACCAAAGCTGGTTCTTCTGGCCGAGCAGGAGCGCGAACTGCCGCCGGTAGCCGTCGGCGCGTTCCCACGGCACGTAGCCGAGCACGCGCGCCTCGCCGTGAGTCGGGTAAAGCAGCCCGGAGAGCATTTTGAGCGTGGTCGTTTTGCCCGCGCCGTTCGGGCCGAGGAAGCCGACCAACTCGCCGGGTTCGATGCGGAAGCTGACGTCTTTGACCGCGAAAGTTTGCTCGTATTGGCGACGAATCAGACCTTTGAGCGCGCCGGCGAAGCCGGGTTGTTTCTTGTAGGTGCGGAAGGTCTTGGTGAGACCGCTGACTTCAATCGCCGGCATGGACGGGATTATGGCGAAGGGCAGCGGGCGGTCGAATCAAAAGCGCCGTGCGGAGTTTTGGGCAATTGGAGTCGCGGCGTGCGGCTTACCGCAGCAATTGCTTCTCAAGGTAATGCACGACTTGCCGGACGTGAGCGTCCACTTCCATGCGGTCCTTCACCAGCCGGCAGGCGTGAAGGACGGTACCGTGGTCGCGCCCCCCGAAAGCTTCGCCGATCGTATTGAGCGAGCTTTCAGTCATCTGCCGCGAAAGGAACATGGCCACTTGCCGCGGGAAAGCGATGTTCTCTGGCCGGCGCTTGCTGGTCATGTCGGCGAGGCGGATGTCGAAATGTTCGGCGACCTTCTTCTGAATGGTTTCGATGTTGATCGAGTAGCGGCCTTCCTCGTGGAGGATTTCGCGGAGCAAACCCTCAACGACTTCGAGCGTCAGCTTCTTGCCGGTCAGCGAGGCGAACGAGGCGACGCGGATGAGCGCGCCCTCGAGCCGGCGGATGTTGCTGCGGATGCGGTGGGCGAGAAAATTGATGATTTCGTCCGGCAACTGCACGTTCATCACTTCGGCCTTCTTCTTCAAAATCGCCAGGCGCATTTCCACATCCGGCGGCTGCAAGTCGGTGACGAGTCCCCACTCGAAACGCGAGATGAGGCGGTGTTCGAGGTTCTGGATTTCGCTGGCCGGGCGGTCGCAGGTGAGCACGATCTGCTTGTGTGACTCGTGGAGAGCGTTGAAGGTGTGAAAGAATTCTTCCTGAATGCGTTCCTTGTTGGCAAGGAACTGAATGTCGTCAATCAGCAGCACGTCGGTCTGGCGGTACTTCTTGCGGAATTTGGCGAGCTGGCTGTTCTGGATCGCGTCGATGTATTCGTTGGTGAACTTCTCCGAAGAGACGTAGGCAACCCGCGCACCCTTTCGACCGTTCACGACGTGCTGACCGATGGCGTGGAGCAGGTGCGTTTTGCCCAAGCCGACGCCGCCGTACAGGAACAGCGGGTTGTAGGATTTGCCCGGCGACTGTGCGACCGCGAGGGAGGCGGCGTAGGCGAAGTTGTTGGTGTTGCCGACGACGAACGATTCGAAAGTGTTCTTCGGATTGAACGCGAGATCGTGGCTGGCAGCGGAGCGGGCGGTGGCGCTCGTCTCGGCGTTCTTGGCTTTTGCGGAGGCCGCAGCCGGGTGGGAAATCGTTGCGGACGCCCCAGCAGTCGCCACCTTGAATTTCACTTGCAGTTGCCGGCCTGACGCCACGGCGAACACTTCCTGCAACAGCGCAAGGTAATTGTCCTTGATCCAGACTTCACAGAAGTCATTGGCGACTTCGAGCACGATGGCGTTACCCTCAAGAAGAAGCGCGCGCACCGGAGCAAACCACAGATGGTAAACGTCCGGGCTCAGCATGGAGCGAAGTTGCTGCTGTGCTGCGGCCCAAATCTTCTCCGCCAAAACTTGCATGTTCAGTCCCACCAGCCAAAACGGCCCGATTTCCGGGCATTTTATTCACTTGGCGTTTTCACGCCATTTCCGTTCAGAAACGCGAGATGGGCTTCTAGCACCAAAAGCCAATTCCGCCAACAAAAACTTCGCGACCGTGTAACCTGCTTCTGAGCCGAAGAGCCGGCGAGTTGTTAAGAATCTGCCTTCCAATCACTTAGAAAATCAATTTGCCGCCATGCGCCTTTTGCTCATTCTATTCTCGCGATTCCGCTCGCTAGAAATCCACCACGCGTCACTCTTTTAGAGGAAGCCACCACCGGTGACGAGGACAACATATTAACTCTTGTTCACGACTTATTCACAGGCTCACGGCCAGACTCAAGGCTTCCCATTTTGCGCGCTCCGGCGTGATCCTCCATCGCGTGCCTTCACTGGCGCACTCCGAACCCAATGTTCCGGCCACCGGTCTGAAGAGTTGTACGGGCTGGGACAATTGGCGGCCATCAGTGCGCACCAGAGCCCCTTGCCGGCAATCACACCGCTTGTTCGCCAGTTTCCTCGGTGCGGATGCGGACGGCGTTGTCAATCGAACTGACGAACACCTTGCCATCGCCAATCTTTCCCGTCTTTGCTGCTTTGACAATGGCCTCGACAGCCGGCGTCACCATGGTATCTGCCAGCACCACCTCGAGTTTGATTTTGGGCAGGAAGTCCACGGTGTACTCGCTGCCGCGGTAGATTTCCGTGTGCCCCTTCTGGCGGCCAAAGCCTTTCACTTCGGAAACGGTCATGCCTTGAACGCCGAGTGCCGAAAGCGCCTCTTTGACGTCTTCCAGCTTGAATGGTTTGATGATCGCTTCGACTTTCTTCATACGTCCAATTGCTCTGTGTGTCAGCGATAGTAGCAGCGAGCGGGGCCGTGTAAACGTCTATGTTCATCCGGTTGGGCGACGCCGGTCGCGGAGGCGACGGAGCGCACGGCATTGAGAACACCTGCACGGCCCCACTGCTAATCCCACCGTGCGCCGCCGCTAATACTTTTGCCCGCCCCTTTGACGGACGCGACGATTTCTGGTCTGATGACGGCGAGCACCGCACGCGACTGCGCTTGATCTTTGATTCTCGTCTGGCAACGGACGAACCGGATTTCGGTCCAGGTTAGGTACAGGCCTCGACCGAGTTCTTCCTGATCCTACTGATTGTACATTCGAAAACTCCCCGGGCCTTTCAGCCATCTTCTGGTTGATCGGCCCGGAATTTTTGTACGGGCACGCTCAGGCTGGTTTCGGCAGCCGTACCAGGTCCCAGCCGCGTGTGAACACCGTTGGGTCCATGCCCATCGCATGCTTCAGCCGGCAATCCCGCTCCAAAGGATTGAACTCCGCCGCGCAGGCGCGATAGACCCGCCAGTGGATCAACCCGCGCAGCCACGCGTACACCCCAGAAATGGGCACGGGGTAATCGCTGCCGTGAACCAGCCTGCGTGCCACTTCCGGTTCGAGGCAGCGCCGCAGCAGCCGGCTGCGCAATGGAATGTTCAGCGCGCTGTTGTCCGCGTAGCAGTTCGGGAACTTCCGCATCAATTCCACGAGCGCCGGGAAATACTCCGGGTCCGTCAAGCCGCTCTTGCCGGCGCAATGGGCGGCGATGAACGGCACGCCGATTTCCAGTGGGCGTGTCAGCGTGCGCGGGTCGGCGAATTCCGGGCGCACGATGGGCAGCGTGTGTTCGCCGCCGGTGTGTGCCAGCAACGGCAGCCTCGCCTCGGCCATGCGCTCCCAAAACCGCGTGAACCGCCGGTCGCTACAATCAATGTTCTGGCAGTTCGGCAGACATTTCATCAGCGCCGCGCCGGCCGCGAGGCAACGCCCCAATTCCTCCAAGGCATCGGGGCGTGCAGGATGGATGGAAACACCGGCCAGAAACTCCTCGTGCTCACGCGCCAGTTTCAAAACGTATTCATTCGGCACGAAATGCGCGCCGACGCCCTCCATCACGCGGCCCTGCGAATCGTAAACCTCGTCCTGCGCAAGAATAACCACTGCGCCGAGCGACGACTGGCGTACCCACCGGAGCAATTGCTCCACGTAATGCCGGTCAAAATCACCACGCAGCGCCTGCGCCGGCAAGCCGATGCCGCGCAGCATGAATCCTGACAGCGCCCGCTGCCACCAGCGCATCCGCAGCCGGCACCCTGTCCTGCCTGCGCCCGTGCCGACGATGTGAACATGCATATCGAGTGGCTTCGCGGTTCGAGCCGTCCGTGTGCGTCCGCCACTCAGGCCGGGTTCGTTCATTGCGTTCTGGGCGCGAAAGTATTCCGCTGCCTCACGGAGAATTCAACTCTCCAGCCGCCGCGCCCTCACAGCATCAAATCAAAACGCAGAAAGTCCTCCCCGCGAGGCGCCGGAAAGCTCGGTGGACTGCAGTTCCCTGTGCTACCAATAATCCGTCTCAAAACGCTCTTGAAATGTCTGCGCTGGGGCCGCCGGCCACCCGTTCGCAAGTGGAGGGAGACGGTCCCGCCGATTGCGAACAATGCGTTGGGATGGGTTCAGAGGTTTTTCCACCGGCGGCGGCCGACGGGATCGCTAGGGTGCCTGGCCGACACGGCGGGCGGCGGACGCCCGCAGTCGGCGCTGCCGCTCAGAAAAAATGGTGCGCGCTGCAGGCTTTGAACCTGCCAACAAGGCGTTGCCGCCAATGCTCATGTCTGCTACTACTTGCTCACTCATGCTCTGACATATACAGCCGACAGCCTTTGTTTGCAGGCCTTTTCTTGCATTTGTGGGCAACGGCTGGAAGAAAAATGCGTGCAAAACCTGTGCAACGGAAACGGGCTGTGCAAACTGTGTGCAAACCGAAATCGGCCCGGAAACTTGTGCAAGGAGTGTGCAAGCCTTGGATTGAGAATTCCTGCCGCCCACAGCAAGCAACAGGATTGTGTGCGGACGGTTGGCGTCGGCTCGCGGTTCTTTCCCTATCCTCGTCTTGAAACGCGGCTCTGCGGGCAACGTGGTGCGGCGTCGGCTGTCCACGGCTCCGCCGGTTGCGTCCCGGTGGCTGGTAGCTCGCCCGGCGCGGCGCTGTCTGGCAAATGAGGACTCCCCCTTTTGCGGCCAGACCGTCCCCGCACTCCCCACCCCCATCCCCCGCGCTGGCGCCGCAATCGTCTGCGTGACTCCCGGCTTTT
>Ga0315277_10002970_pt1 | contig 23313 bp, 20 predicted proteins | sample YL17G05_15_MG_FD_203695 | JGI IMG/M metagenome (GOLD analysis project Ga0315277, IMG submission 203695) | Sediment microbial communities from Yellowstone Lake, YNP, Wyoming, USA - YL17G05_15 | ecosystem: Environmental > Aquatic > Freshwater > Lake > Sediment | place: USA: Wyoming | collected...
GATGGGTGACGGACTTGGGACTGACTGAAACACTGCGGCGAATGCTGGGCAAGAGCCGGCCGCTGACCCCGCAGATGCGGGTAGCGGCCGCCAAGGCCGCTCTGCGTGAGGCCCGTGAGCAGCTCGCTCTGGTCGCGCCCCAGCAGGCGAACCGGCCGATCTGGACCGATTGGTCAACCGCCAACGCGATCCAGAATGGGCTGAAGAAGAACGAGTGGGTCTATTCGTGCGTCCGCAAGCTGGCCGACGCCATCTCCGCCGCCTCATGGTTCGCCGAGCAGCGCGTGGGCGAGGATGAATGGGAGCGCGATGACTCGCATCCGTTGAGCAACCTGCTGTCCCGCCCCAACCCCCAGATGAGTCGGCAGGACCTGTTCGAGCGGGCAACCTACCATCTGTATCTGGGCGGGAACTCAGTCTGGCACCTTGAGCGCAACGGGGCGGGCATCCCACAGACCATCGTGCCGCTGATGCCCGACCAGATCAAGCCCATACCCAGCGGCCAGGGCCTCGAGGTGGCGCGCTACGAATACCGGGTGGGGAGCAAGAAGCAGCCGCTGGAGCCGCAGGACATCTGCCACCTGATGATCGCCGACCCGGGCGACCCGTTCTGGGGCTTGGCGCCGCTGCGAGCCGCGATGCAGACGGTTGACACCGACGTTGAGGCGGTGCGTTGGAATAAGGTGAGCCTCCAGAACCGCGCCGTGACTGATGGGCTGTTCGCGTTCAAGCACCCGCTGACTACCGAGCAGTGGGAAGACGCGCAGGAGCAGGTGAAGGAGCAGCACCTCGGAGCCGACAACGCGCATATGCCCTGGGTGCTGGGCGCGGATGCGAATTACACGCCGATGAGTTTGAGTCCGGTCGAGATGGATTTCCTCAGAACCCGCATGTTCAACGTCGCTTCGATATGCAATGTCTTCGGAGTTCCGGTCGTGCTGATAAGTCAGGAGCGCACGACCTTCAACAACATGGAAACGGGCCGAAAGATTTTCTGGGAAGACACGGTCATCCCGCGACTCGACGACCTGGGCGACGCGCTTGACCTGCGGCTCTGCCCCTATTGGAACCCCGAAGGGCTGAAGGACGCGAGCAAGAAGACACTGCGGATCGGCTACGACGTGTCCGCCATCCCAGCGATGCAGAGCATCTGGCGCGAGAAGGTTGACTCGGGCCGCAAGCTCTGGGACATGGGAGTGCCGTTCAACGAGGTCAACCAGCGGCTCTCACTGGGCGTTGCCGCGGTGGAGGGCGGGGACTTGCCCTGGGGCGGAAGCAAGCCGCCGACGCTGGGGTACGCGCCGATCGCCGAGCCACCGAAGTCATTGGTGGGAGCGACAGAGCTGAAGTCCGGCATGGCGGGGGCCGAGAAGGCCGCCTACTGGAAGGCCTTCGACAACGATCGGGCGCGCTGGGAAGATCGGATCGCCAAGCAGATAGCCGAGCTATTCGGGGCCGAGGGCGAGGCGGTGGCGGCGGCCTTCGAGGAGCAGGGCAAGGCGGCCATCGCTGGCGCGATCGAGCGGGGCAAGACGCACTGGTCGGCCTGGCTGGTCCAGGCCTACAAGCAGATGATCATCCACTTCGGGACCTTGGAGGGGCGGCGGATCATCAGAGCGATCCCGAAGAGTGCGATGCCCGAGTTGCAGCGCAAGGACCTGGAGTACAAGGAGCGCGCTTGGAACTTCGACTTCGACGACCCGGCGGTCGAGCACTTTGTTCGCACGGAAACGGCCGCGAAGGTCACGCTGATGACGGAGACGACCAAGGACGCCATCGCCGAGGGCGTGGCTGAGGGGCTATCGCAGAACGAAGGCGCCGCCGACATCGCCGCGCGCATCAGGGCCTCCTATGCCGACTGGGCGGGCGAGGGCGATTCTCCGCTTGACCGCAGCCGTAGCTTCCTGATCGCGCGGACCGAGGCGGGCGCGGCGGTGAACTTCGGGCACAACGAGGGGGCCCGCCAGATTGAGGAAGAGACGGGAGCGACGGTGCTGAAGGAATGGATCAGCAGCCGCGACGATAGGGTGCGGGACTCGCACGCGGCGGTAGACGGCGAGATTCGGCGCATGCCTGATGCGTTCTCCAATGGCCTGCTGTATCCGAATCAGGCAGGCGCACCAGCGGAGGAACGATGTAATTGCCGGTGCGGGTGCGCGCACCTAGTGGAGGGCTTGAGCGCGTGATACTGCTGGTCGGACTGGACGGGTACGACTACCGGTGGGGCGGTCTGCTTGAGCAGGCGGGGTACAGCGTCGCGCCTATGCACGCGCCTGTGCCGCTGAGCTGGGTTGCCTGGAACACGATCGGGACGGGCATCGATGCGAAGTCGTGGGGAGTGAGCGACAATCCGGTGGACTATCTGGAGTTCAACCGCGAGCGAATCCCGCGGCCGCCATACCTATGGGAGCGGATGGCCGAGAGCGGGCAGGCGGCGCTCGTCGCGAACTGGCCCTTCGTGCTTACCCCGCAGCCGTTCTACGGCACGCTGGTCTGCGGCTACCCGGCGCCGGAGACGCACTACGTCATACCCGCCGACCAGGCGGGCCGCTGGGACTACCGGGAACTTGACCTATCGGCGCGATATATGCAGGCGAGCGAGGAACAGAAGGCGCGGCTACTGGCGTTGCCTGCGCGCGAGCATCTGCGGAACGCTACGGTGTTGCGCAATCGTCTGGCCCTGAGAGTGATAGAGCAGGCGCAGGAAACCGCCCCGGCGATGACCGCCCTCGGCATTATGAACTGCGACCGCCTCAGCCACTATGCCAATGCGGTAATGCTGGACGAGCAGTTCCGCGCCGAGCTACTGGTGGGCCTGACGGAGGCGGTTGCCATGGTTGAGCAGGCGTTGCAGCCCGAGTGCACGATCCTGTTCTCCGACCACGGGCTTGACCTTGAGGCGCCGGCGCGAACGGGTGGCCCTGGATATACGACCCACGCCATAGAGCTTCCCGACAGCATGACCGGAGTGCTGGCGCTGAGGCAGGTGGGCTACAAGTTGCCGTCAATGACGGCGCAGCAGATAGATGTAGCGCCGATGGTGTTGAATCGGCTGGGCATCGGCCACGACTTGGCGGGCATTGACAGGTCGGTGCCCCAGGGAGACTGAGATGGAAGACAAGGGTGCGACGACGTTTGGGGACCTGAAGCTGGCGCCGCGCGAGCGGACATGGGACCGCGGGGCCGCCGACAAGCGCGTGCGCGCGTGGGCGGGCGCGGACGAGGCGCCGAATGCCAAGTATCGGCGCGCGTTTTTCTGGTTCGACGGCGAGGCGGCAGACACATTCGGGGCTTACAAGCTCCAGTTCGCGGACATCATCGACGGCTCACTGGTGGCAGTGCCGCGGGGTGTCTTCGCCTGCGCCGGTGCGATCCAGGGGGCGCGCGGCGGCGTGGACATACCCGCGGATGATGTGCCGGCCGTGAAGTCGCATGTCGGCAAGTACTACGCGAAGATGCGCCGCGAGTGGGACGACGAGACCATTCAGCCGCCCTGGAAGAGCAAGGCGGCGGCTGCGGGCGGCCAGGAGAAGACAGGCATGGAGTTCAAGGTTTACCCGGCGGAGTTCAAAGTGGACGGCGACGGTAGGCACGTCGAGGCCTACGTCAGCGTGTTCGGCAACGTGGACGAGGGCGGCGACCGCGCCAACCGGGGCATGTTCCAGCGCTGCCTGGACGACCCAACATTGCGCGATGAGATCGCTTTCTGCTGGCAGCATCAATGGTGTTGGCCGATCGGGGTGCCAGAAGTTATAGAGGAGCACTCAACCGGGCTGTTCACTCGCTCCTACGTATCGGAGACGACATGGGGCAACGACGCGCTGGTGCTGCTGCGCGATCGCGCGGTGAAGAAGATGAGCATCGGCTACAACACGGTTCGCAGCATGACCGACGATGAGACGGGAATTCGCGATCTCCTCGATGTGGATTTGTGGGAGTATTCGCCCGTGACGTGGGCGATGAACCGCATGGCGCGAGTTACCGGGGTGAAGAATGGCGACTCCGCGCTAATCCTTAAGCGGTTCGTGGCGATGCAGGACGAGATCACCGCTGGCAGGATGCTGGACCCGAACTACCTTGACCGGATGATCGACACCCTCAAGGCGCTCCGCGAGGCGACGCCGGGCGGCCGCCCGCCCTCGCCGGACGGAGACGGAGAGGCCCTCGATCCGGCGGTGAAGGGAATCGCGGCAGACCTGTCGGCATTCGTGCAGCGGGTGAAGCTGGGAGAGGGCCTCGAAGAGTTCGCCCACTCGGTCCGCTGAGTCGCATCTGACAGTCGGATAAGAGGCCCGGTCGGCCTGTAGGCATACAGGCCGCCGTGAAGACGGACAAAAGCCCTGACACCTTAGCTAAGGGGGTGCCGGGGCTTCGTCTTTGGCCGGGCCACAAACTACCCCGCCGAGAGCGGGAGAACGGAGTCGCACAATGGGTGATGAGTTGAAGACCATCGGCGAGAGCATCGAGGCCCTGAAAGGGAGCTTCGACAAGCGCGTCGGTGAGATGAAGAGCGGCCTCGAGAAGGTTGAAAAGCTCGAGGGCGCGATCGAGGACATCAAGGCCAAGGTGACGGCCGGCGAAGCCACGATCGGTGAGCTGGTCGAGGCCAAGGAAGAGGTCAAGAGGCAGCGGACCGCCCTTGACGAGACCGCCAAGAAACTGGACGAGGTCGTGGCGCAGTTGGCTGCGGCCAGCAAGCGACTGGACGAGGCAGAGGCGACAGCCAAGCGGCTGCCGCAGATGCTCGGCGACGAGGAGAAGAGCATCGGTGAGCGCTTCGTGGAGTCCGAGATGTACAAGGGCTTCAACGCGCAGACCGACAAGGCCTCCGGCGGCGTCGTCGTCAAGAATTTCTTCCCGCGCCACCGCAAGGCCGGGGAGATCACCGGCGCCAGCCTGGGCAACGTCGGCTCGTACTTCTACCAGCCGACGCGTGTGCCCGGCATCATCGGGCCACCGATGCCGGCGCCGCGCATCCGCGACCTGTTCCCGGTCCTGCCGACCTCGGTCGGCGCGGTCGAGTTCGTGCGTGAGACCGGCTTCACGAACAACGCGGCGGTTCAGGACGAGACGCCGGCCGACAAGCCACAGTCGGCCCTGACCTTCGAGAGCAAGTCAGTGACGGTCAAGACGATCGCCCACTGGCTGCCGGCTTCGCGGCAGATCATCGCCGATGCCCCGGCGCTCCAGCAGTACATCGATACGCGGTTGGTGCACGGCCTGGCGCTGGTCGAGGATGACGAGATCCTGAACGGCTCAGGCGGCGGCACACACCTCGAAGGCCTGCTGACCGACGCGGACATCCAGCTCTACAGCGAGGCCGCGGGCGAGACCAAGGCCGACGCGGTGCGCAAGGCGATGACGCTCGTCGAGATCGCCGAGTATGCCGCGAGCGGGGTCATCCTACACCCCAATGACTGGGAGGACATCGAACTCCTGAAGGACACCCTCGGCCGGTACATCTGGGCGAACGTCCAGCAGTCCGGCCAGCGACGGCTCTGGGGTCTGCCGGTCGTTACCACCACGAGGATCGACGAGCTGACCTTCTGCGTCGGCGCCTTTGACCTGGCGGCGGCGCTGTGGACAAGGGAAGATGCGACTGTGCGGATCTCGGATCAGCACAGCGACTTCTTCATCAAGAACCTGCTGGCGATCCTGGCGGAAGAGCGCCTAGCGCTCACCGTCTATCGCCCGGAGTCTTGTGTGCTCGGGACCTTCTCGGCGGCGGGTAGCTAACGACAACCAATGACCCCGCCTCCTGTGGGGTCATGTGGGGCCGGCCGGGCTTTCCTCCTTTCACCGGCCGGCCCCATGGAGATAACACAGTGACAGACGCGGCTGATGCAACCGGATACATGCAGCGGCTTCAGCGGACCTGGGAGGCGTGGGCGCAGGCCGACCCTTTATGGGCGATCTGCACGGTCCCAGCGCTGACCGGGAGGCGCTGGGGGCCGGAGCAGTTCTTCGCTACCGGCACGGCCCACGTCGCCGAGCTGATGGGCTACCTAGATAGTCTGCTCCCCAACCTGCCGCGCGGTGCGGCGCTGGACTTCGGCTGCGGCGTGGGCAGGCTGACGCAGGCGCTGTGCGCGGAGTTCCGCCAGGTCTGCGGAGTAGACGTGTCGCCCACCATGATAAGGTTGGCCGACGAGTTCAATCGCTGGCCCAACCAGTGCCGGTATCTGGTGAACGACCAACCCGACCTGAGTAGCTTCGAGGGCGGCGAGTGGGATCTGATTCACTCACACAACGTGCTCCAGCACATCGCGCCCGCGGCTACGGCGAGATACCTGGGTGAGTTCGTGCGCCTACTCACGCCGTATGGCGTCGCCGTGTTCCAACTCCCGTGTCGTCCTCGTTTTCGACCCGCTGGCTCGCGACCGTGGGACAGCTTGGATTCCTGGGGCGTCCCCGATGGAGGGCCCGTGAATGAGGATGGGCTGCAGCCCGCGATGGAGATGTATGGGATCGAGAAGCACGCCGTGATCGAGGTCATTGAGCAGGCCGGCGGCGAGGTGATCGAGGCCGCGACAGACCCGGCCCCGATTGTGGACTGGGAGAGCATCCGGTACGTAGTGAGGCGAGCATGACGGCGACAGACGAAGTGCAGGATACACTCGACTTCTTGGCTACCCTCGGGGGCGCTTCGCGCATGGAGTGCGAGACGCGGGTGCGCTACGCGATGGAGGTGTCGCCGCCCGCCGTCATCGTCGAGTTGGGCGTGATGGTCGGGCAGGGACTGTGCTGCCTGGGTTGCGGGGCCCGGTTCGGCCAGGGCGCGCTGAGCTTCGGCATTGACCTGTTCGGGATGCGACCGAGCGGGCAGGGAGCAGCCTACGACAACCCCGCGAACATGGCGACGGTCAGGGGCTACATCGAGCGGTTCGGGCTTTCGGAGCTGGTGACACTCATGCAGGCCGATACTGCTGAGGCTGTGGCCCAGTGGGAGGAGCCTATCGGGCTGCTGGTGGTCGACGCGGGCCACGACTACGAGCAGGTGCTGGCCGACGCGAAGGCGTGGCTGCCGCACGTCGTGCCGGGCGGTCTGCTCCTGATGCACGATGCTCGGAACCCGGCATGGCCCGGCGTTGACCGGGTGATCAATGAGGAGATTCTGCCGAGCGGTGAGTGGGACGACGCCGAGTTCGTCCCGCCGTTTTCGCGGTGGCTCAGGAGGAAGCCGTGAGCGTGCTTTCGGAGGAGATGCAGCGCCGCTGCGCCGAGGTGCACGGTGAGATCATTCCCGAGGAAGGCTTGCTGCTGGCCGAGTTGGCGGCGCAGGTGCCCAGTGATTACACCATCATCGAGATCGGCGCCTACAAGGGCAAGAGCACTTGCTACCTAGCGGCGGGCGCGCAGGCGGGCGGCGGCGCCATCGTCTACAGCATTGACCTGTGGGAACGGGCGCCCTGGCCCCAGTACGCGGATCCGGCGGTGCACCGGGCGTGGGAGGATAACATCGGATGCCTCGGGCTGGTGGGGCGGGCGATCGCCATCTGCGCCAGCTCGCAGGAGGCCGCGCAACTGGTGGACGCCAACGTCGGGCTCCTGTGGGTGGACGCCGACCACACCTATGAGGGGGTGCGGCGCGACGTGGAATTATGGTCGCCCAAGGTCGCACTGGACGGCGTGATGGTGTTCCACGACGCGGCGACCGAGGACTGGGGGGTTGCCCGGGCGCTCCGGGACTGCCTGCTTGCGGAGGGCCGCTATACATCCGAGATTCTGCACGGGTGCGCCATCGTGAGGAGAGTACCGTGAGAGTTCTGGGTCACATGTACCACCTTGGCTGGGGCTGGGGTGGCGGAGTCGTGACGATGTGTTTGGTGCTGGAGGAACTCCGACGGCGCGGGCATTCGGTCGGCCTGATGCTGCAGCGCGGTGCCCTCAAGCCGACCCGTAGCCACGGGGCGCGGCAGTTCGGCATCACAGACGTATACTCGGCACCGTTGCCGGTGGCGAAACGTCGGCGCTACCAGGAGGCAGACATCATCATCACCCAGGGCGAGGCGACGACCGAGGCGCTGGCACTCTGCGGGGCCTACCAGAAGCCGCTCGCTCATATGATCCACGACGAGGGTCAACTCGCCCTTTACAAGGTCAAGCCAGCCCAGTGCCAACTCGCCCTCTACAACGCGCAGTGGGCCAGGGAGGCGGCGGAGCGCAAGGGGCGGGCCGACAACGCGATGGTGCTGTACCCGTTCGTTGAGCCCGCAGACTACCGCGTCGAGCAGACCGGCGACTGCATCACGCTGGTCAACTTGTGCGAGGAGAAGGGGGGGAAGCTGTTCTGGGAGCTGGCGCGGCTGATGCCGGGGCACAGGTTCTTGGGCGTTAAGGGCGGCTGGGGCGGACAGATCGTGCCCCAGAACCTGCCACCGAATGCCGAGGTCATGGAGCACTGCCTGGACCCGCGGGATATCTACCGGCGCACCCGCATTGTCCTCGTGCCGAGCCAGGATCTGGGCACGCCGGGGATGCGGCACTGGACCGAGAGCTACGGGCGCATCGGGATCGAGGCGGCGGCCAGCGGCATTCCCACGATCGCGCACCCGACGCCCGGGCTGGTGGAGTCGCTGGGGGAGGCAGGGATATTCGCCGATCGCTACCAGCCGGAGCAATGGATCGAGGCGATCGAGTTGCTCGACGACGCGGAACTGTACGCCGAGGTGTCGACTGCGGCGCTCAAGCGATCGAGTGAACTGGAGCCGACCGCCCAGATGGACGCGCTCGAGGCGGAACTGGTGCGGATTGGCGCAGAGTGGCGGGAGCGCGAGCGAGCGGCCCCGCGGCCGGGCGATGCAATCATTCCGGCGATCAGGGAGGACAGAGAGGTGAAGGTGAGAGCTTTGCGGAGGCTGTCCGGGATAGCAAGCCGCGGCGACATAGTGAGCCTGCCCGCGCAACAGGCGCGCCATCTGCTGCGCCGGCGGTTGGTCGAGCTGGTAGAGGGTGCGGAGCCGACCGAGGCAGTGCAGCCGGAGGAGAACCAGGCGGACGGTCCGCGGGAGATCGCATCGGGCGTCACGATGACCTATAGGATCGGACGCGGGCCTTCCTTTCAATCCCGCGAAGAGGCCGAGGAGCATCATCGGGCCACCGCAGGTAAAGGCTAATGGGCGCGTGCGTTGACAGGCTGAACTTGGCGATAGGCGAGGGTAGTAGCGCGGTCAGCGAACTGGACGCGGTGAAAGCTTACCTGCGCGTCGAGCACGAGGCCGACGACGACCAGATCACGGCGCTGATCGCCGATGCCAAGCAGATCGCCGACGACTTTCTGAACAACGCCTTCGAGGTTAAGCGCGCCTATATCGTCGTGTTGGCCGCGGCGGTCGGCGACATGGTCTATGTGGACGGTATGACCTTCCGAGTGGCCGCAAGCGCGCCGGCGACCCGCACTCAGGACGTGACCACTCAGGACTTCGCCATCGGGGCCGATGACGAGGAGACGGCCGAGAACCTCGCTGCCATCATCAACGACGAGATGTACGGGGCGCTCTACGTGCTGGCGACGCAGGATAGCACCGAGATCGCGTTGACCTGGCGGCGGCCCAAGCGGGAGCCGGTGACTGCGTCCGAGGTGAGCACCAGCCTATCGGTGCGGGCGAGGCGGACGCAGGTTCCCATCCCGGCGGCAGTGCGGCGAGGAGTGCTACGCACCATCGCTCAGATGTACGACCAGCGCCAGGACGGAGTGGGTGCGCAGGCGATCAGCGGGCGGGGCTCGACCAGCTACGGGGCACCGCCGCTGGCTTACGCGATGTGGGCGCCGCATCGGAAACTGCCGGGGACATAAGATGCCCTTGCTCAGTACCAAGAGCTTGCAGCTAGGCGTAGATGCCCGCCGCGTTCGGCAGTCTTATGGCTGCCCGGCGGATGTTCTCCGCCGCGATGGTGTCCGCGGGGCCAGAGAACCCGCACTGGACACAGGAGAAGATGCTTTGTTCGGGACGGTTAGCCTTATCGGTATAGCCGCAGGCAGGGCAGGTGCGAGAGGTGTTGCGCGGGTCTACCGCGATCACCGTCACGCCCGCGCGCCTGGCCTTGTACTCGATAAAGCTCCGCAACTGTGCGAACGACCAAGAGGAGAGAGTGGCCCTCTGGGGTCGGCGAGCCGTAATCCGCGAGCGAATCCCTGTCAGTTCTTCCAGGGCGATTCCTCGCTTCGTGCCTTCGGCCGCGGCCACGATCTCCTTCGAGATACAGTGATTCTCATGTCTCGCAAAGCGAGACTCTTTGCTGTGTCGTTTGCGCAGAAGGCGCTTCGCAGACTTCGTGCCCTTCTTCTGCAACTTGCTTCGCAGGCGGCGGTGACGATGGCGCAAGCCGTTGACGACCGCGCCGGAGTAGACTCGGCCGTCCGAGTCCGCGGCGATGTTGGCCACCCCCATGTCAACGCCGAGGAAGTCACCCACGTCCCCCGGTTCCGGGCCTTCGACGTTACAGACGGCGAACAGATACCATTTGCCCTCGACGACAGCGAGGTCCGATTCGCCCTGCTGGGTGGTGAGCAGAGCGCGCTGGCGGTCGCCGCAGACGAAAGGAATGGTCTGGCGGCCAGCGACCGTCCAGATCGAGACTTCCGAACTGGAGAGCCTCCAGCGCAGGATGCGCGAGTCGTAAGAGATAGCTCCGGCAGGCCGAAAGATGCGTCTGCTCTTCCGGTCCAGTTTGTACGCATCCGCGACCTTAGCGATGCAACGCACGATCACCTGGGCGGAGAGTCCGAACTGCCCTCGCAAACAGTGATAGGTAAGCCGGTGCAGTGCGAACTGCCCGAATATACGCTCTCGCCAAGCTACCTCCGAGATGTGGTTGCACGCGGCATTGGCCTTCTCCAGTGTATCGCGGAGAGCCTTGGCTTGCTCGCGGGATGGCAGAAGTTTCACCTGGGCGGTCAACTTCATAGTTCAAGTATAGCAGGGATGGTGGCGTTAGTCAAGCCATTGGCATTGTGTGAGGGCATCACGTGAGGACCATTCGGGGCCATGACATACAGCGGCTGGCAAATGACACAGGCAGGACCGTGCCGATCCCGCTGTCGAGGTACAAGAGCGGACTACCTGGGCGGGTGTACCAGTGCAAGCACTGCGGACTCGTGCTCGCGCCCGCGCTGATGCGGGAGCACCTACGGAGAGCACACCGAATAGTCAGATGAGGAAAAGCAGGCGACCGAAGCCGAAGCGCGGACTACCGAAGCCGTCGCAGGCGCAGAACCTGCGTGGCCCGAGCGAGCGTCAGCGCCTCGCGGGACCGCGGGAGACGAAGTGATGCTAGCGGCCGACGTATACCGCGACCGCGTCGAGATCGAAACGCGCACGGAGCCCAGCGGCACGTTTCACGAAAACGCGGGCGACTGGAGCCTCCTTGCCACGCGCTGGTGCAGGCGCACGCAGGTGAGTTCGCAGTACGCGATGGTGCTGGCGCAGCGCGGGCACGAGGAGCGAGTCGAGCGCCTACTGTTCCGAGGCGAGATGGAGTTTGACATCGCCAACACGCGGTTCGTGCTCAGTGGCCGGTACTACCGGGCGATCGAGCCCTGCGAGCATGACGCGGAGTCGGACGAGACGACGGTGCTGATAGCGCAGGAAGTGCAGCGATAATGCCTCAGATTACAGCCTTCGGGGCGGGCGGCAACTGCAAACTGACCAGCTTCCTCGGCGAGGTGGCCAAGCGTTTCGAGGAAGAGGCGCGCGCTCGCACGTTCGCGGCCGCCAATGTGGTCAAGCGGGACTGGCTGAAGATGCTGAGCGGGCCGCGGCATGGGCGCGTCTACCGACGGCCGGGCAGCAAGGCACGCCGCGCCAAGGGCGTGGTAAAAGCCAAGCGCCGGCCAGGGATGAAGGGCATGTCGCCGACGGCAATAGGCGCGTCTTATATGCTTGGAGCGAACGCCGGGCACTATATCGCATCGGCGCCCGGTGAGGCACCGGCCTCGGTCATGGGCGACTTTCGCCGGTCTATCAAGGCGGTCTCGAAGCGGGGCGAAGGCGGCGAATGGGAGGCGCTGGTTGGGAGCGACATGGAGAAGGCACCTTGGCTCGAGTTCGGGACAGGGCGCGCCGGCGCCTCGGCGGGGCAGGGCGACCTGCCTGCGGGCTACACACACGGGAGCAAGTCCGGCATGGCGCCGCGGCCTTCTCTGCGGCCGGCGCTTGAGCACACGCGGGGTGCGGTGCGCGGCATTCTCGGCAGGAGGGTGATATGAGCGACCGCGACACAGTGAAGGCGATCATCGAGGAAGTGCGCGACATCCTGGCTGAGGACGACACGCTGCTGGCGTTGATACCGCCTGTGCCGCCGGCCGACGAGGGAGCCTTGCGCTACTACCATATCTGGGCGCCGCCGAACTGCAAGTTCCCGTATTTCAGTGTGACGGTCGGCATTCGCGACGAGCAGGACGAGAGTAGCTACCAGGTGGCAGATATTGAGCTGAAGATCTGGGATGCTGACCCAGCGAGCGGGCGCGTGCTCGACATGCGCAAGCGCATCCTCGTGCTGCTCAACCGGCGGGTGCTGGAGTGCGACGAATTCAAGGGTCGCATCCGCTTCGTGAGCGACTTCGATCTGCCTGAACCCGAGCAAGAAGTGTGGGCACGCCCGATGATGTGGACGATGCGACTGTACCCGACAGCCGAGGTGGCAGCGATGAAGGCGCGGGGATAGACCCGCGGTGACAAGGGCATAAGGGCCCGGTCTAGGTGGGGTAGCTCCCCGCCGAACCGAGAGAGCACAGGCCTCCGTTCTCGATCGAGAGAGCACGGAGGCTTCTCTTTTGGCCGGGCAACTTGGACGTTCCGGGCATAGCCCGAGACCATAAGCGGCGGGAAGGCCGCGAAGGAGACACAGAGATGCTGATGCCCAGTGACGTGGGGTTGAACGGCCTCTCGACCGACACCCCGAACCGCATCTTGATCGACGCCGGGGCGATCTATGCGGGCTTCACCGACGAGGACAATCCCGGAATCTGCGTCGGGGCCACCCGCGGCGGCAGCCGCTTCAACGTGGAGCGGGAGATCCGCGAGATCGCGGTGGACGGCGCTATCGGGCCGACCAAAGGGTTGCGCCGACGGTCGCGTGTGGTCGCGACGGTGGAGACCAACGCGCTCGAGGTGTTCCCCAACAACATCGAGCGGCTGATCGCAGGCGCCGACGTGGACGACAGCGATCCCGATTTCACGGTGATCACGGGCGGGCCGGTCGAGGACGGTGACTACATCAGCAACATCGCGCTGGTGGGGACCGTCCACGGCAACGACCTGCCGTTCGTCGGGATCATCATGAACGCGCTGCCGGAGAGCCCGCTGACGATCCCGCTGGCGCCGCAAGACGAGGCGGTGATCGCCGCCAAATGGACGGGACACGCGGCGCTCGCGACTCCATACACGGAGCCGTGGGAGTTGTGGGTTCCAGCCGATATAGGCGGCTCGTAACGACTGTCGCGGACCGGGGCGGGCATTCTCAGTCCCGCGCTGCTGACGGCTCGCTCCGGCCGCACCGAACGATTCGCGGGAGAGTGTGACATGGTTGAAGAGACGGGAAGGGACGAGCTGGAAACGCAGGGCGCGCCCGACCGCGGTGCCGCCCCATTCGTCGCGGAGAAGCCGGTCTTCGAGGTTGAAGGCGCAGAGTACGAGATGCGGCGCCTGGGGTGGGACGACTGCTTCGCCCTGCTGGCCCTCATCGGTGATGTGCTGCGCGAGGCTGGCGTGCAGTCCAGCGCCGTGGCAAGCTTTGCCTCCGAAGGCAGTCTCGGCATGGCGGCGATCGGCGCGCTCATGTCGGCCGCCTCGACTAAGAGCGACCGGCTGCTCACCCTGGCCGCGGATACGCTCAGGCGGCGGCGTAGCGATGGTAAGACTGATCGCCTCGACCCGGGTGAATTCCGCGATCCGGACAGATTCCCTGCCTACTGGGTCCCGCGATGGCTGACGGCGTTATCCGCGCATCCCGACTTCGCGCTTTTTTTAGCCGAGTTGGAGAGCGGGAAGGACGTGTTCGCGGCGCTGGGGCGGAGGCTGGCTTCGAGGTTGGTGTCTACCGGCTCCAGCGACAGACCGGATGGTCGGACCGTTATCTGAGGCGCGGCATCTGCTTCGCGCGGTTATGCCAGCTCATCAGGCTGGCTCAGGAAGCAGAGGACGAGGAGAACGACGAGCAGTGGCGGCGGGCGGCCTTTGTCGGCTGGCAGTTCGGAGCTGGCGGTCGCCAGAGTTTTGGTGACTACCTGGGGTCGTTGCGACTTGGATATGAGCAGAGCCGAGAAGCGGGCGGCCCGCAGGTGCAGCGTTCGGGACTGGTGAGCAAAGAGGAAGCGATGGCGAACGCCGAGCGGACACTCGCATATTTCCGGACACACCCAAAGCGGGTGATGGGCCGCGGCAAGCAGCTAGCCGAGCGCGAGGCGCGGCGCGCCAAGCGCCGGGCAAGGAGAGCGGCCAGTGGCAGCTGAGCTCTTTACACTCTTCGGCCGCATCGTCACCAATGCCGGCGCGACCATTGCGGAGCTTGGCAAGGTCGAGGGCGCGGCGACCAAAACCGGCGCGAGCATGTCGCTGGGGTTCGCGAAAGCCAATGCGGCGATCCAGCGCAACGCCGGGGCGATCCGGGCGGCTGGACTGGCTATCACTGGAATGGGCGCTGGCATAGCCGGCATCATCGCGGGCATGATGCGACTCGCCGCCCAGACCGGCGAGACCGCAGAGCAACTCCGCAACCAAGCCGCGATGACCGGCCTTTCGCGCAAGCAGTTGCAGGAGTACACGTTCATCGCTCAGCAGGCGGGCTTCTCGACTGAGGCCATCACCAACGCTTCCGCGTTTCTGCAACGCAACCTGATGGGCATGGAGCAGGGGACGGGCAATGCCGCCGACGTGATGAAGTCGCTGGGGATCGCGATCCATGAGACAGACGGGTCACTCCGCCCCATGTCCGCACTGCTGCCTGAAGTGATCGCTGCATTGCAGGGCATGGGGAACGAGACTCAGCGGAACATGTTCGCCGCCCAGGTCTTCGGCCGCGGCTGGAAAGAGATAGCGCCATTGCTGGCGATGACGACGGCGGAGATGGCGAGGCAGCAGCAGGCGGCGCGCGATCTCGGCTTGGTCTGGAGCGACGACATGTTCGCCGCCGCGGACAGGGCCGACGCGGCATTCGATCTCCTGCACGCGCAGATGCAGGGGGTAGCTGTCACCATCGCGTCCGCGGTGATGCCGGTCATCACCAGCGCCATGCCTCTGCTCCGGGACCTGATGACGACGGTGAAAGCGCTGGCTGCCGCGGCGGCCGACTGGGCGAAGGAACACCCCGGACTGGCCAAGGGGCTATTGCTGGCCGCGGGTGCCGTATCTCTGCTCATGCTCGCGCTGGGCCCGCTGCTCATCGTTCTACCGGGGCTGATCGCGGCTTGGCCGGCGCTATCCGCAGTGATCGGCGCGGTGGTGAGTCCGATCGGCCTCGTAATCGCGGCGCTAGCCGCGCTTGTCATCGCATGGGAGACCGATTTCGGGCACATCCGCGAGGTTGTCTACACTGCCCTTCTCGACATATCGAACTGGTTGCTGGAGTTCGTGAACAAGCCGCTGCGTGACTTCACCACGGCCCTCTACAAGCTCAGCGGTCATCGCATACAGCTCGCCGTTTCGCAGTGGGTCGTAACGCTCCCAGAGGGAACGCCGAAGAGCGAGTGGCAGACATGGCTGGACAAGCAGAAAGCTGATCTGGACAAGTTGACGCAAGCTGCCGGCGCGAAAGCGGGTGGCGGTGCTCTTCCGGGTGCCGCGGAGGACGCCGAGAAGGCCCACAAGGCGGCGCAGGATGCCTTCAATCTGGAGGAGGCGCGACTGAACCTCCGCCTGCAGGAGGCCAAGTCGGAGAAGGACCGCGAGGCGGTCGAGCGTCAGATCGTCGCGCTGTACCGGCAGTTCGCCGGCGATGCTCGCCTCACCCGGACCGAGCGCACGAAGATGCTTACCGAGGCGCTCAAACTGGAGAAACAGATCACGGAGGAGCAGTTCCAGCGCGACGAGGGCACCCTCCAGCGGCAGCGGACCATGGCGAAGACGTTCGATGCCGAGGAGGCGGCGCTGAAGGGCCTCCAGGTTCTCTATGCCAAACTGGCGGCGGCGCTGCCGGAAGGCAGCAAGGAGCAGATCGCCGCCCTGGATGAGCAGCGGCAGGCGGGAGAGGACCTGATCAAGCTAGAGCAGCGGCGTGGGCAGGCGGCGCAGACCAGGATGGCTGCTAGTGCACGCTCGTGGGACGAGGAAAAGGCCGCGCTGACTGAGAGCATCAGGCTCAAGCAGGAAGAGGCGAAGACGGCCACCGATGATCGCAGTGCCGCCATCGATGCTGAGATCCTTGCGCTTCGGCAGCAAATCTGGGATGGCGATGAGGCGTACCTGCGCAACCTCTACGAGCAGAACATGGCGCGAGCGACGACGATCGCCCAGGAGCGGGCGCTCACAGCAGCCGAACTGGCCAGGCTACAGGCGCAGGCCGCCCAGCCCCTGACCACGGAGTTCACCGAGGAGAAGCGGGACGCGGCGCGGGCGGCGGCGCTCGCCATGCAGCAGAAACTGAATGACCTCGACGCGGAGGCGGTGAGCCTGCGGCAGGAGTACACGGCATCTCTGCGACTGTCCACGGCCGAGCAGCTGGCATCGTTCGACGCGGAGATCGCTGAGCAGCAGCGGATCATCGACCAGGCCAAGGAGCGGGGTACGCACGAGCGGGTCGTCGAGGCCGCCCGGCGGAGCATCAACGAACTGACCAAGGAGCGCGCCGACTTCCTGTTGCGCCAAGAACTCTCGCTGATCGAGCAGCAGATCGCCGTCGAGCGCACTGGCTATGACGAGAAGATCAGGGCGCTGCAGACCGCACTCGCGGCAGAGACCGAAGTCACCAAACAGGTTGAACTTCGGGCAGAGATCAGGGCCACCGGGACCGCTGCCATACAAGCCGAGATCGACAAACTAAAGGAATCGGGGCAGTGGCAGAAGATGAGCCTGGAACAGCAGGCCCGACTCATCGCCCAGCAACTGCAGGGTTGGGGCAAGATCGCGGGGGTGGCCCTGCCCGAGATACAACGAATGCTGACCGACATGCAGCTCCAGATGGCCGTGATGGCCATCACCGCGGAGCGCGCCTGGGGCCAGACGATAGAAACCCTCCATGACAACTTTTCCGCCAGCTTCCTCGACATGACAGAACGCGGCGAGAGCCTGTGGCAGACCTTCACGCAGAATCTGCTGAACCGCTTCCGACAAGTGATCGCGGACATGGCCGCCGACTGGCTGTTCGGGTTGAAGCAGATGCAGCAGACCGGGCAGATTGGCGGCATAGCCGGGGGATTGCTCAACCCGATTATCAATGCAGTCGGCGGTCTGCTCGGGGGACAGGGCGCGGCGCAGGGCAAAGCAGAGGGCGCGGCCTCCCCCACATTGGAGGGCAGCAAGGAGTTGACCCCCGCCCTCAACGCTTTTGCGGTGGCCGCACAGGCCCTGCCAGGGCCGTTCGGGCAATGGGTACGGGTGGCCCTGCAGCAAGTGGCCGGGATCGCGCTCCAGGCTAAGTCAGCGGCCGCGGAAGTGGGTGCGGCTGCCACCGGCGTCGCGACCGCTTATGCGAACAGTGCGGCCGCTGGCATCATGTCGATGGCGGGCGGGCAGATGATCGTGGCTGCTGGTCTCATGTTGGACGCCGCGATCATCAACGCCGGGGCCGAGCGCGCGGGTGGCATCGTCGGCGCGATTGCCGGCCTCTTCGGGGGCGCCGAGGGCGCAATCATCACTCGCCCAACTCTCGCGATGATAGCCGAAGCGGGGCCGGAGAAGTTGACGCCGCTATCCATGGCGCCGGGGGCCATGGCGCTAAGCCAGGCGCCAGCCTTCGCGGGCCATTCTTCCGAGGTACATGTCCATATCGAAAAGGGTGCCGTTGCTCTCAGTGTCGAGGATCTGACGGCTTACAATCTCACGCGTCTCGCGGACCGTCTGACTCCGTATTTGGGAATGACCCTCGGCCGCCGCGCCGCGGAGGCATTAGCATGAGACTGGAAACCTGGACCATGCCCCATGCAATGCCCGGCTACTCCTCGCCCAAAGCGGGAGTCCGCGTCATCACCGCCCAGACGGCAGGGGGCGTGGTCGTACATACCAGCGCCGGCCATGTCGGGGATGAGCCCTGGGAACTTCTCTTCGATGGTCTGAACGCGGCGCCCAAGGACACGCAGATACGCACCTACGCGCCGACTGCGGTTGTCTCCGACAGCATCGGTCCGAACGGCGCGCTCGCCTATGCCATCTCCGTTGCCGCCAATGGCTTCGCGGCCATCTCCGTGGCGACAATGACCCTCAAGCGCTCCGCCGGTGCTACCGGCACGTTGACCGTGGAGGTATGGGACCGCAACGGCACATTGCCGAACCGCAAGGTCGGCTTGCTCGGAGTGCTCGACGCCGCCACTGATCTCTCCGAGGCCTGGCAGGAGATCACCGTCTGGTCAAGGACCGCGGCCTGGCCGCTGCTCTATCCGGGCGGGTTCCTGGTACTCAATGGCAATGGCCTGACGGCGGGCACTGTCTCCTGGGCGGGGGAAGTGGCCGCGCCGAACGCACACGCGGAATGGAATCCCGGAACCAGCACGTGGGCGCTCGCGGCGGGCGAACTCAGTGCGACGGTATGGCAGGGCGGAGACTGGCTGGTGCTCGAGGGATTCCGGCTTGCCTACTGCTATCCGAACGGCGCCGGGCCGCAGCAGTGGACTCTGGAGGCCGATGATCTCAATCTCTATGAGGTCGTGCTCATGGACACGCGCGGGCGCTGGCAACTCGCACCCTGGAGCGCTGACTGGGAGGGATGGATGGACGAAGTGGGGGCCGCCTTCGCGCTCGTGTCCGAGACCGGGCAGATGGCCCTGGGAGTGACATAGCCGTGAGAGTGATCGCAGGATATACCCCGGAGGCACCAGCGCGGCGGACACGATTGCGCGTGACTGTCAGCGATGGCATCACGAGCATCGACCTGACGGCCCTTTACATCGTCGAAGCGGCCAGTGTGACCGACAGCGCGCGGCGCGAGGCGAGCTCCGCGACGGTGGAGTTGCAGCGGCGCGAAGAGGCATGGAACGATCCCATAGGTGATGCCAGCTCCCCGCTGTCATTGGGGAACCGCCTGCTGATAGAAATGGGGGAGGAGGGCGGCGTACTGACCGCGATCTTCGAGGGGGAGATCACCGACTGCGGGACCGGCGCAGAATCGCCGGGCGCGCGCACGACGCTCCAGGCAATGAGCGGCCGGGAGCAATGGTGGAACCTGCCGCGGACCTCGCCGCTCTACACAACCGAGGAGACGGACGCGATAGTCGTAGACCTCTTCGAGCGGTATGGCGGCTTGACGGCGCCGGCCGACTTCGACCTGCCGGGAATCTCGCGGGTGATCGGGCGTTTGCAGGGCATGGAGAAGCCGATCATGGCGACGGCCTTGGACCTCTATGAACCGAGCGACCTCATGCCCTGGTGGGATCCGGTAAGCCTCAAGCTCAGCACCCTGGACCTCAGCGTGCCAGGGGTTCCCGATCTCGTCTTGAGCGACGCGGTGCGCGGCAGCATAGAGTTGGATGTGCGGCCGCCGGAGGCGACGCGCGTCAAGCTGGCGGGGGGTACGAAGCACAATGTCGTGCGCCTGGAGATCGGGGAATGGACGACCCCAGCGAACTATCTCCCGGGCGCCAACCGCAGGCAGGCCGGGGTCGAATGGGCGCGCGGCGGCAAAGCCGACTGGCACCTGCCGCCGTTCTATGCAAGGATAGCCGACGATGATCCGCTATGGCGCTGGTGGGGCGTATGGGAGCTGGCGGCTCACCCTCCCCAGGATTGGCTATGGGTGATCTATCAGAGCGAGTGGGATACAGATGGCACTGGCTACCGCGGGCCAGAGGGCGTAGAGTTTGCCGTCAACGATCCCGGGATTTCGACCGATGCCGTGAGCCATGCGGAGTTGGTGCCCGAGGGCTGGGGCGCGGGTGTGGTTGATATTACCACCTTCGTCACCCAGGAGCGTTTTGGCGCGACGGAAAACCGCCAGATCGCATGGGTGAAGCTCCGAGTGGACCCCGCCGATATCCCCGGCGGCCCAGCGGGCAAGACCGCGGAACAGCTCTGGCAGTTGGTGCTGGATTCCGACGATGTTCTTGGCTGGATCGTCAAGGGCCGGCAGGTGGATCGCACGACGCTTCACCAGTACACCGCGCAGGCCTGGGATAACAACCTGATCGCGCGCTTCGGCGACCGATCCTTCGACGCTGAGAACCAAACCCTCTATGTGGCGGCGGCTCCCTACACCGCGGCGGAACTGGAAGCGAAGCGGCTCATGGAGAGAATGCGCTGGACGCAGTATCCCGCCTCGGTCGAACTGGAGGGCCAGGACCTGCGGTTGCTGCCCGGAGATACGATACAGACGCGCCATCCGCGCCAGGCCATTCTCTGCACGATATGGAGCGAACGGGTGACGCAGGCGTGGCGGGGGGACAAGGCCACAACCTCCGTTGAGGGCTACGTGGTGGAGACGGCAGCGCCATGAGGGGACGCAAGGTCGGCGGCATTCTTGGCGGCTTCAGAGCGGTGGCAGAACATGTCGCATCTATCCGCCAGGATGGCGAGGGCGGTTATTGGTTTGGCGATGGCCCAAAGGCGGGGGTGGCGCCGGATTCCGAAATACGCATCGTCGCCGTGGGATCCGAAGAAGCCGAGGAGACGGACATCAGTTGTTTCACGTGGGCCGATCCGTATCTGCGCAGCGTCTACCAGAAGTTGGTCATGGGCTGCGACGCTACGATCGGGCTGATCGAGATGGGATTCACATACCCGCCTACACAGCCTTACCCCATCGCTGATAAATGGCTGCAGATCAGCATCTACGAGGATGCTGGGAACCAACCGGGGGCGCGACTCGGCCGGTGCGTGCCGTTGCCGCTCGCGATCCTCTCCCCGGACGACTGCGTAGACTTCATAATCCCGCTGTGGGTCCCCTTGGCGGTGACGGATGGCCAAGCAATCTGGGTCGGCGTTTCGCCCAAGGCATATACGGGGCCAGCGGAGGTCCCGCCGGATACGGCCTCTGGCTGGCCGCTGGTTGCCCAGAATATCTTCGTCAACACCCGCGGGGATCGCGTTCTGGGTGCCGCCACTTTTATCAAGGCGGGCGGACCGAATCAGGAGAACGACGAACCGCCACTCACTGACGTGGGACTCGCCTGGTGGAACTACGAAGACGATATCCACCTATTCATGCGGCTCTATGAAGATCCATCGGTATTGGACCTCCCGGCTTCCGAGGGCGTGGGGACTCCGGCAGGCAAGGCCGCGATTCCGGCGATGATCGCCCGGCCTGTGAGCGGCCGTATCGAGAGCGCATACATCGCCGGGGTGCGACCGGGCTTCGCGACGTTTCCGTGGAGTTCACTGGGCCACGGTTGGGGCAGTCGCGGCGGCGGCGTGATGGCCCACAACCAGCTTCAGGACATTGACGAAGGGGAGACCGGATACTACGCGCACCTGACCCGGGAGGAATACCTAGGCAACTGGCTACACCGGCTTCGGGCCACGACCGCTGACGAATGGCCGCTGGAGGGAATCCGTACATCGGCATTGGTCAATGCCGTCGCCGGAAGTGTGCTCGCCAAGCACAAGACCTCCGGCGACATGGTGGACGGGTTCGGCGCGGGAGTGCTCTTTCAAGTCGAGGACTCGGCTGGGGTCGCGAACACCATTGCCGGCGTTTACGGCGTGCGGGCGGGCGCCGACAACACGGGGGTGCTGGCCTGGCAGACCGCGGTGGCCGGGGCGATGGCAGAGCGCTTGCGACTGACCGCTAGCGGCCTCGTCTACACTCCCACGACCTTCGACATCCTGGCCAACACGACCCTTGGGAGTGATACCAGTGCCATCCGCATAGCTTCCGGTGGTGCAGCAGGCATATCGCGGGGCCCGTATATCTCCCTCATCGCAAACCAGTATAACCTCGCCGGCTATAAGGGTGCGTTGTTGCTCGTCGGCGGCGGGAGCGGCGAGGGCGGAACGTACTCGGACGCGGTTGTCGCGTGGGCCTCGCGTACCATCCTCACCGGCAACCTGCGGGCCATTGATGGAACGGTGGGCGCGCCGAGTTTCAGTTTCTCTTCGGATACCAACAGCGGCATCTACAGTCCGGGGGCCGACCTATTCGGCATTGTGACCGCGGGCGTGGAGGCCTGGCGGTGGGACGCCAGTGGCCACTACCTGCCGGGTGCGGCGGGTACGCGCAACATCGGCAGTACCACGGCCGAGGTCGCCAATGTTTACATAGCATCGAACAAACTGATCTACTTGGGCGACGCGCAGCAGGCGACCATCGGTTGGTCGAGTGCGAACAGCCGCCTGGAGATACTGGTCCCATGAGCGAGTGCAAGTACGGGGTGATCACGGGCACTCCGACTTACGGGGGCTGCGGGGGCCTGACCGAGGCCCAATGCGGAGCGAATACAGGGCCGTGGGGTTACTCCTGTTGCGTATGGAGGGCGTCAGGTGGGCCGTGCGTGGTAAAGGCCTGCTTCTACTTGTTGAACCCCGACGAATGCCCTGGGTGCAACCGCTGCGCCGACGACGGCTCGCACACGTACTGGGGCTGGGGGGTTACCTCGGACCGCGGCGAGATTCCGCAGGACATCTACGTCGAGGGCGCGGTCGCGACACAGGTGAACCTCGGCTGCGGTATCACCGTGCCGAGCGGGCGGACCTTGTATGCGGGCGGCATCCTCATGGAGAGCGACGACACCAGCCCAAACGGCCATATCTACGTGAAGTCCGGCGGCAAAATCTATCTGTACGGATACGGACACGTCCCATGAAAACTGACGTTAAGGAACTCATTGTAGAACTCGAAGCAGTGGAACGCGACGTGTGGCAGAGCGCCTTTGAGGGTCACCAGCAGGCCCTCGAATGTCGCCTTGGCCTGTGCGATGTAGTCACACGGGCGTCAACGCCAGCGCAACGAGAGGTGCTTATAGAAAGACGGCATGAAGCCTGGGCGGCTGCGACCCGTTTGCTGAGTCACTTGCGGGTGATGGTGGCAATGCTGGAACGCTACGACAAGGGGATACTCCTGGGCGAAGAGGTCCATGTAGGACATGACCCGTCCCGAGTGGAGGCTGGATGATGACCGACAAAGAGGCATTCCTGGCTTGGATGCACACGCTGCACGCGGACCGCGCAAAGGCGGCGGCCCTGTGGGCCCAGTTCGAGAAGGCAGATCCGCAGGGGACGGCCTGGTGGTTCGCGC
>Ga0315277_10002971_pt1 | contig 23311 bp, 25 predicted proteins | sample YL17G05_15_MG_FD_203695 | JGI IMG/M metagenome (GOLD analysis project Ga0315277, IMG submission 203695) | Sediment microbial communities from Yellowstone Lake, YNP, Wyoming, USA - YL17G05_15 | ecosystem: Environmental > Aquatic > Freshwater > Lake > Sediment | place: USA: Wyoming | collected...
CGGTAGGAGGCACGCGGCATCCCTGCCACGCCACTTCCCCTGGGCACGCTATTCCGCTCTCTCCCAACGGAAGCGCTAGACCCACCGCGAGTGTGAAGGATCGCTGCCGAGGATGTCAAGAGCTTCCTGGGGTCCCATCACGTCTGGAGTCGAAAGAGAAGACAAGTGTCTCATACATATGTTGCATCTGACCAGTCACACGCCGAGCGGTCTGCGGAGTGTCCAGTCCCCGCTTCCTCTCCCCCGCACTCGGGAGCGGGCTGCAATCACCAGGATGGCAGGCCTACCCTTGTAGCGGACCAGGCCTGCGCTGGCTACCGTTAACTCCTTTATCTCTCCCGTTTTACAGATAGCGCGGGTCGTGTAGCTGCGAGGAAGCGGCTCGCCTCTCATCCGCAGCTCATATTGGTAGGCCTGCACATCCCTAACCTCAGGAGCTAGCAGCTCCGCGATGGGCCAACCTACCAACTCCTCGGCAGTGTACCCCAGCAGCTTCGCCAGAGCCTTGTTAGCGAACTTGCAGACCCTATCCTGCAGGATCGCCACGCAGTTGTTCGCTTGTTCCAGCACGCGAAGCAGTGCCAGGGTCTCCCTTTCCTCGGCCAGCAGAACGATAGCGCTGCGTGTGCTGTCTGCTCCCGTCTTGATCAAGATCCTCTTGATGCACTCCTGCACGCGTGCTCTGGAGTGGAAGACCTCCGCACAGATAGTCGCGTTGCTCTTCCCTTGCAGCAGGAGCTCGGCTACTTGCCGCTCCAGGGGGTCAAGCCTGTCCCAAATCCACTCAGTGTCCATGTCGCGCTCCTGTCATGTTGCCCTGACAGTGACCGAAAGTCGAGACTCCAGCCCGCCCGGCTTCCTACGAAGACTCCGGAACCGCTCCGCCCCAACCGCAGTCCGCCGACACAGCCAATCCAAGAAGAAGCCACCGTAGGACGTTTCGAGCGCGCATCATACACCTCCCGAAACTATCGCTGCCACCAGCGAGGCGGGGATGGCCCAAGCATAGAGCGCCTGCTCCGTGGTTTGTCAAGCCCAATGCCGCACAGATTTGAGGGAAAGGGAGATATTGGTGGCGGCAAGACGCGACAAAGCGGGAGCGACGGCACGGCGCCGGTGGATCAGAGCTTGGCCCGCATATTCTCATGCTGAATACGCGCCGCCACCGTGCCGTAGCCCAACCGCGGTAGGAGGCACGCGGCATCCCTGCCACGCCGCTTCCCCTGGGCACGCTATTCCGCTCTCCCCCAACGGAAGCGCTAGACCCACCGCGAGCGTGAAGGATCGCTGCCGAGGATGTCAAGAGCTTCCTGGGGTCCCATCACGTCTGGAGTCGAAAGAGGAGACAAGTGTCTCATGCATATATTGCATCTGACCAATCACACGCCGAGCGGTCTGCGGAGTGTCCAGTCCCCGCTTCCTCTCCCCCTCACTCGCTCTCGGTTGCAATCCCCAGGATGGCAGGCCTGCCCCTGTACCGTATCAACCCTGCGCTGGCTATCCTTGCGCCCTTCTCTTGCCCGCCCTTGCACAGGATTCTGGTCACATAGCTGTGAGGAAGTGGTTCACCCTGCAGCCTCATTTCATAGTGCTCGGCCACAGCATCCCTAGATCCAGGGGCTAGCAGTTCCTCGAAGGGCATCCCTACCATCTCATTGGGGTCATACCCGCATGCCTCTGCCAGAGCCCTATTGACGAACTTTAAGACTCTATCCTGCAGGATTGCCACGCCGTCGGTCGCTTGTTCCAGCACGCGAAGCAGTGCCAGGGTCTCCCTTTCCTCAACCAGCAGAACGATAGCGCTGCGTGTGCTGTCTGCTCCCGTCTTGATCAAGATCCTCTTGATGCACTCCTGCACGCGTGCTCTGGAGTGGAAGACCTCCGCACAGATAGTCGCGTTGCTCTTCCCTTGCAGCAGGAGCTCGGCTACTTGCCGCTCCAGGGGGTCAAGCCTGTCCCAAATCCACTCAGTGTCCATGTCGCGCTCCTGTCATGTTGCCCTGACAGCACTTGCCTCCAACCGGCGCTCGCGGGAAACAAGGAAACTTACGCTATTAAGGATTGCTGCGTAGGCAATAGGTAAGTCACGAGTATGAGGCGATCGCAGAAAAGGATCGCTAAGAGCCTCTGCGGGCGATCCTCCGCCAGTAGATGACAGCGACGCCTCCGACACCTGCCGCGACAGCCACTCCAATGGCAAGCGCGAACCATGGGAACCCACCGCCCTCGCCTGGCGTCCCGGCTCGGCCACCGTCCGACCCGCTTTGCGCGGCTGCCGCCGGCGTGTTCGCGCGCTGCACTTCCTGCGATCCTGATGAAGGAGTTCCTTGAAGTTCGGCCGCCGGAGTCACCGGTGCGGGGGAAGCTCGCTGGCTGGCGCCCTGCGGCGGCGTCGGCCACGGAGTGGTGGGCGTGCCCTGCGGGCCAGACGTAGGCGCGGGGCTGCTGCTGGTCTGTGCTTCTCGCGTCTCCCCGGGCGCGGGGGAAGGCGTAGGGGGGAGCGACTGGGGACAGGGCGCCCCGACGCTGACGAGTGCGTCCTCGGTCTGATCGGGCATGCGCGTCAGCAGAGCGCTGTCCACGTAGTTAGTATCCACGTCGCCCATTACCAGGTGCAGCCAAGTCAGCCCCGCGGCTTTGGCGCGGACGGTATAGCGCATGAGAATGCCGCTGCCGCTAGCTCCCTCTCCTACATACCCGTCAAGGAATGAGCCGTCAGCGTCTGGCAAGGAGTCGCCCACATCCAATCCGGAGGAACCGAGGACGGAGACGCTCTTGTCTTTAGAGACCACGGAAACGACCGTCTTGTCATAGAGCAGACGCAGGCCGAAGCCCTCGATGTCGGGGACGTCTCGGATCACGAAGTCCACGCTGATGCTGGTGCCCACAGAGACGTTGCCCGCGCACGCCTGGATGCCAGATGCCTGCGGGTCAGCATCAACAGCCATGAGCACAGGGTTCTGAGAATGAGCAGAGGTACCATATCCCGTCAGCAGCGCAAACGCGTACAAGAAGGCGGCGGTTAGAGAGAGCAGAAAGGCGAGAATAAGCCGGCTGGACAATACATCACCTCGGCGGGAAGAGTACATGACAGTTTAACTGATCTTTGGTATTTGTCAAGCCTCTCTTCGCGGCGGTGACGAAGCCTACGTCGCCTCGGCGAATGATTCGCTGGCCAGCTCACCTCCCATCTTTGGAAGTCCTCGCCGATTTCAATTCGACGCCGGCCTCCGGCTTCTTTGAGCCATCCTTGCCGGCTCTGTCGTCGCCATGGCCACGGCAGCGGCAGTGAAACAGAGGCACCCCACAACCTCCCGAACCTTCGCCATTCCCGCCGTAGCCGCTGGAGTCGTTCTGCTCGCCGTTGGCGGCTGGTATGCGCGGAGGCGCTGGCTGCGTTAGCGCCAGAGCAGATCCTGCGGAACGACCCCTCCATTAGATATCCAGGGCGGCGTTTGCCCCTTCGTGCATGGCGCTCCACATGGTGCGCGGCTCCACGCAGTCGCCTATCTCCTTCACCTCGACGCCTCTGGCCTTGAGCGCGTCCCGTAGTTCGCGGCGCGGCTTGCGGCGGGCAGCGTTTTGTCCCATACATTTGTCTCGTCTTTTCACTTCGGCCTTCACCAGAGCCGTAATTAGCACTTGACAAGCCCGTCAGGCACTGTATGATGAGGTGCACTGGTGGTTTTGGTTTTCCCCGCCTAGTCAGTAAGGCATCGACTTCTGGTCCTGGTCAGTATGGCAGCGTTTCTCCCTGTTCGGGTAGGCGTCTGTCCAGACACTGGCAAGGGGTGGTATTATGCGCTGTCCAGCAACGCGTGTCCTGCTCGCCCTGGCAGGGCTTGTCGCCGTAGTCTGCGTCTTCGGCGCAAGCTGGGGTTTGCTCCGGCTCGCGCAGGCAGCGCCCACGCTCACCACCGACAAAAACGACTACTTCTCCAGCGAGATCGCGACTATCACCGGCGGCGGTTTCGCGCCTGATACCCTCTATGATATCCCTGTCATAAGGCCCAACGGCAGCATCGTTAAAGGAGACGGCTCATACCTGCCTGGCTGGGACACCGTTCAGTCCGACGGGTCAGGCGGCTTCACCTACCTCTATCAGTTGGACGGCATCCAAGGGACGTACGAGGTAAGGGCATACCCCTCGCCCTGGAACGGCGACTTGGGTGAGACTTCTCTCGCCACGGTGTTCTTCACCGACGCCAACATCGACTTCAACCAGTGCAGCAACGACCCCGACAACGACGACCAGGTCGAGAGCTGCCAGTGGACCACGGGGGCACTGCAGCAGAACAACGCATGCTACCGCGAAGGCGACTCGGTGCCCCAGCGCCTCTTTCACGATGTCGACTCCACCGGCACCCACACGATGCGGTTCGAGTATGACTTCAGCAAGAGCAACATCTACGCCTATGACTTTCTGACAAACGTGGACGACACGATGCCAGCGGGCTCCTCCGGGCTCAACGAATGCGGCGACCTGCCGCCCTTCATCGGCAGTAGCACCTGCGCCAGCCTCTTTTCCTCGAGCGCCAGACCGATACCGTCCGATCCATTCGACACGGTGAGCGCCCGAGAGATGCCTGTTTTGCGCTCACTGCGCTTTGGCTGCCTTCCGTCGTGCCCAGAGCCACCGACCGTCACGGTCGTTTTCCCCCCCCTCGACGGCGGCGATGACCCCGGCGAGGCTCACCTGTCGGACAGCGACCCCGATTGCTTCCAGAACTGCGGCAGCAGCAATGTCCAGATCGATGTGACCTTCAAGACCTCAGTTGTTGACACCAAGGTAGGTGTTTGGTTTGGGGGCCACATCGCCGTAGGGGCCGGCGCGAATGGCTGGGGCGACGGCTTCGGCGCCTCCTCGATCTCGGGAGCGCCGGTCCACCTGAGTTACATCTCGCTGGACGGCGATTCGGTTGGAAACCGGGACAACCAGATCCAGGTGGCGGGGCTCTGTCCTCCGTTGCCCACAGCGACACCGACCAGCACCTTCACACCCACAGCTACGTCCACGCCGACACCGACCAAGACCCACACGCCAACGCCGACCGACACACCAACGCCGACACCGACGCCGACTAACACACCAACGCCAACCAAGACGCACACCCCCACACCGACCAAGACCCACACGCCGACGCCGACTAACACACCAACGCCGACGCCGACCCGTACCTTCACGCCGACGCCGACCAGGACGTCTACGCCTACGAACACGCCGGTGCCGCCCACGCCGGTGCCGCCCACGCCCACGCGTCCACCGGGCGTTGGAGGCGCGGTCAAGCTCCCGCCGGCCGCTATCGCTGCTGAGTCTGGCGCACCGGCTGATGGCTCCGGCTCCGCAGTCGGGAGCTACGCAGCACTGGCCGGAGCAGTTGCGGCTATTGCCCTCGGCGGGTGGTACGCCAAGCGGCGCTGGCTCACGTAGCTCACGACCGCTTGCCTCACCTGCCGCACACTGCATACAATCCTGTCGTCAGATGTCACGTGGGCAAGACCGCAGGATTCGTCCCCACAGAGCGCGCTCTGACCTTCCCCTCAGATTCGGCGAGCAACGCCGCGTGTGGGCCGAACGGAAAGCCGACTTCTAATCCGGGAGTCGAGGGTTCGAATCCCTCACGGCTGTGGGGCCACAGTATTACAATCCGTGTCTAGTCGGCTCACCCAACCCTCTGCCCCGGAGACAGGAGATCTAGTCACCCCTTGGCTCGAAGACAAAAGGCCTTCGTAGCGGGGAACGGGCGTCCTGTGGGGGCCAAGAATCTCATCCGAATCTGACTGATTGACCGAAGACGGCGTCTGCGCGAGCCTTACCGCATCCGTCCTGAAGGAGGCCGCGCCTTGTTCACCTACCTTTGGCTCGCCTGCCGCTTCCTGCAAAGCGCCGTACGCTCGCGGTGCGACGTCGCCCTGGAGAACCTCGTCCTGCGGCAGCAGCTCGTCGTGCTCGCGCGCTCGTCCCAACGACCGCGCCTCACGAGGGCGGATCGCCTGTTCTGGTCGTGGCTCTCGCGCCTCTGGTCTGGTTGGCGGAGCCCGCTGGTCATCGTGCAGCCGGAGACCGTGGTACGCTGGCAGCGCACCGCCTGGCGACGGTACTGGGCCTGGAAGAGCCGACGCCGCGGGCCGGGCCGTCCACGCGTCTCCCCTGAGCTCCGACTGCTCATTCAGCGCCTCGCCCGCGAGAACCCACGCTGGGGGAGCGTACGCATCCGCGGTGAGCTCGCCAAGCTCGGCTTTCAGGTCAGCGCCGAATCTGTCCGCTGCTACCGCTGCTCCGCCCTGCGGCGGCCGCCATCACAGTCTTGGCGCACCTTCCTCCGCAATCATGCACCGCACATCTGGGCCGCCGACTTTTTCACCGTGCCGACGGTTACCTTCCACACCCTGTACGTCTTCTTCTTCATTACGCATGACCGGCGCCGTATCGTCCATCTGAACGTCACCGCGCATCCGACCGCCGAGTGGGTCTGGCGCCAGCTGATCGCGGCCACGCCGTGGGGTGAGCAGCCGCGCTACCTCATCCGCGACCGCGACCGCTGCTACGGCGACGCGTTCATCCCGCGCGCCGCCAGGGTCGGCATCCAGACCATCCTGACGCCGGTGCAGGCACCGAAGGCCAACGCGATCGCCGAGCGTCTTGTCGGGACGTTGCGACGGGAGTGTCTGGACCACATGATCGTTGTGAACGAGCGGCACCTGTGCAGGGTCTTGCAGGAGTACGCAGCCCACTACAACCGAGGGCGACATCACCGCTCACTGGGCTTGGAGACTCCAACGGGGGCCCCGGCGCGCGCTGGGCCACCAGAGACCGGCAGGATCGTTGCCCGGCCCGTGCTTGGTGGCCTCCATCACGAGTACGAGTGGGTGGCCGCTTGAGTTGCGTAGATACGGATGAGATTCTTGGCCCCCACAGGGTCGACGGCGGACCGTGCACGAGGCCATAGACGCAATCCGCGAATTCCGTAAGGGCCACCGGCTCGATGGCCTGACCGTCCGAGAGTTGATCGAAGAGGGGCGTCGCACCTAGCCGTCTTCGCCAGGTTCCACGCGCGTCACGCCTGGGACTCGGTTAAACTCCTTGTCGAAGCTGACGATGTGGCGCAGCCCCAGCCGCTGCATTAGAGCGACATGATACGCATCGGCGAAGGGAAGGTTGAGGTCAACGTAGAGGTCGAACACCTTGCGCAGCCGCCGCTTGCCCTGCAAGACGATACCGGGCAGCTCCAGTAGGGGAAGCAGGTTGTCGCGGATGTCCTCCTTGGGCACGCCGTATTGCCGCTGGAGGGTGAAGACCGTTTCGAAGACGACCGTGTCGGCGGTTCGAACCTTGATCTCGCCGTGCTCAACGCGGGCCAGATAGGCCGTTGACCGGGGAGACTGTTGCGGGTGATCCTGGAGGAGGTGGCGCAAGAGGACGTTGGTGTCGAGAAATGGGAGCGCCATCTACTCGTCCGTCCTCTCGACCGCCTCCTGCGCGATAGCCCGCTCCGCCGCCTCGCGTAGCTCCTCCGCTGTGAGGGGCGGCTTGTGGCTCTTCAGGGCGCCGGCGGTTCGCTGAACTACGCTGGTGGTGCGGATCAGTCGAACTACGCCGTCGTCCATAACGAAGGCGACCCTATCCCCCTTCTTCAAGTCCATCTCTCGGCGGATTGGGGCGGGAACAGTTACCTGGCCCTTTCTGGTGACTACGGTCCATAGCTCTTTCATCGTACTAGCCCCCTAGATGTAGGACTGGCATCATTTAGCACTACCTATATAGCACAGATACTACAGCCTGTCAAGAGGTAGGGCCTAGGAGTGGTATAGAACCTGGTCGTGCGCCGCCGTCATGGCCCGACTAGGCGTCCGCCGCGTCATTTCAGCCGACTCGGGTTTCGACCGCCTCCCCGATGTCCAGCGCCTCGACCCGACTGAACGAGGCGTCCCCGGGTCTGCAGGAGCTTTCGGGCTCGGGATTCGCGAGCAGGAACTTGTCATCGGGTGGGTTCCACCAAGTCTTGGGCGAGCCGTCCAAGCCAAGGCGCCGCCAAACGTCGGTGATCTCCCGAAGCGGGAGACCATCCTGCTTGATGACATCTGGAAGATCGTGGCAGCAGAAGGCGCCCGTCGGCCACCCCCTGGCCATGAGCCGACATCGAAAGGAGGTCAAGAGATCATGCTTGGCGTCTGGTTCAACGGCTAGGATCATCTTGGAGTCTTGCCCCTCATAGTCGCCAAGCGCGGTCAACAATGGACTCCAGTCGTCGAAGCCGTAGGGCAAGCATGCAGGGAAGACCACCAAATCGAAAGGCTCAAGATCTATGCCACTGTTGCTTAGATTGACAATCGAGCCTTGAGCGTACCGCGATGAGACGCGATCTCGATGCCGAGAGAATTCAGAGAACAGGATCATCTCACGGCTCGGCTCGATGCCCGTGAGACTGACGTGACGAGGCAGATTCAGTAGATCCAGCGCAAGAGCGGTTGCACCCGTGCCGCTTCCGATGTCCAAGACCGACGTTGGACACCAGTTGCCGAGTACGCGGAGCAACGATCCGAATATGGATACAACGCGCCTGGGCATGTACTTGAGCGCATAGACAAGCGGAAGCCCTGGGATGTCATAGTCCGGCTCTCTGCCCAATCTCAGTTCGTCCAACTCGTCACTCAGTTCTTGAGCCTTGATGCGGATGCGACGGCTAGCAAGCTTCTGCAAGTAGATGCGAGCAGATTCAGCGACCGCTCTGTCGAGCCTCTCGTGAAGTGGTCGCCATTCATAGCTACTTGGACCTTGGTGCGGAGGCATTTCCTATCGTCACCTTTCTCTCAATAACGAGTACAGGAAGATCGGCTTTGGCCAGCACGATGTGATTTCCCAGGCGTCGCTGGGGCCTAGGAATCCCTCGCCGCCCCGGCCTTTTCGCCTGAGGAGGAGCGCAACACCTGGTGCTCTCGGACACATAGTATTGATTTCTGCCGGAGCTTCAAGGGATTGGTGTCACCCCAGGCTAGGCCACTCCTGGCCTGGCCTGGGGTGGCCCTGCCCGCCCACACCCGCTCGCTTTCAGAGCAGACGCTCACATTTCTCGCGCAGATTGGATAAGGATTGCCTTGCGTCCCGCGGGCGTGCAGGTTAGACTACCGTTAGACCACATGTTCTGTGTTCCGTAGTGGAGGTAGACGTCTAGTGCTCGATGTCGAGCAGCTTGATCTGTTGGGACAGCGAGAATTCACGGTATCGCTGCCACGCGACTACGAGCCGGCCCGGCCGGCCCACTTCGAGGTCGCGAGCATCATCCTCGCTAAAGGCAGCATCACCACGCCCGAACGAAAGCGGTTCGTCGAACGCATCTGCGGCCTGTACTCAGAAGCGCGCGTGGAAGAGCGCCTCGACACGCCTCACAACCAGTTGAGCCTGGGTGACCGAGACCCTCTTCGTCTTCATCGGGTCGGGAAGCACACTCTGGTATTCGGGGAGCTTCAGTCGGCGGTGCGTTTCGCCCAGGAGAGCGGAAACGCCTGCCCGAACTACTGGCACTTCTCTCCCTACGGCTTCTGCCCTTACGGCTGCAAGTACTGCTACCTGGCGGGGACCCCTGGCGTCAAGTTCTCGCCATCGGTCAAGATATACGTGAACCTGCCCGAAATGCTGCTCGAAATCGATCGCATTGCGTGGAGTCAACGTACACCCACCGCGTTCTACCTCGGAAAGCTCCAGGATTCCCTCGCCCTAGACCCTCTCACGGCTTACTCGACGGTCTTGGTGCCGTTCTTTGCCGAGCACCTCTGGGCACGCCTCACGCTGCTCACGAAGAGCGCCAATGTCAACCATTTGCTGAATCTGGAGCACCGGGGGCACTCCATTTTCTCCTGGAGCGTGAATCCGCCCGAAGTCTCAGCGATGTTCGAGGAGAACGTGCCGTGTACCGACGAGCGCCTCGAAGCGATGCGGCGTGTCGCCGAGCGGGGCTATCCCGTCCGCGCTATCATGATGCCCATCATACCCATCGAAGGCTGGCAAGACCTCTACACCGCATTCACCCGGCGTTTGCTCGAGGGCGTGCCGATCAAGCGGCTCACCCTCGGTGGCATCTGCATCTACCGGAGCGCTCGGGACCTGATGGAGAGGAAGATGGGAAGGGGAAACGCCATCTCGGAGCAACTCGACGCTACTTCGATTGCGGGGGACGGTCGAGTGCGCTTTCCCCACGGCCTCCGCCACGAGGTCTACTCGACGATCATCGAGACGGCGCAGCGCCTTTGCCCGGAGCTGGAGATTGCCCTTTGTCTCGAGGAGCAGGCGCTCTGGGAGAGCACTGGTCTCGCTGGGAGCATCGGGCGGTGCAACTGCCGGTTGTAGTGAGAACCCGCCGTGAACACACAGTCTAGACCTGACAAGGCCAGAGCAGCGGGATAATATTACCTACACTTGTAGATAACTATAGGTACTATTATCCATCGGTGGTAAATGAGATGAGGAAAGCTGTCTAATCTCAACACGAACGAGGCAAGCAGCTCTTCCGCGAGGGTGGTGGTCTGCTCAGAACAGTGGAGGCAGCTCTTACTCAGGCACTTCCAGCAGTTCACGTTCGTCCGGTAGGATGAGCGCTGGCACGCCGAACGGCTTGCCGGTGCGGGGATTGCGTAGTGGCGAATCCTCGAGTCCTGCTCGGGGAGCCAGTTTGGTGGCTCAGAGCGTGAACGGCTCTGGGCCACCGCCATCTCCTGCTTCTCTCAGGTAAGGGAGACGTCGGGCCAGTATCTCGCGGCAAGGGCGCGATGAGTGTGGGTAAGGCTCCAGCGCATATCATTCCTGCTGGTGCTCTTCTTGTCGGCGCGCCCAAGCACTAGCGTGAATGGCTGGGCATAGAATGCATCGTCATCAAAGCCGACAGGAAACATGACGCTTGCAAAACGAGTAGCATCGTTATCCTCATTGTGACGGGTGGTCTGGGCAAAATGGGCACCCACTTTGTTGCGCCACGTCTTCACTGGCCCAAGGACGCGCTTCACGTATTTGTCCACCTTGTCCACCTCTGTTTGACTCTCTCGGCAAGCAAGCCATCCCACGAGCCGCACGTAGTTGCACGCTGACACCGCATACCAATGGAATGAGCAGGCAACGAGGCCTTGCGGTATCCATTCGAAGCCTGGAGGGCTGCCAATGAAGGAGCATTGCACGTCGTTGCCCAAGACATCGACTACCTTCTCCTCGATTCTCCTCAGGTTGTGATACAGAAACCACAAGCCCTCGCTGAGATAGGCCAGGGAGATTAGCTCATTGCCATACTTGGCCTCGGCCTCGCGAGAGAGTTCCAACTCGTCGATGTGATCAATTATCATGTCTCGTCTGGAAACATACATCTAGCTAATACAACCCACAAGCGCAAGAGGGGCGGAGCCCCTAGCCGTCTTCGCCGGGTTCCACCCGCGTCACACCTGGGACTCGGTTAAACTCCTTGTCGAAGCTGACGATGTGGCGCAGCCCTAGACGCTGCATTAGAGCGACGTGATACGCGTCGGCGAAGGGAAGGTTGAGGTCAACGTAGAGGTCGAACACCTTGCGCAGCCGGCGCTTGCCCGGCAAGACGATACCGGGCAGCTCCAGTAGGGGAAGCAGGTTGTCGCGGATGTCCTCCTTGGACACGCCGTACTGGCGTTGGAGGGTGAAGACCGTCTCGAAGACAACGGTGTCGGCGGTTCGAACCTTGATCTCGCCGTGCTCAATACGGGCTAGATAGGCCATTGCTCGGGGAGACTGTTGCGGGTGGTCTTGAAGGAGGTGGCGTAAGAGGACGTTGGTATCGAGAAATGGGAGCGCCATCTACCCTTCCGTCCTCTCGACCGCCTCCTGCGCGATAGCCCGCTCGGCCGCCTCGCGTAGCTCCTCCGCCGTTAGGGGCAGCGTGTGGCTCTTCAGAGCGCCGGCGGTTCTCTCAACTACGCTGGTGGTGCGGATGAGTCGAACCATGCCGTCCTCCATAACGAAGGCGACCCTATCTCCCTTCTTCAAGTCCATCTCTCGGCGGATTGGGGCGGGAACGGTGACCTGGCCCTTTCTGGTGACTACGGTCCATAGCTCTTTCATCGTACTTACCCTCCAGAGGTAGGACTGGCATCATTTAGCACTACCTATATAGCACAGATACTACAGGCTGTCAAGAGGTAGGGCCTGGTCATGGTATGGAACATGGCCTTGCGCGGCCGTCGTGGCCCGACTGGGCGTCCGCCGCGTCGTTTCAGCCAACTCGGGTTTCGACCGCCTTTCCGATGTCCAGCGCCTCGACCCGGCTGAACCGCGTGCCTGGAGGCCCACCATCCGCGCGGAGACCCAGCCCTCGGCGTGGTCGGCCTCAATGGTGTACTTGACGGGATGTGTATTCGTGTGATATCGTCATCGCGCCGAAGGGACACGAGGAGGCAGACAGAAATGAGAAAGGTAGTCAAGCAGCTCAGACACGGCCAGATCACTATCCCCAAGGAGCTGCGGGAGGCGATCGGCCTCGACGAGGACGACATGCTCGCCATCACGGTCGCCGGGGACAGGCTTGAGATCGAGCCAATGAAGGTCGCCCGGAAAAGCAAGGGCTCGCCGTGGGCCAAAGAGCTCTACGAGACGTTCGCGCCGGTCAGGGAGAGCCTGGGAGACCGCTCCGAAGAAGAGGTCAACAAGGCGATCGATGAGGCGTTGAAGGAGGCGAGGGAGACCAAGGGATGAGAGTCGTCCTAGGTACGGTCATATTCGTGCGCGCCCTCATCAACCCACATGGGAAATGGGGGCGCCTCCTGTTCGAGCTCTCCGACCGCTACGTGATCGTCCTCTCGCCGGAGATCATCAAGGAGATCCTGTCCGTTCTCTACCGGCCGAGCCTCCGCCGGCGCTTCCCGGAGATGGCGGAGCCCGCCCGCCTGAAACGGATTCTGGCAATCCTTGAGGAGGCCGAGGTGGTCGAGCGCACCAAGAAGCTGTCCCTCTGCCGCGACCCGCACGACGACAAGTTCTTCGAGTGCGCCGTGGAGGGCCGGGCGCAGTACATTGTCAGCGAGGACCGCGATATTCTGGATGTCGGCGAGTACGAAGGGGTAAGGACCCTAACCGCCGGCCAGCTCATCGCCCTGCTGTCTGTCGACTGACATGGAGGCTGATCCTATTCGGGCACTGGCATGAGGTCACGTTCGTCCGGCAAAATGAGCGCCGGAACGCCGAAGGGCTCGGCGGTGCGGGGATTGCATAATAGCGGATCGTGGAGTCCTTCTCCATCGACGCGAAGGTCATGAACTCGGTGGTACACACCGGCGTGAAGTCGGCCGGGTGGCTGAACAGGATCACCCATTTGCCCCTATAGTCGTCGGGGAAGGTGATCTCGCCCTGGGTTGTCAGCGCCTTGAAGCTCGGCGCTTTCTCTCCGATCAGGGGAATGCGGACCTCCTCCGCTGCCGTGCTCGTCTGTTCGCTCATTGATGTATCCTCGATGTATCCTCCCGTTTGGCTGTCTAGTCCTTCTGATCTCGATCATCTCGCGGTCGCTTTGACGCGCTCTTCCTGAGACATTGAGGCGAGCCGCTTGACCTCCTCCAGACTCAACCCGAGCCCCTCGGCTACGCGCTCGCCGTACTCCGCGTCCGCCTTGTGGAAGAGGGCGGTCTGCCGTAGCTGAATGCGTTTCTGGGCGTTCTTCAGGTGTGAGACGATGTTGCGGACCAGGTGCTCGCGGTCCTCGTCGGTCATGACCTTGCGATACAGGACGCCGGGCTGCACGAAGTCGACGTCGCCGAGTTCATATGAGTGGCGCGCGGCCATCCCGGAGACGTCGACCGGCGGGGGAGCGAATTCAGGGTCGGGGGCCGGGCCGCCGAAGCTGTTCGGCCAGTAGTTGGGACCGCCGCCGCCGTTGTCGTCAGAGCGCATGGAGCCGTCCCGCTGATAGCTCCGCAGCTCGGTAGCCTTCGGCGCGTTGACCGGCAGCAGGTGGTAGTTGGGACCGAGCCGGTGGAGGTGGGTATCGTGATAGCTGAAGAGGCGGCCCTGAAGCATCTTGTCCGGGGACGGGCCGATGCCGGGAACGAAGTTGCCCGGCGAGAATGCGGCCTGCTCAACCTCGGCGAAGTAGTTCTCCGGGTTGCGGTTGAGAACCAAACGACCCACATTCATGGGCGGGAAGTCGGCGTGCGGCCACACTTTGGTTATGTCAAAGGGGTCGAAGCGGTAGCTCTTGGCCTGCTCAGGGGTCATGATCTGCACCTCAAGGCGCCAGGACGGGTAGTCGCCCCGGGCAATCGACTCATACAGATCGCGAGTGACGCAGTCCGGATCGGCGCCCCGCATGCGTTCGGCTTCCTCGCCGGTGAAGTTCTGGATCCCCTGCTCAGTCTTGAAATGGTACTGCACCCAGCAGTACTCCCCCTTCTCGTTGTACCACATATAGGTATGGCTACTGTAGCCGTTCATGTTGCGATATGTCCTGGGGGTGCCGCGGTCCGAGAAGAGGATGGTGACCTGATGGATGGATTCGGGGGTCAGTGAGAGGAAATCCCAGAACATATCCGGGTCCTTGAGGTTGGTTCCCGGGTTGCGTTTCTGGGTATGGATGAAGTCGGGGAACTTCAGAGGGTCGCGGATGAAGAAGACGGGGGTGTTGTTGCCCACCATGTCGTAGTTGCCTTCTTCGGTGTAGAACTTGACCGCAAAGCCGCGTGGATCGCGTTCCGAGTCCGCCGACCCCTTCTCGCCTCCTACCGTGGAGAAACGTGCCAAGACCTCGGTGCGCTTTCCCACCGCGGAGAGGAACTTGGCGCGCGTGTACTTGGTGACGTCGTGGGTCACCTCGAAGTAGCCGTGGGCGCCCGCTCCCTTAGCGTGAACAACGCGTTCGGGAATCCGCTCGCGGTCAAAGTGGGCCAGCTTGTCGAGCAGATGAACGTCCTGGATGAGCACTGGCCCTTTGGTCCCGGCCGTCAACGAGTTCAGGTCATTGTCGACCGGCATCCCGAAACCGGTTGTTAGGGTTTCCTGATCGTCCTTCATGTAATGTCTCCTTTCTACCGAGACTGGCGTATTGGGGTCACGCCTCTTCCGTTGCATTCCTCTTGCAGCGCAGGCACAGCCCTCGTAGCTCGACGTGGGTTGCCTCAACGCTTCCCATTGAGTCAACCTCGGCGGGAGGTCTCAACTCATCGAACTCCCGACTGTAGAAGTCCTGGGCCAGACCGCAGCGGGTGCAAACAAAGTGGTGGTGGGGCGTCACGTTGGCATCAAAGCGCGCCCGTTCCCGCGGGGGTCCCAGCGTGGCGACGAGGCCGAGGTCGTTCAGAAGCCACAAATTGCGGTAGACCGTGTCCAGCGACATCGCGGGTACTCTCTCCCGGACACGCTCGTAGACTGTCTGCGCGTCGGGATGGTCGGCGGTCCGTGCCACTTCGCGGAAGATCTCCATGCGCTGATGGGTCAGCTTCATCCCGGCACGCCTACAGACGTCCCTGAAATGGTCGAGACGGCGCTGCAACTCTTCTTGGCTGACGCTCATGGGCAAGCCCGTTAGGAACTATTACTACCTAAGAGCGTACCCATATTTGGCCCCGCTGTCAAGACCCGAGCTGGGCTACTAAGGAGGCTTGGGTCTGGCTCCGACAGCGCCCGGGGCACGGAGAATCCTCTGCTCTAGGTCCCGCCGTCTCCCCGCACCCATCATCCGATCACCTTCATCAGGGAACCCGAGGCGGCACCCAGCAGGACGAGCCACGCCGGGTTCACGCGCAGCTTGAGCAGGGGGATCGCCCCGACGACAGCGAGGACCGCGCTTGGCACGTCCACGATCGCTACCCGGCCAAGCTGCCAGGCCACGCCCACCGTCAGTGTCGATGCGCTTGTGCTCGCCTGTGGCCACCTCCCATTCCACCGGCGACTGCACGGCTATGCCGCCCGCCCCGTCTAACGAACGTAGGACGGTGTCCCGCCACCGTGTGGGGATTTGATCCTGCTGTCTGTTTGCTAGTGGGATAGGCTAGGAAGAGGGCGATTCGGTGAGCAGGCGACGTCCCCTGTCGGTCAGCTCCCACAGCCCGACGCCTGTCGGCGGGTGGCAACTCACGCGCGCGGGACAGGCGGCACAGCCCACCGGCGTGCACGCCGCCAAGCCTAGGCGCAGGTAGCCCATGCGCACCAGCTCGGCCATAAGCTGCTCCGCCATCGCTAGGGGAACGCCCATCTCGCGGGCTAGCCAGTCGAGAGAAGAGGTGCCGTCGTTGGCGGCGATGATGGTCAGCAGGCGCTTCAGCATCTTCACACCCCCAGCCCGAACAGCCGGGCCACTTGATAGATGACGATGGCCACCGCGAAAGATATGGTCAGCATGTAGCCGACGGCGAAGCCCGTCCAGCGCCAGCTTCGCGTCTCCTGGCGGATCGCCGCCACCGAGGCAGCGCAAGGCACAAACAGCATCTGTAGGGCAATGAAGGACACGGCAGCGGCAGGCACCATGATGCTGGTCAGTTCGGTCTTCAGAGCTCCGTTGGCCCCATCGCCCGTCCCCAGGATCACGCGCAAGGTGGCGATGGTCTGCTCCTTGGCAACGAAGCTGGTGAGTAGGGCGACCATCATCCGCCAGTCGAGGCCCATCAGCCCGCCGACGGGCGCCAGGCCGCGACCAATGTGTCCCAGGATGCTGTCTCCAACATCATTGCTGGGAAACGAGGAGAAAGCCCACACAACCAGGGACATAGCCAGGATGACCGTCCCTGCCAGCATAACGAAGCGTCTAACTCGCTCCCCGGTAGCCAGAAGGACGGTGCGGATATTCGGCGCATGGTAGCGTGGGATCTCCATGACGAAGGAAGAATCCTGCCCCCGGAAGACGAAGCGACTGATCAGCAGGGCTGCCAAAGCCAGCACGGCCAGGTTCATCATCACCATGCTCCAGGAAACCAGGACGGCCGCTCCACCGAAGAAGGCGGCGGTGAACAGCGCTATCACCACCATGCGGGCAGCACAGGGCACAAGCGGTGTCACCAGGATGGTCGTCAGGCGGGCGGCTCGTGATTCCACGATGCGGCTGCCCATGATGGCCGGCACGTTGCAGCCCCATCCCAGGAAAAGGGGCAGGAACGACTGACCTCGCAGTCCGACGCGGTGCATGAAGCGGTCCATCACGAAGGCTGCCCGCGCCATGTATCCCACGTCCTCCAGGATCGCCAGGGCCAGGAACAGTATCGCCAGGATAGGGATGAAGGTCAGCACCAGGCCCGCGCCGCCGATGAGGCCGTTCGCCAGGAGGCTTGTCGACCAGTCGGGCCAGCCCCTTAACGCATCCTCCAGAGCGTCAGCGCTCCTGACCACTACGTTGTCGTTCAGCCAGCCCTGCATCGGCGCGCCCAGGTTGAACATCAGCCAGTAGATGCCAAACACCATGGCTGCAAAGGCAATGAGGCCTCCCAGGGGATGGGTGAGCAGCCGGTCTGCCCGCTCTCCCAGGGATATGTTCTCCCCTCCCGGTCGACCGACAGCCCGCCGGTACGTCTCCGCCGCCCAATCGTAGCGGCTGCTCGCTATCTCCAGCATTGCCTGCTCGTGCTGGTGAAGGATGTTCCGGATGCGCTCCCAGGCGTCCGGTGGGAGGGCCGCCTTCATCGAACGTCGGATCGACGGGTCGCCTTCCAGCAGCTTCACCAACGCCCAGCGGCGGGGATATGGGATATCGAGGTCGGCGGGCACAGCAGCGTCCAGCTTGGCCAGCAGCGGCTGCACGGCTGGGCTCAACCGAGGGCCGTCGACGGGGGAAGCGGTCTCTCCTTCGGCAACAGCCTCGATACTCTCCAGCAACTGCTGTATCCCCTGGCCGTTCCGAGCTACCATGGGAACGACGGGAACCCCCAGCGCAGCCTCCAGAGCGCCGGCATCTACCTCGAGGCCGCCGCTGCGGGCCACGTCCATCATGTTGAGTGCCACCACCATCGGCACGCCAAGCTGGAGCAGCTCGCACACCAGGTACAGATTGCGCTCCAGGCTGGAGGCGTCGACGATAGCTACCACGATGTCCGGCCTCTCCCGTGCCAGGAAGTCGCGGGCTATCTCCTCCTCCGTCGAGTTGGCGCCGAGGCTGTAGCTGCCGGGCAAGTCAACCACGGAGAAGACCTTGCCGTCGCGCTGGCAGATGCCGCTCTTCTTCTCGACTGTCTTGCCCGGCCAGTTGCCGACGTGCTGGCGCAGGCCGGTGAGCGCGTTGAACACAGTGCTCTTCCCCGTATTAGGGGTGCCCGCGAGGGCAACCGTTACGATCTTGGGGTGCCTTCCCTCAGTCATGGCTTGTCGTCTTGTCTCCTGACCAGCAGGCGCATCGACTCGCCGCGTCCCAGGGCCAGCCGGGTGCCTCGAAGCTTGACGATTATGGGCCCTCGACCGGCGTTGCGCTCCATGGTCACTTGCGTGCCTGGTGTGCATCCCATGGACAGACAGCGCGCCACGAACGCCCGGCCCCCGGACAGCTCGGCTACGGTTCCGGTCTCGCCGGGGCGAAGCGTGCCAAGCGGCACTACGCGGTCATCTGTCCTCATGGCGAGCGTTCCTCACCCCCCACAGCGACCGGCTGGGCATCCTCTGGCCGCTCCACCATCACGCTGCCAGCCAGGTCCGCTGCTACCTCCTTCAGCCGACCCTCCACCCGCACCCAGACGGAGCCGTCCTCCGCGCTGACCCTCTCTACCTCGATGACTTGGCCGGGGCGGATGTCCAGGCGAGCCAGGCGACGCAGGAAATCAGGGATCTCCCGCTGGATGCGGGCCACCCGCGTCGAGCCTCCCACGGTGAACTCGCTAAGGGGCATCGCCGTCGTTGCTCCCGCTTGCTCCGTCCGCCCTGGTATGGCGTGTCCGTGGGGGCAGGATGCCAGGTCGCCGAGGAAGTCGGCCAGGCGTTCCTCCAAGGCAGGCGAGGTGGCATGCTCAAGCCTGCCCGCCTCTTCGTGCACCTCGTCCCAGGAGAAGCCGAGGCACTGGACGAGGAAGTTCTCCCAGAGGCGGTGACGCCGTATCAGCGAATTCGCCTGACGCTGCCCCTCCGGCGTCAGGCGCACCTGGCCCCGTGCTTTGTGTTCAACAAGTCCCTTCGTGGATAGGCGCTGGAGCATCTCGGTAACCGACGGCATGGCGACATCTAGCCGTTGGGCGAGCAGAGAGGTAGTCGCCGCCTCGCCTGCCTCCCTGGCAAGCCCGATGATCCTGAGATACTCTTCGGGGCGTTCCTCAATCATTGCCTTCCTCCCGTTCCCGCTCAGCGGCTTGCTAATTAGGGTAACCTAATTCTAGGCCCTCTGACTCGACCCCGTCAAGGGTTGAGTCGTCTCTGCCAGCCTTCAAAGGGAGATGCTGGCAGCTCCGGGTCGGCACCATTTGCACCGCCCCAAATGGGGACGCCGTTTAGTTAGGGTTCCCTAAGTGATTTATCGGCTGCCTAAGGGGAAACTTTCGCGATACCGCCGGAGTTCTAGAGCTGTGGGTCCTCCAATAGTCAGGAGGCCTATGCTCGAGGGGCAGCCAAGATCGTAAGGTCCTGGGACTCCACGACCTCGAAGAGGCCGCTCTTCTCTACCAGGTCGCGCTGCTCTGACATCGACATGTGGCCCTTGTGCATAAAGAGCAGGCCGTCCGGCTTGAGGATGCGACGGATTTCGCGGAATAGGGCATCCGGGCTTTCTATTCGATGGATGGTGTCTATGAGTAGGACGCGGTCCACGCTTGAGGCTTCGATGTCCGTGTCGTATCCCCGCACGAGTATTGCCTCCACATTCCGCAGCCCCTGCTTGGCGGCCCTTCCTCGGACGCTACTAATCGCGAGAGGATGAATATCGATGGCGTAGACTCCGCCGCCGTCTCCGACGATCTGGGCAGCGGGTATGGTGAAGCTCCCGGGGCCACAACCGTAGTCCGCCACATTCATCCCTTCCTCCAGCTTCGCCATATCCAGGATGCGCCACGGCTCCTGCAAGAGGTCGCGCACCCAGTACATGAGCGTCATCAGTCTGAAGCCGATTGCGCTGTCGACTCGTGTGGTTCCGGCCATTGGCTTACCTCCTCGGTAGGTAATCCGGGATTGCGGCTCTACCCGTTTGGCACGTCGACCCGCTCGAGCACGTATTTGGTGCCCACGCTGCCCTGGACGAAGGCGTCGGGGAAAGCAGCAGCGATAGCATGAGTTGCCCGCCACCCCGTGCAGTGGGTGGGAACGATGACCTCTGGCGCGAGCCCCGCCAGCGCCTCAACGGTCGGCCAGACCACGGTCTCAAGCGGCGAGGTGGCGAGGTGGAAGCCGCCGATGACTGCGTACACCCGCTCGACACCGGTGAGCTTGCGGGCATGAAGGACCGTGTTGATCACGCCAGCATGGCCGCAACCGGTTATCACAACCAGCCCGCGGCCGCGCACGTTCGTCACCAGCGCCTGGTCGTCAAGGATCAGCGGGTCGGGCACCCACTGCCCATCGCGAAGCGACTGGTGGACGGCCATCCCCTGCTCGAACTCGGTGGTGCGCTCGATCTCGCCCGTCACCAGCAACGCGCCGTCGAAAAGCAGCGACGGCTCTCGCTGCTCCACCAGTTCAAAGCCCGCGGCGCACACCCTCTCCCGGCTGGTGGTGGGTAGCTCACGAGGCTGCTGCCCGGGCACGAAGACGCGCCGCTTCAGCCAGCACTCGGGATGGAGCACGAGCGGCGGCAGCGGCTGGAGTTCTTTCGCCAGTCCGTTGAGGCCGGTCGTGTGGTCGAAGTGGCCGTGGCTCAGCACTATCGTCTCGATCTCCTGTGGGTCCACCCCCAGCGCCCGCAGGTTGTGCACCACCCCACCGACTGTCGCGCCCGTATCGAGCAGCAACGAGTGTCGCTGCCCATCGACGAACACGGTCACGAGAAATGACAGGCCGTGCTCCGCAGCGGGAGAATCCGCCGCATATCCCTCCTCAAGCAGCGGCGCCTCCAGCCGGGGCAATGGTTGCCCCTCGCGTCCGGCCGTCGCCATTCGCTTGGCCACAGCCGTGCTGGGGAGGAGCACGTCCACCACGTTGTCGATGACGGTTAGGATTTCGACACGTTCAACCGGTGTCAGCGAGATCTGCGTGGTCATGAGGAACCTCCCGGGGCGCTCCTTGCCGCGGCTATTGCTCGGCCAGCGCCGCCTCGATATGCGAGCGGAACTTATCGAAAGACATGTAGCCTACGACGAGCTTGTCGTCTATCAGGAAGCTAGGCGTGGCCTCTGCGCCAGCCTCTGCGGCCCGGTCCCTTTGCTCTTCTATCAGGCCGATGTGCTTGTGAGAATCGAGGCATTCGTCGAACTCGCCGCGGTCCAGCCCGAGATCGCTGGCGAACTGCTTGAGCCGCTCCGGAACGAAGGCTCCCCTGTTCTCGCCGCGCTGCTCGCCGTACAGCTTGTAGTGGTATTCCCAGAAGCACCCCTGGTCGTTGGCGCACTCGGCGGCCTCAGCGGCCAGCGTCGCTTCGTTCTCGTCGGGGGATGCGTTGCCGCCGGTGATGGCCAGGTTGCAGAACTCAAGCTGGACCAGGCCTTTCTCGATGTACTCCAGTTCCACGGATGGTTCTGTGGAGTCAACGAAGCGCTTGCAGAAGGGGCACTGATAGTCGGAGAACTCGACGATCTTCACCGGGGCCGAGTCTTCGCCACAGATGCACCCATCTACGGGCACGCGGCCGCTGGCACACAGGTGCTCAACGGCCGAAGAGGTCTGACCGGCACCGGCCCCGCCATCGTCTTCGGAGCCGGTAATGATGCCGAGGACGATGAGCGCTCCCGGCAGCGCAATTGCGAGGACAGCGGTGGCGATGAGCCAAGGGCCTCGCACCCGCCGTCGTCGAGCTTTCGTCCCCCCTCTTTCAGATGGTCCTTCAGTAGACATGGACGTTCACCCCTTTCTTGAGTGATCAGGGAAAGCTTCCGGCTCGCCCACCGAGCCCGGCCTCCGCCGCAGGGTCTCGCGCGCGTCGATGGGCTCCACCTCCGGGCGCGTGGCTTCATACGCGGTATGCACGTTGAGACCTGCGAAGCTCTCTCGTATGGCTGCGATCTCCTTGGCTGACAGGGGCGCCACAGCGCATGGCCGCAAGGGGGTGTTGACCTGCACCTCGTCCGGGTCGAGGCGCGCCGCGATCCGCGCCATCTCTGGGGCAGCGTTCTTGTTCTCCAGCATGAACATCATTTGCAGGGCGAACTTCCCTCGATAGCAGGAGTGAAATCGGCGGAGTCCCTCGATTACTCCCTCAAGGGTGATGGACCCTAGGGGCCTGTTGATGAGACGAAAGAGCCGCTCGTCGGGAGCGTCCAGCTTGGCGACGACGACGTCGGCTTTCGCGAGCTCCTCTCTGACGTCTTCCCGCGAGATCAGCGCCGAGTTGGTCAGGACAGCAACCGGCAGGCCGAGTATGGCTCTGGCGAGTTCTATGGCCTCACCTAGGTTACTCGCGAGCGTGGGCTCGCCCGTGCCCGAGAAGGTCGCGTAGTCTGCTGGCACGCCCTTCACCGCCGCCAGCTCCCGGGCCAGGATGTCAAGCTTCACGAACTCCGCCCGCTCCACCGTGGGGTTTGTGGTAACGCCCAACTGACAGTAGACGCAGCCGAAGCAGCACGTCTTGCCCCGACCGGGGAGCAGGTCGATGCCCAGCGACCTGCCCAGTCGCCACGAGGGCACGGGCCCATAGACAATGGACATGCGTCACCCCGTATCAGCCTGCCGCTGCATGGTCAGCAGTCGCACTCCCTGCATCTGTCGAAAAGTGGCTCCCTCAGAGAGGCAGCGCAACGCACACTCTGGGTCGACCACCCGTGTGCCGGAGATGATATCCACACCGTAGTCGAACAAGACCAGCGAAAGCGGGCTGGTGGGGCCGAGGACCATGACGGTGCTTTCCGGCCGGCAGACGGCTAGCAGGCGCTCCAATGTGTGGTTGATGAAGGCGCTGCCCGTGACGGCGACGACGTCTGCCTGAGGGATCAAAGCTCCACCTTCCTCGGCCGTGACATCGCCCGTTCGCGGCTCAAGCTCGATGACCCAGAGTTGGCCGACCGCTTCGCGCAGATCCGGCACGAAGGGGAAGTGACCAACCAGAGCCACCTTCTTGCCCCGACCGCGCTCGATAAGCAGGTCGCGCGCGTTGAGGTCGACGCAGCGGGAATCGTCCACTTGAAGAAGGGAGTTGATGGCGGCCAGGCCGATGCCCGCCTCGAGCGGGCGGTCCGAGTAGGCGAGCCTTGCCAACTCCAGAGCGCTCCGTCCTGCCAGGCTGCCTGCATCCCGAACAAACGCGGCGCCGTGATTGTGCTTGCCGCGCCC
>Ga0315277_10002972_pt1 | contig 23298 bp, 13 predicted proteins | sample YL17G05_15_MG_FD_203695 | JGI IMG/M metagenome (GOLD analysis project Ga0315277, IMG submission 203695) | Sediment microbial communities from Yellowstone Lake, YNP, Wyoming, USA - YL17G05_15 | ecosystem: Environmental > Aquatic > Freshwater > Lake > Sediment | place: USA: Wyoming | collected...
CCTGGGGGCATCGAGCCCCGCTCTTCCCGTTCCCGTCAGCCGGCCGGCGTCGCGAGTCATTTTCCATCCCCGCATCCCCTATTGCCTAAGTTACCCGCTCATCACGGGCAAGTCAAACGGGAAATCCGTCGCAAGGAGTAGTGTGCAGGTTGTTGTCTGACCTGCACACCGGGGCCGCCGGGCGGAGTGGCCCCCCGGAATCGTGATACCCATAGGCCCCTGATTGTGTTATACAAGCGCGGGCGGGCGTGCCCTCCGCTGCCAAGGGGTGCGGCCCGGCCAACGTCAAGGAATCCTTCGGTGTGTGCTCTCCAGAGAACCTGTTGAGAGGAGGTCGAGCCAGATGAACAGCAGAACACCCAAGCCTGCCGGCGGTTCGGCGTCTCTGACGCGCCGCGCTTTGCTGCTGCGTGGGGCGGCCGCCGTCGCGGCCCCCTACGTGATCACCTCGTTTTCCCTGGCCGGGACCGGTCGCCCGGCCCCGAGCAATCGCCTTGCCGTCGGGGCGATTGGGATGGGCGGGCGCGGAACGTCGGACATGCAGGCCTTCCTGAGCTTCGGCGAAGCCCAGGTCGTCGCCGTCTGCGACGTTCAGAAGAGGAACTGCGACAAGGCCAAGCAGATCGTGGACGACAAATACGGGACCACGGGCTGCGCCGGCTACAGCGACTTCCGCCGGATCATCGACCGGGACGACATCGACGTGGTGATGATCGGAACCCCCGATCACTGGCACGCCCTGATCTCCATCGCGGCCATGCGGAGCGGCAAGGACGTCTTCTGCGAGAAGCCCGAGACGCTCACGGTCCGCGAAGGCCGGGCCATGGCGGATGCGGTCCGGCGGTACGCCCGCGTCTTCTCCGGCGGCAGCCAGCGGGTCTGGGAAGACTACAACTGGTTCCACAGGATGGTCCGCGGCGGGGCTATCGGCGAGGTCCAGGAGGCCTTCGTGAACGTCGGCGGGCCTTCCAGGCCGTGCACGCTGCCCGGTCAACCCATCCCGGAAGGCGTGGATTGGGACATGTGGCTGGGTCCGGCGCCATGGGCCCCGTTCAACCCCGGGCGGCTGGGGTTCCGGTCCTGGCGCGAGTACTCGGGCGGCGGCATGACGGACTGGGGCGCGCACGGGTTCGGGGGCGCCCTGTTCTGCTGCCAGTTGCACCAGACCGGGCCGGTGGAGATCATCCCCCCCGACGGCAAGGAACATCAGTACCTGACGTACCGCTTCGCCAACGGCATTCGCATGTACCATGCCCCGGGCAAGATCAAGGGCATCCTGGCCTTCAAGGGGACCGCCGCCGAGATCCCCGGACCCGGCGGCAAGCAGCAGGCGGCGCCGAGCATCAGAATCCCCAACTACAAGGGGCGGGGCGGGCTGATCGGCGACTTCCTCTATTGCGTCCGCACGCGCGAGAAGCCGTTCCGGGACATCGAAGCCGCCCACCGCACGGTGACCGTCTGTCACCTCGGCAACATCGCGTATTGGCTGGACCGGCCGATCAAGTGGGATCCGGTCAAGGAGGAGATCATCGGCGACGACGAGGCCGCCCGCTGGCTCAGCCGGCCGATGCGGGCCCCGTGGTCCTTGTGATGAAAGGTGAACTCATGAAATCGCACGCGAAACTGAGCATCGCCCTGCTGTTTGCGGTGGTCCTGGGGACCTCGCCCGCGATGGCCAGGGTCAGGCCGGACAAGACGGGGGGAAAGCCCGATTCCTCGGACGCGGCGGCGCTGATGGCCAAGCTGATCGGCGAGGGTCCCAAGCCGGCCTCGCCTCAGGAATGGCAGGCCCGCTACGCCAAGTTCCTCGACCAGGTGGTCGGCGGCCTGGGCACCGAGGATGCGAAGGCCCGGCAGGATTCGCTGAGCAACCTCGAGAAGATCGTCTTCTACGCCGGCCGGCCGGGGGCGGACGTGGAGCGCACGGCGATGTCCAAGGCGGTGGCCGATAAACTGGGCCCCGCGACGGCCAAGGAAGCGCGGGTCTGGTTGATCCGCATGCTCCAGCACATCGGGCGGGACGAATCGGTCGATGGCCTGGTCGTCCTGCTGGATGACAAGGACGCCGACGTGGCCGAGTGCGCCCGGCAGGCGATGGAGAAGAACCCGTCCGACCGGGCAGGCGGTGCTCTGCGCGACGCGCTGGGGAAGGCAGCGACGCCCGAACGACGGGTCGCCTTCATCAACGCCCTTGCCGCCCGGAAGGACGCGTCGGCGATCGGCGCGATCGCCGGGCTGCTGGGGGATAAGGACGCCTCCGTGATCGCCGCTGCCGCCAAGGCGCTGGCCAGGATCGGGGGCGCCGAGGCGGTCAAGGCCGTCGCGGGCGCCAGGGGCGCCGCCGATCCCCAGGTCCGTCCGGCCATCGACGACGCCTACCTGCTCTGCGCCGACGGGCTGCTTGCGTCCGGTTCGAAGGACCAGGCCGCGGCAATCTACCAGGAACTCTACGTCCCGGCCGAGCCGGCCAGGGTCCGCGTCGCAGCCCTCCGCGGGCTGGTGCTGGCCAAGCCCGAAAAGGCGCAGGCACTGCTGGCCGAGGCCATCACAGGTACCGACGAGAAGCTCCAGCCGATCGCGGTTCGCCTGGCGGCCGACCTCCAGGGCGCCGAGGCGACCAAGACGCTTGTGTCTTTGCTGCCGAAGGTTCGGCCGGCCGTTCAGGCGGCGCTGGTGACGGCGCTGGGGTCCCGTGGGGACGCAGCGGCCAAGCCCGCGATCATCGAAGCGGCCAAGAGCGGCGACGAGACCGTCCGGACCGCCGCCTACCAGGCGCTGGGGAACCTGGGCGATGGCACGGACGTCCCGATGCTCGCGAAGGTGGCCTCCGGCGCGGGGGGCGAAGCCGACGCCGCCCGGCAGGCCATCGTCAGTCTTCGCGGCCTGGACGTTGACCAGGCCTTGGCGAGGCTCATGGCGGACCCCGATGCCAAGGTCCGCGTGGAGGTCGTCCGGAGCCTTGGGGCGCGCAAGAGCGCCGCGGCCACACCCGTGCTCCTGAAGGCGGCGCAGGACGCCGACGAGTCGGTGCAGGTAGAGGCCCTGTCGGCACTGGGTTCCCTGGGGGGGCTGGATCAGGTGCAGCCGCTGGTGGATATCGTCCTGAAGACGCAATCGAACAAGCAGCGTGACGCGGCGGAAGGGGCCTTGTCGTCCATCGTCGCACGGCAGGAGAAAAAGGATGCTTGTGGGGACCTCGTCCTGGCGGCGGCGAGAAACGCCGAGACGCCCGCCAAGTGCGCGTTGATTCGCGTAATGCGTTCGGTGGGCACCGCCAAGGCGCTGGCGGCCGTTCGAGACGGGCTGAAGGACCCCAAGGTCGAAGTCAAGGAGGCGGCGATCCGCGCCCTGTCCTATTGGACCGAACCCGCTGCCTTGCCGGACCTCCTGGCGATCGCGAAGGATTCGTCCGTCAAGCCCGCGATGCAATACCTGGCGCTACAGGGGTACGTCCGGCTGATCGGTGGCCCGGGGGACCGTCCGGCGGACGAGAAGCTCAAGATGTACCAGGAGGCGATGACACTGGCCAAGCGCCCGGACGAGAAGCGGCTGATCATGTCAGGCGCGAGTGAGCTGAGGAGCGTGCAGGCGCTGCGGCTGGTTGCCCCGTGTCTGGACGAGAAGGGCGTGCAGGAGGAAGCCGCCTCAGCCGCGATAAGCATCGCCGACGGGCTGGACAACTCCGCCCGCGACGAGGTGGTCGCCGCAATGGAGAAGGTCCTCCAGGTCACCAGGAACAAGAAGGTCCTCGGCGATGCGCAGAGGATTCTGAACAAGGTGAAGAAGACCTCGCCCCCCAAGGGCGGAGGCAAGTGACCTGGCGATCCACCGCCGGTGAATCCGTAGCGAAGCGTGCCCTTGCTTCCCGGGAACTCCGTGCTTGTTGGTTTGACCGGACTTGCGCTGTCTGCCGAGGGCATGCCCCTGTCGTGGGGTCCCGGCCTTGCGACAAAGCACGGAGGCACGGAGATGCGGATTCCGTGGATGGTCTCAACATTCCTCAGGGCATTCTTCGTCGGCAGGGCGCCGCGGGCATCGTGGCGCCGCGGGCATCGTGGCGCCGCCCCTTACTTGAGGAGGTCCCGATGCGGAGCCGATGGTTTGTGCTGGTCTGGAGCCTGGCGTCGGCCTTGGGCGCGGGCGAAGCGTCCGCCACCGAGACCGAGAACCTGAACCTGGAGGTCCTCCCCGCGCCCGGCGCGGTGAAGATCGACGGCAAGACCGACGACTGGGACCTGTCGGGCGGCATCTTCGCCTGCGGCGACGTCGAGAACGCCGCCAAGAGTTACGGCGTGTGGTTCCACGCCATGTACGACAAGGACCGGCTCTACATCCTGGCGCGCTGGGTGGACAAGACGCCGATGAACAACCCGGGCAGCTCCAAAGGGGATTACGGCTTCCGGGGCGACTGTCTCCAGGTCCGTGTCATCACCGCGCCCGACGTGGCTGGGGCGGAGGTGGCGAACCCCGGTCGCGATGACAACGACGCGCCGAAGGCGCGGACGTCGCACCTCACCTGCTGGCGCGACAAGGACGGCATTGACGTCATTGACGTCGCCTACGGCCGCCGCTTCAACGAGGGCGGCATCAAGAACGCCAAGACCGAGGGCGCGGAGCAGGCCTTCCTCGAGTGGCCGGACCGCAAGGGCTACACGCAGGAGATCTCCATCCCCTGGAAGCTGCTCACGAAGGCAGGCGTCGAGATAAGGGCGGGGAGCCGCCTGCTCCTGACCATCGAGCCGAACTTCACCGTCGGGACCGGCGGGCGGCTGACGATCAAGGACGTCTTCAAGCCCGGCGTCGCGATCGACCGCGTCTTCACCTTCACGGGCAGCGGGGGGTGGGGCTATGCCGTCCTGGCGACGAAGGGCGGAGCGGCCCCTCGGCCCGTGCGCCTGGCGGACGGGCGCGAATTCCCGGTCAGGATCGAGGACGGCGTGCTCGTCGCGGACTGGACGGGCGTGATCAAGAGCCGTCTGCCGGACGGCTTCAAATCCATCAAGTTCACGCTGCCGGAGGACGGTTACGTCTGCCTCAACATCTTCGCTGCCGACGGCACGGTCGCGCGGCAACTGCTTACGAGCCACTTCTTCACGAAGGGCGAGCACGAGGTGAAGTGGGACGGCCTGGCGACCATGTCGATCCGCAGGCCCGGCGCGCCGCTTCCGACCGGGGAGTATGCGTGGGAAGGCTTCTACCACGGCGGCATCGGTCTGCGCCTGCGCGGCTGGGCGGCCAACAGCGGCCCCGCCCCGTGGCAAGGATGGGGCGCCGATCACGGCAACCCGGTGGCCTGCGCGTCGGCGGGCGACCGCGTCTATGTCGGGTGGAGCGGCGGCGAGGGCGATAAGCCCCTGGTGGCCTGCGACGTCGAAGGCAACATCCAGTGGAAGAACATCCGCGGCGGCATCGCCGGCGCTTCGCTCCTCGCCGGGGACGGCGCCACGGTCTTCGCGTTCAACAACGTCGGCCAGTACGCGGCGTTGGCCGTTTACCGGCTCGATGCGAAGACGGGGCAGTACACGGAATGGAGCGACCTGAAGTCCACGGACCTCACCATGAAGCACCTGTGGGGCGAGGCGAAGGACATCCCGCAGAGCCCCAGCGGTCTGGCGGCCGCCGACGGCAGCGTCTTTGTGAGTTTCTCCGACCGGAACGCCGTCCTCGTCGTGGACGCCAAGACGGGCAAGGTCGCCAAGAGGCTGACGGTCCCCAAGGCCGGCGACCTGGAGGCCGTCTCGGCCGAGCGGGTCTTCGTCGTGTCCGGCGGCGCGGAAGTCCTCTCGGTCAACGTGGAGACGGGCGAGTGCAAGACGGCGGCCAAGCCGGCGCTGGAAGGCAAGGACTGGGTCTCGGCCCTGGCCGTCGATAAGGCCGGCAACCTGTACCTTGGCATCCGGGGCGACCACCACCACGTGCAGGTCTTCGGCCCGGACGGGAAGCACCTGCGGATGATCGGCCGCAAGGACGGCCGGGCGCTCGCGGGTCCGTGGACCCCGGACGGGATGTACAACGTGAGCGGGATGACCGTGGACTCCCAGGGCAAGCTCTGGGTCGCCGAAGACGACGGGTCGCCCCGGCGCGTCAGCGTCTGGGACATCCGGACCGGCGCGCTCAAGAAGGATCTCTTCGGCGCGTCGTCATACGGCGCGACCGGTGCGGCCATCAACCCCGAGGACCCGTACCTGATGGTGGGGCAAGGATGCGAGTGGCGGATCGATCCCAAGACCGGGCGGGGCGCCTGCATCGGCACGATCACGCGCGAGGGCATGAGTTCGTCGCGTTTCGGCTTCGGGGCAAACGGCAAGCTTTACATGGCCACCACCTCCGGCTTCCTGGCCGACAGGCATTCCGTGCGGATCTACGAGCGCCTCGGCGATGCCGACTGGAAGCCGCGCACGATCCTTTACCCGCCGGACGCGAAGACCAAGGATATCCGCGTGTGGTCGGATGAGAACGACGACGGCAAGGAGCAGCCCGGCGAGGTCAGGACGTACGCGCTGGACCTTGGCGGCTGGATCGAGGGCTGGTACCTCTCGATGGCGCCCGACCTCACCTTCTATGGGACCCGCTACAAGATCGCGGTGACGGGCTTCACCGCGTGCGGCGCGCCGCAGTACGACCTCTCGAGAGCGGTGAGGCTGGCCGGTCCCAAGGAGGGCCGCGGCGGCATGGGCGCCCAGATGGGCCTCGGCTCGGCGGACGGACGGCTCATGCTCTACAACGGCGCCTACGGTGAGGATCACAGCACGTTCGACTGCTACGACATCGCGAGCGGGCGGCTGATGTGGACGTATCCCAACAACTTCACCGGCGTGCACGGCTCGCACCGGGCGATCCCGGCAGAGGTGGGGATGATCCGCGGGGCGTACGACATCACCGGCACGGCCAGGTTGCCGGCGCCTGTCGGGTGCGTCTGGGTCGTCCCGACGAACAAGGGCGAGTGGCACGTGCTGACCGAGAAGGGCTTCTACCTCACGCGGCTCTTCGAAGGCGATCTCATGAAGAATGCGTACCCCGATCAGGCCGTGCCGGGGGCGATTCTTGACACGTGCCCGCCTGGCGCGGGGGAAGAGGCGTTCGGCGGGTCCATCACCCAGGGCAAGGACGGCAGGCTCTCCGTCCAGGCGGGCCACGTCAGTTTCTGGAACGTGGAGGTGGTAGGGCTGGACACGGTCCGCCCGCTGCCCGGCGGCAGACTCGCCCTGAGCGCCGACGACGTGAAGTCCGCCGAGGCCTTCCGCGCCCGGCGCCTCCAGGAGGGCGCGACGGCCAAACGCCTCACTGCCCGCAAGGCCGCGCCGACCTTCACCGGCGACCTCGACAAGGACTTCATCGGCGCGGAGATCGCCAAGTACCGGAAGGAAGAAGCGACCGCGTGCCGCACGGCGGCGGCCTGGGACGAGAAGAATCTCTACGTGGCGTGGGAAGTCAAGGACGCCACGCCGTGGGTCAACGGGGCCGACGCGCCGGAGTTCATGTACGCCCGCGGGGACACCGTGGACCTGCAACTCGGCACGGATGCCAAGGCGCCCAAGGATCGCAAGGACCCCGTGATGGGCGACCTCCGCGTTTCCATCGGGCCGTTCCGGGGCAAGCCGACCGTGGTCATCTTCCGCAAGCAGGCCGCCGAGAAGAACCCCAAGGTCTTCAACTCGGGCGTCGTCAAGGGCTACGAGATGGAGAGCGTCATCGTCCTCAAGGACGCCAAGGTCGAGGTCAAGGTGGACGCCGTCAACAAGCGCTACGTGGTTGAGGCGGCGCTGTCGATGGCGGCGCTCGGGGTGACCCCTGCCGACGGCACGACGCTCCGCGCGGACTTCGGCGCGACCTTCGGCAACAAGGCCGGCGACGACACGGCCCTGCGGTCCCACTGGAGCAACCAGAACACGGGCCTGGTGAGCGACGAGGTGTTCGAGTTGCAGATGACCCCGGCGAACTGGGGCGAGCTGATCCTGAAGCCCTGAGGCCTGCGCCACGCCCCGGGACGGTAAACGGAAACCGGTCAATGACCGGCCCCGGCGCTCGCGGGACCGGTCGAAGGGCTCGCCTTTCGGCGCTGCATGCGAAAGACCCCTTTGTCGAATGTCGAGTCATACGTGCAGACGAAATCGTTCCCGTCCACCGTCCCCTTGTATTCGTACGTTCCCCCCTGGAGCAAGCCCAGGTCTTCCTTGCCCTGGAACTTCCACGCGCCCGCTCGCTCGCCGATGTGGAAAACGCATACCGACTTGTGACTCATCCCCAGCACGGTCTGGGCGTCGAAGCTCGCGCGGTAGTCGGTGTCGGAGAGTTTCTCGATCACCGCGGTGAGCTTGCCCCGCATGGGCTTGGTGTCGCTGGACCAGGCGCCCTCCCAGGCGCCCTCCATGAGGTCCCCCGGCTGAGGGGGCGAGGAGACGGACTTCCACCCCTGGGGAGCGCCCGCGCACCCGAGCCCTTTGTACGCGACAATCGCCCCGACGGCGATGACCACCGTCAGGATGGAGACGGAAACCCGTTTCGCAAGCCTTCGCATGTTCTCAACCAACACCTCCCGGATGGAACTCCCGCCCACGACCGTCTCAGGCTGTCTTGCGAGGAGTTTACCCGATTCCCGCGTTCGCTCAAGCCGGCTTGGCCGATTGTACGCGTTTCGACGCGCCGGTCGGCGTATAATCGCCGAGGACAAGCCCTCGATGGGCGCGGGCCCGAGCCACCATTGGAGATGCCAGATGACCCAGACGCCGAACACCCGACCGCCGGTTGCGTCCATCTCGCGCGGCAACCCCATTGCCTGCTCCACGTACTCGTTCTGGCGTTTCCGAGACGACAGCAGGTTCACCGTTGAGCAGTGCATCGACCTCTCGGCGAAGATGGGCTTCGATGCGGTCGAGATTCTGGAGATGCAGTTGACGTCGAAGGACAGGGGCTACCTGCGGTCACTCAAGCGACTGGCGTTCGTCAACGGGTTGAGCCTCTGCGGCTTGTCGAGCCACCAGGGGTTCGTCTCTCCGAGGGCTGAGGAGCGCAAGGCCAACGTCGAGAAGACCGTCGCCAGCATCGAGCTGGCCTACGACCTGGGTATCCCGACGGTCCGCGTGAATACCGGCCGATGGGGCACCATCAAGAGCTTCGACGAGCTGATGAGGAACCGCGGCATCGAGCCGCCGCCGGCGGGTTACACCGACGAAGATGCCTTCCCCTGGGTCATCGACAGCCTCGGGGAATGCCTGCCGACGGCTGAGAAGTGCGGCGTGGTGCTGGGCCTGGAGAACCACTGGGGGCTGGCCCGGACGCCCGACGGGGTGAATCGCATCGTCGGTGCCGTCGATTCTCCCTGGCTGGGAGTGACCATGGACACGGGCAACTTCCTGGAGGACCCGTACGACAAGCTCGAAGCGATCGCGCCCAAGACGGCCTTCGTCCAGGCCAAGACGTACTACGGTGGAGGTATCTGGTACGCGGTGGATCTTGACTACGACCGCATCGCCGGGATTCTCGGCAGGCGCGGGTATCGCGGCTTCATCTCGCTGGAATTCGAAGGCCAGGAGAACCCCCTGATCGCCATCCCCAGGAGCCTGGCACTCCTGCGGAGCGCGTTCGGCAGATAGGGAAGGCGCAGGTCCGCGCCCTGTCTTGGCGCCGACCTGGTCGGCGGCAATGCGCGACCTGTTTCCCTGTGGACACCTACGCCCGCGCGCGGGAAGGTCGGCGGCCGCCTGCGGATGGCACGATGGGCCGCCAACGCAAAGCGACCGGATCCCGGAAATGCCGTCTTGACAGGCCGCCTCAACTCGTGGAAGGTCGTCGGGAGGAACGCGGGTTCGATCAGAGAGACTTTGCCCATGACGGTCATGGGCCGGTGTTGCGTGGGACATCACGGCCCATTACCGTGGTGACGAACCGGAATCGGAGATCGACAATGACCCAACGTATCACGCGTCGGAGTTTCCTCAAGCGAAGCGCCTGTGCCGGGGCCTTGATCATCGTCGGGCCCGGGGCCGCCAGGACCTACGCGGCCAACGAGAAGCTCAACGCCGCCCTGATCGGCGTGAGCGGGCGAGGCGAGGCCCATGTCGGCTCTTGCGCCCGCGAGAACTTCGTGGCCATGTGCGACTGCGACGAGAAGCGGATGGCCAAGGCCGCGAAGGAACACCCGCAGACCAAGACCTACGCCGATTACCGCAAGCTGTTCGACGCCCACAAGGACCTCAACGCCGTCTGCGTGGCCGCGCCGGACCACCACCACTTCCTCGCCTCGATGCTGGCGATCGAGGTCGGCGCCGGCGTTTACACCGAGAAGCCGCTGACCCACTCGGTCTGGGAGGCCCGCAAGCTGGCCGAGTTCGCCCGAAAGAAGAAGGTCGCCAGCCAGTGCGGCAACCAGGGACACAGCGGCGAAGGCTGCCGCCGGATCTGCGAGTATGTCTGGTCCGGCACGCTGGGGGACGTGACGGAGGTCCACTGCTGCACCGTCCATGGTGGAAAGCGCGGCCTATGGGCCCAAGGCATGGACCGGCCGAAGGAGACCCCGCCGGTCCCGGCCGGTCTGGACTGGGAGTCCTGGATCGGCCCGGCCCCGATGCGGACATACCACAAGGGCCTGCACCCCTTCTACTGGCGCGGGTGGCAGGACTTCGGCACCGGGGGCCTGGGCGACCAGGCCTGCCACGTGATGGACGCGGCCTTCATGGCCCTGAAGCTCGCCGAGGCCGAGAGCGTGGACGTGTCGGCCGAGTGCACGCCGGTCAACAAGGAGTCTTACCCCGTCGGGGCGGTGGTGACGTACAAGTTCCCCGCCCGGGGCAAGCTGGCGGCGGCGACGCTCAAGTGGTTCCTGGGCGACAAGACCCCGCCGCGCCCGCAGGAGTTGGAGGCCGAGCGCAACATGCCTGAACACGGGACGCTCTACTACGGAAGCAAGGCGATCATGATGTCCGGCCAGTATTGCGACGGCGTCCGGATCATCCCGGAGACCAAGCACAAGGCGACGCCCGTCCCGCCGGTCACACTGCCCCGGGTCCAGGGCGGGCACTGGGAAGACTTCGTTCGCGCCTGCAAGGGCGGCCCGGCCGCCAGCAGCAACTATGACTATTCCGGTCCCCTGACCGAACTGGCGCTGCTGGGCAACATCGCCATCCGCACCGGCAAGGGCTTCACCTGGAAGGTCAAGGAGATGAAGGCGGTTGACTGCCCCGAGGCCGACGCCCTGGTCAAGCGCGACCCGCGCAAGGGATGGGATTTCGGATACTGAGACCTCCGCGGCGCCGGAACGGTTCCCGCGTGTTCATCGTCGGTCCTGTCGTGGACGCCCTTCCGGTCCCTGTTGCGGAGGGAATCGCGGCCGCACCGCGGTCCCAGGAGGAGTGGCGGATGAAGGCTCTCGGCGTGGGCATGTTGGGATACGGCTTCATGGGCAAGACGCACACGTTCGCCCACAAGGTCATCCCGTTTTACTACGATCCGCCGCCGGTGGACTGCCGTCTGAAGGTGGTCTGCCGACGGACGGAGGAAGCGGCCCGCGCGGCACAGGCGGCTGGGGGATATGAACGCTGGACCACCGACCCCATGGAGGTCATCGCGGCCAACGACGTGGACCTGATCCACGTCTGCACGCCCAATGCGGCCCATTTTGCCGCCCTGGCGGCGGCGATCCGCGCGGGAAAGCACGTCTATGTGGAGAAGCCCGTCACTGCCACCCTCCAGGAGGCCGACGAACTGGCGGGGATGCTTGATGAGTACAAGGGCCTGGCGCAGGTGACGTTCCAGTATCGCTTCTTCCCTGCCACCATGAAGGCCAGGCAGTTGATCGAAGAGGGGTTCCTGGGCCCCGTGACCCATTTTCGGGCCTCGTACCTGCACAGCGGCAGCGTGGACCCGCAGAAGGCGGTGAACTGGAAATCCACCGCGGCCGCCGGGGGGGGCGTCATCCGCGACCTGGGCTCGCACGCCCTGGACCTGTTGTGGTGGCTGATCGGACCCTTTGGCAGCGCCCACTGCGTCAGCCGCATCTGGGCGAAGCAGCGCCCAAGCCTTGACAGCCCCGGCACGATGATGAAGGTCGATGCCGAGGAGGCTGCGTGCATCCTGCTGCGGTCCGACGACGAGGCGTTCGGATGCGTCGACGTCAGCAAGATCGCGACCGGCACGGAGGACGAGCTTCGCTTTGAGATTCACGGCCGATGGGGCGCGATGCGGTTCAACCTGATGCAGCCGAACTGCCTGGAGGTGTACGACGGTCGATTGCCCGACGGCGAACTGGGGGGCCGGCGGGGCTGGCAGCGGATCGACACGGTGCAGAAATACCCCGCTCCCGGCGGTGCGTTCCCCAGTCCCAAGAACACGCTGGGCTGGATCCGCGGCCACGTGCATGCCCTGTACTCGTTCCTCCGGTGCATCGCGGAGGGTCGCCCGCCGCATCCGTCGCTGAGGGAGGGGCTTCACATCCAGCGGGTGCTGGAGGCGGTGCTGGAGTCGGCCCGGTGCGGGCGGTGGATGAATCTGCCCCGGGATTAGACAGGCTTCCCCGCTCCTTCGCGCGATCGCGAAATCGTTTGCATCGGGGACTCATGGGCCTGACAATGCCCGTCAGGACGCCGGGGCGACGGCTCCGTCAAACACAGGCGGTTCATCTCGGAGAGGTGGCAACATGAGAACGACGTGGATCATCGGTTTGGGGTGTTTGTTCTCGATGGGTCTGCTTCTGGCGGGCGGGTGCGACATGGCCGCCTGCAAGGCCAAGGCAATGGGCCTGAAGGGCTGCTGGGCCTTCGACGAAGGCAGGGGCGACGTTGTGAGGAACAGCGCGGGCCCCAACCACGGCCGGATCAAGGAAGGCCTCCAGTGGACGGACGGCAAGAGCGGTAAGGCGGTCGGCTTTGACGGAAAAGGGCACGTGCTCATCGACACCGCGCCCTACCTGAGCTCGACCCAGTATACGTTTGCGGCCTGGGTCAAGCTCAAGGACACGGGCAACTACCAGTACATAGTCTGGCGGGGCGGTCCCACCTACCCGGAGACCAACAAGTGCCGGAACCTGGACGTCTGGGTGAGGATGGACGGGGCCCTTAGCGGCATCCTGGACTACCGGAAGGAGGACGAGCCGCGCTTCCTCCTGGTGGGGAGCAAGAAGGTTGCCGACGACCGCTGGCACCTGGTGGTCTGCGTCAATGACGGCAAGACCGTCAGGTTCTACGTGGACGGCAAGAAGGACGCCGAGGGCGCCCTGAGCGGCCCGCTCGCCGCGAACGACATGCCGCTGTGGATCGGCGCCCGCCCCGCTAATGTCGCCGCCACGGGCATCATCGACGAGGTGAGGTTCTTCGACCGGGCCCTGACGGAACAGCAAGTGGCGGAACTGAAATAGAGCGCCCCGGGCCGTGGGCATGCCGGACTCCTCTCGACTGCACGCGTCGCATCCCGTGGTCAAGAGCCGCGTGCAAGGGATGGTCGCGCAAGCCCCTGGAAACCAGGGGCCGTTTAGTTTATCCTCCTACCCGTTGCAGGCCGTGCGTTCATGCCGTGGGGCCGGATCAGCAGCCCGGAAAGGAACAGGCGGATGGCTCGCGGCAGACGGATCACACGCCGCGGATTCCTTCAGCAGGCGGGGGCCGCCGTCGCCGTCGCGGGGCTGCCCACGATCGTAGGGGCGTCGGCGTTGGGCAAAGCCGGCCGTCCGGCGCCGAGCAGCCGCATCAACATCGGTTTCGTCGGCGTGGGCGGGGAGGGCACGAAGAATCTCCGCTGTTTCCTCAGCCAGCCGGACGCCCAGGCGGTGGCCGTGTGCGACGTGGACCCCCAGCGCATGGCGCAAGCCAGGAAGCTTGTCGAGGAGAAGTATGCCGACGCCATGCGCAGCGGCGGCTACAAGGGATGCCACACCACGCAGGACTTCCGGGACATCCTCGCCCGCCGCGATGTTGACGCCGTGATGATCAGCACGCCGGACCACTGGCACGTTCTGGCGTCCGTCATGGCCATTCGCGCGGGCAAGGACGTGATCTGCGAGAAACCGACACTGACGGTCCGGGAAGGGCAGCTCCTGGCCGGCACCGTCAAGCGGTATCAGGCCGTCTTCCAGACCTCCACCGAGGATCGGTCCCTCACCGTCTATCATCGCATGGCGGAGCTGGTCCGCAACGGGCGGATCGGCAAGCTTCAGCGGATCCACGTCAAGCTGCCGGGCGGGCCCGGGCAGCCCGGCAAGACGGCGCCCGAGCCGGTCCCGGAGGGCTTCGACTACGAGATGTGGCTTGGCCCGGCGCCGTGGGCGCCGTACTGCTCGGCGCGGACGCACTACAACTTCCGCTGGATCACCGACTACTCCGGCGGCAACCTGACCGACTGGGGCGCGCACCTCATCGACACCGCGCAGTGGGCCAACGACACCGAGCGGACCGGGCCGGTCGAGGTCGAGGGCACGGGGAAGCGCCACCCCGAAGGGCTGTACGACACGTGCCACGAGTACCACCTGCGGTACAGGTACGCCGGCGGAGTGGAGATGTTCGTCGAAAGCGGAGGCGTGGCCCTGAGATTCGACGGAACCGACGGGTGGATCGGCAACGACGGATGGGTGGGTCGCCTCCAGGCGAGTTCGCATCAGGTGCTCTCTTCCCCCATCGGGCCGGAGGAGATCCACCTGTACACCTGCCCCGCCGGCGAACACCGGAATTTCCTGGACTGCGTGAGGAGCCGCAGCGACCCGTACTTCCCGGCAGAGGTCGGCCATCGCTGCTGCTCCGTGATGCACATCGGGAACATCTCGATGCTGCTGGGGCGCAAGCTCAAGTGGGACCCGCAGGCGGAGCGATTCATCGACGACGATCAGGCCAACCGGATGCTCGGGCGGGCGATGCGATCCCCGTGGCAATTGTGATTGGGCAGAGTGCGGCGTGTGGAGCGCCCGCTTCATCGGGGCGGCACACGAGAATCCCTCTTCGGTGCGCGCCAGGATAAGGTGCTCACTCCGTGGGACAAGGAAGGATGAGGCCATGAACGCCTGGACCGGAGTTTCCATCATCGTGCTTTCTGCGCCGCTGCTTCTGTCTGAACTCTTGCCGGCCAAGACGGGCGAGGCGACCACGCAACGCGCGGCGGAGTTCACCTTCTTCGCCATGGACACCGGCACTCGCGACGCCAATCACAAGACGGCCGAATCGCAGGTCGCCATGCTCAAGGAGCTGGGTTACGCGGGCATTGGCCCGATTTACGGCAACGTCAACGGCCTCATGGAGATGCTGTCGGCTCTGGACAAGCACGGGCTGAAGATGCCTGCCCTCTACGTGGGGCTCAACATCGACGGAGGCAAGTCCGCCGTCACCGACCAACTGAGAGACGCCATCAAGGCCCTGAAAGGCCGCGACACGCTCGTCTGGCTCTACGTGACCAGCAAGAAGCACAAGGCCTCCGCGACCGAGGGCGACGACGAAGCGGTGGAAGCCCTCCGGGAGGTCGCCGACCTGGCCCAGGAGTCGCACCTGCGGGTGGCGCTGTATCCGCACACGGGCTTCTGGGTGGAGCGCGTGGACGACGCCGTGCGCGTGGCGGAGAAGGCCGGGCGCAAGGACCTCGGCGTGACGTTCAACCTCTGCCACTGGCTCCGGGTGGATGGCAAGGACCTGGAGGCGACGCTGAAGCTGGCGATGGGGCGTCTGCTGGTGGTCACGATCAACGGCGCCGACATCGACGGAAAGGATTGGGGGCAACTGATCCAGACGCTGGACCGCGGCTCGTTCGACGTCCTGAAGCTCCTGAAGGCGCTCAAGGACCTGGGCTACGCGGGCCCGGTCGGGCTTCAGGGGTACGGGATCAAAGGGGACGTGCGGGAGAACCTCAGGCGGTCCATGGAGGCCTGGCTTTCGCTCTCCTGCCGCCTGGCCGACGGGCGGATCGACCTGCTCGCCGACGGCGCCTTCGAGTCGTGGCGGCAGGAACGCGGGGACTGGAAGCTGGTCGGCCAGACCCTCAGCGACCCCAATGATCCCAAGCGTCTGGCGTGGAAGGATGGAACGGGCGTCGCGGTCAACGGGGACAAGGGACGCACGTCCAATCTCATGACGAAGAAGGACCACGGGGACGTCGAGCTGCACGTGGAGTTCCTGTTGCCCAAGGGCTCCAATTCGGGCGTCTATTTCCAGGGCCGGTACGAAGTCCAGGTCTATGACAGCTTCGGCGTCCAGAAAGACAAGTATCCCGGCATCGAGTGCGGGGGGATCTACCCCCGGTGGATCGACGGCAAGGAGGTCGGGGGTAACTCCCCGCGCGTCAACGCCAGCCGTCCGGCCGGTGAGTGGCAGAGCTTCGACGTGACCTTCCGCGCCCCGCGGTTCGGCCCCGACGGCAAGAAGACGGCCAACGCCCAATTCGTGAAGGTCTTCCACAACGGGGTCCTGATCCACGAGAACGTCGAGGTTACCGGTCCGACGCGGGCCGCCGTGTTCCCGGACGAAAAGCCCTCCGGGCCGCTGATGATCCAGGGCGATCACGGCCCGATCGCGTACCGCAACGTCTGGCTGGTGCCGCGGTAGGACCAGGGGCGGCAGGGGCGGTCCGCAAGGGGGATGGGACCGGAAGCAGGGCGGATTCGCCCTTCAGCGGCGGGCTCTCCGCAGAAACCCTATCGAAGGACACGCCTTCAAGCCGATACACTCTGCGTGTCGTTTCTTTGTGGCCAGTGACAGGACGCCTTTGCGTTCGGTCTGGTCGAACGAGCACTAAGTTACCTCGGCCGTCGTGTTAGGCCCCGTTCGGAACTTGGTCGGGACGATTGGAGACTGCACCAGGCAAGGCTAGCTCAGGGACCCGCGCCAGGCCTTCGTTCTTCGCCCGCGGTCACTTGGGACGGATTCCAGACGGTACAATGGACTGCGTACAGGAACGTCCGGGAAGCGTTGAAGCCAGCGCGCAACTGCTGTTCCAAACTGTTGTTACTGTGGGGCAATCACATCCCCAGCAAGCGGACCTCCTCGCTGTTCTGCGCAACGTCGCAAGGGAAGTGCTGCCGGTCGAAGACCCGGCGGCAGTCGCGGCTGTCCTGAAGCAAGGCGTTGACCTGGTGCTCCTCTGCGAGGGCCTCTCGCCGGAGCAGACGCTCGGTGTCCTCCAGGACGCAAGGATGCACTGCCCGGATGTCCCGGTGGTCGTCGTGGCGCGGGAGCCGGCGGTCGATCTTGCTGTAAGATTCGTTCGTGCCGGGGCATACGACTACCTCGCTGGGCCAATTGACGAGGAACACCTGCGGCGGCTCGTCGCCGGCATGAAGCGGGAAGGGACCCTCCGCGGCCGAAGTTGCGACCGCTTCATCAGCCCCGAATGCCCGCCTGACGTTCCCATTGTCGGCAGAAGCCCAGGCATGACCAAGGCGCTCCAGACCATCCGTCTGGTCAGCCAGAGCCGGTGCAACCCAGTCCTGATCGTCGGTGAGACAGGGACGGGCAAGGAGCTTGCGGCCCAGGCCGTCCATGCCTGGCGGTGTGGGGGCCCAGACCAATTCGTCGCCATAAACTGCGCCGCGCTGACGGCGAATCTGCTGGAGAGCGAGCTTTTCGGCCACGTGAAGGGCGCATTCACCGGTGCGGATCGCGAGAAGGTCGGCCTGGTCGAACTGGCTGGCTCCGGGACCATCTTCCTGGACGAGATCAGCGAGATGCCGCCGGAGCTCCAGGCGAAGCTCCTGAGGGTCCTTCAGGAGCGGACCTTCCGTAAGGTCGGGGGCACAAAGGACATATGCTGCAACGCCACGATCATCGCCTCCAGCAACCGGGACCTGCCCGGCGAGGTCCGCTCAGGGCGGTTCCGCAGAGACCTGTACTACCGTCTTGCGGTCTTCCCGATCAGCATTCCGCCGTTGCGGTGCGAGTCGCGTCGAGCCGACATCCCCCTGCTGGCTGAGTACTTCCTCGCCACCTCGGACATCCGCGCCGGCAGTGGGAGTCACCGGCTGAGCGCGGAAGCACAGGAGATGCTGCTCAGACACGACTGGCCGGGGAACGTCCGCGAGCTGCGAAACGTCATCGAGCGGGCGATGATCCTGACGACGACGGGCGAGATTGCGCCTTCGTGCCTGGTTCTCGAGGGTAGTCACACCCCTCTGGCGGAGGCGCGTGGCGACCCGCCCTCGTCACAGGTTCATGTCCCGGCGTCCTGCCCTCCGCTGGAGCTCCCGGTGTGCAGGCCCATGGAACGCACGCTCGCCGCCGCCTCGGCCCCAAGAGCAATAGCGACGGATGCCCCTCGCCCCGGCGTATTATATCTGACCCAGGCCGCCCCAGCGACGGAACCTCTTGTGCCTTCAGAACCTATAGCTTCAGCAGGCCGGTCGCCAGTGCTTGATTTCTCGCTGGAGGCCGCGGAAAGGGAGCTCATAATCCGGGCCCTGAGGGAGACCGGGTGGCAGCGGACGCGAGCTGCGGCACTGCTTGGGATCACCCGCGCGACGCTGCACGCGAAACTGAAGCGGTACGACATCAAGGTTCCCGGTGGCAGGGGGACATCACAGCAGCGCGACCGCACCCCCATCGAAGGCCCTTGCCTCCAAGAGGCCCACGTCTAAGCCCGCACAGGGCGAAAATCGCTGCACGCCTCGGCTGAATTCTTAGCGCGCCAGGGGTCGGTCTGGTGCCCCCTGGGACCCTCAGGGTATGTAAACTCTTTTCCTGTAGATGGTTGCAGCAAGAGCATCCCTCTGGCACATGGGTTGCACTCATGCCTGACGCGATAAAGCGCGCGTATGGTTTCCGAGCGCCTGCTTCGGTTACGGTGGCCAACTGGGTCGCTACCTGGGGTGGGCGGCGGCCAGACGAGTGGATAGCATGGCAGAAGAGAACCCGGAGAAGACCTCACAGAAGCCCCCGGAGAAACCCAAGTCGCTCGGGTCGCCGGGGCGCAAGCCAGGGTCCCCGCTTGGGCTGAGTTCCATACCGCACGCCGGCGGCAGGACAAGGGGCTTCCCGACGGTCTCCCTGCTCCTGGCGCTGAACACGATCCTTGTGTGCTTTGTCATCGGAGTTGTCCTGTCCACGCTGTGGTGGAAGGGCTCAGGCAGCGAAGCGGTGCTGATCCTCCACGAAGCCCCCGACACCCCGCAGAGCCAGCCCAGCCCGGACGCCGCCCCGGTCGATCTGCCGCAAGCCCTTTCCTGGAAAGAAGCTGAAGATGCGTATGCAGCCAGGAACTACGGGGGTGCGCTGGTGCGGTACAACCAACTCGTAGCCCTTTCCCGGTCCGAGGTCCCCGGTTCGCTGGTGGAGGATTTCCTGCGGTTCCGCGTGGCTCAATGCCTGGGGCGTCTGGAAAGAGTGAAGGAAGCGCGTCTGGCCTTTGACCAGCTCTCGCGGAGCCGCTCGCCCGCAGTCCAGGCCGCCGCAAACTACGCCCAGGCCGCATTCGACGCAGCGGCTGGTCAACACTTGCAGGCGAGAATCCGGGCGTACCTGGCGATCGCGGCGGCCGGGCGGCTGCAAAGCCCGTTGGCACTGGAGGCCGATTGCGACTACCTCATCTGCCGCGTCCTGACGGAGAAGGTCCTTGCATGTTACGGAGAAACCGGCCCGACGGCCTGGCGGGAGTGGAAACCTGCCGATCCCTTCGCGGGCCTGGACGAGGCGGCCCTCGTCAAGCTGTTGCAGGACGGCGTCCAGACATCCGGTGAGTCCGTCCTGTCGCCAGCGCTGACCAGGAACACCAGTCCGTCAGGGGCAATCCGTTGGTCCGTGGCGTGCCCGCAGGCGTCTATCGAGGACCTGTTGGGCAGGTGGGCGACGGCGGCCGGCAGTGAGGTCAAATGGGGTCCGAGCAGCCCCGCCGCACGCGGAAGGGCCGTAAGCCTCTACCACAACGATCTCTCCGAGCAGCGCCTGTGCGAGATCGCCTGCGGCTCGGCGGGCCTGCTCGCGCGTTTCATGCCCACCTATGTGCTCGTGGATGACCCGCAGGGCTGCGCTTCCGCCGCGGACCAGAGAGACATGCTCTGGTGCGAGGCCTCGATCGCCTGGCGGCGGTTCTTCCTGCGATACCCCGAAGATGACCGAGTCGGCGAAGGTCACGCTGCTGTGGCCTGTCTGTGCGACTGCTCCGGTGACACGGCCACCGCCTTGAAGGAATACCAGTTGGTCGCCCACCGGTACTCCAGGAGCGGGGCTGCACCCGACGCCCTCCTGGCCTCGGCGAAGCTGCGGGTTCGTCTTCGCGACTATGCCGGCGCCCAGAACGACCTGACGAGCCTGCTGGACGCGTTCCCCGCGTACGTGGGTGCGGACGAGGCGTACCTGTACCTTGGCAAGGCGATGCTGGAGGGCGGGAACCCGCAGGAGGCATTCTGGAGCTTCAAGAAGCTCTACGACCTGAATCTGTCTGCCTCTTCGCAAGCGAAGGCCTGCCTGGGCGCCGCCGAATGCCAGTACAGGCAGGGGAATCATGAGAAGATGGTCAAGTGGCTGACCCTGTACCTGGGGCTGGTGAAGGAGCCGGTGGGGGAGGAGCCCGCACGGGCGTACTTCCTGCTGTCCAAGACACTCACCGCCCAGGGGAAAACGGACGACGCGGTCGGCGCGCTCCGCCGGTCGCTGGAGGCCAGGCCCCCCAAGAAGCAATACGTCGATACGATCATCGAGCTGGCCCGGGCCTATGCGGCCAAGGAAAGCTACGCCAAGGCCGTCGGCGCCTTGCGCCTCCTGGACGGCGAGAAGCTCACAGAGGAGCAGACCTATCAGTACCTGCTTCAGCGGACGCGGATGCTGCGGTCGATGGGGCTGGTGGAAGAGGCACGGGCGTTCCTCCAGGACAGGATCTCGGGGCTGACCGACGCCCAGAACGCCGCGGCGCTCAAGATGGAGTTGGCCAGGTGTCACCAGGACGCCGGCGACCTCTGGGAGGCGCGGAGGCTGATGGGGGACGTCCTGGGCACGCTCAAGGTCGGCGAGGAAGCCTGGTCTGCCGCGTGCGAGCTGGGGGAAATATGCCTGAAGCTTGGCGACCCCTCCCAGGCGGCCGGGGTGGTGGGCGAGGTCCTGAAGTCCTCCTGCCCGACGGCCATTCGCCGCAGGGCCTTGGAGGTGCTGGGCGCAGCGTACCTGGCCCAGCACGACTATGAGAAGGCAGCGTTGGCGCTTTCCGGCCTGGCGGCAAAAGACCCCCAGGGGAAGAACCCATGAACGGGCGCGCTCCATCAAGGACGATCCTGTGCTCGCTGGTGCTCCTGGCGCTCGGTGGGACTTTGCAGGCAAGCCAACCGACGAGCGCCCCGGCCGGTTTCCCAACGGCTGGGAGCGACGCGGCGGGACGGACTTCGGCAAGCCCGGTCGAGCCGACGCCTCGCCGCGCAAGTCTGACGGGCGCCGTGGTCGGTTCGCCGACCACCGCGCCTGCCGAAGGCGGCAGCGGGGTCCGGGGCACCATTCGTCAGTTGCGCCGGGCCGACCTGGCGCCGCTGAGCAGCGACGGCGGTGCGGCGGACCTGGAGCGTGCGATCCGCGATCTGAATGCGGTACTGGTTCTGCCCAAGCCGCAGGAGACGCCCGCGCCGTCGCCCTCCTCACGACCTGCGCCTGCACCGGTGGCGACGACCCAGGTGACGTCCGCCCCCGTCGTGGTCAAGACTGCGACGACGCAGCCTGCGGCGGTTGTCAGGGGCCTCTCACCTGAGACGCTGGAGCAGTTGAGGACGCTCGCCCCCAAGGGCGTGGCAAGTCCCCTTGAACTGGCGGACGCCCTGTATCGGATCAGGGAACGCGAAGCGGCCGCCGTGCTGTACGCCCAAGCGATGGAGCAGGAGTCGCCCGCCGAGGACAAGGCCTGGGCGTTGTTCCAGATGGGCAACTGCCTGCGTGAGAAGGACCCCGCCCGCGCAATGGAGGCCTTCAAGAAGCTCCTGGCAGAGCAGCCCAATTCGCAGTGGAGCGTCCTGGCCGGCGTGCAGAGCCAGGTGATCGAGTGGCAGTCCGCCAACAAGCCGGCTGCGCTGTTGGAAGATGTCGCCAGAACGATGACAGGCCAAGAGCCGACGCCGACCACGGGACCGGCTTCCCGTCCCGCGGTGAGCCGCTGAAGGGCGGGCCCGGCGCCGGTTAACTGGAGTTGCCTGATGGTTGAGAGAGTCCGACAGAACGTCCTGGTCGTCAGCGGGGAATCGCAGACGACGCGCCTGGTGCTCGAGGTGCTGGCCGGGCGCGGAATCCGCGGCACGGCCGTCCGCGACGCGGGTCCCGCCGGGGAGAGGCTCCAGGTGCGGGACTGGGACCTGGTGCTGCTGGACATGGACACGCTGGGCGGCGAGGCCTTCGCCCTCCTGCGAGAGGCCAAGGACAACTGCCCGGAGCTGCCCGTCGTCATGGTCAGTACCGAGACCTCGACCCAAGTGGCCGTCCGGGCGATACGCGAAGGCTGCCGGGACTTCCTGCCCAAGCCGCTCGAGCCCGGCGCGCTGCAATCACTGCTGGAAGGGCTCCTTCCCAACCACGACGTCCCGCTGGTGGCCGCGGAGGAAGAGGACGGGCGATGCCTCTACCAGATCGCCGGTCGGAGCCGCCAACTCCTGGAGACGATCCAACTGGCCCGCAAGGTGGCGCCGACGTCCGTGCCTGTGCTCATCCTGGGCGAGAGCGGCACGGGGAAGGAACTCATCGCCTATTTCATCCACAGTCAAAGCCGGCGCAGCGCGGGCCCGTACATCCGCGTCAACTGCGCCGCCGTGAGCGAATCGCTTCTGGAGAGCGAACTGTTCGGGCACGAGCGGGGCGCGTTCACCGGCGCATACTCGCAGCGGAAGGGCCGGTTCGAACGGGCGCACGGGGGCACGCTGCTGCTGGACGAGGTCTCCGAGACCGGTCCGCGCCTCCAGGCCGAACTCCTCCGGGTGCTGGAGCAGCAGGACTTCGAGCGGGTCGGCGGCAGCGAGTTGATCCAGGTCAACGTGCGGGTCGTCTGTACCTCCAACCGGGGCCTGGGCGACGACGTCCGGAGCGGACGGTTCCGCAAGGACTTGTTCTACCGCATCTGCGGGGTGCAGATCGCCGTGCCTCCCCTGCGGGAGAGAGTCGAGGACGTTCCGGTGCTCGCCTGGCACTTCGTCAACCTCTACGCGCGCGAGGTGCACCGGCGGATCACCGACATGGACGCGCGGATGCTCGACCTGTTCAGCCGGTACTCCTGGCCGGGCAACGTGCGGCAGCTCCGCAACGTCGTCCGGACGGCGCTGGTCCTGGGTGAGGGCACGACGCTCTCGCTGGACGGGGCGCCCTGGCTGAAAGCGGAACTGGAGTTCCCGCAGAGCTCCAGGACGGACTCCTTAAGCCTGCACCTGTCGGAGCTGGAGCGCCGCGC
>Ga0315277_10002973_pt1 | contig 23296 bp, 23 predicted proteins | sample YL17G05_15_MG_FD_203695 | JGI IMG/M metagenome (GOLD analysis project Ga0315277, IMG submission 203695) | Sediment microbial communities from Yellowstone Lake, YNP, Wyoming, USA - YL17G05_15 | ecosystem: Environmental > Aquatic > Freshwater > Lake > Sediment | place: USA: Wyoming | collected...
GGTTCGGACCGCCCGCCGACGAGTGCCGCTTTGTCCACATTGTGATGGAGGATGGTCCCATAATGATCGATGTAATATTGACTTAATTTCCTGCTTAAGGTTTCAGCTGCATTATCACACATGGAATCCGGGTGCCCTGCACCTTTCCTTTCGACCATTTCAATCTCTACATCTTCGATATATTTCCCAACGATCTTTTCAACCTTGACATTTGCCATACTTTTTCACTTTTCCGATGAAAAAATCTTACACCGCATTCGAGAATTTAACAATAATAAAATCACATGATTAAAAAAATTTTGCTTTTATATAAAAAAGACCTTTTTATGAGGAAAAAAGAGATTAAAAAGAGAAAGATTAGCCGATCATTGAGGCTAGACGTTCCATTCCACGAGCACGTTCTTCAAGTTCCTTAGCACGCTCATTTTCACCGAGTTCTTGGCTAATTTTCGCGGCATCTGCAAAGAATCGCGCTGCAAGCGCATACCGCCCCCGAGCCATTGCAGATTCACCTTTCTTCGTAATATCCTTGCGGATTCGGATCATCTTCCACCGAGGCATTGCCGTGAAGGTGAGCAATGATTTCACCGCGGTCCGCACGCTATCGACGAAATCGCGATCTCGATTGAATTGCGCGTCAATAACTTTATCGGAGAACTCCATTCTGTTAATTTTGAATCCAACGGCAAGCAGCTGACTAACTGAATTTTCCAGTGATTCATCCGTCGAATCAATATCCTTTTTACATTCACCCATCTGATCGAGCGCTCGATCGCCCAATGCCCCAGCTGCGCGTGCCACAGGCAACGCAGTAACTACAATTTTCTTCCCTGCGATGCCGTAATCCCCTATCATATTGATGATGGCTCGACGAACGATGGAATCAAATTGGACCCGCTGACGATCTTGAACGGCGCTAATTCGTTCGGTGAACTCTTTTCGCTTTACAGTGTAGGACACATCTACTATGGACGAGATAGTGAACCCGAGCGAATCGAGTTCGGCTCGTGCATCTCTGAATTGTTCGACAGCATCATCGCCAGGGAGTTTTGCGGAATCGGCAATTGGTGAGAGCCGGTCGAACACACGTTGCGTACTTTCATCATAATCAAGGATCAATTGGGTAACTGCCATTCGAACCAAATCATCAAAAGTCGTGTGGGCTTGCTTGATCGCGACTTCCGCCTCATTGGCGTATTCCTCAGGCTTGACTCCCTTCTGCGAATACATCGAATTCAACAGTGTGGCCATCACGGATTTATACAGTTCGTCGATTGCCTCAAGCTCTTTCCGACCTTCTTCAAATTGTTCACGGGTACTTTCACCCGGCAATACTGCAGTTTTTGCAGCGCCTTCTAGTCGGCGGAATAACTGCCCAACTTTAAAGTTATATTCTTCACTAAGATTCCCCACAATTTCTTTCACGGTTTCATCATAAATGGTCTTGACGCCAGCAAAAAACTCGTCAAAGCGTTCCGAGTACCGTTTGGTGTAATCCAGCACGGCACCATAATTGAGCCGTTTATAAAAATCCATGATCCCGTCAAAGCGTTCTTTCTGTTTTTCAATCCAGTCTTTCCCCGCTCGAACGGTATCAATGATGTCTTTGCTCTTATCCAAGGGGTAGAGGCGGACCTTTGATACTTCACGCACCTTTGCAGCTTCTTTCAGCTGCTTCAAAATCATTTTGACGGAAGGTTGTAAAGAGACGATCATACCGACCCGAACATGGTCGATTTTGGCACGGGGCTCCCGGGTGATAATATCTTCTAAAAGAGAACGCACCTGCTTGAATTTCCGGGTTGCATAGTCCGGATTCCCACGGGTAATAGATGCTAATCCTGTGGAGTAATTATTGGCGGCATCAGCCAGCGCCTTCCTAGTCCTAAATGTGCCGAATCCCGCTTCGATGGCTTGATTTGCGATATCCGCCGCCTTCGCAAAATTCCGCCCAGCCGTATCATACAATTTCGTCGCCTCGGTATTTACCGTGGCTCGGCGCGCTTCAATAGTATGATAGGTACCTAAGAATAGAAGCCCGCGAAATGCACTCTCGTAATATACTTCCTGCGGTTTAGCACTCTCATTAATGTCCAACGGTAAGGGAAGGACATAGTTTTTCAGGAGGGTGGCAAGCGTATTATATTCTTGCACGAGATCCATTACTTTTCGGCCGCTCAATCCATATTTTTCCAGCGGAGTGGCGACAATGGCATGCTGCTCGCTCTCATGATAATCGGGCTCTTGCTTCTGAAATACTTCTTGTATTTTACTGAGCCTCTGATTGATTACATCATTTCTTTTCCCAGGATCCTCAATAAAATCGATTGCAGGAACCGATCCGAACAGCGTCGTGGATTTATTCTCCAAAAATCGCTTGCTCTCATAAAAGGTATTATCCGAACCGCATTGAAGGCATTTTATCGTGACGCCTTCGATTAATTCTGGAATTTCATTGGCACAACGCGTGCACGGTAACCTTAACCACGTGGGCTTCCGCTCAGACATACTCATAATCCCCGATCTTATCTGATTTTTAACTTCTTAAATTTAAGACGACTTTATTATGATTAACCTTTAACCAGTTTTTTTTATTTATATGTTTTTTTCTGATTTTTAAGAGGAAATCTAACCATTTCGGAATGATAAAGAAAAGGGCTTTTTGGATATTCTAACTACAACCACTTATAAAAGGGATTGAGAAAGTATATGCACGCATACAAAATTTATATGAAAATACAAAAATAATTCGGTGTAATCTGATTAAATATTCTTTTATTTAGGAGTCTTCATCATGAAAAGTTTGGAAAATAATCCTTATTTTATTTCATTAAATACTTACTTTGGACGAAAATTAAATAAGAAAAAATTACTTGATGATACGAAACCGTTTTGATGATTACAAAACTCATATTTCCTACTTGGTAAATGGGATGCATGAAAATGGATGAAATGGAACTATTACGGCACGAGAAAATGCTACAGATGATGAAGCGCATTGAAGAACAAAAGAAATTAGAGGAATCAAAGAAGGAAAAAGAAAATAAAGAAGACCAGTTTCTGAAAGATTTAATGATGCCAGATGCCTATCAGTATTACAAGGAAACCATTCTCCCGCAACGCCCCCACATTGCAATGCGCATCGTGGAAGTGCTTCAATACATTATCGATAGTGGAGAACTCCCTGAAAAAGTCACTAAAGAAGAAATCATTTTTATTGATCGGCGCCTCAGCGGGATCGGTCCGAGTATTAAAGTAAAGCGCCCTGGGAAAGAGTTCACCGATATTGCCACAGAATTTCGCAAAAATAAATAAACCTTAATATATTTGTTTAAAAAAAACTCTTCTTTTCAGAAGAAAATAGGTAAAAAACAAGTATTATTACGGCTTAGGTTCCCGGGGACGTGAGCATTTTATCTAGCATCGCCTGCGCGAGTTCGTAAAATGATTGATCCACGGCGGCCCCGGTTTTAGCCGAGGTCTCAATATATTTGCAGGGAATCTTATCTGCGAACGCTTGCACGTCAGCCTGCTTGACATTCCGGAGATCCGCCAAATCCACCTTATTTCCGATGAGCACAACGGGAATTCTGCCCGTAAAGCCCCACAACTCCTTTAGCCAATTAACCACGTTGGGGTTGAAGGTTGGATACCGGGTTAAATCGAATACCACCATCGCACCGGACGAGCCGCGATAAAATGACTGCCTGAAAAATTTGAATCGGTCTTGTCCGGCGATATCCCAAATGGATAAGGTGATAGTATGTTCAGGGGTGACAACATCTTTGGTGAAGATATCAGTTCCAATCGTCATTTTATAGTCTTTGGCAAAACTTCCCTTGATATATTGTTTAATCAAGCTGGTCTTGCCTACTGCAGCATCACCCAATAAAAGCATTTTAAGTTTAAATGAACCCAATGCCATACGCTCCTTTTTTTAAAGTATCTCTTGTAATACACTTCTTTTCTTTAAGATAGGAGGCAATACGCTCCTTTTTTTAAAGCTGCATTTTAAATAATATCTGTCATTCAAATTATTGTGGTTATTTATGTATTTTTTCATTAGCGATTTCTTCCATAAAAAGATTATTTCATCCGCTTATCGAAATTTCATATAGCACCCCAAGTTGGATGAAATATTGAACTCGAGGCGCGGTTCAACTCAACACGGAAAATTGAATAAGGTAATAAAATAAGACTTTTGAGGAATGGCGTAATTAAAGAATAAACCCTGCTTTCGATAATTCCTCTTTTATTAAGGCAATGGCGCATTCTGCACAATACAATTTCCCTTCAATTACTTTCCCTTCACCCTCTTTCAATTCTTTCCCACAGTTGATTATAGAACACTGACGTTTTACGGGACTTTCTGTCTTCATCTCTCCATTCCTCGAACTCAGTCTCTAGAAAATCGAGACGCTCTTGATCCCCTTAATTTTCAAGAATTTCTCCGTGATATTGGTGATGGGTTTTTCGGTGATGATAGTCAATTTGGGTTCAGGATACAATTCGGGGTCATCTGCCAGAATTTGGCGGATACTAACATTCTCATTTTTTATTAACTCTGTCACGTTGGCAATAATGCCGACTTCATGAGAATTAGCATGGATTTCGACCACCCCACAACCGAGGAGTTTCGCAACATCGCGGAACGAGGGCCCCGCCACTTTGATCCCGGTGAAGATTTGTTTTAATGGCTCTTTTTCAAGGAGGGATTGGACGGTGTTAATAACGACCCTGCGATCGACTTGAAGGGCTTCCGCGATTTTGGAATAGGGGATTTCAATGAAAATATCACCATAGCTACTATATATTTTTCCATCGTCCTTAATACAATATCCAAATTCGAGAAGTGCTTGGACAACCCTCAATTTTTTGGGATTCTCGCTAAAAGTTTTCCGGATTTCATCCCACATAACATCATCTTTTACGATTTTTGCAATGTATATTTTTCGGCAGTTAGGTTTAAATATGGTCAGTCGGTATATTTTTGTAAAACTCTGTGTAAAAATAGTGAAAGGTGTTTAAAAATATGACGAAGATAAAAATCGTGCTGGATGAAGAGGAAATTCCGAAACAATGGTATAATATCAATCCAGACCTTCCGAAACCATTACCGCCGCCGATTGACCCAGGAACGAAAGAGCCTGTGAATCCTGCGGTGCTGATGGCATTATTTGCCAAGGAACTGGTGATGCAGGAAGTAAGTGCAGAACGCTTCATTACAATACCTGAGGATGTTAGGAATATCTATCGAGCATGGAGACCTAGTCCGATGTATCGAGCCGTAAACCTGGAAAAGGAACTGAAAACACCCGCAAAGATTTATTATAAGTATGAGGGCGTCAGCCCAGCTGGAAGCCACAAGCCCAATACGGCCGTAGCGCAAGCGTACTACGCCATGAAAGAGGGCGTTCAACGTTTGGCGACGGAAACCGGCGCAGGGCAGTGGGGTTCGGCGCTTGCCTACGGATGTCAACAGGTCGGTATCAAGTGTCAGGTGTACATGGTGAAAGTCAGTTATGAGCAGAAACCCTATCGCCAAATCATGATGCGGAGCTATGGCGCCGATGTCCTCCCGAGTCCCGGGAAAACAACCGAGTTTGGGAAGGCTGTCCTAGCAAAAGATCCCAAGAGTCCAGGCAGTCTCGGAATTGCGATTAGCGAGGCTATTGAGGATGCCGTCACCCATGAACATACCAAGTATGCCTTAGGGAGTGTCCTGAACCACGTGATCCTCCACCAGACCGTGATCGGGCAGGAATCAATTAAGCAATTTCAACAGGTGGATGATTACCCGGATATTATCTTTGGCTGCATTGGAGGTGGCAGCAGCTTCGCAGGTATGTCATGGCCATTCTACTATCAAAAGGTCACGAAGAAAGAGCCGAAGAATACCAAAATTGTCGCAATCGAGCCCACAGCTGCCCCGTCGATAACTAAAGGGGTTTATATGTATGATCACGGCGATACAGCACATAAAACACCCTTACTGAAGATGTACACCTTGGGGAACGAGTTCGTCCCGGCACCAATTCACGCGGGCGGCTTACGCTATCATGGAAAGGCACCCCAAGTCAGTTTAATGGCGAACCAAGGTAAGATCGAAACCAAAGCGTACAACCAAGTAGAGGTTTTTGAGGCAGCGAAACTCTTCATTAAGACAGAGGGAATTATCCCAGCGCCTGAGCCAAGCCACGCAATCAAGGCAGCAATCGATGAGGCTCTTAAGTGCAAGAAAACGGGTGAAAAGAAGACGATCTTCTTCCTGCTATGTGGGCATGGGCTCTTTGATTTAGAGGCATACGATGCCTATTTCAAAGGAAAATTACTGCCCTACGAATATCCAGCAGCCGAAGTAGTTAAATCGATTCAAAAATTGAAGACCATGTATCCTTGGGTAGAAAAACTTCCCTACTAAATCTCTTTTTATTCTTTTTTTAATCGCGCTTCTTTTTTTAAATTTCTCTTTGTGTAGCTTGTGCCTTATTATTTCCTTTAATTCGTCCTTTTCAAAATCGTCTTTTTTAAGAATTCCTTTTAGGTTTTTTATGTGAAACAATTAAAAACATAAACTATTTTCTAGTATTGTGTAGTTGTGAGAAGGTGATCGATCCCATGAAAAAACAGACAGAAACGCGGAAATTAGTAAAGTGGGGCAGCTCAAAAACTTTAATCATGAGCTTACCGCGGAATTGGACAAAGAAATATAATTTGACAGAAGATAATGAAGTGCAAGTTTGTGAGAATCCTGATGGCTCGCTACTGGTTTTACCCCTTCAATTAAATATAGAAGACGCAGTGATGGAAGCAGAAATAAAAGTGGATCAATACTCTAACAAAGAAATGCTTGCTCACATTATTCAAACGAAATTTTTAGATGGGAATGATAAAATTCGCCTTACCTCGAAAACCCCTTTTACGGAAGCAGAGGTTAAAGAGATTTCAGAGGTTATGGGGAGTTTAATCGGGTTTGAAATCCTAAAAAAAGAGCCCTTGGAAATCATGATGAAAGATATTTGGGCATTGAAAGAGTCCAGCCTCGATGAGCTAGTCAAGCTAGTGAGCATTAAAGTCTTAGAATTGTTGGGGAATTTTATCAAGGCCTTAACGCCGTTGGATTTTTCAACACTCGAGACCGTTAACAGTGTTAGGAATAATGTGTTCCAGTATTACCTTCGAGTTCACCGGCAACTGAGGAAAGCCTTGATTCAACCCTCGCTCCTGACAAAAATGAATATAACAACGCAAGATGCGATGGATTTCGCCTTTTTCATTGTGAATTTGAATGAGATCGCAACCAACATCGCGTCAATGTCCAATGCAGTTCTGAAATATCATCCGGAACACATTGTGGAGCGGACCTTGGAAATCCTCAATCCAGTCTCTCAGAAACTCAACAGTGCAGTTTCAGCATTTCTCTTCAAAAATACTAAAGACGCTCTTACGGTTCTTGGTCAAGTAGAAGAGTTGAAAGCGCGGAAACGCGAGATTGAGAATGATATCGATAAAGTAACTGCCAAAGAGCCCCACATTGAGTCCCAGATTATTCTAGACAACTCAGAGAAAATTATCGATTTCATCTTTTCGATCGCGTTAGCCGCCCTTCGGCGTGCCGTCTAGGGCGGACGATCTTAGATTTCTCTTTGCACGAAAAGATTTATACATCATTCGAGTTAGTTTAATAGACGAGTCTCTTTAGGGCACTGGAAAAACTAAGGTCAGAGTGATTGGCGTGATTTTTGGGCATTTGGGATTGGCATTCCTGTTTAAGGCAAAGTTTTATAGTAAATCATTCATGCTCCTGGTCGTTTTTTGTTATCTCCCCGACCTTTTCTATTATCTGTTCTTTGGAATACAATGGGTGCTTGTAATCGATTATCCGCCTATCCTGTCAGGGGTATTACGCCCGCTCCTTTCCATAACAGGATTTTCCCTTTCTTTCATCGATTACCCCATTCCGCTGAGCCATTCCATTGCCCTTTATCTGATCTTCTCCTCTATTTTCTTATTAGTGTTCTTTATTCATAAACGATCCTTAGGCGGTCTCATTTTTACCGGGGCACTCTTCACCCACCTTCTTGCTGATTTTCTGTTGCCAGATGCAACGATTGGGGTTCCGATTGTGTATCCTTTTTATCCCTTTGACCCCTCAATCGCACACGCTCTCCCTTATTTCATCTGGGATAGTAGCTTCTTCTGGCTCATTGATTTATCCGTCTTCATACTGGGCTTCTTTATGGGGCTCTGGGCTTTCTCTAAAAAAGGCGGGCAAGCGGACATCGTGCCTTAAGAGGTTCTTCAAAAGGAATTCGGCACCAATTTTTTAACTGGGATTCAAAAAAAGGAAAAAGGGGAGGAGTTTATTCTTCCGTTTTCGTCTCAGTCCCGAAGCGCTTCTTTAAGCTCGCTTTTAGCCCGGCAGGTTTAATGTCAATTTTAGCATGCTGGAACTTTTCTTGGAACAATTTCTTGAAAGCAAAGGCGAAGAAAACACCTGCGAGGAAGCCTCCAACATGGGCAGCGTGAGCGACGTTATCGCCAGTAGCAAAGATGACATAGAGCGTTTCCATTATTGCATAGAAAATAATATAGATTTTAGCTGTGACCCGACCCATCCCTGGAATCATAAGGGTCCTATTCGGGAGGAAAATCGCATAAGCAGCCATGACACCAAAAATAGCTCCTGAAGCGCCTATACATGGATTCGCTAAGAGTAACCAATTATTTGTTATTGCTGCAATTGCCGCTGTCACGAGTGAGAAGAAGACACTGGCTACAACGGCGCAGAATAGATAGAAGACTATGAAAGTGGTGTGTCCCATAATATCTTCACAGTCATCTCCAAAGATCCAGAGGAAATACATATTACTAATAATGTGCATCCAGTCGCCATGCAAAAACGTAGCGCTTACAAGAGTATACAGGTCCTTTCCTTGAAAGAAGTTAGCGGGGACGAACCAAGTTTGCTGGACGAAGAGGTTGGACTCATTTATCATCGTTCCGGAGGGGTCCAATGTCAAAATAAATACGATAAAGCATATTATAATGAGCGCATAAGTAACCCACGTGATTCCTTTTTTAGGTCTCGGCTCTTCGATTACCATATAATCACCAGTTCGTTTTCCTTACTTGCTTTTTTACCCTAGAATCTATTATCTGTATTAGTCGATTTCTAATTTATCTTTTACTTTGAAAGTGGAAGGTTGGGATACTTAAATCATTTGAAAGACAGAATTCAAAAAATTTAAAATAGAACTTGAATGAATTACATTTATTATGACAGAGTTGAATGAATTTGCCTATCTTGATTTGGACACCTTGTATAATTTTACAAAGGATGTGTTTATTGGCGTTGGTGTTCCAGAAAAGGATGCAACAATCTGTGCAGATGTGCTAGTTGAGGCAGATAAGCGGGGGATCGAGTCCCATGGGTGCGCGAGGTTGCAGATGTATTATGAGCGCATCAAACGAAAGCAGCAGCTTCCGATTACCAAATTAACCACGGTCCGGGAAGCCCCTGCGACCATCCGGCTCAATGCCAACAATGGCATGGGACAAGTTGCCGCGAAAAAAGCCATGCAGATAGCAATCGGCAAGGCAAAGAAGTATGGCATTGGGATGGCAGTAGTTGAAAATTCAAATCATTTCGGGATTGCAGGTTATTATGCGCTCATGGCAACGGAGCAAGATTGCATTGGGATTTGTGGCACAAACACGCGTCCAGCAATCGCACCAACTTGGAGTGTTGAGCCAATGCTAGGGACGAACCCTCTCACGATCGGTGTGCCGACGGATTGGGATTTCCCGTGGATTGCGGATCACGCTACCTCCATAACGCAGCGGGGGAAGGTTGAGACCTATGCGCGTCTCGGCAAACCGCTTATAGAGGGGTGGGTAATTGATGAGACAGGCAATGCGGCTACGGATTCCAAAGAAGTGTTGCTTGATTTGATGAAGGATAAGGCGGCGCTTACACCAATTGGGGGAATTGGGGAAGAAATGGGGGGACACAAGGGGTATAACTATGCAACTTTCGTAGAAATTATGTCGGCATGCCTTAATCAAGCAAATATGCTCAAAGCATGCATTGGATTGGATGCAAATGGTAAAAATATCCCTTATAACCTCGGACACTTCTTTATTGCCGTGAACCCTGCCGCCTTTTGTGAAATTGCCGCCTTCAAAAAGAAAACGGGCGACTTACTGCGCCAACTGGCAGGAGCGAAAAAGCAGCCGGGGGCGGACCACATCTACGTTGCTGGGGAAAAGGAATACTTCGCTTTTCAACGATTGCAGCAAACAGGAGTCCCGTTTTCCAAGGTTACGCAACGCCAAATCCTCTTAATGCAAAAGGAACTGGGTTTAACGAAATATAAGTTCGATTTTAAAGTTGATATTGCTCAGAAAGACGAAACTGGTTGGTAGATTCTATTGAATGAAAGCCCTATTGCTCGCTTAATACGTGAAAAGGAAAGTGAGGCCATCGATGTCGATGGGGATACGCTCGAATTTCTAGCGCCGGATAAAAATATAACGAGTAAAATGATCGTGAATCGGCGATCCGGAGAGGTCCAGATAGAGACCGTCCTTCATTATGGCGCGCGAATGATAGAACAGAATATATATTTCTTATCGGAAATTTTAGCGGGGAAATTCACCGAAGACCAGATTCATGATATTATAGAAGATATCTCAGCGCGGTTGCGACTCATGGAGCTCCCCGAACTCCTCCAAAAACCCCCCGAATATAAGTTTAAAATTGTGGATCAGGATGAGGAGGGCACCAAATTTACGTATGCGATCCCTTATGATGACCCGATATACGACGATTATAATGCGTTACGGAAAGAAGTTGATGCGATTTTGATGGCTTCTTTTGAATTGGTGTATAATTATTTACTGAAGATGAGTCTTTTCATTGAGGTGGAGCTGAACAAATTCTTGGTTGAAGAGACCGAAATGAGATTGCTCGAGATACGTAAAATACTCTTTCGAGCGCAATTTTATACGGAAATGACAGGGCGCTTTGCCAATGAACAGCAGCGAATTGCACAATCCATGAAGAAAGAGGCGCTCGTACTTATTAGTCAGTTTGAAAAGGACTATCCAGCAATCGCCGCTGAGAAGCTTCAGCAACTCCGGGACTTTTTTAAAATATAACTGCAATGGAACAACAAAACAGTATGTTCAAGATTGAACAAACATGTTTATATCTTAAGGGTCGCCTTAATATTTCCAAAGAAACCGAAGATTGTAGAGTTATAATTAAAGAAATGAAAAACTAAAATAGCGAAGGGAGGGGGAGTCCTCTTTTCTTTCTCATTTTATTCCCTTTGGTTTTGTCTAATGTTTTTTTTCTTTTTCGATTTTATCTTTTCTTTTCTTTTCACTACGATCTTTTTGTGTAACCTCGATACATTCTTATAACCTATTTTTCGACACTTTAATTCATTAGCTCATTCTAATGAAACGATTCTAGACAAAGGTAAGATTTCTAAAAAATACTCTGAGTCAGTTATCCAAAGTACAGATCATTAGATAGGCATCTTCACCGTCGTTGTAATAGTGCCGTTTGGTATCTTTAATCTTAAAATTAAATTTCTCATACATCCTTAGCGCGATTACGTTTGAAGTTCGTACTTCTAACTCTAAGGTGTTTGCGCCGCGGCTTCTTAATTCAGAAATTAACTGTGTTAATAAATGGTGCCCAAACTTCTGATTTCGAAAGTTAGGATGGATAGCAATTGAAACAATCATCCCTTTCTTTCCTTTCTTGGCTGGACCCACGGCGCGGATGAGCCCTACGCCATACCCAATGACTGTATTTTCTAGCTCAATTACGAACGAGATTGATTCGAAATCTCGCACGAGTTGGGCAAGAAGGCTAGGGGGATAGGGATCTTTGAAACTTAAAACCTCAATTTGATATATCTGTTTCAGATCATCTGGGGTAGCAGGGCGAATTTTGAATGGGCTGGTTTCTATCTTATTAGACAAGGGGATCACTATTCTAGCATTGAGTCAAAATTTAAGCCTTTCGAGAAATCCTCGTTGAAATCTATTTTATAGTTCCCCCCGATGGTCTGTTGCAAATCAGAGAGATTAAAGAAACGCCACTCACGAGACTTTTTTGTGAATTTGACCGCCAGATAGGGGGTGCTCCCAAATTTGTGCGCAAAGGAGATTAAATCCTTAATTTCATTGTCTGGAACATAGATTTTCTCCGAGGTAGTTGTTTTCACCTCGAACGCGTAGTATTTCTTTCCATTCCCGGCAATAATATCAGGCTTCGGGTAATTTTTGGCGCCAGCCCCTGAAGCAGGGATCCTAATTGCGGCGAAATCGTGTTGCCAGAACAAATTGACTAATTGGCGTTCCGCATTTATTCCCTTACGAGTCATCTTAAAATAATTCCATTACATTCTTATTTAATGTTTCTTTAATCTGGTTCAAACTAGTTCCATGAAACCTTAAGCGCAAAGCATGGAGGAAAATTGAACGAGAGTCCTCGAGAAAAATTTGAAGGCCGGCGAAATGACACTCCAAATCGAGAATTTAGATGATCTGTGGCATTTATACAACATTATTGAACCAGGGGATTTTGTATATGCGCAGACATTTCGCCGTGTTCGGGAAGACGAGAACGCAATAAGGGCGGATTCCGGTGAAAAGGTAAAAATGTACTTGGGAATCAAGGTTGAGGGCGCAGAGTTTCATGAATTTTCGAACCGGCTCAGGATTAAAGGAGTAATTATAAAAGGTCCTGAGAATTTAATAACTTTGGGAGCACATCACACTCATAACATCGAGGTTTTATCTCAACTCTTGTTAAAGAAGGATAAATGGACCGAATTTCAATTGATACGCATTGATGACGCGGTCGCGGAAAAAGAAACAGACCAAATCTTAATTACCGTCATAGATGAGCGGGAATCAACGATTGCGCTGGTAACCAATGTCGGAATAAAGATTATCGCGCATTTAGAAGAAAATATTCCGGGAAAACATTTTAAAATTAATTATCTCGATCAATCGGTCCAAGACTTTTTTAAGGGGATTCGGACGGTGCTGCTTGAAAATTATAACGCCTACAACGTCTGTGCAATTGTGGTAGCGGGGCCGGGCTTCACAAAGGAGCACTTTATCCGCTTTTTAAGAGAGAAGGTACCTGATTTGAAAATTCCCATTTTGGACGAAACTACCACTAGTGCAGACAAAAGCGGAATTTATGAGGTAATTAAACGAGGGGCAGCCTCAAAAATTCTCGGTTCTTTGCGAGTTAGCAAAGAAAGTGAATTGGTCGAAGAGGTACTGAGAAGATTGGGGAAGAGCCAAAGAGATGTATCGTATGGATTTAGCGAGCTAAAGAATATTGCGTTGGTAAATGCCATTGAGACGCTTCTCGTAACAGATCTGGTATTGCGGGGCCAATCGATTGAAAAGCGACAAGAATTAGATGAGCTTATCCGAAGCGTGGAAAATACCCGAGGAAAAGTCTACATTATTAGCACATTACATCCTGCAGGTGAGCAGCTTCAGGCATTAGGCGGAATTGCCGCCCTGTTACGATTCGCAATATAGTCACTCTCACTTATTAATTTCGTGTGCATAGTAGATATTATCTTCAGTATTGGTGATTTTGACAAAAACGCGATCCCCTATCCGAGATTTCGAATCCATTACCTGAATCAATCGATTTTTCGCGCTCCCGAGCATTTCTCGTTTGTTTTGAAATTTTGACCCTAATCGACCCGGAAGGATGATTTCAACTTCAGTTTTTTCTCCCCTTTCAAAAGCTCTCGGATAGCTTTTCGCGGGATGGATTCCAAAATCGTTTGGGGTTAAAAATAATGGGCGAATTCCGAAAATCTCTTCCCACTCATGCAATTTTTCTTTAAAGCGTTTCATATTCACCTGCTTTACCGCGTGGATTTTCCGCCCAAACTTATATTTCAAAAAATTTTGAATGCCAAGCAGAGGAAACTTGCTCCGAATATTCAAGCTGGAGATAAAGGCAATTATTTCTTCAATATCATTATCGTTCAATCCAGGTATCCACAGCGGCGAAACTAGAAGTTGAATGGAAGACCGCGCAATATCCTCCGTTACCTGCTTAATATGGCGGATATCATAAGAAGTCCCAGCGAGATAGTTGGCTCTTTTCGGGTTTAATGAATTGATTGACAGATTGATGCGAGACAGCCCTGCTTTTTCTAATTTCTTTATATACGGCGCATCGAGCGGAACTCCATTGGTCTGCATCGAAATTACAGCAATTCGCGGATTCTTTGCGAATGACGCTATTAATTCGGCGAGATGGGGGTATAAAGTCGGCTCAGACTGCCCATCAATATGGATTTCAATATCGGAAATTTCTTTATATTCAATTAATTTCGTGGTCTCTTCAACGAGGTAGGAGGGATCCACGATATAGTCCGTTAGCCGTGTTTTGGATTGCGGGCCTTCATCGACGCTACAAAAGGGACAATTTAATAAGCATCCAGTCAGCGGGCGCACTTGAATGAGGTTGGTGCCGCGATCAATGAGCCCAAAATAAATGGATCCCATTAAGGGGGTGCCAGATTCTTTCGTAATATAGATTAAATCTCGCTGGGTGATTTTATGCTTCAAAGTAGAATGGAGGTATTGAGAGAGCTGCGAGGAAATGGCTTCGATCAAGTCGTGTTCTGTTGGTAATTTAGATTCATTTTCTAGGGGCTCATTTTCTATGGAAATAATCAAATCACCGTTTTTTTGTGAGATACGAACATTTTTTTCTGAAATTTTGAAAAGTTTCTTTAGATTTTTCTTGATAAGAGCTTGGGGTATCGTTCCAACCATAATATCAAATATACTGAGTTGTAATTCCTCAGCAATGTACAAAACTTTCAGTTTTGTAAATCTTGAAAGATTCAGGTCCATAAACGCTCAGCTAAGTAGGTAGTTTCAAATTTCTTTACTAATTAATAGTTAGAAAATACTCTTTTTCTATACAAAATTTTCACATAAAAATATAAAAACGAGTTACACTTATAATTCACACGAATCTGTCAATCCGTCAAAATGATATTTAGGAGACAAGATACCGTTTAAGTCAGATAAATGGTCAGATCTTAGAAAAATACAATAATTGAAGGAAGAATCTTGAAAAGTACGCACTTGGAGGATGTTTATAATCGGATTCGGGCAATTGACATGCTTAAGATTCTAAAGAAACGGTATACCTACGATAACTTAGCGAAATTAACTAACTTACCGATAACTGTCCTCAATCGCTATGTGAAAGGGCATGTCCTTCCGAGTGCGGAACGCGCTAACGAACTTTTGAAGGTATTTAAAAAGAAGTTTGATGTGAAAAAAGAAATCGTTGACAAGATTCGCTTCGACAAACAAGGATACTTCGATAACACTAATCTTGTCACTGATACTCTCTTACTTAAACTTATAGCCCAAATGGTTGCGCTTAAATATCAAGACACGAAAATTACGAAAATTTTGACCGTGGCGACAGATGGAATTCCTCTCTCCACGTTTATCGCCGGAGAACTGGGGGTCACTCTCGCGCTAGCTAAAAAAAATCGCGAGGCCGGGATCTCAAAATTTTACGAAGAAGATTTTTCCCATAAAACGACTGGAGTAATCCAAACCTTGTATATTCCAAAAACAGAGTTAACCTCTAAGGATCATATTTTGATTGTAGATGATATCATTAGAACGGGCGTTACTCAGAGCGCATTGGTTAAACTGGTAAAAAAAGCGAGTGCAAATTTAATGGGCATTTTTGCAATTGTTTCCATTGGGAGTAATTGGAAAAAAGAAATTAAGAACGTAACGGAGCACATTCCCGATGTGCTGGTGAATGTGCAGGAGCCATCTTAATTAGGCGATAGGTTTTTTAAGATTTTTAATGTTGTAGATTTTACTTCTTATTAGGAACTAAAGCAACAGGTTTCGAAGTATATGAAGACGGTTTCATATTCGGAAGGAATTGTGAAAATCCTAGATCAGACGTTGCTACCCCATAAGATAGAATATATTACATGTCAGACCTATGAGGAGGTCGCACGGTGCATAGAAGTAATGAAAATTCGTGGGGCACCAGCTCTTGGGGTGGCTGCGGCGTTCGGTCTTGCATTAGCCTCGGATAAAAGTGGTAGTAAGGATTTTGAAAACTTTAAAAAGGAAATGACCCAAGCAGCTGTTCGCATTCGCAAAACGCGTCCGACAGCAGTTAATTTATTTTGGGCTATCGAACGCATCATGAATCTGATAAGAGAGCCCGAGAGTGTGGAGGCGCTTAAAGAGAAAATTAGGAGGGAAGCGCTTGCTATTGCGCAAGAGGACTTCGAGATCAATCGGTCTCTAGGGCAACATGGAGCCACGCTGATAAAAGAGGGGTTTAACATTTTAACGCATTGCAATGCTGGCGAATTGGCCACTTCCGGAGAGTATGGGACGGCTCTTGGAGTGATCAAAGTTGCGTGGGAACAAGGAAAGAAAATCCATGTGTACGCAGATGAAACGCGTCCTCGATTACAGGGGGCACGCTTAACTGCTTTTGAACTTCACCAAAATAAAATCCCCGTAACGGTCATTGCGGATACCATGGCAGGCTGGCTGTTTTACCACAAAAAGATTAATTGCGCAATTGTAGGGGCGGATCGGATCTTAAAAAATGGAACCACGATTAATAAAATCGGGACTTATACGGTCGCCATCCTTGCGAACTATCACAATATTCCCTTTTATGTGGCAGCGCCGAAATCGACATTCGATTTAAAGACGGACGAGAAAGATGTGGTCATTGAAGAACGGGATAAATCGGAGGTGACTCATATTGATACGTACCAAATTACACCTTCGGGAGTCCCAGTGATCAATCCGGCGTTTGATTTCACGCCACCGAAACTGGTGACCGCTTTTATCACAGAGAAAGGAATAATTTATCCACCCTATTTACAGAATATTAAGAAAATATTAAGCCAATAAATTGGTGAACTAGTTTGAGTAAAAAGAAAGAGTTGTCGGAATTGGATGATGACGCGGATGAATCCACAGAAGAGGAAGAGGAGGGCGAGGAAGAAGTAGAGGAGGAAATTCTAGCTTCCCTAGAAGAAAATACAGTCTTAATCAAAAAAGATCAGGCGCAGTTAGTCTATCAAAAGGGGTATTACGGGCATTTGCAAGAGGATGGGACCTTAAAACTCGATCCAGTGGAAGCATTACTGCTAAGTGAACGCAAACGAATCAGGATTTTTGACAAGACGGGGACCGAGTATGATTTCGCGCAAATTACCAGGTTTTATATTAGCCTTTACCCAGATTTGTGGGTAAAATATCTCAGTTACAAAGATCTCCGCTCCAGGGGATATGTGGTGAGAGCGGGCTATGGGACGGAGATTGATTTTCGAGTTTATGATCGCGGGGCGGAAGTGGGAGCGGAGGCTGCAAGCTATCTCGTTCATACCGTAGTTGAAGGAACGCCCCTGAATTTAAATGCCCTTGATAAAATCACCAAGGTCGCTAAAAGTAATCGGAAGAAACTAGTTTTAGCGGTTGTTGATCGAGTGGGTGAGGTCACCTTCTATAAGGCACAGGACGTAGATCTATAAATTGAGGAGATAATATGGAGTTTCAAACCGTAAAAGGTATGCGGGATTTTCTTCCTGAGGAGTTCAATCTGTTTAAACATGTCATTTCTGTGATACAACAAATTTTTGAGAATTATAACTATCAAGAAGTTTCGATGCCGATTTTAGAACCTTTCGAGCTATTTTCAGCGAAGTCGGGGGAAGAGATTAAAGATACCATGTATGTCTTTGAAGATAAGGCGGGGCGGAAACTAGCGCTCCGTCCGGAAATGACAGCGTCCATCGCGCGAGTTTATATCACCTATTTCATGAGAACCGCTAAGAAGCCGCTCCGTTTAGCCTACATAGGACCCTGTTATCGCTATGATAATCCCCAGTTTGGACGCTACCGCGAATTCCGCCAAGCGGGACTGGAATTGATCGGGTCCGAATATCCAGAAGCCGATGCGGAAATTTTGATCGCGTGCGATGATCTAATGACACGCCTCGGTTTCACCAATTTCCATTTAAAGGTGGGGCACGTCGGGATTTTACGCGAGATTTTAGCCCAAGAAGGCATGAATGAAGAATTCCAGAATCGGATACTGAGTTTGATAGATCGGCACAAAATCGATGAAGTTTTCCAGCTTTTACAGGAACAAAACTTACCAGACAGTGTAATTGCCATAATTAGAGGATTAATGCAATTACAGGGGAAAAATATCCATGAATTAATCGATCAAGCCATGGTTCTTATAAAATCCTATTCAAAAGCCATAAATTCACTGCAGAATTTGAAAGAGATTCTAACCCTATATTTAAGGGATGGCGAACAAAGTCGCATCCTGGTTGATTTTGGATTTGCCAGGGGGTTAGAATATTATACAGGAATGATTTTCGAGATCTTCATCGAGGACCTTTCAATCGCTGTCGGTGGGGGTGGCAGATACGACAATCTAATCGCAAATTTTCAAGGGGAACCCACGCCTGCCGTTGGCTGCGCACCGGGGATAGATCGGATAGTTCTAGCAATGACTGAAAAGAAACTCTTCAAACCGGAGGGAGGCGAGAAGAAAATAATGGTTGCTTGCCTGGATGAAATTATTTTACCAGAAGCTCTGAAAATTGCGCAGTCCCTTCGAAAGAACAATTATCCCGCGGAGTTTGATGTCGGACGGAAGAAATTGAAGAATCTATTAACATTCGCAGCCAATAAAAAAATTCATTACGTCGTTATCGTTGCCTCCAAAGAAATCATGAAGAAAGAAATAATTGTGCGAGACTTGGCTCTCGAAACACAGGAAGTCATCCCAATTGACAACCTGCTGAGATATCTGAAAGAAAAAATAGAAAAAGGAAGTTAATTGGGAAATTACAATTTCAAAGCATTAAAGATTTCGCGTTGACACAAAAACTTTAAAATTTCAACGGTTCCGGCGGCAATTTGGGATATTTTGGCATCTCTAAATAGTTGCTCGAGGGGGAAATCCTTTGTATAGCCGATTCCACCCGCAATCTGTAGAGCATCGCTACAGATGTCCATTACATTTGTCGCACACGTGAATTTTGCAGCGGCTACTTCCTTGGTTGCGTTAAGGCCCTCATCGAGCATCCGAGCGGCCCGAAGCATCATTAGCCGTCCGCCCTCGATCTTTGCATACATTTCGGCAATTTTGAAGGAAATAGCTTCGAATTCTCGCAATTTTTTCTCAAATTGAATCCGTTTATTCGCATATTTTGTAGCTATTTCAAAAGCAGTCCTGGAAACTCCAATATATTGGCTACAGGTAAAGCATCGTTCTCCATCAAGTCCTGACATCATGATTTTAACGCCTTTATTTTCCATTGGTGGGCCGCCCACTAGATTTTCAGCTGGAACCTCACAATTTTTAAATCGGATGTAGGAATTAATCGAACCTCGACGTCCTGCTAATTCGAAATCCTTAACGCGTTCAAATCCCGGAGTCTTGGTGGGAAAGATAAACGCACTAATTCCCTCATGTTTTTTCGCTGCTTTCGGGTTAGTCAATGCGTATATCAAGATGTAATCGGCGCGGCTTCCATTCGTGATAAATCGTTTTTCGCCGTTAATAACGTAAACATTGCCTTTCTTAATGGCGGTGGTTTTCATGCCACCAACGGCATCGCTTCCTGCACCCGGTTCAGTTATTCCAATAGCACCCAAAGCAGTCCCATTCATTATGGGTTTTAAGAATTTTTCCTTTTGCTCTTCAGTTCCAAAGTGGATAATCGGGGCTGCGAATAGATTGGCGCTTGCCCCATAGGTTACTACGACCGCTGAATTTACCGCCGCAATTTCTTCCCCAAAAATCGTTCTATAAACGAAGCCCTTGCCCTGTCCGCCTATATTTTTCGGGAACGAGAAGGTTAGATAGCCCGCTTTTGCGAGCCGGTGATATGCTTCGAGGCAAGCCTCGAAATTATATTCCTTCTCGATTTTGGGCGCTAGAGGCGCTATTTCGTCTTTTATAAATTTCCGGAATTTAGTCCTGAATTCGTTTTCCTCTTTGGTGTATGAATAGAGACTCCCAGGAAACATGGATTCGCCCAATTCAACTTTTAAATCCTCATAGTTTATAAAATCTGAACTGTAATCTTGCATTTTTGGTTCGCCTTTATCTTCAATATTCGTTTCTTATTATCACAACTATTAAATAAAATTGTATTAAAATCTATAAGATAACAATAGAAGCAGGTAGTTTAAATAGATTTTTTTGAGAAAAAGAGGGGATGATCGCCGAAAAATTATTGCAGATGAAAGGTGTAACGCAGTTATTGCAGTTATTAGGGGAATAAAATGATCTATACTATTAGATTTAGGTTGTTCCCTACACCTTCTCAGAAAAAAAGACTGCACGAAATTTTCAACATCTATAATCGAGCAAAACGAAAAGGTTATCGGCTCTTAATAAAGAATGAAGCCAATATTCAACAACAACTGATGGCTTATTGCCAGAATAACCCCTATGTGAACTCTATTCTCCTAGAAAATCAACAGAAGTTCCACCAACAAATAACATGGCTAGAGAAACATCGATCTTATTTACAGGCGAAGGGAGAAGTTATCCACGATAAAATTACCGCTATAAAACACGTCCAGAAGGGCGATTGGCGGTTGCGAGGACTCTATGCTCGCTTATCTGCCATTCAAAACCGGTTACGAACATTACAATTTAAACCTCTCATATTCGGCGGAAAACGAGGATTTCGCGACCGGATTCGCCATAAACTGACACACCAAGAATTTCAAATTCACCGAGATGCCTCCTTTACCTGCGTTGGAAAGAAAAAGGGCGTCAATCTGAATATTAAGGTATTAACCACCAAAGAAGTGCAAATTAGGACATTCAGTAAAGCAAAGGGCAAGAAATGGCTGATTATACCATTTTCGGTGAATGAAAAACAGGAATCACTCCTTCAAATTCTTTTCCAAGCCGAGAAATATACCGCCACGGTAAAGCGACTCTTGGTTAGACGGGATTTGCGGTATTACGTCCATTTTTCTTATGAATTGCCTGAACCTGAAAAGCGCTATGCCTTTGAAAACGGAGCGATAGGACTAGATATGAATTATCAAGTGCTAGGCTTGACCAACGTGGATCAGACCGGCCGTTTACTCAGTTACCAAACGGTTCGGTTGCGGAATCTCTATTCGTTACGCCGAAATCAGGGTGCGAATTATCTCAGTTTCAAATTAGATAAGATACTTAATTATTGTGTACATAAAGGGAAAGGGCTGGTACTCGAAGATCTCTCCTTTTCCCAATATTTTTCCTATAATAAATCGCTTAATCGTAAATTGAATCAGTTTAAAACCTCAGCACTAGAATTATTAAAGCGCAAATGCCTGAAAAGAGGAGTGGCCTATCGGGAAGTGTTTCCCGGCTATACTTCCCTTATTGGCAAATATAAGTATTCGCGGTTACATAACTTATCGGGGCATATACTCGCCAGTTATGTAATAGCTCGGAGAGGTTTAGGACTTCAGGAAGATCTTCCTCCTATTTATCAGTGGCTGCTCGCCCAAGTCGGGGGCGCTTTAAAACCCCGTTTGAACCCGAGCAGTCCCTACTATAAGTGGGCACAGATCCACGACCTCTTCAAGCACAGCGGGATAACCTCCTTCAAGACTTCTAAAATATTACCAAAAGTGGTATTGATGCAGCATGTCTTGAACTCGGCGACGGGCGCACAGCCTAATAACCTTAGGGCTGGTCTTTCTCCTGCGGGAAAGATTGAAGATTACCATAAATTTTGGAATTTTTGTAGAAAATTTCCGATTTTTATAAGTAATTAGAAGGTTTGAATTGTTTGATTACCGCAAGTAATCGTCCGCCTCGGGGATACCGAGGGCTTTAGCAATGAGGACCACAAGGTCCGTCACGGTGTAGTTGAAACCACTGGAACTCTGGCGCAAGCTAATCACGCATTGAGGGCAGATGGTTGTGACGTAATCAGCGCCTGTTTCATTCGCTTCTTGTGCTCTCAGCACACCTATTTTCTCAGCTTGTTCTAAAAAAGCAGTCCGCAACGGACCCCCGCAGCAATTCGAGTTTTCCCGATTATAATCCATTTCAACGAATTTAACGCCTGGCAAACTCTCAATAATGCGTCGCGGGGCATCAAAGATGCGGTGAAAGCGCCCTAGATGACAAGGATCGTGGTATGTAATGGTCGCGTTCAAGGGGGTGGTAAATTTCAACTTACCCTCATCTAATAATCGCACCACCAACTCAGAGAAATGCAAGACTTCCGCATTTAATTTTATGCCTAGTTTCGGGTAATCGTACTTCAGTGTAGAATAGCAGCCAGGGCAGGCTGTGAAGATAGTGGTGATCCCCGCCGCTTCAATTTTGTCATCTAGCTTCTGTGCGAGTTGCTTGGCTTTATCAATTTCCCCCGACCAAAATTCGATATATCCGCAGCAGCTCTCGTCATCCAGAATCCTGAAATCATAGTCAATTTTATTTAAAATTCGGGAAATCAATTCAGCGATATCCATGGTCCAATAGGAGGACATGCATCCTACAAAGAAGAGATGTTTGGAATCCTTATTCAAAACGAGGTTATCCGGGCGCCAATCATTGCGTTCTGCTGGATCACGACCAAGTGGGTTCCCCGTGGTAAAAATGTTTTTTGTGGTTTTTAGAAAAGGCGCAGGGAGATTTTTTATATTTTTAGCGAATTCGATGCGCCAGGTCCGAACCAATTCAGGGAAATTTATCTCGAGAGGACAAATTTCAGCGCATTTCCCGCAAGTGCAACAGAGAAACCAATCCTTGATTAATTCAGGGGGAAACTCCTTTTTTTGCTCTAAAAAGTGTTTCAATAATAGAATTTTTCCTCTTGGGGAGACCGTATCGAAGCCATTTACTTTCCAAATTGCACATTCATCTCTACAATAGCCGCATTTGGCACAGACGGCAAGTTCCTTCTCCGAATTCTTTATTTGGATTGACATATAGAGCCTCTCAGAAATTTCGTTCAATGATAAAGGTGATTAATCGGTTGAGAATCTGTTTGGACTCAGAATCTTGTAATGGTGCTAATGCATTCCGAGCTTTGTCGGCAACTAACTGAAGCTTTTCTTTGGCATAATGTAACGCACCGCAATCTTCCAAAACTTGGCGTCCCTTTTGGATCACCTTAGAATCAGTTCCAGTTCGCATTAATTTGAAGAATTCCTTTAATTTTTCATCTTC
>Ga0315277_10002974_pt1 | contig 23293 bp, 10 predicted proteins | sample YL17G05_15_MG_FD_203695 | JGI IMG/M metagenome (GOLD analysis project Ga0315277, IMG submission 203695) | Sediment microbial communities from Yellowstone Lake, YNP, Wyoming, USA - YL17G05_15 | ecosystem: Environmental > Aquatic > Freshwater > Lake > Sediment | place: USA: Wyoming | collected...
CGGCTTGGGCTGAGAAATACAAAAAGACGGGCAGGGTCGTGCTGTCGTTCTTCGGCGATGGCTCGACCAACTGCGGCAGCTTCCACGAGTCGATGAATATGGCCTCGACCATCAGGGTACCCCTTATCGCGGTAATCGAGAACAACCTGTACGGGATGAGCGTTCCGTTCTCAGGCAGCGAGGTTGAAGGGACGCTGTGCGCGAGCAATATCGAAGACATCGCCGAGCGTGCCCACGCCTACGACGTTCCCGCCGTGATAGTTGACGGGCAGGACGTCGTCGAGGTCTTCCTCGCGGTTCGAGAGGCAATCGGTCCGGCCAGAAGAGACAACCAGATGACGATAATCGAGGCGAAGACGTACCGGTGGTACGGGCACAGCCGGAGCGACCCCCGCGAGTATCGAACAAAAGCCGAAGAAAAGGCATGGCACGATAGAGACCCGATCATTGTCCTAGGCCGAAGGCTACTCGAAGACGGTCTTTGCACGCAGGCAGAGCTGGACGCAATCAAAGAGAAGGCCAACGCCACCATCGAGGCGGCCACGCAGTTCGGCTTAGACAGCCCGTGGCCCAAGGCCGAAGACCTTGCCAAGGATGTCTATGTGGAAGAGAGCTACCCCGCCGAGGTCATCGAGGCTGACAAGGCCAACAGCGAAAAAGTGCGGCAGGCTCAGGCCGCGTTCGAAAAGGCTATGGCCGCATCGACCGCAAAGACCAAGAAGGCGGCCGCCGACGAGGCAAAGGCCGTCATTCAGTCGAAATTCGGGATGGATATAATGAGCATTGCCCAGGCCGTCACCACAGCGCAGGGCGAAGAGATTGAGCGCGATGAGAGGGTTATCGTAATTGGCGAGGATGTCGGCCTCTACGGCGGGGCATACCAGGCCACACGCGGACTCTCGGCCAAATACGGGACGGATAGAGTCATCGACACGGCGATATCGGAGGCCGCGATAGCAGGGGCCGCCGTCGGGGCCGCCCTTCGCGGGCTGCGGCCCGTGGCTGAGATTATGTACGTCGATTTCCTGACGATAGCAATGGATCAGCTCGTTCACGTCGGGGCGTACAATCGTTACATGTTCGGCGGCAAGGCGAAGGTGCCGATGGTGCTGCGGACGGAAGGCGGGGTCGGCAGGTGCATCGCGGCCCACCATTCCGAATCGCTGGAGGCGTGGGTAATGCACACGCCGGGGCTGTACGTCGTGATGCCCTCGACGCCTTACGACGCGAAGGGGCTATTGAAGGCCGCCATTCGCAGCGATAATCCCGTCGTCTTCATCGAGCACAAGGCAACTTACGGCCAGCTCGGCCCTGTCCCCAAGGGCGATTACATAATCCCGTTAGGCGTGGCGGACATCAAAAGGGCCGGCGGCGACGCGACAATCGTCAGCTACAGCAGGATGGCAATGTCGTCGCTGGAAGCGGCCGAGTTCCTTGCCGATCAGCACGGCATCGACGCCGAGGTTATCGACGTGCGGACGCTGAAACCATTGGATATAAAGACAATAGCCGAGTCCGTTCGCAAGACGGGCCGCTTGGTCACCGTCAGCGAGGGCTTCTGCACGTGCGGCGCCGGGCGCGAAATAAGCGGCAGATATATGGAATATGAATTCGAGGACGGCTCGCACGGGTTCGACTATCTCGATGCGGCTCCGGTAAACCTTGCCGCGGCAGACGTTCCGCCGCCGATGAGCGAACCTCTGGAATTGGCGAGCATCCCGAGCCCGGAATCAATCGCCGAAGCGGTAAGAAAACTGATTAACGGATAAGGATCGATAACCGCATCCGCCAAAAATGGCCGGGGTTTCACCCCCGGTTACAACAGGGTGGCAGCCTCCCATAAGGGGGGGATGACCCCAACGCAATACGCAATACGACATACGAAACAATTGAGGTTGAAGAAAAATGGCAAGAGAGATTAGGCTGCCGCAGCTCGGGCAGACGATGGAAGAAGGCACTGTAGTTGATTGTCGCGTAAAGGTCGGCGACAAGGTCGCAAAAGGCGACGTAATCTTCGAGGTAGAGACCGACAAGGCGACGCTGGAGATGGAATCGCCGGTCGAGGGCGTTGTGAAATATATCCTCGCCCAAATCGACGAGACGTATCCGGTCGGCGCGCCGCTAATGGTCTTGGGCGCGGAAGGCGAAGACGTGCCGCAAAGCTTCGTAGATTCGCTGGAGGCCGGCGGCGCCGCAGCCCCCGCTCCGGCGGTACAAGCAACACAGGCCGCGCCGGCGGAGACTCCTAAGGCCGAGCCGGCCAAGCCCGCGGGTAGAATCCTGGCGTCGCCGCGAGCGAAGAAGCTCGCCGACGATCTCGGCGTGGACATCGCCGCGATTACGCCAACGGGTCCCGGCGGAAAGATCACGGAGCAGGACGTGCAGAACGCAGCGGGCGGCGTCAAGGCCAAGCCAAGCGCCCCGGCTGCAACGGCAGGCGAGCCGGCGCTCGGAGCAAGCATCCCGCTTAACAGGCTTCAGAAGATCACCGGCGAGCGGATGCTGAAGTCGAAGCAGGAGATTCCGTGCTTCTACCTGACCGTCAAGGTCGATATGACCGACCTGGTCGCGCTGCGAACCAGAATGAACGAATCCGCCGACGTTAAGGTCGCCTTCAATGACTTTATTATCAAGGCCGTTGCGACCGGCTTAGAGAAATATCCGGTTATGACGGGCCAGTTAGCCGGTGATAAGATCAAATTGGCAGATGCAATCAACGTTGGCCTGGCGATCTCCGTCCCCGACGGGCTGGTCGCCCCGATTCTGAAGAACGTCAATAAAAAGAGCGTCAAGCAAATCGCCGCCGACAGCAAGGTCATAATCGAGAAGGCCCGCAACAACAAGCTCGCCCCCACAGACCTCGAAGGCGGCTGCATTACGGTAAGCAACCTCGGTGCGTTCGGAATCGACAATTTCATCCCGATAGTAGTCCCCGGGCAGTGCAGCATCTTAGGCGTCGGGCAAATAACCGATACCTGCATCCCCGATAACGGCGGAATCGCAATCCGAAAGCTAATGAAAATGACACTGTCCGTGGATCACAAAGTAGCCAACGGGGCCTACGCCGCCCAATTCCTCGATTTCGTAAGAAAACAGTTGGAGGATACATCCGCTTTCGGTGCGTGATTGTGAATGATATTAATATTAAGGGAGTTGGTGGGCTGAAGCCCACCCTACGAGTCTGACCGATTTTGTGGTTAAGCCGGTTAAGCCGTCCCGTTGGGACATGGGATAGCCATTTTTCATATACGTGGATTCCTGCCCCTGCTTTCGCAGGGGTGACAATCTTTCGCAGGAATGACAGAAACTGTTATCGTGTTGTCAGGATTGTAGTTACATCAGAATCTGAGGCCGAAGCGGTCGGTTTGAGTAATAAGGAGTGTTTACGATGGTTAGGAACGTTCAAGCTACTCATCTGGCGGAGATAAAGAAGGCGTCTGCCAAGGTTCCCGTAATCGGGGTATTTGCGACGAGCGACCCGCGGATTGACGAGGCGAGCCGGCGGCGGTGCCAAAACATCGCGGAAATGGCCGCCAATACGATCAGCGGCGCTGTGATCATGCCAGATAAGACGCCGGTGCCTGTCGTTTATTCGACGGTTCTGGTCGATGGCGAGGCTCAAGCCGATATCGTCGCCGAGCAGTTTCGCAAGGCGGGCGTCGATATACTCGTCCTGGTCCCGGATACGTGGGCCTTTCCGCAGCTTACCGCCATCTCCCTGATTCAGCAGTTTCCGCCGAACACGCCGATAAATATCACGTGCGGCAACAGCGGGCCCAAGCCGGGGGTGGTCTATGCCCATGCCCTCAATGGGGCAATCAGCCAGTACGGGCGTATGGCGGCCCTGAACGTCGGGAACTGGCCGGACACGGGGTCGAATCCGAAGATGACGGCGCAGACCGCCAAGAATCTTATCGACTGGTGCTACGCCGCCGTTACCGCAGTTGCGCTGCGGGGGCGAAGGGTGGTAATCTTCGGCCACGACTCGATGGGGATGGAGACGGCCCTGGCGCATATCCTGCCGACGCGCAACACCTTCGGCCTGGAAATCACCCGCTTGGATATGAAGCTCTTAGCCGATATGCTGCTAAAGGGGGCGTACAACAAGAATGAATTCAAGAGGCTGCGAATCTGGATCGATACGTGCGTCGGCAAGCGCATCGAGCTTCGCAACGAGGCGGACAACAAACGCTTCAACCAGGAGCTTGCGATGTACCTGATAGTCCGCGATCTGATGGCCGATTACAACGCGGTCGGCGGCGGCTTTATGAGCCAGCTCGAATGGGGCAGCGACCTTCGCGGCACGCCCCTGCCCGTGGCGGACGTTATGGAGAGCTTCTTCAATTCGACGTTCGACCATAACGGACGCAAGGCCCCGCTTCCCTACGCGACCGAGGCCGACGTCCAGGGCCTGCTTACGATGCTGTTTATGACGTATCTATCCGGCGGCAACCCGCCGCTCTTTATGGACTTTCGGAAGGTCTGGGAGGCGTGGGAAATAAGAGAGCTGGCGAAAAGGATAGGCGTCAAGAAACTGGATACCAAGGCGGACTGGTACCGGAAGGGCCTTGTCGATGGCGACAACTCAGGCAGCGCATCATTCGATTGGGCCGCCAGGCCCGGCACAGCGGTCAAGGAGATTATGGATGGAGTTTCGCTGCCATTAGCGGAGGCGGATTATTTCCCCGGCGGCGGCAATGCGGTAACGTTTATGACGCCGGCGGGGATTGAAGGCATCGCGGCCCGCCTGGCATTTAGCTCTACGACGGGTCTATTCAGCATGGTCTGGGACGAGGCGGGCACGGCAGAGGTGCCGGCCAAGCTGGCCAAGGCGATGTGCGAGCTGACGACGCCGATCTGGCCTCATACGTTTGTCGTGCCCAAGTACGCGAGCATGGCCGAATACAAGCAATACCCCCCGGCCAACCACTTCCACATGACCTGGGACCTGCCGCCGGCGAGACTCCAGCACTGGATGGACCTGACGGGCGTACTGAGCATAACGCCCTGGGCGGCAAGGCCGAAATTCATAGAAGGCACGGACCGCCCGCAGCCGTTAGTCCACCTGATAAACGCGGGCGAAAACAACTATAAACTCCTGACCCGCCGCAGTTAGACTAACAGCGTCTAAGAAGCGAGATCACCTTGGGGTACAACTCCGAGTAGAGTGCGTAGCGCTGCCTGTATAATTCAGCGCTCTTACTGCAGGGCGTGACCATTTGATTCAATTCGACGGCCTCCTCAACGGCGGCATCCATTAAGAGTCCGTCCTGATGCCGATTCTCAGTCACAAAGGCAAGGCCGCTGCGGATGTTCTTAGCGGGAGAACTGCCGACGTTTTGCCCGTTTGCGCTAATCCGTCCGGCGCTGCAGGAGTCAAGCCCGAAGATAATCCTCGCCAGCTCACTGCGGCCGGAGCCCATCAATCCGAAGACGCCAAGCACTGCTGGATTTCCTATGTCAAAACGGCTTCGAACACCATGTGGCCATGAATCGAGGCAACTACGCAGATGTTCTGGAAGAGGCTTTCGGCAAGTATCTCGGCTGGGAAGTTTACAACCACACCCCTGCCGTCCTTGAATGACGCGACGTAGAAAATTGTGCGAGCGGCAGCAGAGAGCGGCGGGTTATCTCATTACCCAACGTTTTGATTCGTAGATCAGGTTGGCGTCGGACCTTTGCTCGGAGGCGCTTTCGAGCTTGTACGTAAGCTCGAGGGTCTTTCGCAGGAATACTATGAGCGGCTGGCCGTTGTTATCTTTTGCGACGGGGTGACTTACGAGTGCCGTCTCGTTGCTCAGGCCGGTGATGTATATCTTTATCTCTTTGGCCTTTTCGTCGAAATCGGGCCAGATTACGGCGATATCTTTTGTATTGTCCTCGCCGTGAAGGATTCTATTGCCGGATTTGGTAAGGGCCTCGATGAATGGGTACGCCGCCTGGTGCCGGCTCTTGATGCTCTCGAAAACCTCGGGCGCGACGCTCTGCCCGGCGGGCAATATCTGAAAGGTGTCGGTCTTTAGCTCGCACTTGGGGTAGAAATCGACTTCGCCGCCGGTCTTGTTGGTCAAGCTGACCAGGCAGTACCAGAAGCGTCTCGGCTTGTTATCCGCGCCCGTCCGGAGAATGATCTGCTGCGGATGGGTGAATTTGGTGTCGATGGTCCACTGGCCGGGAGCCGGCGTTACAGCCGGCGTCGGCGCGACCGCCAGGCAGACGCACGCAGCGCCGGCCAGGACGATAAAGGCGGCACAAGGCAAGGCTCTCATTCTATTGCCCCCTACTAATTAACACATTTTCTATGTCTTCCAGGCCCAAACGAGCGCCCAATACTCTATTCTACCCTAAAAATGCCTGATGGGCAAGCGATTTTTGCACATTCTATCAGTAGTTTCGGCTGTTGGCCGCCCGTTTGTTCGGTAATTCCGGCGGATTGGGGATTCGCCGGTGAGTATGGATGACGGTCATCTTGCTGGCATACATGTGAATCGCCATACAGGTCCGGTTGTCTTGCCGTAGGCGTTGACCTCGTCGATTCGCCAGTAGTAAGTCTTCTGGGCTTCAAGCGGGCTTGGTCTGAATGTGGCGGCCGTCTGATTTCCCTGAAATTCGCCTGGAGATTCTGTTCCGAAATAGACATCGTGGGTCTGGGCGCCGGCGCCCGTCTGCCAGGAAAGCGTAACGGACGCGCTCGTATAAGTCGCTTCGTCAGCGGGATAAGGATCAGTCGCCGCATCTGGAGGGGAAATCCTAAAGCTCCACACCGTGCCTATAGTCTTACCGGCGCCGTTGATTTCATCAATTCGCCAGTAGTATGTGTTGAATGGGAGAGCAGGTCCCAGGTTGAATGTGTTGTTAGTGTAATATCCATGGAATTCGCCCGGGCTCTCCGTTCCGAAATAGACATCGTGTGACCAAGTGTAGTTGCCCGGCTGCCAACGTAGAGAATAGTTGCCTTGCGTATCGGGATAAACATTAGTTGCTCCGTCGGCAGGATATGGGTTGGTTGCCGGAGTGGGAAGCGAAACAGTGAAAGTCCAGACAGAGCCAACAGTCTTACTATCGCCACCGATTTCGTCAATGCGCCAGTAGTAAGTCTTCTGGGATTCGAGCATGGACGGGGCGAATGTAGTACCGGCCTGATTACCCTGAAATTCACCGGGGGATTCCGTCCCGAAGTAAACATCGTGCGTCTCGGCGCCGGCCCCCGCCTGCCACGAGAGAGTAACCGCTGTGCTCGTATAAATGCCTCCATCGACGGGATAAGGATCGGTCGCCGGATCGGGAGGGGGTGTCTTGAAGGTCCACACCGTCCCTATAGTCTTGCCGCAATGGCCGATTTCGTCTATACGCCAATAGTAGGTCCGTGCCGCTTTGAGGGTCCCCGGGTCGAATATAGTCTCGGTTTGATTTCCCTGGAAATCTCCGGGGCTCTCCGTCCCGAGATACACGTCGTATGTTTCGGCCCCTTCGCCCGGCTGCCACGACAAAACAAGGGGAGCACTGTTAGGCTCCGCCCCGTCCGCCGGGTACGGATTCGTTGCTGCAAGCGGGCCCTGAACCGTGAAGGTCCATACGGGCCCTATAGTCTTAATCGCGCCGCTGACTTCATCAATGCGCCAGTAGTATGTGTTGCTCAAGAGCGCAGACCCCAGACCGAAGGTAGTGGTGGCTTGATTGGCCTGGAATTCGCCCGGACTGACGGTGCCGAAATAGACATCGTGTGATTGTGCGGCGTGGCCGGCAGTCCAACTCAACGACAATGTGTGTTCTCGACCGCCACAAGCGCCAATGCCCCCATCGGGCGGACTGGGGTTGGTTGCAGCGCCTGGGGGCGAAAATGAGAAAGTCCATACTGTCCCAGTAGTCTTGCCATAAGCGTTAATTTCATCAATCCGCCAATAATATGCGCCGGATGTAAAATGGTACGTTGGGTCAAATATGGTCTCGGTCTGGTTACCTTGAAAATCGCCGGGGCTGACGGTTCCGAAATAGACATCGTGGCTTTCCGCGCGGCCTCCGGCCTGCCAGCTTAAGGTAAGGCCGAGCCGCCCTATAGAAGGATCAATGGCGCCGTCGGCTGGGTAGGGATCGGTCGCTCGGCCCGGGCGCCAGGGACTCGGCGGCTCGAGGTCGGAGATAAGCCAATTGCGGGCGAGGAGTGCAAAATCTCTGCCGTCGATTATGCAGTCGCCGTTAATATCGCCGGCGACGATTGTCTCGCAGGGTGTTCTGTCGAAGTATGATTTGCTGGCCTCGGCTGTGCCGCCATAGGCGCCTATGTTGATCCTCCCGCCGTTGGGAAATGGTTCGGGGCCTATGGGAAAATTGGGATCTCCCGCATCAATACACAGGCTCGTCACTTCGTCAATCACCCATCGTCCCTCGTCAGCGTCCCATCTACCTGCCTGAGATTTCAAGTGGTAGTCGCCGCCGCCATCGACCCAGGTGGCATTCGGATCGTTAGGCTCCACGTGGATATTTGGATCGGCAATATGTCCCCAGTAGCCAGGATCGGCAAAGCAAGGGTCGGCATCGATAACGCCCGGCCCCCAGTCTATAGTGAATGAGCCATCGTTATATACGTCCGCCTGGCCGCCGCTAACGTTGGAATACGAAACAGAGACAGTGGGAGGACCGAGTAGCGAGCCTTCTCCCTCATTGACTGCAATCTGCGGTCCTGCCGGCGCGCTGTTGCCGCGAATAATGGAATTAGAGATTGCCGGGCGGGCGTACATGCGTCCGTGGATTCCGCCACCGAGCTCTCCGGCTACATTGTCCGCTATTATGCTTCCGCTCACCATGATGTAGCCGCCCCGCGAAGACAGGCCTCCACCCCATGTGCCCGCTTTGTTGCCGGTTATGATACAGTTCTTGACAACGAACGGGACATTGCCAGAAGTAGTCCGGATTCCCCCGCCTCTACCGGGGGCAACATTCTGGCTGATGATGCAGTTTTCAACGGTCAGGCCATACTGCCCGGTTCCGAAGATGCCGCCGCCGTAACCGCTGGATGTGTTGTGGGTGATGATGCAGTTTCTAACGGTCAAGTAACCTGCCGTAGTGCCAATCCCACCGCCCCGGCCAAAATTCTGGGTTATGATGCAGTTGGTGATAAGAGGGCTGCTGTTTCTGCAGCCGATGGCGCCACCAGCAACCATACCCCAATAGCCGTAACCATTTGTTATTTTCAGGCCGCTGAGGACGGAGTTTGAATCTTCGGCGCGATCGAAGATGAAGCCCTGGCCCTGTTGATTGCAGTCGATTACGGTTGCGGCGACGACGTCGAAGTCGTCGGGATTTGTGCCGCGGACGGTTATGGCTTTGCCGTTGAAGCGGATGTTGTAGTTTCCGGGGCCGGTGTATATGCCTGGCTGGATCTCTACAGTATCGCCGTCGTTTGCGTCGTTGATTGCGGCCTGGATGTTGTTGAAATCGGCAGGGCCATCGTTATCGACGGTGATTATACTTGCGCGGCATGGGAGCGCTGCGAGCGCAACGAGGATGTAGGCTATGTTACGCATAATGTTGCCTCCCTTCTGTTGTATCGGTGTGCAGAGCACACCCTACCGTTTGCTGTTGAGATTAGGGACAGGCTGAGCAGTATCACTGCCGGGCACATTCTCGCACTTATCTTCCACTTCTTCATATTTTCAACTCCTCAAAAATCAGTTCTACAAGCGGAATTATAGCATATTCGAGGCTGCTGGGCAAGAGAAAATTCAAGATTCTAAAACTGAGCCAATCAGTTTTCTGACAAGGACTAACTTGGCGCATCCTGACGCCCGCAGCCAAATCCGAAGCACTAAATCCGAAATCCGAAATCCACTAAGGGATCCCTGGCGGGACAAATCCGAATCACCGAAACTCAAAATTCAAAACACTACATAACACCTTATCTCGACAGTAGTTATGGCAGCCGGATTATGAATGTTGAAGCCAGGGGGGCAGGGGAATATTGAACATCGAATGATGAATGGCGAAGTTGGGGGGGATAGTACCGCGTTTCAGAAATGAGACGACTATAAGAGAAATGGAATTCGGCTGTTTGAATAGATTTCTCCGCTCGCTTCGCTCGGTCGAAATGACGGTATAGTCGATAGGCTTGCGAAACGCGGTATTATGAGGATTTTCCGCAGCATTTTTTGTATTTTTTTCCGCTTCCGCAGGGGCAGGGGTCGTTCCTTCCGACTTTTGGCTGTTCGAGCTTAATCTGCTTCACCTTGACCTCGCCTTGGGGGGCCTGGGCTGCGGCTCTTTGGCGTTCAGCCATAGCGAACTGGCCGACCTCATCGTGGCTGGTGCGGCTTACGTTCCAGACGTTTCTGGCGCGGGCGCCGGCTTCGAGACGGACGCGGAAGATGATGTCAGAGACGCGGTCCTCTACGGATTCGAGCATCTCCTCGAACATTCTGAAGCCCTCGCGCTTGTATTCGGTCTTGGGGTCTTTCTCGGCGAAGGAGCGGGTCCAGATGCTGTTCTTCAAATGGTCCATCGTGTAGAGGTGGTCCTTCCAGGCCGAGTCATAGACCTGGATGAGGACGTATCTTTCGAGGTCGCTCAGCTCGCGCCGGAGGAACTCGCGGCCGAGGCCGGAGAGCTGCTCTTTCAATTCCGGGCCTTGCAGCAGGTCGGCCTCGGTGAGGGAAAGGTCGAGCCTTTTATTGGCCCATTCGACCAATTCGGGGACACGCAGGGCGGCGATCTTATCGTTCAGCTCCCGGTCGAGCTGGCCGTTATTGAATTCTTCGCTGAGCTTGAGAAGCTGGCGATGAAGGTCTTTTGGCTTCACATTCTGTATCTGCTCGGCCTGGAAGCGGGCGTTGTACTTTTTGTTGGCCCAGTTCGCAAGGGACTCGAAGGCATAGACGTTGGGGCCTTGAGGGCCGAAGACCATGTTCATTGCGAATTCGACGGGGTATTCGATTTCTCTTCGTTTGTATTTTTCCGCGGCCTGCTCGATGAGGCGGTCCTGGATTTGCTTTTTTGAGAGGTCCTTTAGCTCGTTGGCATCCAGCTTAATATCGAATTTGGACCAGGCCCATTCGGCGAACATTCGCAGGGCGAAACCGTCTTTGAGGAATTCGGCCAACTGCGATGCATCCTTTTTATCGACCTGCACGGCTGCCGCTTCGATAAGCTGCTCTTCGATCTCTTCGGGCGACTGCTGCTTAACCTTGTTGGGGCTGAGGCTGACGCTGAATGCGCTCATTGCCCATTTGCAGAGGCCCTGGATATCCCAGCTTTGCGGGTCGGAATAGTCTTCGAGGTATTCGCCCATCGAGAGGGAGATGTTGTTGGCGGCTGCTTCCTTCGCCTGGGCCTTTGTAAGCTGCTCGATGTCGCCGGGTTGTGCCCCGGCGATGTCGGCTGGCTTGAGGTCCGCGCCGAAATTGGTGCGCGCCCATTCGACGATGCAGTTATATGGATATGCCTCGTCGAGAATGGCGTCGCAGTTTTTGGCTATTGCGGCGTTAATCATCTCGGTAATGACGCCTTTTAAGCCCTTGCCGGCGAGGATGTGGCGTCTCCTGGAGTAGAAGATTTTTCTCTGGTAGTCCATCACCTCGTCGTATTCGAGGAGGCTCTTGCGAACCTCGAAGTTCTTCTCTTCGACTTTTTTCTGGGCCTTTGCGATTCCCTTGCTGATTCTCTTATGATAAATGGGCTGGCCCTCCTCCCAGCCTATCCAGGAAAGCGCCTTAACGGTCCATTCGGGAGCGAAGACCCTCATCAGGTCGTCGTCGAAGCAGAGGAAGAACTGGCTGGAGCCGGGGTCGCCCTGTCTGCCGGAGCGGCCTCGAAGCTGGTTGTCGATTCTCCTTGCCTCGTGTCGTTCCGTTCCGAGGATATGGAGTCCGCCGACCCATTTTTGGCCCTGTTTTATGCGGAATACGTCGGCGAGCCGCTCATTCGACTTAAAGGTTACGAGATTGCCGGCGCCTCGCTGCTTGAGCGTATAGGCCGTAACGCCTCTCTCGGCGGGGTCGTCTTCTTCCTTCAAGACTTCAAAGAGGACCGCCTCGCCGAGCTTGATATCGGTTCCGCGTCCGGCCATATTTGTCGCGATGGTGACGTTGCCCCTTATATTGCCGTCGCGGGCCTTGTGCTGCTGGCCGGCCTTAGCGACGATGAGGGCCTCGCGCGCGTGCTGCTTTGCGTTGAGGACCTCGTGCTCGAGGCCGTAGCGTTTTTGCAGGGCCGCGGAGAGGGCCTCGCTTTTCTCGATGCTGATTGTTCCGATGAGCAGCGGCCTGCCGGCGGCGCTAATCTCGTTTATCTCATCCACTATCGCGTCGAATTTTTCTTTGAGCGATTTGTAGATTACATCCTCGCGGTCGTCGCGGATGCACGGCTCGTTGGTGGGGATGACGACGACGTCGAGCTTGTATATTCTCATGAACTCGTCGGCCTCGGTTGCGGCGGTGCCGGTCATTCCGGCGATCTGGTCGTAGAGCTTGAAGAAATTCTGGAGGGTGATTGTCGCTAAGGTTTGGGTCTCCTCTTTGACCGTGACGCTTTCCTTGGCCTCGACGGCCTGGTGGAGTCCGTCGGACCACTGTCGGCCGTGCATCAGGCGCCCGGTGAATTCATCGACGATGATGACTTTGCCGTCCATTACGACGTAGTCCTTCTCCCGCTCGAAAGTTACGTGCGCCCGGAGCGATTGCTCGAGCAGGTGCGGCCAGTCGATATTGGAGCCCGTGTAAAAGGAGCCTACGCCGGCGATTTCCTGAGCGGCCGTGGTGCCTTCGTGGGTGAGGTGGACCTGCTTTCGCTCGAACTCGACTTCGTAATACTGGGTGATTCCCTCGAGCCTTGCCTGGGCGTCGGCTTGCTGGGAGCGGCTTTTCTCGATGGCCTGCTGGGCCTTTTCGATTCTGGCAGAGTCCTTGGCCTTCTTGGCCTCGGCCAGCTCACCCTGCGCGTTGGCTATTGTCCGCTCGGCGTCGTCGATCTGCTTTTTTGTCCGGTCGTAGGTGCTCTGGAGCGACATCAGCTTTCTTGCGACTGCGTCGGCCTTATTGTATCTGGAGACCTCGTCGAAGGCGGGGCCTGAAATTATAAGCGGGGTTCGGGCCTCGTCGATAAGGATTGAATCGACCTCGTCGATGATTGCGTATTGCAGGTCGCCCTGGACCATGTGGTCGAGGGATATTTTCATATTGTCGCGGAGGTAGTCGAAGCCGAACTCGTTGTTTGTGCCGTAGGTGACGTCGCAGGCGTATTGGTATCTTCTCTCGTCGCCGACGGTATCCATATCGGCCTGGATGGCGCCGACGGTCAGGCCGAGGGCCGTGTAAATCGGCCCCATCCATTCGGCGTCGCGCTTGGCCAAGTAGTCGTTTACGGTGATGATGTGGACTTTTCTTCCGGTGAGGTGGACGAGATAAGCGGAGAGGGTGGCGACGAGGGTCTTTCCTTCGCCGGTCGCCATCTCGGCGATTTTGCCTTCGTAGAGGACAACGCCGCCGATAAGCTGGACGTCGAAGTGCCGCATCTGGACGTTTCTTCGGGCCGCTTCACGCACGACCGCGAAGGCCTCCGGCAGGATATCTTGGGGCGCCGCGCCATCCTTTATCTTTGCCTTGAACTCCGCCGTTTTTGCCTTGAGGGCGTCGTCGCCGAGGGCCTTCATACGCTCCTCAAACGGGGCGGCCTCGGCGAAGATTACGGAGTAGGACTTGACCATTCGCTCATTGCGAGAGCCGAAGATTTTTACGAGCACTTTGTTTACTTGTTGGAGCATTGGAATTACAAAGGAATAATTGCCATAAAGAGTGCAGATATATTAAGGAGCCGCGACACGGTGGCATTTTGCACGGCTAAACACGTACTTATGTTGGGGTTTTTTGCGTTTCCCGGGCGATTTAACCCCCACAATTCCCGCAAGGGATGGCGTGGGCCAAAATGTGGGGGCTTGCGGATGGCGAGGCGGGCTATTTGAATAGATTCCTCGGCTGCGCTCGGAATGAGAGTATTGTCGGCTGCGCGCGGAATGAGAGTATCGGCGACTTGGGTCGGAATGACGGTATTGTGTTGTTAGTGGCATCGACGGGACCAGCATTACTCCTTTACTCTTGTTACGTATTGGCCTGTTCGGGTATCGACTCTGATCTTTTCACCAACTTTAACGAAGGCGGGGACCTGCACGACTACGCCTGTTTCAAGGGTGGCGGGCTTGTTCTGGTTGGTGGCGGTAGCGCCTCTTATTTCGGGCGGGGTGTCCGTCACCTCGAGGTCAACGGTGAAGGGGAGGGTGACAATCACGGGCTTGCCTTCGAGCATGCTGACCTGGAGCTGGGTGTTTGGCTTTAGGTACTTCTGGCTGTCTCCAAAGGCGTTGTCGTCGAGCGTAATCTGGTCGTACGTTGTTGTGTCCATGAGGACGTGCTCGCTGCCGGATGAGTACAGGTACTCATAAGCTCGCTTGTCGAGGGATACCTCTTCGATGTTTTCCTCGGCTCGCAGGCGGATATTCTGGATCAGGCCGTCTCTAAGGCCTTTGAGCTTGGTCTGAAAGACGGCGCCTCCTTTACCCAGTTTTACGTGCTCGTAATCCACAATGGCGTATAGCTTATCGTCAATCCTGACGGTTTGGCCTTTCTGCATTTCCGACGCTTTCATACGCTGCCCTATAAATCTGCAAACATATTCTTATTTTCGGCTGAGCCAGTGCGCACACATCGTCTAATCGCGCCAATATTGCAGAAACACGGCTCGATGTCAAGGAATGTTAATCGTCTTTGAGGGCGAGTGAGTCCTGGGGCTGGTTTCCGGCTACCCCGCCTGAGACTATGAATGTCATTGCGTCGGAGCTGGGGATTGCAAGCGGCTTTACGGCTTGTTTGGGGAAGATCAGGACGTTTCCGGCGAAGTTGTATGATTGCGGGAAGTACACGGCGACGTGGTCTTTCAGGCCGAAGGCCTCAAGCGATTCTCTTGTGATAAAGCCCATGATCTTGGCGTAAGAATCGGGGCCGAGGCTGACGAGGACGGGCTTATCGAATTTTTTGGCCTCGCCGAAGAAGGCTGCGCTGAGGTCCTTGATGGAGCTGTATAGTATTCTGACGAGGGGGAGCCTCTTGAAGATTCTGTCAACGAGGCGGACCAGGCTGCTTCCGATGAAGTTCGACGCGAGAAAGCCGATCAGCGTGATGATGACGAGCGTGCCGGCAAGACCTATGCCTAAGCCCAGACCTGGAATATCTTTTACTTTTAGAAGATTGCCGAAGAGTCTATCGAGCGACGTTACGACGTAGGCCAGAACGAGTATGGTCAGTCCGGCGGGCACGAAGATGAGCAGGCCCTCGAAGAAATATCGCACTATTCGTTTCATTCTTTTGCTCCACGAAAAACTATTCAGTGTTTTCGTTGTTTCTTCTCCTCTTATTCTTTTGGAAAGATACTACAGCGTGTACGGCATAAGGGGAGAGTATATTGCTGTGCGGACGGTTTGTCCAGATGGAGGTGAATTATGCGATGGAGACGCAAGGACGCAGAAGGATATCAACCACTAATTAACACGAATTGTCACGAAAGCGCCTGAGAAGACGCGGAAGATGGGAATGCGCAAAAGAGCGCCTTCTGGAGAGCGGGGCGGGGAGAGGTGAAGAGGCTTCCGCCGGTCAGTCCGTCAGCACAGGGCGAGATAGCTTGCGATGGCTAAAAACAGAATTCGCCTCTTGTTTAATGTGAACGGAATCCACGTTTCGTAGTAGAATTTTGTCATCGCCCGTCTCAGGAATCTGAACAACAATTCGTTTTATTCCTTACTATGCTACTATGATAATGCAAAGGGCCGCAAAAAGCAAGAAAAAATGTTGGCCGAGATATGTAAGTGCTTGTACGCAAAGTAGTTATAGCTAGTGTAGCGGTGGATATTTTTGCGGTATCTTGAGAAGGGATACGCCGTGCACGACCTGGGATTTCGGTTTTTTCGATCGGCAGGCGCCATCTTGATTTGCTATTGGCCTGGCGGTTTGTGCCAGAGCGATCGCCAGTATTCCTGGTCGGTTCGGTAGGGGTCGATGGGAGCGACGGCGTCTGTTATGATTCCGAATCTTTGCATTTCGCGGACGTACTGGGGCAGCGGGGTGAAGCCGGGCATATCGAAACGCTTTATTTCTTCAAGGCGGCTCTTGCCGGCGATACACATAGCGAGGATCTTTTGATAGTCGCCGTCGTCCGTTCCAGCAAAAACGGCAACGGGTCCTGCCTGAGGGCGACGCGCGCAGCAGAGGGCGTATCCTCCGGCGCTGCGGGCGAGGGGCGCGAGGAGGATGAGGGATCTTTCCGGGCGGGTGAGATTGAACATTATGTGTCGTGACATTTTGCAGCGGATATCGTCGAAGCTAGGATTTGAGAGGACGAGGTCGAGATCGTCGGAGAGGTAGCGGGGCATCGGAAGAGATTTGTCGTGGCAGGTGAAGCATCGGCGCTGGATAGCCTCTGCTGCGGCTTCCGACTGGGGCCAGGCGCGGTCGGACGTATCGAGCTGGCTCATCGGGAACCCCCCTATCATTCCCGAACCGAGCGCGGCATACGTTCCAGGGTACGGCGCGCCTGCTTCTATCCAATAGCGAATCATATCCTGTTCGTGATCGGTGAGCGTTGCACCGTAGTGGCTGCCGTCGATTTTTTTCATCAGGGGGCTGGCGCTGGTTCCTACGGAGCGTGGAGGGAGATTGGTCCGCATTCGGTCTCTGCCATCGATCACCTGCTGGTTGCGGACGGTTAGGGTATAGTAGCTGTGCGAGTAGATCGGGCCTCGGTCGCCCGTCAGGATTACGCTGCCTTGGCGATCATCGTAGTCGTGGCATTTTATGCAGTGGTTATCAAGGATGGGCTGGATGTCGCGGGGATAGTCGAATACCTGGGGGATATCGAGTATTGGCGTGACTTTTTGTGCGGGTCGTTTAAGGGCCGCGACAGTGTTTGCTCCGACGCTCATTGGTGCTCGCGTTCGCTGTTCGTGGCATCCGATGCAGCTTGTTGTCTCGCCTGGCATCACCGTCAGGAAGCTGTGCATTCGTTTTACGGAGTTGTTGCTTTTGTCGAGGGCGACGAAGAAAAGCGGGCGCTTGGCGGGCAGCTCCATATAAGCCGAGCCATCCGGGTCGACGGGTACGGTTCCGAGGATTCTTACGAGCGTGAATGTTCCGCCGAAGCTGATGGGAGGCATTTTGCCGGTGAAATTGATGGGTTTCGGGAGGGTCTCCATGACCAGGAGCTTTGTAATCTCGCCCGGTTGGACCCCTTGCATTTTTCGGCCCTGGGAGGCATTGACCAATACGAGCTTTCCCATAAGGTCAGCCGGTGCTGTACGAGGCGGGATTAGGCGCTCCGGATCTCGTTTTGTCAGGGGTCTCGGCTCATGTAGCTCGACATTCGCTTTGATGAGTGATTCGGGCAGGCGGAAGATTTCTTCGGTTTGGCCCTGGGCGTTCATAACGAGCAGGGCGGGGCCTTTGGCGACGAGGAAGCAGTCTTCTGAAAAAGGCCAGGGGTCACGATATTCCGGTTCATCTCTGAGTTTGCGGGCGGAGGCCAGATCGTCGGGTCCTGATTTCGGGGTGACGATTGTGACGTCGCCGGCGTGCTCGGCCTTACCGTGGCCGGGTGAGAAAATGGCGACGACCTTGTTGTCGGTATTGGGGATGGGCTTTGCGTCTATCATGAGGGTTTCGGGGTGCATGTTCCCGTAGAAGACCATCTGGCCCGTGCCGTCCGGGTTACATGTCCATAAATGGTGGAATGCGACCCGGCTTCGATCGACATATTCCCACCTCTGGTAGAGCACTCGGCCGTCGGGCAGGGGCCATGGTGTGTTGTCGTGCTCGATGTTGGCTGAGATCGGCGTGATATTGGAGCCATCGCCGTCACAACGGTATAAGACGGCGACCTGTGAGTACCAGCAGTTGACCCATCTTTTGCATCGGCTGGAGCAGAACATGATCGAGCCATCGCTCAGATAAGTCGGTTCGATGTCATCGTAAGGGCCGTCTGTTAGCTGCCTCAGCGCTGAGCCGTCGGCGTTTATCTCGTAGAGGTGGAAATAATCGGAGCCGGCCTTTCGGCACGAGAAGAGAATCACCCGGCCGTCATAGTGGACCTGCGGATCGCGGACGGAGCCCTCTTTGTCGTCGAGCAGGACGCGCAGGCGGCCTGTTCGGATGTTGAGGCTGCACAACTGTCCCATTGCCCGATATAGCTTGTGGCTCTCATCATGGGCATAGTAGCCGAAGTTTTCGTACCAGTGACCTCCGGCTCCCGGCTGGCGGGCGGCGAAGATGATCTCATCGACTTCGGCCATAGGGCCTTCGAGGAATTTGTCAAGCAGTGTTGTTGAGTCGGGCCTTTCTGAGCCGGCGCGGAGTGGGGCGGCGGAGCCTGTGAATATGCAGAGAGTAGATATGATTAGGGCTGCTCCGCCGGCTAATGTGATGTTTGGCATTGGGGCCTCATGATTTTGTTGTCGAACCTGCAATAAAACAAGCATAGCAGAAATGTGGCGAAAAGACAAGTAGTCTCAGTTTCCGGCAGGAGCCGTCCAAGGTTGCGGAAAAGGCGACAAAATGGCTTGGTTTGCCGGGATAGAGGTGGTATTCTATTGCAGGTGAGGCACAGCCTTTGGTTGGACTATGCCGCTGCGATAGTCAATCTCAGATTCAGTAAGGGGGCGGAATAATGAAGACAGGGTATTGGGGTCTTGTGGCGGGCGTTTTGTTGTGCACGGTTGGCTTGGAGACGGCGGGGGCCGATTGGCGGGTCTGGACGGTGACGGCGACGAGACGAGTTCTCCGCGACGAGACTGCGGAGGGCGGGACAGCCGTCAAGATTTCGGCGGCGAAGAACGAATGGGAGAGCTTTCAGATTCTTCTGCGTAGTGACGTTGCCGTTAAGGGCGTAATCGTTGAAGTGGGCGATTTGAGAGGGCCCGGCGGGACAGTCTTGCGGGGCGGCGATGTGCGGCTGTATCGGCAGCATCAGATGGAGCTGACTAAAGGGACTTATCGAAACGAGGCGTTCAAGCCGGGGTGGTATCCCGACCCTTTGATTCCGCTGCGGCATCCGGCGACGGGCGAGCCGTTGGGCGAGTCGAGGTTCAGAGCGGTTCCCTTTGACCTGCCTGCCGAGCAGACGCACGGATTTTGGGCGGATATATATGTCCCTGCTGAGGCGCGGGCGGGCGAGTATCGGGGGACTTACCGTGTTGCAGCAGCGGACGGCAAGACAGTTGATGTCCCGGTGACGCTGACCGTGTGGGATTTTGTGCTGCCGCGTGTCTCCACGTTGCAGACCGCGCTTGGGTCTCCTGCGGGGCGGATGCGGGGCTATTATCGCGAGCGGGCAAAAGAGGGCAAAGAAAAAGAGCCTTCGGATTGGGATGCGGTGGAAAAGCAGTGCGCCGAGATGCTCACGGAGCATCGGATCAATGCGACGCCGTGGCACGGGCTGGAGCCGGAGGCACAGGCGGATGGGTCGTTCCGGATTCCGGATGAGCAAATTGCGCGGCTGCGCGAATTTGTGGATCGTTATCACGTCAATGCGATCGACATTCGCAGTCCCGTGGGCATCGTTAATGACCCGGAGAAGGAGCGGGACAAGCTCTATGCGTGGCTGAAGGCGTGGGATGTTGCCGCGGCGAAGCTGTACCGGCCGGGCGTGACTTTCTATATTTATTTGAAGGATGAGCCTAACAGCGAAGAGGAGTATAAGTTCGTGCAAAAGTGGGGGCGGGCGATCCGGGAGGCAAAGTCGGTTGTGAAGGTCATGGTCGTCGAGCAACCGTGGACGGAGAAGGGGATGGGCGGGGCGGATTCGGCCTGGGGCGAGCTGTACGGAGCCGTCGATATATGGTGCCCGCTCTTCTGCCTTTTCAGGGCGGAGAGCGCGGCCAAGCGGCAGGCGCTGGGCGAGGTGATCTGGACATATACGGCTCTGTGCCAGGGTTCGGAGCCGAGCCCGTGGTGGCATATCGACTATCCGCTGCTGAATTATCGCGTGCCGGCATGGATTTCGTGGCGGTATGGGATTCGGGGGCTGCTATACTGGGGCGGGATGTCGTACTGGCAGCAGACTACGGACCCGTGGACGGATGCCTGGACATACGGGCGGCCGGATGGAGTCTATAACGGCGAGGGGACAATCGTTTATCCGGCCCGCGACGTCGGGTACGATGGGATCGTGCCGAGCTTGCGGCTGAAGGCACTGCGGGATTCCATCGAAGACTACGAATATATGGCCATCCTCGAACGCAAGGGCCTGGCGGACGAGGCTCGCAAGGTGGTTGAGCCTTTGGCCGAGTCGTGGTTCAAGTGGCAGCCGGACCCGGCTGAGTACGAAAAGGCCCGTACGAAGCTTGCCGAGATGATTGTCGGGGCGGCAAAGAGAGAATGAGTGGATGAGAGAATGAGAAGATGAGAACGGAGGGGAAATTTGGCGGGGGGATTCATATTTGACTAACTCAGATTCCCGGTTAGATGTATACAACAACTTCTATAAGCAGTCTAACGCTATTCTTGTAAGAGCGGGGATAAAGAAGAATGGCAAGTTCCATGGCTGCCGATCCACGGGGCTCTCAAATTGGTTTTTTCAGGGAGTTTGGGTTAGAGTATGAATGAACTCATACATCATTTGGACAGTAGAATAGGCAGGTCAGAGTTCATCTTTTTGGCGTACTTTGGCGCACCGCCTGTTTCAGGAGCAAATGAGATTGACAGAGTGAACAGGAAGTCGTTACATTACCAAGACTTAAGTAAAGAGCGCCCGTAGCTCAGTTGGATAGAGCAACGGATTTCTAATCCGTAGGTCGCAGGTCCGAATCCTGCCGGGCGTGTTTTTGTAACTCGTTTTATTAAAAGAGGTTACATTTATCGCAGTTTTTACACAAGGTCCGATAAAGCTGTTTGGGGCAAGAGTTCGTCTAAAAGTTCGTCAATCCGGTCACAAGCTCTGACTGAACATCCCTCGCAATTGTCATGTCACTGTTCTGCACAGACAGATAGTACTTCCTTGTGGTGGAGATGTCAGAGTAACCAGCCAAGTACTGTACTGTCTGAATCGGGAGTCTTTTTGCCCAATTTGTGATGCATGAACGGCGAAGGTCATGTGGGGTGAAACACTTTATGTTAGCACGCCGGCAGATGCTTGCAAAGGGATTGGCGTCTTCTGGTAGATAATCACGAGGTTAAATAGCAAGATTAAATATGCCCTTGAGCGTGCGGATAAGAAAAGAAGCCGGTGGGAATACGCCCACCGGCTTCTTACAAGTCACTCATTTCAGGATTTCACATTATTGGCTTATCGCCCGGCGTTCGCCAAGCGCGTCCGCACATAGGCAACGATATTGGGATTATCGTCCATTAGGGAGCCGCCGTGCTTACTCACAGCGAATTCGGTCGCATCGCCGATGGGCGAACCCAACTCATCATTCAATATGGAGATGTACCCGGTAAAGGCATTGAGGAACTCCATAGCTATTGCATACTGCGGCGTATCGGCATTATCCATTTGCTGGCTGAATGCCGTGGCGATAGAGGCGAGCATTTCATCCGACGTAGGCATATCGGCCGGGGCTAATTCGTTGAATATCTGAGCCAGCGCCGCCGTCCGCGCGCCATTCGGATCGCTTAGAATTCCAGCGTAGCCAATGAACCTCGCACATGCATTGCATGGCTGTATATTGGGAGCAGCCGCAAGGGCTCTATTGATAGAGACCTGAATGGTCTCGCTGGTTACGCCAAGCTCCGTAGCCACGGCGTCCATCAGGACTGGGCAGCCCTCGATCTCGGGCTTGACCAATACCGGCAGAGGAGCCGGAGGCAGTAGAGGCATAGTCTCTTCACCTACAATCACCGTGACGATGCCGCTGCCGTAAACCCTTTTTGGCACTTCGCCGGAGTAATCCATCTGGCCATCCCATACCTGGATATCGAATTGCTCGGTTCCTGCAAAGCCTGACGCCGGTGTGTATGTCCAGTTGACGCCGTCAAATTCCAGTGTCCCGCCGTTGTCGCCGGGGTATATACCGGTCACAAAAGAAAGGGTGTCGGTGTAACCTGCGGCCTGATCAATCGGGTCTTGAGCTATCACCGGATTGGTAATATCCGTCTGGAACTGTATAAGCACCGTGTTTGCCGGCGTTTGGCCGAGGTCGCCGCTGCCGCCCGGAAGCGTATTGTCGATCTCTACGACCACTTCCGCAGTATTAGTCACCCTTACAGGTTTCTTGGCGGAGTAGTCCATCTGGCCGTCCCATATCTGGATTGTAAAGGTCTCATCCGGCGGCGGGCCGTCATCGCCGACGTAGCCGGGCGTAGCCGGATTCGGCGTGTAAATCCAGCTCGTACCGTCAAACTGGAGTTTACCGCCGTTACTGCCTGTGTAAATGCCTGTATCTATGGATAGGACATCGACGCCATCCACGTCGGAAACAGCCACCGGAGTGGTCAGGTCGACTTGTATCTGGACATCGGTTTGATCCATGTGGATTGTGCCCAGGTCGCCCGAACCTGTCGGGAGCGTGTTTGTCATTGTCAGCTTAACTGTGCCGATCCTCGGCTTGGCTCCCTGCTGGCCGTCGCTCACCGAATACGTGAACGTGTCGGTCCCTACGTAGCCGGGATCGGTCGGAGTATAGATAAAGGTTCCCGCAGCAGTATCGAAGGTGACCGTCCCGTGAGTCGGACCCGATGTAACAACCACCGTAAGCGGGTCTATCTCGCCGCCCGGAACATCAGGCGTATCGTTGAATATTACACCTCCGCCCAACGGGATATTCATGTGACCAGAAGCAGAGTCGTCTCTGGCAACAGGAAGGGCGTTGGTCAGCCTTATCTTGACCGTGCCTTTCGCGGGAGCTGCCCCCTGCTGACTGTCGCTGACAGAGTAGGTAAACGTATCTATCCCAACATAACCAGGATCGGTCGGAGTATAGGTGAACGTCCCGGTCGCTGTATCGAAGACGACCGTCCCGTGTGTCGGACTTGTGGTAACAACTACCTTAAGCGGGTCGATCTCTCCGCCTGGCGTATCAGGCGTATCGCTGAATACTGCGCTGCCGCCCAACGGGATATTCATATGGCCGGATGCTGAGCCGTCCCCGGCTACAGGTAGGGCGTTGGTAAGGGTAATAGTAACTGTGCCCTCGTCCGGCGTCGCGCCCTGCTGGCCGTCGGTAACCGAGTATGTAAATGTATCGGTTCCTACGTAGCCAGGATCAGTCGGGGTATAGACAAAGCTCCCCGTAGCGCTGTCGAACGTAACCGTTCCGTGAGCCGGAGCAGAG
>Ga0315277_10002975_pt1 | contig 23287 bp, 8 predicted proteins | sample YL17G05_15_MG_FD_203695 | JGI IMG/M metagenome (GOLD analysis project Ga0315277, IMG submission 203695) | Sediment microbial communities from Yellowstone Lake, YNP, Wyoming, USA - YL17G05_15 | ecosystem: Environmental > Aquatic > Freshwater > Lake > Sediment | place: USA: Wyoming | collected...
ATTGGAATTGACATATCCCACCCTTCGGTAATATTCTTACTCCAGTTCGTTTTCCGTTGTACCGGGAGTCGGGTCTCTTTGTTTCCAAAAAGCATCCACCCGTTTCTTTTGTTCTTCCAGGGGCTGTTTTTTCAGCTCGGCATACGTTTTCGAATCCACGATGTAAACCAGGGGGTTGACGAGCATTTCAAAATCGGGAAGGTGGATCGGATGCTGTCCCCATTGTACCATGAACGGACGCTGGACTTCCACCCGGGCATTTTCCGCTGCCGCGACAATCCGGAGCCGGTACCTGCCGAATTCAATTTTCTGATTCAACGGCAGGTCCACGCATTGGATGGGGTCTTTCAGGACCACGATCGTGGAATCCTGGTCAATGGATTTTGTTTTTCCTGTTGGCGGATTGTCCTTGGACACCGACCATGAAATCCGGCACGATCGATTCGGGGACCCGGAGGCGGTCGCCAAGGCGGCGCCTGTTATCCAAACCCTTGCAAAAAACAGGGAGTCGGTCATGGAACGAACCGGCGGTATTTCCGGAAAAACGGAAACGCGGGAGGAATCCATTGGCAGCTTGTGAAAAAAGAACGGTTCGGTCAAGACCAGCGGCTTGGAAAAGAAGCCGGGAACGGTGATGGACTCGGTTTTTTGAAAGGGGCGGACGGTTTCCGCATCGCGGAGTTCGATAAAAACGGTTACGGTGCCGGGGGCCAGTTTTGTTTCGATCGTCTCGGTTTCGGCGAGTTTAGGATCGATTGTTTTTTGGAACGCATCGGTGGAAATGTTTCGCTTGACGATTTTCACGAACACGATTTCCCGCTTCTGGTCTTGCACCTGGAAAGTCAAATCGTACCGGGCCGAATACACGTTGTCCCTTCGCACAAATTGAACGGCGTCGTACGGAATTTTTGCATAAAACCGAAACAGGACCGAATCGCTGCCGGCCAGCGGCGTTGCATGAATCCAATACGCGAAACGGCTCATTTGTGGAGTTGATCCATCGAAGCGACCCCTGCCCCTTCCGGGCTCCTGGGCCAGCAACCGACCCGACATCGTCCCGGCAACCAACAGAATCGTGCATGAGATAAATAGATATTTTCTGGTCATGCTCAACCTCGTTCTATACCTTGCATGGGTTACCCTATTCTTACTCAAGCGGGCTTCGCCGTGTTCCAGACCGATCGTAAGTGTTTATGGAAATCCAGTCTGTTCGACACCCGGAATTCGAAAAAATTGTTCAATACAGTGGTTGGTTATAGACCACACTTTAAAAGGCACAAAATTGAAATGCAGATAAAATAAATTTATTCTATCATTTTAATTATTATAGAGATATGACCTTTCCATGGATTTTCCTATTTTAAGGCATTTTTGTCGGGCATGAAAATTGCGTATGAGGGATTGTTGTGTGTAAAATATTACTTGACAATGGTATAAATTTTTGTTATTCTATAGCTAACTTAATGGGTTTTATCATCTTGAATAGCCTTAGCTTGGGGGTAGTATGAAAAGACACAAAGTCTTTTTCTGCTCGTCTTTTATTGTTTTTTCTTTCTGTACTTTCATTTTGACCAAAAACATTATTGCCGCTGATCCACCCACAATCGCTGTACTGGATTTTGGGAACAACAGTATTTTTAATAGGGGAGACTACGAATCCCTTTCCAAGGGGCTCGCTGAAATGATTATCACCGGCCTGAACCAGGCGGGATCCCTGCGGGTGGTCGAACGGCAAAAATTGCGTTCCATCCTTGATGAGCTGAAACTCTCCCAGACCGGAGCGATTTCCGAGGAAAGCTCGCTCAAAGCCGGCAAATTATTGGGCGCTCAACATCTGGTTTTTGGAGGTTTCATGGTCACCCCGGACAGCAAAATCCGTATTGACGTCCGGATCGTGCAGGTGGAAACCGGTCTCACCCTCAAGGCCAATGAAGTCACCGGAAAGACCAAAGATGTTCTGAACTTGATTTCCAAATTGGATGATAAGATATTGACAAATCTCAATGTTCGCCTTGCGGAGAATCAGAAGAAGTCGGAAGGCACAGACCAGGTCGATCTCAAGGTATTGATGCTTTTTTCGCAAGGGGTTGGATTTGAAGATGCAGGCAATCTTGAAAAAGCAGCGGAGTGCTATCAAAAAGTATTGGCCATGGAACCGGATTTTCAACAGGCCAAAAAACGGCTGCTCCAATTAAAACAAAAATAACGGCCATTCAGGGGAAGTTGAAAAACCATAGGAGGCACCATGAAATTGTGGAAAGTTGTTGGAGTCCTTGTGCTTGCTCTGACAACAGGGTGTGCCGTCCAGCCATACCGCCAGGCTGAAAAGCACATTGCCAACAAAGAATACCGCCAAGCGCTTCAGCTTTATATGAGATCGCTCAATCCCCACATTCGTGACGGGAAAAGGTATATTTCGTACGATCCCGAGGCCGTGACAGGGATTGGTGTGGTCTTGTGGTACATGAAACGGTACGACACTGCCGTCCGGATTCTGCAATCGGTCGTCAAACGGTCGCCGGAATACGGGAAGGCCCTGTTTTACCTGGGAGCCTGTTACGAATCGCAAAAACAGTTGGACAAAGCCCTGAACACCTACAGTTTGTACACGACCGTGGATCCGAAGGATCCGTACCGCAATCCCGTCCGCTGGCGTCTGGACTGGGTCATGAAGGTGAAAGGCAATCTGGACGTGAAACAGACCATGGCCGATGAATCCAGGATTGCCCTGGGGTCCCTCCCGAAGGAATCCATCGCCGTCGTCTACTTCCAGAACCTTTCGCCGAATACCCGGTGGAATCCGTTCCAAAAAGGATTGGCCGAGATGATCATCACGGATCTGTCACAGGTCGAGCAGCTCAGGGTGACAGACCGGATCCGGCTTGAAAATGCGGTTCAGAATTTGCGTTTGAACCAGAAGGATCTCATGGACGACACACGTTCGGTTCAGCTGGCCAAACTTCTGGGAGCGCGAACCCTGGTCAAGGGGACTTTTATGGTGTATCCGGACAACCGCCTGGAAATCCGGGCCGGTACCGTGTATGTGCTCGAATCCAAAACCCCGGAATACATGAAATACAGCGGTAAGATTGAACAGGTGCTCACCATGGAAAAACAAATCGTGCGGAAGGTTCTTGCCGACCTGGGCATCAAACCGACCACCGACCAGGAGAGACGCATCGCCGAGGTTCATACCAAGGACTGGAGGGCGCTCGTGGCGTATTCCTTCGGCACGGACATGATGGATCGGGGTGATTTCAAGGCCGCGCAAACGTATTTTGCACGTGCACTTTCCCTGGATCCGCTTTTTGGGATGGCGGAAGACATGGTCGTGCCGCTGGATTGGTACCAATCCACGCACCTGCAGGATGTGGCACAGATGCAAGCGAACGTGTCCCGCCTGTTGGGCACGGCAGCGGGAGAAGGAATCGGTCCGGAAGGAAGAGACCTGTTGTACTACAGCGTCAATTCCATGACCAGGCTTCAATCGTTGGGTGTCCAGATGGATGCGGGATTCATTCCCAGCAACGATACCCGCGAAGCGTACAGCGAAGTCGAACAGCAGGAATTGATCGTGCGAACCCTGCCCAGCGCCCCTGCGCTTCCGTTTGTCCCGGAGCGATGGATGCTTCCGGGACCTCCGGCTCCGCCCAAAAAACCCAAATAAATTGAAGGCAATAGAACTTACAGGGAGTCAACGATGAAATCGAAATTGTTCCTGTCTTTATTTGCAGCGGCCGTTCTGGGTTCCATCACCTCAGAAGCCCAGGTGAGCGAGAACATGAACGTCATCGGCCGATGGGGCATCGGAACGTGCAAGGCCGTTTCGGTCTACGGTTCCTATCTGCTGATGGGGGACGGCGCTACGCTCGAGATCGTTGAAGTGCGCGGCACGAGACCCTACCTCGTCCAGAGGGGAAAGGTGTTGCTCCCCGACGTGATCAGTGACATTCACGTCGCCTGGCCGAAAGCGTACGTCGCCTGTGAGGACGCCGGACTTGTTATCGTGGACGTGTCTTCACCCACCAATCCGGTCATCCAGGGTTCCTACGACACCGAAGGGCAAGCCATCGGTGTTCACGTGTACGGAGATTATGCATACGTGGCGGACGGCGACGGCGGCATGGTGGTTCTCAACGTTTCCGCACCGTCATCGCCCTACAGGACGGCTGTATTTAAAATGGACGGGGGTGTCTGGGATGTCTGGTCGGATGAAAACATCGTGTACGTTGCGGCCGGCAACAGCGGTTTCTGGACGGTCAACGTGACCAACCGATACGTACCGGCGCTGCTGGATTCGGTCCATGTGCCGGGTACGGTCAAGTCCGTCTTCATCCAGAGGTCCACGGCCTACCTCGCCTGCGGTACCGAAGGATTGAAACAAATCGATATTTCCAACCCATCCAACCTGTCGGTCAGCAGCACCTGGAAACCGGCAAACCCAATGGATGCAACCGATGTGTACGTTCGGACGTCCACGGCTTACCTGACGGATGCGCGATTCGGCGTGCGTGTGCTCGATGTGTCCGCCGATCCCAAAATCATTTCCAACCTCTCCACCAGGGGCAGTGCGGCCGGCATTACCCTGAATGCATCCAGCAACGCGTTTGTGGCGGACGGTGGAACCGGCCTTTTGCTTCTCGACGTATTCGGAACCACTCCGCTTCGTGTGGATTCGCTCTATACCGGTGACCAATCCAAGGATGTACTGATTCATGGAAATTGGCTTTATGTGGCCGGTGGCAAATCCGGACTTTGGATACTCGACCGTTCCAAAGCGAACACGATTTCCATGGATGTGGCGGGACGCGTTACCACCATGGTGAATTGCCAGGGACTTGCAAGAAAAGACACATTGCTTTTTGTCGCAGATGGTCCGGGCGGGATTAAGGTTTACAATATCAAACAGCCCAATGCACCGGTTTTACTTTCGAACCGGCTGGTTTTAACCTCAGCTGTTGACGTGGATGTGTACGGGAATCAAATTGTTGTAGCGGATATTTCAGGCGGTCTGAATCTGTATGGTATATCCAATCCAAAATCCATGGTTTATATGGGAACCATTCCACTTGGCTCCGTCACGGCCAGAAAAGTCAAAGTGGATACCAAACGCAATCTGGTTTATGCTTCCACAAGTACCGGCACCCAGGTGGTGGACCTTCAGAATAAAATCGTTTTGGGTTCCTGTCCGGGTTCGAGCGACGGGTATTCGTCCGACATCAGCGAGAACGGGAACACCCTGTACGTGGCCGACGGCACCAACGGCGTCATGGGATTCGACATGACCAACGCCACCGCGCCACGGTTGCTGGAAAACCTGCGGTACGGGACCCCCGGCACGGCATCGGACGTGCTGGTCAAAGGCAATGCAGCCATTGTGGCCGACGGCGAAGGCACGGTACGAATCATCGACTTCACCGGCACACCGCGCGAAGTCGGGTATTACCACAGCGCCGGCTCCAGCCAGCGGCTGGATCTCTCGAGGGATACCCTGGCCGTGGCCGACGGTGAAGCGGGCATTTACCTGTTCAAGGGTAATTTTGCCGGCACGCTGGTTTCCGCCAAAAACACGCTGGATTTTGCCACGGTCATGCTCGGAAAGAAACGGATTTTGAGCCTGCAACTGTCCAACGTCGGGACATCGCCCGTGTCGGTCCGCAACGTCACGTCCAACAGCGGGCGGTTCATTTCGGAATCCGGACTTCCCTTTTCGATTCTTCCCGGGAACCGTACGGATCTGCTGGTCTCGTTCACTCCGGCAGTTCAAGGGACCGTCACCGACCTGCTCGTGATCGAAAGCGACGCCAACAACAATCCGATCCGGGTCAACCTGCGGGGAACCGGCGTCCAGACCGTGCCGCTCGAAAGTTATACACCCGATTATTATACGTACCTTCTCTACCACATGAGCTCGACCGTTCGAGATACCGTCCTTCCGGACGAATCGCTGTACGGTAAACTGAACGGTGCCCTGTATGGAGGAGCCGTGCTTTCGTCTCCGGATTCAGGCAGGTTTGGAAGGGCGCTCATCCTTCCCTCCGAAGAATCCAAGGTACGGGTCCGGATGGATTCGCTCCCGACCCTGCCCGATTTTCAGGGATTCACGGCGGATACCTGGTTCAAGCTCACAAAAAACCAGAAGGGACGAAAGAGCCTTTTCAAAATATCACAGGGCACACGGGTTTTGTTTGAAGTGGATGTTGATGATTTTGAAAATCAACGGGTGTTGACGGCCAGGTCCATGCGGACCGCCCAGGACACGGTCAAACTGCGATCCAACGCCGGTTACGCACTGGGCTTGTACAAATGGTACCATGCAGCGCTGTTGTACGACGGTTCGCTGAAACTCTATCTAAACGGCACCCGCGTCGACAGCGTGAAGGCCCCGCTTTATCAAGATCAAAGTCCGCTGGCCATGGTTCTCGGGTATACCGGCAAGGAAGGCAGCCTGGTCGGTTATCTCGATGAATTCCGCCTCTCCGGAGTGGCCAGGGCTCCGTGGGAATTCAACGTGTCCACCGGCAGAATCGCCATGGCCACCACCAGCCTGAATTTCGGGAACGTCATGCTTCCGAACAACCGCACGCTGGCCGTTTGGATTCAGAACACGGGAGACGGGACGCTTTGGATTGACAGCGTGAAAACGAGCAATCCCCGCTATTCGGTTTCGCCGCGTATTTTCTCCCTCGCTTCGGGCGCGTCCGGTTACCTCTATGTCACGTTTACCCCGCTGGTGGCGGGCACCACGGGCGGGGTCCTGAACGTCTATTCCCGGGATCCGTATGCCCCGCTGAAGAGCATTCTGCTCAACGGCAGCGGATACACCAAAGGTCCGGCCGGTCCATATTCCACGGATTATTATACGGTGGGTCTGTGGCACTGCGAAGGAACCAGCGGCGATACCATCTTGGCAGACGCCTCTTCCTACAACCTGAGGGGTTTTTTCCGAGGTTCGGGCGTGTATTGGGACCGTGCCATTTACCGCTGGGGCGCTTCCTCCTTGTATTTCAACGGAGGATCCGGTTGGGTCAAGGTGCCGTACAACGAAATCCTCAATTTCAGCAGTTCTCCTTTCAGCATTGAAATGTGGTTCAGGCTGGGCGCGAAACCACAGAGCGGATACACGCCGTTGCTCCGCAGGGGTTGGGGTGGAACTTCCCAATTCGAGATCCTGTACGGCGACAGCCTGGAAACCGGTCGCGGCCTCTCCGCGAGGCTTTTCCCCTCTTCCGGTCAGGCGTTGGTGCTCCGCGGTCCTGCAGACGGGCAGATGTACGTGGGCAGCTGGTACCACATCTCCCTGACGTGGGACAAATCCAAAATTCGATTCTACATGAACGGCATCAAGGTGGATTCCACAACCTTCTCGGGAAATCTGCGGATTTCAACTGCCGATCTTTCCATCGGAGGAAGTTACGGCAAAGCGAACGGTTTGAACGGATACATCGACGAAATCCGCATCTCCAACATCGACCGTCAGATCTGGGAATACAACCTGATGGGCCCCAGGCTTTTCTCCGCCGTTTCGACGCTGGTTTTCGGGCAGGTGCTTCTGGGTGAATCCACGGCGCAGGACGTCCAGCTCTCCAACAACGGAGACCAGACGCTCGTCGTATCCAGCATTCAGACCAAGACCCGGTCGTTCTCGGTTCTGCCTGCCGCTGCCCAAATCGGCATGGGGCAAAGCCAGTCCTTCCGCGTCACGTTCGCGCCTCAGGCAACGGGTTTGCTGAAAGACACATTGAAAATTGCCAGCAACGACCCCAACCAGGGCACGGTGGGCATTGCGCTCTCCGGTACCGGCGTCAATTACCGTTCCAAAACTCCCTACAGTCCGGACGACAACACGGTCGCGCTTTACCATTTTGATGAAACCAGCGGCACCGTCGCCACCGATGCCAAAGGCGGCCTGCACAACGGAACACTGGTGAGCAATGTCTCCAGGATCACCGACGGCTATTTCAACGGAGCGTTGCACCTGGACGGAAAGACCGGCTACGTAACGGTTCCGAATGCGGACGATCTGGTTTTTGACATGTCGACGAAGGGTTTTACCATCGAATGTTTCTTCCGCACCGATACGATTTCCCAGGCGCTCTTTTTCAAAGATATTTCGGGCGGAGCGGAAAAGGCCAATTACGGCCTTTTCATCGATAACACGGGAAAAGCAGCCGCATACGGCTTTGGAACCGCCGACCTCTGGGTCGCAGACGGGGCCTGGCACCATGCGGCATTGGTGTACGACGCCTCCACCAAATACGGAACGTTATACATCGACGGCTCCATTCTGGTCCAACAGGTCTGGACAACCGATAAAACCGACACCAAGACCAAAGGCGCGCTGAACCTGGGAGCCAGAGAGGTGACGACCGGTACGTTCATCGAACATTTTGAAGGCGACATCGACGAGTTGCGCATCTCCAATGCGGTCCGCAAACCCTGGGAATTCCTGTTGGCACGCTCGGGCATGAACGTCAGCCTTTCGACTGTTCCCGTGGTCGGATCGGCGCAAACCGTCAACATCACGGTACCGTCCGACACCGTCACCAAAACCATTACCCTGTATTACCGCCAGGGCGGTGAATCGACTTATTCGGCCGTCACGGCAACCTCCACGGACAAGATCAATTACCGGGCAGTCGTTCCGGCCCAATCCGTAACGTTCAACAGCCTGGAATACTACGCGGAAAAATCCACGGCAAGGGAAAAAACCACACAGCCGCTGTACGATCCCATCCGCAGGCCGATCGCGGCTTCAGCGCGGTTCACAAGCCAAACCGCCGAAATCACACTGCCCGCGAAAAAATACACCATGATCTCGGTTCCGGCCGATCTGGACAAGCCGAGCGTGTACAATGTCCTGCACGACGACATGGGCAAATACGATCCATACAATTGGCGTTGTTTCACTTTCAAGGACACATCCTACGCGGAATTTTCGGACTCGCTGGCGTACGCAGACAGCGCCTATTTCAACTTGACGCGGGGCAGGGCCTTTTGGATCATTCCCGCCCAGGCCAAGACGTTCAATGTGGGGGCCGGAACAACGACGGCACTGGAATCGCCGTACAAATTGACGATCAAACCGCAGTGGAACATGGTCGGATCGATCTTTCCCTTCCCCGTGGCGTGGGACGACTGTGCGCTTTCGTCCGAAACCGTCGGGACGCTGTATTATTACGATGGTACCGGTTATCGTCTCGACTGGCCGGTCATGGATTCATGGAGGGGGTACTGGCTGTACAACTCCGATGTCAAATCCAAGACCGTTTACGTTCCGCCCAAGAAATCCGCATCCGGGAAAGGCGTTCCAAAACGGGGCGTGCTCAAGGATTTGGCAAGCGGCGAGTGGATTTTTCGCATTTCGGCGGAAACCGACCAAGCAAAAGATCTTGACAATTACGCCGGCGTACGGTATTCGGGCCAGCCGGAATGGGATCTCCTGGACAGAATGGAACCGCCTCCCATCGGTGATTACGTCACGCTGTATGTTGACCACAGCGACTGGAACGAACATGCAGGCACCTACGCTGCCGACATACGCGAGCCCGGTCGGGAAGGATACATCTGGGATTTCGTATTGGAATCGTCGGTTCTGAAACAAACCATTTCCGTGCATTGGGAATGGAATCAAAGCCTGCCCGAAGGATGGATTGCCTATCTCATCGATGAAACCGAAGGCGTGACGGTCCCGGTTTTGGAAAAGAAAGCGTATTCCGTCACCACCGGCAGCAAGGCTCCGACCGTGCGGCATTTCAAGTTTTTGGCCGGAACACCGCGGTTCGTCGAGGAAAGGAGCGATGTTCCCCTCCTCCCGGTCGAATTCCATCTGGCTCAGAATTATCCCAATCCCTTCAACCCGCAAACCACCATCCAGTACACCGTGCCCAAAACCGGCAAGGTCAGGCTGGCGGTATACAACACCATCGGCCAGGTTGTGCGCGTGCTCGTGGACGGCGTGCAGAAAACCGGCACCCATGAGGTGGTTTGGGACGGCTTGGATCAAACCGGCGCGAAGGTGACCAGCGGAGTGTACCTGTATCGGCTCGAATCGCTTGACCGGGTGGCCATCCGGAAGCTGATTCTGGTCAAGTGAGAGACCGGAGGATCCGGAGATGAGAAAACAGACGATTTCGTTCGCGGCCGCGGCCATCCTGCTGGTCTCAGCCGCAGTGCTGTCACAGCCGGGCAGCCAGGGGTATGTGTCCGTGGGAACAACGCATCAGTCGTGGGACATCGAACACGTGGACGATCCCATCCGGCAGACGGCGTTCCCCTTGGCGGTGTTTTTCCCCTTTTCAAAAAGACTGATGGTTCATTTTTCCAATTTACCGGCATCCACCCAATTCGGAGACGTGAAACTCAGCGGATTGTCCGACACGTGGATCAAAGCCACCTATCTTTTTCCGGGTGAGAAATTCATGATCAATGCAGGTCTGGGTGCGCCGACGGGCAAAACCGGTTTAAAGGTGTCTGAATTCATGCTTTCACAGATGCTTTCCGAAAACCTGTTCCAGTTCCGTCTTCCCGTGTATGGACAGGGTTTCAGTGCCAAAATCGGAGCGGCCATTGCCTTGCCCGTCAACGAGAAATCCGTTCTCGGATTCGGGGTCAACTCGATCACCAAAAATGCCTACCACCCGATCGAAGACAAGGGGGTGGAATTCCAACCCGGAGGGGAAACCAGCGTGTTTGCCGGCCTGGACACCAAACTCGGGCTTAAAAGCAGGTGGAGCATCGATTTGGTGTACACGCTCTATGGAAAAGATCGGATCAACAACGAAGATGTGTACAATTCCGGATCCAAACTGCTGGTCCATTCCAATCTGACCGCTTCTCTGGGCAAAGGCATGGTGAGCGCGTCCGTGTGTTTCCGGCAAAGGGGTAAGAACGAATACTGGACGGGCACCGTTCTGGAAGCGGAATCGAAAAACAGCAACGGGAACCAGCTGGAAGTGGATGTCGATTGGCAGTTTTTGAAATGGCCGGCCGGTTCCCTGAGCCTGCTTGGAGCCGGACGGCTCTATTCGAAAAACGGGTACGGAGAAGGCGAAGCAAACGTCCTGGGCGGAGGGGCGGGAACCGCGTTCCGGATTTCATCAAAAACGTCGTTGTCCCTTGCCGTGAGATACCTTTCCGGAACGTTGAAGACAGCGGGGAATGCGCAGACACAGGATATTCAAATCAACGGGCTGGATGTGATGGGCGGATTGACGTACGAGCTTTAGGAGGACGAACGCATGAAATGGAAATGGCTGGCGGCATTCTTGGGCGTGTTGTTTTTTGCCGGTTGCGCCACATCCCCGTACGGGCCAGCGGAGAAATACCTCGACAAGAAAGAATACGACCAGGCGATACGCACCTACCTCAAGCTTCTCGAGCCGCACATGCGCGAAGGCAAGCGGTTCATTTATTACGACCGGGAAGGCGTAACCGGAATTGGAACCGTTTACTGGCACATGCAGCGTTACCAGACGGCTGCGAAAATCTTGAAGATGGTGGTGGACAAGGACCCCGGTTATGGGAAGGCTCTTTTATATCTGGGCCTGTCCTATGAGGGCATGGGCAACGAAGACGGGGCCATCCAAACGTACCGAAATTACACAGGTCTGGGATCGCAGGATTTGTATCGACAGGTGTTGTCTGGAAGGTTGGACTGGGTGATCCGCAACAAAATTGCAAGGGAGATCGAGTTGGCCCTGAAGCAGGAAGCTCAACTGGACGTGTCCACCTACCCGGACAAGAGCGTGGCCGTTCTGTCTTTCCTCAGCCTCAGCGAAAACAGAACCTGGGAACCGCTGCAGAAGGGCCTGGCCGAAATGATCATCACCGATATTTCCCAGATCAAGGACATCCGCGTGGTGGAGAGGCTGAAAGTGGATCAACTCCTCTCGGAATTGAGGTTCAGTACCTCGGGATTGGCGGATGAATCCAATTCGCTCCGCTTCGGCAAAATGGTCGGTGCGCGCAATTTGATCAAAGGCTCCTATCTGGTCATGGACGACATGAAAATGACCCTGGATGCGGGCATTTTCCAATCGGGTAAAACAGCGGTCCCGACCAATTTCAGTTTTGACGGCAACCTGTCGCGCCTTTTCCAGATGGAAAAAGAACTGGTTCTCAGCATCATCAATTATTTCGGTATCGTCCTGACTCCCCAGGAACGGGAAAAGCTGCTTAGGATTCCCACCGAAAACATCGACGCCTTCATGAACTACTGCAAAGGTCTGGATGCCCTGGACAGGGAGGATTATAAAAATGCCACGCGGTTTTTCCAGAATGCTCTGCAGAACGACGGCAATTTCGAACTGGCCCGCGACCGTCTGGTCATGCCCGAAATCTGGGAAGTGACCCACAGCCAGAACGTGTATCGGTTGAGTTTGGAAGTCGTGCAATGGGTCAACCAAATGCCCCGGGGAAAGGCGCAGGTCGCTTACAAACCGCCTCCGGAGCTGCTTTCCACCTACAACCGGCTGCAACTCATGAACCGGCAGCAGAGCGCCGGTTTCCTGCCAGGCAACGATTCGCGCAAATCCTTTCAGGAAGCTTCCATCACGGGCATTCAGCTGCTTCCCGAGCTTCTTGGCGAACCTCCAAAACCGCCGCAGCGGTGATGTGGAAACGTGTGTGGATTCTGAATTGTAGGAGATCAAATAGAATGGTTAAACGGATCATCGTTTTCTGCGCTTTTGCGGTGTTGTTCGCGGTAACGGTGTGGGGACAGTCGCAGAACCTCAACGTGGACCTGGCGGGAAGATGGGCGAAGGGACGCTGCGAGGCGATATCCCGCCGCGGAGAATTTACATTCATCGGGAACGGGCATTATATCGAAGTCTACCGCAACCGAAGGGGCATCTATACCAAAATGGACGACCTGTTGCTGCCGGGTCCGGTCAAGGACATCTGGGTCAAGGGGGATCTGTCCACCGTCTATGCGGCCTGCGGGGAAGCAGGGTTTCGCGTCATCCGCTTCGATCCGGCAACCTCGACCCTCGTCGGTACCATCGGCCTTTACGATACCCCAGGGTATGCAAGCGGCGTGATGGTCTACGGCAATTTGGCGTATTTGGCCGACGGAAACAGCGGTCTCCTGATTCTCGATGTCGAAGATCCGTTCGTCCCGAAGTTCAAGGGTTCTTTTTCCATGGACGGATTCGCGCGAAGGGTCTGGGTCGTGAATTCCGCCACCGCACTCGTGGCCGCGGACTTCGCCGGCCTTTACTCGGTCAAAATAGACAATCCGGCCCAACCCGAATATCAGGATTCCATCAAGGTTTCAAGCGCCTTCCCCGGATTCAATATCCCGGATCCGCGTGTTTACAGCGCAATCTCCCTGGACACCATTGCATATGTTGCTGCCGGATGGGGAGGCATGCGGATGGTTAATATCAAAGATCCATACCGGCTGACCGTGATCGGGAAATGGACCTACGGTTTACCCGTGGAAGTCCGCGGACTTTGGGTCAGCGGGAATTACGCTTACCTGGCCTGCGGAAACGACGGTTTTTTCAGTCCGATCAACATTTCGAATCCTGCAAATCCGACCGGTCCCACATTTCTGCCGGTCAAAACCAGCGGGTACACAACGGCCGTGGTCACCGACAAGGATACGGCCTTCGTGGGGGACGGCTACAACGGCCATGTGCTGGTCAACATCCAGACCGGATCCCAGCCGTTTGTCACCGATTCGACCGCTACGGCGGATGATGCCTACGATGCGCTCATTTCCGGAAATCAGGCCTATGTCGCAACGGGCAAAACCGGAGTGAAGGTGTTCGACCTCAACAGCCTTCAGCTGGAACGTATGGAGGAGCTCTATACGTTTCCGACCAAGGGCGAAGCCAGGGGCTTGAAGAAAATCAACTCCAGGCTATATGTCGCGGACGGTAGCCACGGTTTGACCATCCTCAGTGTGGCCGATCCGCTTCAACCCACGTTTTACGGGGAATACGTCACGGACGTGGATACCTGTTTTGACGTGGACGTGGCGGGCAGTTATGCCTTGATGGCCTGCGGCAAGGTCGGCGTGCGCGTGGTCGATATCAGCCAATCGATTTTCGAAATCCCTGGCAGTCCATTTAAAATGCGGGGAAAAACGAAAGCGATTCAAATCCTGAAAAACAAGGCCTACATTGCGGATTCAACGGCCGTGTACGTGTACGACATTTCCAAACTTCCTTCGGCCATCACGCTGGTCGATTCCCTGCCTTCCACAGGCATTGCCATGCAGGCCGTAGGGCTGGACGTCACCACCACAGGCGATTCGGTGTTCGTGGCCAACGGATCCGGCGGATTCCTGCTCTGGAACCGTGTCACGAAAACCGTAAAACAGGTCCAAACCACGGGCCGTGCCAACGATCTTGTCGTCCGCGAGAAAACGCTTTTTGTCGCCGGCGGTGGAGGGGGTCTCCGGATCTTCGATTTTTCGGTGCCCGGCTCCTTCAACGAGGTCGGTTTTTACAACACCGAGGGCAGAACCCTTAAGGTGACCATTGCTCCCGCAGGCGGCCGGGTCTGCGCCGCTGACGGCGACGGCGGGTTGGTCGTTCTGCAGAGCAATATTTATCCCAAAATTGCGATTTCGCCGGCGTTGCTCAATTTCGGCCCTGTTCCACCGAATTATTCACGATCGCTCGTCCTTTGGGTGTTGAACCAGGGGACCACCCTGCTCAAGGTGACGGACATCAAATGCAACAAAACGTCCTTCAAATTCTCCAAAACCGCTTTCAACGTAGCCCCGGGCGACACGTTCAGCCTGGTCGTGCGGTTTGAGCCCAATGTCTTTACTCCGTTCAACGAGGTGGCCTCTGCCGCCATAACCAGCAACGATCCCGCCGTGCTTCCGAACACGACCAATTTCACGCTGCAGGGGGAAGTGACGGCTTTGGTCACGGAAGGTCCTTACACGGAAGACCAGATGACGGTCGGGTTGTACCATTTTGACGAAGCCAACGGCGTGACGTCGGTGACCGACGCGTCCGGAAACGGTTTCCACGGCGTGACGCGCGGCGATCCCCGCCGGGAGGACGCGACCCGGTCCCTGTACGGCAGACAGATTTTTTTCGACAAACAAAACGACTGGATCTCCATTCCCTTCAATCCGGCGTTCAATTTCTACAGCAGCCCTTTTACGGCGGAATTGTGGTTCAACATGGCCACCAAACCCCAGAACGCCTACCTTCTGCTGCGAAGGGGAATCGGCAACACGCGGCAGTTCGAATTGGCCATTTACAGCGACACCCGTGGACTGCAGGGCAGCGTGTGGGACGCGAACGGCGTGCAATACCCGCTGTCCGCCGGATCCCTTGACCTCCTGCGCACCAACCAGTGGTACCACACGGCCATGACGTTCGACGGCGACACGCTCAAGGTGTATCTCAACGGCGTGATGAAAAACAAGGTACCGCTTCGAAAACGGTTGCGTTTTGAATCCACGGAGCCCATTACCATCGGGGCGACCACGATTCCGGATGCGCAGTTCCACGGCGTCATGGACGAGGTCCGGATATCCAACATGGCCCGCGAGCCATGGGAATTTCATGTCAACCGGTCGCGGCTGGATCTGGACGCCGCGCGCATCGATTTCGGCAAAGTCCTGACCGGTTATTCCAGACGCCTGCCGCTGAAAATCACCAACAGCGGCAGCCAATCACTGGTCGTGACAGCCCTGTCGACGACCAACACGCACGTCACGGTCAATCCCTCCGCCGGTTTTGCGCTGCAGCCCGGCCAGGGCAAGACCGTGACCGCGACCTTCGTTCCGGTCGGGGAGGAAGTGCTGGGACAGGGAAGCCAGCTGACGATAGAAAGCTCCGATCCAACCTATCCGACGTACAGCCTTCCGTTGGCAGGTTCGGGTATTACGGCCATTCCGGCAGGAGCCTACAAGACCGATGCATTTTCCGTCGGACTGTGGCATTTCGACGAATCGGCCGGGACCACGGCCTACGATTCCTCGGGTTACGGAATGCACGGCACCCTGTTCAACGGGGCATTTTTCGATTCCCAGAAGAAAAAGTTTGACACGGGACGGTCCGTGCATTTCGACGGACAGAACGATTTGTGCCGGATGGCGCCCGTTCAAGGGCAGTTTATCGGTCCGAGGTGGGGCGGTATGACGGTCGAAGGATGGTTTACACTGGAATCCATTCCCCTGGGCCGGCAGATGTTCCTGCGGAGGGGGAAGGATGCCGCCCAACAATTCGAAGTGTACATCGACAGCACCTCCGCCATCATCGGCAAGGTGTACAACACGCAGGGCCAGGTCTTCACCGTGTCGAGCAAATCCATGGGCAATGTCCAGCCGCGCATCTGGTATCACACCGCCATGGTTCTCAATGCCGATACCCTCTCGATGTACATCAACGGAAACAAAACCGACTCCAAATTCACGGCCGGCCAGATCGTCGGATCTGCAGCCGGCACCAGCGCCGACTCGCTCTCGCTGCTCGTCGGGCGCGACTGGGAAGGCCGAAAACCGCTTCTTGGGAACGTGGACGAGGTCCGCATTTCCTCCATTGCCAGACAGCCCTGGGAGTTCAACGTCAACCTCGCCCGCATCGTCGTTTCCGATTCCCTCCTGTTCGGCGACGTACCGGTCGGCAAGGAGAGGATGCGGAAGCTGTGGGTGAAGAACACGGGGATTGACCGGTTGATTGTCGACGAAACCACGCAGACGTCTCCGGTCATTTTCAAATTGGATTCCACCCGGTTTACGGTGAACCCGGGCGATAGCGTGCTGGCGAAGGTCGTGTTCAAGCCGAGCGCATCCGGGAAACAGACCGCCCGGATCACGTTTCGCACCAACGATCCGTTCTGGCCGACCAAATTGGTCAATTTTGCAGGAACCGGCATCGCTTCCGTGAAATCCGGACCGTATGCGACGGATCCATTCACCGTCGTGCTGTACCACATGAACGAAAAACCCGATACGGTCAAGACGATTGCCGATTCGTCGGGCAATCGGCTGAACGGAACACTCGAGGGCAGCACGGTGCGGTCCGACACCGGACGGTACGACCGATCGGTTCAATTCACCAGCGGAAGGGTCCGGGTACCATCCAACGTGAAACTGAATTTGAAGAGGTCGGAATTCACGGCGGACTTCTGGTTCCAGATGCAGGAAAAACCGAAAACGCGCATCCTGCTTTTCAAATTGGGAAACGGGGATACGAGCCAGGTCGAATTGAGCCTGGGTTCCACCGATGCCATCGGTTTCGCGGCACGCGTCTGGAACGCCCAGGGCGTTGCGGATACCCTCAATGCCGGATCGTTGAACACCCTGAATGTGTACCAGTGGTACCATGCGGCGCTTTCCTGGGACGGTGATTCTCTTCGTCTGTACCTGAACGCACTGCTCAAACGCAAGAAGGCGTTCCGCGGCAGCTTGCTGAATGTGGTTCTGCCGGCCGTGAGCATCGGTGCCGATGAAAAACGTACGGCTCCCTTCAAGGGGCGGATCGACGAGTTCCGGCTCTCGCGCATCGTTCGGAAGGATTGGGAATTTGGAGTGGTTCCACCCTCGATTGCGGTCAGCCCCACCGAATTGAATTTTGCCAATGTGCTGGTCAACCAGTCCCGCGTGCTCAATTTCTGGGTGATCAACGGCGGTGATCAGGACCTGAAGATCACCACCATCACCGGGGCATCCGCTCCGTTTGTCATTCCGGATTCCGTGAAGGCGTTCAGCCTGTCTCGGATGAAAAACAAGATGATTCCTGTCACCTACACCCCCACCCTGATCAACCAGAACGACAATTTGGTATTGTCCATCGTTTCCAACGACCCGATCCGTCCCGCGGTGCAGGTGCGTTTGAGCGGAAGCGGTGCCGAGATGAAGGCGCCCGAAGAATACAAACCCGATGCACACACGCTGGCGTTGTACCATTTCAATCAGGTCCGATTGGACACGGTTCCGGATGCTTCCGGAAAAAACCATTACGGAATCATGAAAAACGGCGTCCGGTTGGTCAGCGAAGGATACTTTGGTGGAGGGCTTTCGTTTGACGGTTTCTCCGGCAGGGTCGAAGCGGATACCACGCTGGTGTTCAACTACCAAACCCAAAGCTTCACCATCGAATGCTATTTCAAGACCGATACGGTTTCGCAATCCCTGCTCTTCAAAGGGTTCTCCGATACGCTCCGGGCCGTGGATTACGGCCTGATGCTCGACGGCGACGGGCGCCTGTCCGTCAACGGTTTTCCCGTCGGAGGACCGCGTTTCAGCGACGGCAGCTGGCACCATGTCGCGTTTGCGTACAACCATTTCACCAAAACAGGAAAACTGTACGGGGACGGCAACCAGCTCTGGTCCAAGCCCTTCACGGTCTCCGGCCGTGTCAAAAAGCACGACCGGCCGCTCGTTTTCGGGGCGGCAGAAAGCAAGCTGCGTACCTTCTTCCGCTTTTTCAAGGGAACGCTGGACGAAATCCGCATCTCCGACATCGCCAGGGAACCCTGGGAATTCCAGTGGATCGATTTTGGCATTCGCATTTCATCGGTCCGGCCCGATCCGCCGGAAACCGAGAAACCGGTCACCATCCAGTTCACCATTCCGATCGCGTTGCAGGCTACGGGAGCGGTTTTCCAATACCGGCCCGGCGGAGGAACGTCCTACGTGGCGGTCAATGCGGAAAAGGTGAATGCCACAACCTACAAGGTCACGTTGCCGGGTACGGCTGTCACCCTGGAAGGGCTTGAATATTATATAAAAGTGTTGTCCGCCCAAAAAACCTTCACCTATCCGTTGATCGATCCGGTCAACCATCCGCTGACCAAAACCGTCAAACATTTCGGTTTGGTGGTCCCCCTGACGCTCCGAAACAAACAGTTTCAAATGATTTCGGTTCCGTTCAAGCTGGACACCACGGACATACCCCATGTCCTTGTGGATGATCTGGGGTCGTACGATCCCCACCTGTGGAGGCTGTTCTGGTGGCACCGCGAAGATACGACCTACGTTTCCTTCACCGACACCACCCAGTACATCAAGCAGTCGCCAAACAATCTGTTTGATTTTTTCCCGGGGCGGGCATACTGGATCACCACCTACCTTGACCGCACGTTTGACATCGGACGCGGGCAGACCGTGACCACGGATTCCGGATTCGTCCTGCCGATTCCTCCGGGATGGACCATGCTCGGGGATCCCTTTAATTTTACCGTGAAGTGGGACGATTGCTCACTCAGTTCCGACTCGCTCAGCACGCTGTACTATTATCGACCCGAGGACGGGTACCATGTCGATTATCCGCAACTGGATCCCTGGAAGGGATACTGGATATACAATGCCGACACACTCGGTGCCAACCTGGTCGTTCTGCCAAGAAAAATGCCCGAAAAAACGGCCAGTAAAAAAACGTCGGCCAATGGAAGAACGTTGCTCTCGTCCTTCTCCAATGGCGAATGGATGCTTAGGCTTTCAGCCGAGGCGGAAAAGAGGAGGGATTCTGAAAACTACGCAGGGGTTCGAACCCTCGCAAAGGAAGGTTGGGATGCCTGGGACCGCCCCGAACCGCCTCCGGTCGAAAACGACCTTCTGCTCAGCTTTGACAACAGCGGGTGGACCAGACATTCCGGTCCCTACGCCGCCGATATCCGGCCGGCCGGAACACAAGGCCATGTCTGGGATTTGTACGTCGAAACCCGATTCGAGGAAAAATCCGTGATGCTGTATTGGAATCTGATCTCCTCGTTGCCGGAAGGGTGGCAAGCCTACCTGTTTGATCCGGAAGAAGGGAATTCCATCGATGTGCTGAAGGAAAAATCGAAGACGTTCAAGTCGGCCAAAACCGTGCCGAACGTGCGGCCGTTCCGGTTGGTCGTCGGCACGCCCGAGTTCATCAAGAACCAGAGCGAGGGCATTTCTTTGGAACCTGCAGAATTTCACCTGTATCAGAATTACCCGAACCCGTTCAATCCCCAGACGACCATTTATTACACACTGGAGAAGAACGGAGAAACGGAAATGGTGATTTTCAATACGCTGGGGCAGAAAGTGCGAACGCTGTTGAAACAACCCCAGAAAGCCGGCCGATACGAAACGGTCTGGGATGGAAGGGACGAACGCGGACAAGCGGTTCCGAGCGGGGTGTATCTGCTGAAACTGCAGGTACCGGACCGAGTGGCCGTCCGAAAAATGACCGTGTTGAAATAAAACATGTGTTTTACAATTTGGAGAATCGACATGCGAATGTATCGCTTCATGATCGGATTGAGCCTAGCCTGTACCATGATGGCGACCGCGCAACAATCCGTTTTTCCAGTGGAAAGGCAAAGCTATCTGCGCACGGACATCTGCTATCAGATGTGGAGAATCGAAGGTTCCCAGTTCGTCGTGTCCCAGCTGTCCTTCCCGCTGATGTTGTACGTCCCATTCAGTGACAAACTCAGTATGACCGTGACGCACGTCCCGGCGTATTCACAATGGGGCAGCGATTACACGGTCAAAGGTTTGTCGGATACCTGGATTCAAGGAACCTACCTTTCGGGCAACGAGCGGTGGACATTGAACCTGGGAATGGGAGTTCCGACGGGAAAAACCCGCCTGACCAACAATCAGTTGTTTTTCACCCAGTACATTCTCAGCCAGAACGTATACAACTTCAGGCTTCCCATGTACGGTCAGGGATTTTGTCTCAAGGCCGGCGGGGCTTTCGCATATCCGATCACCCAGAAGATCGTGCTCGGCATCGGCGGACAGTATCTGATGCGGACCGCGTATCATCCGGCAAGCTACACCTACGATTTCCGGTCGCAGGGACGCAATACGGTCAAGGAGACCGATGTAAAGTACAAACCAGGCAATGAATTGACCGCTCAGGCCGGATTGGATTACAGCGCCGGCGAAAACATTAAATTCATGCTGGACGTCATGTATACCCGTTACGAACGGGATGTGCTGGAAAAGGAAGAAATCTACGGGTCCGGAGAAAAGATAGCGGTCATGGGCGGCATGTACTACCAGTACAACGAACAATACGTCTGGGTGTTTTTCACCGATCGGTTGAAGGGGAAGTTCGAACTGTTGAGAGGCCTTTCCTTCGAACAAGCCGAAAAAAACCTTACCGGCGCCCAGCTGGATGTGGGAGTCGTCTGGAAAGCGATCAATTTCCGCGAGGGCATGTTTTACATCCTTGGCGACGGCCGTTTCTACGAGCGAAATCAGAACGAAAAGGCGGGTGCAACGGTTTACGGAGGCGGTTTTGCCCTCGACATCAAATTGTCGGCCAAAACCGTGATGAATGCGCGCATCAAATACATGGCTGGAAGTTTGAAAGATGCGGAGCTGACCAGGAATGCCGAGGGGATGGAACTGGGTGGCGGATTGCAATTCAGCCTGTAGGCTGAACCAACACGGAATCGATCGGCGGGATTTTTGTGTTCAGCCGAAATTGAAAATATACCAACGTCCTCAACATGGATGAGCGATGATGGCGTACATAAAAAAAATACCGGTTAAAAATACACCTCGCGGTAATCCTTGATCTTCGCCTTGTCCATCAATTGTTTCATCCAGGCCGCGTAGAATTGGTTTTGTTTCATCTGCACGAGATTGTTTTTGTAGGTAGTCTTTTCCTTGTCGAATGCGGTCTGGTCGAATGCGGTTCGGTCCACCCACAGGACGAGGTAATACCCCCGCACCCCTTCGATCGGTTGTGACAGCTCGTTTTTTTTCAGGCTGAAAGCGGCGCCTACGAATTTCGGATCCCTTCCGATTTGAGGCACGTAGGATTTCATGCTGAAATATCCGGTTTCCTTGACTTCGAGAGAATCCTGCAGGGCCAGTTTCTCAAATTCCCGGGTGTCGGAAATTTTTTTCCTGAATTCTGTACAGCGTTTGCCCGACTCGTCTTTCTGTTTTTGCTGGACCAGGATGCTCTGGATGGACGATTTGACGTCTTCAAAAGACCGGTGCTTTGCTTCCTGAATGGCGGAAATGCGGAAGAGGATGGTGTTTTTATCCAGGTTGATGATCGGGCTGACCCAGCCTGCCTTGTCCTGGAAGGTCAGGTAGTTGACCCGTGAAGCCATGCCCAGTCCGGGGATAAAACCCCCTTTTCGGAACCAATCTGTTTCCTTGACCTCCATTTTCAGTTCCTTGGCCACTTCCTCAAAATTTTTTCCCTTTGTTTTTGCGATTTCATCGGACATGTATTGTGCCCGTTCCTGCGCGGCATCCTGTGTTTCGGGACTGGTTTTAAACGTGAGCAAAATATGGCTGGCCTGGACCTGCGTCTGCCCCTTTTCCTGTTTCTTGGCGATCACCTTGATGATGTGCAATCCAAAAGGCGTTTCGACCGGGCCCACGACCTGGCCGACTTTGGCAGAAAAAGCCGCGTCCTCAAAGGGTTTGACCATGGCACCCTTGGCAAAAAAGCCCAGATCGCCTCCCTTCTCGGCGCTTCCCTTGTCTTCGGAGTATTCCTTGGCCAGCTGGGAGAAGTCGGCACCCCCCTTGATAGTATCCATCAAATCCCGAGCTTCGGAGTGTGTCTGGTTGCTGTCCGCACGCGTGGGTTTGGTTTCGAACAAAACGTACTGGATTTTTCGTTGTTCGGGATCGAGGTACTCTTTTTTGTGCTGTTCGTAATAATTGCGCATCTCCTTCTCGACCACGTGAATTCCCGACACGGGAATGCGTGCAGGATCGAAAAACGTATACTTGACGTCCACTTTCAGGTTGTCGTCCCAATATGCCTGTTCCACTTCTCCGTCCGATACGCGGACCGTGGCCAGCACGTTCTGCTGGAGTTTCTGGATCGGAATGGTCATCCGGTAATAGTTTTCCAGGCCAATCACCGCATTGGTGTTCTGGGGATCGGTCAACGCTTTCTGGTATTTCGACATGTCAAATTGGCCGTTCGTCTGAAACTGGGGATTGGTCTGAATGTCCTGAGGAGGATTGTTCCGCAGGAAGTAAACGATTTCTTCGGGCGTGGCGATCAATTCGTGTTTTGTCACCTCATCGGCCATGACCATTTCGCGAACCATGTTGTTCCAAACCTGGTCGCGGATCGAACTGCGGCGGTATTCCGAAAGCTCGTCCGTTTTTTCGGTTTCACGAACCTTCTTGTATTCCTGCTCGAGCGTGGCGGCGAACTGTTGGTACATGACTTTTCTTCCATTGATCACGCCGACGACTCCTGACTCAGCTTGAACGCCCCGCTTTTTAAATCCGCCCATGCCCCAGCTGAACACGATGGTTGCGATGAAAGTGACGGCGACGATCCACATGACATGTTTCATGTATTTGCGCAACGTTTGCATCATAGGATGGTTCTCTCCT
>Ga0315277_10002976_pt1 | contig 23278 bp, 18 predicted proteins | sample YL17G05_15_MG_FD_203695 | JGI IMG/M metagenome (GOLD analysis project Ga0315277, IMG submission 203695) | Sediment microbial communities from Yellowstone Lake, YNP, Wyoming, USA - YL17G05_15 | ecosystem: Environmental > Aquatic > Freshwater > Lake > Sediment | place: USA: Wyoming | collected...
ATACTTACATGTCAAGGCATAATATAAATATTACATGCTTACACTTCTGCGCTTAAAATACTGCTATGTCATGAAGAATGTGCTGCTTACCTAGAAAGCACAGGGGGAAGATCCGTCTGAAGGCCTGCTGAGGGGGAAGCAAGCACGCGGTTCTCGGTCCGTCTTCATAACCATTGGTAGTTTTCATGCGTAGTGGCGCAGCACCGCTGCATGAGCAACTCCCCTGAAAAGCCCCGGCATCTGGCTTTGTCTGTTTCTTGGCGCCCTTCGTGTTCTTGGAGTCTTGGTGGTTTCCTTTTAGAAACCGCACCACCAAAACTCCAAGAGCACCAAGGACACCAAAGCTAGCATTTACAGGGGAAACCCCTATGACATTGTCACGCGGTAAACCTTGTAAGCGCCTCCAGGGCTTGTGTATCGAAGCTCGAACCAGGTGGGATTTTCTGCAATAATCCTGGCAAGCGCAACAGCTTGGGCGTTCGCCCCGGTGTGCTCGACGCAGAAGGTCACACGGCTGTTGACATAGGTATCCGAGAGGTGGCGGCGCATCTCGTCGTAAACGAATTGACTCTCCGATTCGCCCGGCAGGAAATAGAAGTTCCACCACTCCCGATCCCTGCCGTAATAGAGGGAATAAGGGTCCGTGTCCGGCCAGAAGTATTGACCTTTGCGCCCTGTTGCCAGGAACACGCCCGCCGGCCGGTCCGACGCAATGACATCTCCATTACCGGTGTTTGCTCTCAACCAACGCTCGAGTTCTCGTATCTCAGAGCAGTCTGACCAGATCTCGCGGGAGTAGAAACTGCCGCCGGTGGAAGCGACAATGCGGCCATCCTCGGTCAGGAAAAGCACCACCAGAGCAGCGTAGAGCACCCGGACCACAGCTCTCACAGGGAGACGGCGCGCCGTGTCTCTACCCACGGCGGGCAGTCCTGTCAGCAGGAAATATAATAAAAAGGGTGTCCAAGGCACGAGAAAGCGAAATGGCTCAAAGGGCCAAACGAGCATCAGGCCAACATACAGAATCGCGTACAGGTGAACTGTCCGCCAGCACAGATTTCTGACTTCCTTTTTATGAGCCAGGGATTCCAGCTTTTGGCACGATGCGCGCGATCGCCAGAAGCCGACCAAGATCAAAAGCGAAGATCCGTAGCAAGCCAGGTAAATGAAGACTGTCTTCCAGGAAAACTCCGCAATGCCCGACATCGTGAACTGAGCGGGGAAGGCAAGTTGGAAATAGCCGATACCGAAAGCCGCACGCATGATGTTCTGGTAGATGACGCGAACCGTTTGGCCGAGGTAGTGTGGGAGCCATAGCGAGTAGCTTAGTTCAGGGGCCTCCAGCGTCGAGCTTTGGATGGCGCCATTGGCTCGGGCAGCCGCCGCCTGCCAAATCCACCATGGGACCACGCATAGGCAGACGACCAAGATCATAAAAGCCACGTCGCGAAAACGCCGCTTGATGATAAGAGTAAGCAGTGCTGCGCCAGCGAGGGCGAGTCCCATCAGTCGTGTCAAGACAGCCAGTGCCACGACACAGGCGGATGCCAATAGCCAGAGGGTCCTGTGTTTTTCAGTTTTGGCTTCCGCATACTTGAGATCGAGGAGGAGCAAAGCCGCTGCCGACAGAAAACCGTAAAGCAGGTCGCTCATGGTGAAACGCACCAGGGAAAAGATCGCTGGGCTCAGCATCGCAAGAACGCCGACCAAGACAACCAGGCGACGGGGTGCCCCGAAAACCCTGCGCAGGTAGAGCGCGGAAAAAACAACCATTCCCGCTGCTGCGAAAGCAGTGGGGGCCAGCAGCAGAAACAAATTCTTTGAATGCTCCGGGGAGATCAGGAAACAAGCTGCAAGGACCGCGGGGTAGAGAATCGGGTACTTCGTTTGCAGAGGCCGGGTGGGGAGTTCAATGTGCCGATAACCCGCGCCTTCAGCCAGTGACTTTGCCGTACAGAGATAAATCCCGTCATCCTGCCACAGCCCTAAGGCGGGTGGTCCGATATTGGCTGCCCCCAGATAAACCACAAAGATGAGTAAGAGCGAAAGGGCGAGCCACCGCGTCCTGACTCGCTGTGGCTGTGCACTTTTGCGTGGTTTACTCATTTTTTGGGCTTTGGGGGTTTCGAGATTCTAGCGGGTTGCTTTTTCTTTACTTTCTCCTCATCAATTGCTTTGCGCATCGATGCCTCAAGCGACGGGTTAAGCTTAACAGCGATGTCAAAGTCCGCTTGAGCTTCATCGTTTCTGCCAATGGTAAGTTCAAGGAGTCCCCTTTTAATGAGACCATGAGCGTAGCCATTATCCCAATTCAAAGCCTTATTGTAATCGGCTAGTGCGCCGTCGAGGTCGCCTTTGGCATTTTTGGCATCGCCACGATGGACCATGAAGGACGGCTCGCGGAGGCTGAGTTCCATCGCTTTCGTAAAATCCTCGATGGCGCCCTCGAAATCCCCCCTCGCTGTGCGCACCACGCCGCGATTGTCCAAGACGGCGGGACTGGGATGCCCAAGCGAGATGGCCTCGCCAAAGTCTGCCAGAGCGCCATCCAGATCTCCCTTGGCCTGCCTAAGCCTACCCCGCGCAATGTAAACATGCACCGCGTTCGGTCGTATCTCTCGCGCCTGCTCAATCTCCGCGAGGGCGCCGTCCAAGTCGCCCTTTCCCTGGAGGATTCCCCCCAGGATAAGGTGCGCGGTAAAAGCCTCGGTGCTGCGCGGGTCGATTTCAATGAGAGCATGGTAGTCCTTGGCGGCGTCTTCCGTTTCCCCTTTTGCCTGATATGCCATCGCGCGGTACAGCAGGGCCGACGCAAGTTTCGGATCTAACTGGAGGGCTTTGGTGAATGCGTCGATCGCGAGGTCATACTCCTGATGGAGATAGAGTTGCATGGCGGGGTAGAGGTATTGCTGCGCCGTGCCGGGAGCGCGCTGAGTCTCTGCGGAGGGAACGCCGGGAGCCTGCGCCCGAGCGGTTGCGATGGAAAAGCAAAAAATCGACAGCAGCATTGCGAAACGACTGCGCGTCATGTGTCCTCACCCATGTTTTTTGCGGCCTTCGTTGTTTTTGCGGTCTGATTTTACCGCAAACCACGCAGACCTCGAAGAATTTGCTTGAAAATATTCAAAAATCCTGCAACCTTTTCTCGTCACGATCATCCTAAAATAGGCATTCTTGCATAAGTGAGCTCTCATTGAATCTCCGCGAGCTGGGTCCCAGTTTGGGACTAGAGGGCAAATGTCGGCCGCCCTTTTTGGAGAGGGCAGCCATATGGGGCCCGTGCAAGTTTCGAGTAAGTATCTGAAGCTAGAGGCTGAACGTGGCTTTTGGCGTGATTTTTTGCTTGACATCAACGTGCCTTTGCAAATAACTTAGCCTTTGTTCGCGTTCGTTTGGACGAGTCTCTTATCTGCCTTGCCGCACTGGCAGAGCGAGCAAGTTTGTCGAGGAATTCATGCCGTTCCGAGAAACTGGGGCAGGGCGTCGATTCGATGTTTCCAACCATCTTTGGATGATGGTGCTTGCGGAGAAAGTTTAGCAACGGTCATTAACTTCGACGGAGGTCACCCAACATGGTTTCAAGCTGGACTAGGAGGAATGCAATGAAATTCAATCGTTCGAGGATGGTCGCTCTATGCCTCGGTGTAGCCCTGCTCGTAATGACGGGAAGCGCCATGGCGAGCACAACGACGGTCTATCCGGCGTCATCAACTTCACCCACGCCGTCAGGTTCTACAGGCCCTATTCTTTTCGCTGAGGAACTAGGGCTGGCAAACGCTACTTGGGCTTTCCCAGGTGCAACCTGTACGCCTTATTCATTTGTTGTTCAACAGATGAACGTCATTCGCCAGTGGAACTCAACAGGCTCATCTCAAAACTATTGGGTCTATCTACAATTGGACAATGGCGCTCAGTGGACAGCGGCCGATAGTGGGGCCAACTGGACATTTACCAACCAAGGATCCTCCCCCCTTGTGCCAACAGCCACCCTTCAAGCTCCTGGGAGCGGCATAGGAGTGGGAACAGCTACCTTGAGGTACTATATCGAGCTCAGGTCTCCATTGACCACTCTAACCCCGGGCACTTTTACCGTCCCCCTGGCGAATTATAGCATCAGGGATGTTAACAATCGAATTGGCCCTGGTGCCAATCACGGCGATATTAACATCACCGTGATCGAAACGGATGGCGGGACCGATGTCGAGTTCGAAAGATCTTCGGCTGTTTTCATCAGAGGCTCGTATGGCGTGTCCGTAACTGCCACCTATCCGCAGGCGGGCGCTGCAACTATCGACGTGATCGCTAATCGCAGAGCTTTTATTACGGCGACAAACGTTTTTACGGATCATGATTCCAGTGCGACAATACGAATTAATTCTAGCACCCAGAATGTATTCGCACGGACTGGTTGTCAGTATGAGCTGTCAGCCTTGAGCAGCGTTCAGCTGATAATCACCGGAAATTTCTCGGACGTTAGCAGCGTTTGCATTGGCAACGACCCGGCAGTTGTGGGGGCTGTCTGCGCGACGCCAGCCACAGGCGCCACTACAGTTACGCTTAACGTTCCGGGTACCAGTTCGCTATTGACTGGCGGAATCGATTATATCAACTTGTACGCATCTAGTACCGGAACTGCGCAGCTGCAGGCGCAAACGTTCACCTTCTTGGTGCAGGAAGTTCTTGCTGCCTCCGATGGCACTAACCCGCAAACTCTTGTGCCAGCTGGCACCATCCTGACTGTCTGGAGACTGAATGGCACGGTCCTAACGGCTGTCTGGCAAAACGGGAACGGCTTAATTGACCCCGTCACAGGTGCCCTGACTGGGAACCAGGGGCGCATGTACATTTGGAATCCGTCAAGCGTGTCAGGGGAAATGTACGTCCAGATTTATACGCTTCCCGTGGGACTAGGCGGTTCAACTCAACTTTTGCCTACACTCCATCTATTGGGAGGGCCTCTGCCTCCGCTGTCTGGGACGAACATCAGGGTGCCAGATCTCTTTACGGCTTTGGGCGGGGCCTATACGCCTCCTTACAGTGCCAACGGCGGTAACGTTGTTATCGTGGTGACCATTACGGCCCCGAATTGCCATGGATGGTCCAACGTATTCAATTACATCAACGGCGTTCCTTATTCGTTTGGCGTGACGCCAATGGTTGAGACCACGTCAAGTTCTACGCCTTGACGGGTCTTTCAGAGTTCGCTGATGCACCGGCATACCCGAAAAGGTATGCCGGTGCAGCGGTTTTTCTATAGGCTTTATAGAGCTTTGGAAAATCCCTTCGGGGGCTTCCGTCTTTTTGTTTAGATAGCAACCTGCTTCCTTGATGGGAAGGAGTCCATTCGCGCATGCGTGTGTAAGTAGCGTGCGCTGGCTGCTGAAAGGTAATTGTGGTGTCAAAAGGGACCATATTCGGTGTATGCAACTGGCTCATGGTTGGTATCGCGCTTGTTATGTGCGCGTACGTAGCTACCGATCTGTTTTCTCCTCCTCATCAGTCAGAGTGGACTTTCCCTGCTCAGCAGGACCAATTTCGTGTTTCTATTCCTTCCCCTACGGTGACTTTCCCACCCCTTAAGTCCGAGGCGAGGACAGCTTCGGCTCCAGTGCCAACCGGAAACGCCGGCCGGCAGATGCAGCCGATTGGTGGTGGCGACACGGGAAGCCGGGTTGCTCCTCAGTCCTATTGGGGAGGCGCGCCTGTGGATGTTCCTGCCCCAATCCCTCGTCGCACGGCGAACCGGCAAAGCTCTCCATTTGGAATGGAAAACGAGGACAATCCTCTACCTCAGCCGCGCCCAATAAAGTAGCCCTTTGGAGTGAATTGGATTCCTTCGTGGTTTCGTGGTTTTTGCGGTTTGCTTTCAAAAGCAAACCGCAAAGACTATAAAGACCGCAAAGACCATGAAGCGGCTGGCTTCAATCGAGGAGTTGCACTCGTCGCGCTTCCGGCCGTTCATGGCCTGGATCGACGGTTTTGCGTGCGTCCATGGCTTGCGGGTCCACACAAACTGGTCTAAGATCTGGGAATACCCCTGGACTTGGCAGCATCTCTGTGATTTAACCTTCCCACGCCTCTCCATCCTCGATATTGGCTCTGAGATCTCACCAATGCCCTGGTTTTTTGTTTCCTTGGGGGCGCAAGTCCGGATGGTCGAAACCGAAGAGTCCTACCTCTCGAAGTGGCTCGAGCTCAAAGAGAAACATGGTTTCGGGCTCCAGTGGGATTTTGTATCCGGGCCGCTGGTTCCCATGCCCAACGATACATTTGATTTTGTCACATCCTACTCGGTCCTGGAGCATATTCCCGATAAATGCTTATTGATTTAGCTCATAACGCCGCAAAGCCGGAATCAATGATGCAACCGCAAAGACCTCAAAGGCTCCTTGATCTCTCAGCTCGCACCGTTGATGAACGATGCCACCAACCAGGGGCAGACCCAGGTTGGATATAACCGTGCATCCGCAGGGGGCCTGCGGCTGCACGGTCATATCCAGCCCCTTTCCACGGACTTTGAGGTCTTCGAGGTCTTCGCGGTTTGCATTTTTTTGCTCGGGTCATCTGGATTAGGAGCTAAGTCAATAAGCACTTTCCGATAAAGAAGCTGCCCTCCAGGAGGCGGTGAGAGTGCTAAAGCCAGGAGGCCTGCTCTGTCTTACCTCCGACATCTGCGAGCCGGCATTGGGAATGACCTTTCCGGAATGGAACAGAACGGCACTGGACGGCTGATCCGGAAGGTCTGCGGATATTTCGAGAGTGCTGCCTTCCAATCGAGTCGTGGTCGGTGCGCTCCGCGCATTGCAGAGAGGCGCTTCAGGAAATGGGCCTCCCCGAACAGAAGATCGCCCTCGGTGCGGACTGGGCTTGGTTTCTGCCTCCGAAGATCGACAGGGGATGGGCCGGCGAGTGGCTGACCAAATGCGGCGCTGAAGAGGGCAGAGTGAATATCGGAGTCAACCTGGTCAACGAAGGAAGACGCCGAGTCGAAGTTGTGGCCTTTGAGGCTCCGCCGCGAAAAGCTGCAGATTCGGGCTCTCAACAATCTTTCGCTGCTCAGGGGGGGGCTCACTCTCAGACTAAAAAGTCAAACCTTGGACGGCCTGAGGCACCTGAAGCCGGTTCTCATTGACATAGGGGAAATTGGATTAACTGGGATCGCAATAACTCGCCAACTCATTCCTTCGGCTCGGACATCATCCTGGAGAGCTGTAATACCATTTGCGGATTGGGGCTCCCTCCCCATTTCAGAGACAGGTGAACCGCCTTCCAGGCTTCGACAAAATCTCCTTTCTCGAGCAGTACCCACGCAAGGTTTTCATAGGCCCGTGCAAACTGGGGCTCCATCTCCACGGCGCGATGCAAATGATCTATGGCTTCCTGGAGCTTGCCTTGGGAGGCAAGGGCAATGCCGAGATCGGTGTGCACACCTGCAGAGCGAGAGTCAAGGCTCAGCGCACGTGTATAGCAAACGACCGCTTCGTCATAACGTCTCAGCGCCGCCAGAGCTAATCCCAGGTTATGATTCCCAATAGCATAATCCGGCTGGATGCGCAACGCCTGACGATAATGCTCTATCGCTTCTCGATACTTGCCCTGAGCCGCAAGTAAGGCGCCGGCATTGTTCTCTGCGGAGGCACTGTTCGGATTCGCTCGAGTCGCTTCCAAAAAATGAGCGAGAGCCTCGTCGAGCTTGCCCTGCGCCTGGAAGACGGCGCCTAACTGAAGGTGTGCCTCCCAATACTTGGGTCGGAGGGCAAGCACCTGATGGAAGCAGCGAATGGCCTCATCGAACTGGCGCCTGTCCGCTCTTGCAAGCCCGAGATTGTAATGGGCGTCCGCATATCTGAGATTGATGCGAATTGCCTCAGTGTAGTGTCGTATGGCCTCATCAACCCTACCCATGCCTTGCAGCGCAATTGCCAGGTTGTTGTGCACACTATAGTTGTCTTTAGTAACGTTCAAAGCATGCTGAAAAAGCGTGATATCGTCACGCCAATACCCGACCTGAATTGCCGTACGCATGGCGAGTGCGGCGAGTGCGACCAGAGTGGCAGCTGTAATAATCGATGCCAACGGGCTGGCGGCTGAATCCGCTTTTTTCGAACTAAAGGATCTCTGTGGCCAGGGATCTGGTATAGACCACGCAATTACAATGAAGAGCCCTATCAAAGGCAGGTATGTGTAACGGTCCGCCCTGGCCTGCATACCTACTTGCACCAAGCCGATCACGGGTACCAAAGTCCCCAGATACCAGAACCAGCCCACGGGAAGGAAACGCCATCGCTTCCCCTCTAGAAACACAAAGACCGTAATCAGCAGCAAGACCAGCGCAGCTGCTGCGGCCGCGACCAAAGATACTGCGTTCCTCGGATGAGGATAGAAAGCCGCCAGATTGGTCGGCCACAGCATTTTGAGGATGTAGATGGCGTAGGTCACAATCGCGTTTTTAACTCGAACGTTTAAAGGATAAGCATCAAGCGAGAGAACGGCTCCACCTCCCTCCTGTGCTCGCAGTGTAATCACGCAGGAGAGGATGGCCAGAACCACCAAGGGAAGCTTCTCAGCCAGCAGTCTGATGACGGAGGTTCCGGTATCTCCGTCTCTCTTCGGCCAGGAGAGACGCTGGAGTGGCCAATAGTCAAGCAGCAGAAGGACAAACGGCAGGGTTACCAGCATTGGCTTGGCCGTTAAGCCCAAAGCGAAGAGCACCATTACAGTGAGGCCTCTTCTCAGCGAGGGATTTTCAGTGTAGCGTACATAGGCGCCGAGAGTTGCGATCCATAAGAATCCGCTCAGAACGTCCTTGCGCTCCGAAACCCAGGCAACCGATTCAACGTGTAGAGGGTGGAGTGCGAACAGCGCTGCCACGAGCGCACTCCGGAACAACGATCCAGTCATTCGGTTGAGTACGAGCAGCAACAATACGGAATTGACCAGGTGCAGGAGGAGACTGGTGAAATGATGACCTCCCGGCTTGTTGCCGTAAAGCTCCCAATCCAACATGTGAGAAATCCATGTCAGGGGATGCCAGTTGGCGGCATAACTGTGGGTGAGGACCCAGAGAACGGGCTCGGCTTTGAGGCCCGCGGCGACGTGAGGGTTGTCAACAACATACTGGTAGTCGTCCAATAGAACGAAGTCGAAGTGAATCACTCGGAAGTAAACGAGCAGAGTGATCGCAGCCAGACCAACGCCAAGCAGAATCAGGGGCGTCCTGCTGCTCACACCCCGGCCTGGCAAGCCACCTTTGCGGGGCGCAATCAAACCTCGTGTGTCGCCACCTGTTCGCGCTGATTTCCTGTGTGCCATCGGAACAACACACCTTAGTTTACAGCAGCGTGGTCGAGCCGCAGAGGATGCAGAGATTACGGAAAAGAGGACATTCCGATTTCCCAGCTGTTGTCGGCCGATAAGAGTGATCTCTGTGCCCGGTTGATTTCATCAAATAAGCGAAGCAATACTGGAAAATTGGAATGTCCCCTTTTTCATTCCAGGGAAACAAAAGGAGACGTAAGGCATCTGTCGGAACCGAGGTCAGGCCAGATCGGGTGAGTGCCTTCCACCAAGCCGGCAAGCTCTTGCTCATTGGCCGGCTGGTAAAACGTACATTGCCGGCAATAACGGTTGAGAGTCCGGTTAGCAAAGGACTCCAGGTACAATCTTCTCCTTCTGCCGGCCACGATGGATCCCAGTTTCTCATCCTTTAAATCGCCAATGGTCAGTGCAGCATCGTAGTCTGCGCAGCCGCACAAGCCGACCGTCCCGCCGCAGAAAACCACCGTGGTCAGCAGAGGCATGGTGCACACTTTGGTCTTGTCCTGTTCCGAGGACGAGCGAATCACGGGCGTGTTGCGCGGCTGGGCTGGAATCATCCCTCCCCAATCGCTGTAGGCGGCAAGCCAAGACTCTTTCTTGAGCATGGCCGCATCGATTCTGCCTATGCGCTCGTCCACGACGAAGGGCTCCGCGACGGCCCGCCCCAAGAGACGCATCATTGGTTTTCTCGCAGCCGTGTCCCGCAATCGAAACAAGCGTTCCAAGCTGGAAATCACTCGCTCAAATTGATCCACCTGAAAAAGCTCCTTATAGATTTCCCGGTTGGGCCCGATGCTGATGCTCCAGAGGTCGATGAGTTCCAGCAGCCGAATGACGGATGAATCATCCCATCTGTCCAACGCGATCAAGTTCGTAAAGATATTGACCATTCCGATCTGTGGATTGGATCGCACCAGCACCAGCTTGTCCAGCAGATGGGGATCGATCAGGCAATCTCCTACCACGGAAGACAACGTTAGTGCTCCACCGCCCATTTCGACGTAATCCTGAATCACCCTGGCAAATAGCTCCATGGGCATGATGTCTTTCTCGCGCTCCATGAACTGGTAGGCGCAGAAAGTACAGTTCGCGTTGCAGATGTTCGTTACCTCGATCTTGATGTGCTGGGGTCTCTTCAAAAACCTCTTCAAGATCTCGTTCTCGTTAAGCGATGAGTTCATATTGGGTCAGTTCCGTGAAAAAACCCGTGAAAAATCGGGGACGTTCCGAATTTCCAGCTTTCCCCCGCTGAATAGAAAAGACCAACCGCTGGTTGATCCGTCCGATTTCGCTGAGCAAGTCGGGAAATTCGGAATGTCCCCGATTTTTTCACATCTTCTAACGCGTTACGGATAAACACGGATTTCGTTTGTACACCGGTGAAAACGACGCTTTCAGGGGCAATTGCACGATTCCGTAGAAGAGGGGGGAATCGCACTTTAGCGGCTGGACGACGATCGGGCCCAGTTGGCAGGTTCGATCGCGCACACAACCCCATGGGGCCGACGTGCCCAGAGAAAACGTGTACTCGCCGGACTGAGCGTTCAAGGTCAATTTGAATCGGACCACCAGTTGCTCGCCCACATCCAGGCTCGGCAATTCCTTGCCCAGCTCACGGGTGCCGGCCGCAAACACCAGGTTGCCCATGCGGTCGAAAAGATGAATTCCAGCCGAAGGGTCGCTTACAGGCTCGCGGGCCTCCAGCAGAAGGAAAAACGTCAGAGATTCCAGCATCTGCACTTCGAGAGTGTCTCGACCGAAGCTGTCCAACACCCGGGCTGCGACGATCTGCAATCCTCCCTGCCCATGACGATCCATGTTGGGCCGCAGAATGTTGTGCTGTTGAATCTCTGCCGGCTCCATCATTCCGTCGGTTTCCTGGGAGGAAATCTTCCTCGGGTCGCTGCCGGTCCGGCCAAGTGGAGCGGCAGGCACTGCAACCGAGCTCCAGTAACGGCTCACGGCCTCCTCGGGTACTCCTTTGAACTCCATCTCTCCCTGCCGGAGAAGGATGGCCTCCTGGCAGAGGTTCAGAATCGCAGCGGTGTCGTGGGAAACAAACAGGCAAGTCGTTCCCCGCGCAATGATCTCACGTATTTTGGCAAAGCACTTCTGCTGGAAAAACACATCTCCCACGCCCAAAGCCTCGTCCACCACCAGGATATCCGGATCCGCGCTCACGGCACAGGCAAACGCCAACCGCACAAACAAACCTGTTGAGTAGACCTTTACCGGCTGATCGATGAATTCACCGATTTCGGCAAAACGCTCGATGGACTCGAAGCGGTCGTCGATCTCTCGCTGGGAGAACCCCACAAGCGCCAGGTTCATGTACACGTTGTTGCGGCCTGTGTATTCAGGATTGAAGCCGGCGCCCAACTCCAGGAGAGCGGAGATGCGTCCGTGCGTGGCAACCTGGCCGGCCGTAGGACGCAAGACCCCGCAGACGATCTGCAGCAGCGTGCTCTTGCCGCAGCCATTGCGTCCTATGATCCCGAGCGCCTGTCCCCTCGGGACATCAAGCGATATGTCCCGCAAAGCCCAGAACTCGCGATGCGAACGCTTGCCAAATGGCAGCAGCGCATCCTTGAGGCGCTGCTTGGGGCTGTCGTAGAGCTGATAACGCTTGCTTACCTTCCGGATAGAGACAATGGGTTCCATTCGATTGAAGAGTCCCGCCTACAATAGATCCGCAAAATGGGGCTTGAGACGCTGGAAGACCAATGCGCCTGTCACCAGCATCACCGCGGTGACACCCCAAAAATACATCGTCAGATGCCAATGATGCCAGAAGGGAACGAAGTAGAGAAACGATTCCCGGTAGCCCTGGACCACGTAGAACATCGGATTTCCGCGAAAGACGAAGCGGAGGTTCTTGGGCATGATCTCGATATCCCAGAAAATGGGGGTTGCCCAGAAGCCCAGCTGCAGCAAGACCGCTACGATCTGGCCCGTGTCCTTGATGAGCACGTTCAGCGCGGCCGTCAACCAGCTCAACCCCAGCACAAGCACCGTCATTGCCAGCAGATAATACAGGGCCTGAAACCAGTAGAGACTGAATGGCAGCCGGTTCGCCAGCAGGAGGATCACCAGAATTGCCAGGAAGACCAGGTGAGTCACAAAGGCGGCCGTCAGCTTCACTACCGGCAGGATGCTCAGAGGGAAGACCACTTTCTTTACCAGGTACGGATGGGCTTTGATCACCCCCGTCGAACCGTTGAGCGCCTCGGCAAAGGTATTCCAAATAGCCATTCCGGCCGTAAGCCAGACTGCAAAGGGAACTCCGTGAGCAGGGGCTGTCTTGAATCCAACACTGAAGACCACCCAAAGGATGCAGATGAGGACGAGTGGGTTGATAAAGGTCCAGAAGAAGCCCAGCAATGAGCCGACATGGTTGGCGGCGATGTCACGTTTGGCCATCTCGAGGATCAGGAATCGGCGCAGATAGATCGTGAGAAGAAAATCGACAAAGCTTTTTACCATGCTGCGGATATGGCGGATCATCGGAAGCCCGACTGGTTTCCCTTCGATCAATAAAAGTCGAAAGTCATTCTAACTGAACCAAGACTGAAGATCCACGGTGGAACAACGGTCCCGTCCGGCGGCCGGGACCTACTTAGGGCTCGCGCAAGAATTACTTGGCGGTTTGCGTATTGGGTTCCGGCTTGTTCGGGCTGGGGAGATGGCTATGATTTGTGTCGACATCACTGTCTGACTGCTCGAAGCTGCATGCGCCGCCCGCCCACAGCCGATAGATTGGGACACCCTCAACCCCGAGGCAGTCTCGGCGCGCTTTTACCTAGTGTTCTCGATAGGGCCGACGCGTTTTATACAGTTCACTTTGCTCCTTCAGATCCCGTAATAGTTCTTTCTGCCCCGAGGAGAGAGCCATCCCGGCCGCCTTTTGTACCGTTTGCGCAGCCTCATCGAAGCGGCCCGCTTCGGCAAAGGCCGCAGCCAATGTGCCAAGGAAATTGGCATCCGCATATTTCATCAGCTCACATGCCCTGGTAGCGAGCCGAATGGCCTGGGCACCGTCGCGTGTTTTCTCAGTTTCGCTGGTTGCCAGATACCACGCGAGATTGTTGAGCACTCCCGGCTGATCGGGTTTCCGTTGAAGGGATTCCCGATAACACGCGATAGCCTCCTCGATCCTTCCTTCACGGCTTAACACGAGTCCGAGCTCGTTAAGCGCTTCGACATAGTCAGGCTCGATCCGCAAAGCCTCCCGGTAATGGAAAATAGCCTCTTTCGGGCGCTTCAGAAGTCCCATCAGGAGCGCAAGGTTGTAGTGAGCCTTCGCAAAGCCAGGTTTGATACGCAACGCTTCAGCGAAATGACGGACGGCTTCGTCGGACCTTCCCTGCCGGCCCAAGGCGATCCCAAGATTGTAGTGCGCTTCGGCAGAATCAGGCCGGATTTGGAGCGCTTGTTCGTACTGAACAATTGCCTCGTCCAGCCTTCCCATGTTTGCCAGCGTAATTCCCAGGTTGTTGCGTGCATTTTCATCATTTGGCTCGATGCGCACGGCCTCGGAGTAATGCGCAGCAGCCTCCTGCAGCTTCCCTTTTTGTTGAAGGTACAAGCCGAGGTTGTTTTGCATCGGCCCGTTCTTGGAGGTCACGCTCAGGGCGTGCTCGAAAAGTGTAGCGCTGTTGTGCCAGTAGCCGACCTGTACCCAGGTAATCCCTGTGAGAATCGAAATTACGAGTCCGGCACAAAGTCCCAGCAGCGTCTTTTTCCTTCGGCTGAGCGCTTTCTCAGCCTGTGGCCGGCGGATGAGCAATTCGGGAATTCCCCAGGCCGCAATAATGGCGATTCCGATTAGCGGTATATAGGTATAACGATCGGCCATCGCCTGTCCGCCAACCTGCACAAGACCGATGACCGGGACCAGGGTGCCGAGATACCAAAACCAGCCCACGGTAAGATAGGCATGGCGCTTCCAGAGTCGAAGCACTTGGAGAGACGCCAAGATCAGCAACAGGCCGGCAACCCACACTTGCCATAGCGAGAGACTGGAACGGGGATGCGGATAGAAAACCGCAAGCCCGCTGGGGCAGAGTATCTTGCTGATGTATTTCACGTAGGTCAGGAGTGCGTTTCCGAAGCGGATGCTGAATGGGAGCAGGCTACCGGATATGATCGCTCCGGTTCCTCGTTGCGCCACGCAGGTAACGGCCGCAGATACCGCTGTGAGAATGAAAAGCGGCGCCTTTTCCCAGAACAGTTGGCTGATCTGCTTCCAGCGGATTGCCCGGTTCAGACCCTTCGCGCCAACTTCGTTCAAACGGCCGAGAGGCCAATAATCCATAAGCAACAATACAAACGGCAGAGTCACCAGCATCGGCTTTGCCATAAGACCCAACGCAAAGGAAAGCACAACCCAGACATACCGGCCCATCCTTGGTCTTTCGACATATCGAATGTAGCACCAGCTGGTAAGCATCCAGAAGAAGGCGCTCAGTACATCCTTCCTCTCCGCCACCCAGGCAACCGACTCTACGTGGAGCGGATGAACGGCAAACAATGCCGCGACGAAGGTGCTGCACCAAAGAGACCCCGTCGCTCGCCGGAGCAGGAACATCAACAACAGGACATTCGCCAGATGAATCAAAAGGCTGCTGAGATGGTGCCCCCAGGGTCGCAGCCCGTAAAGCTCACAATCTAACATGTGAGATAGCCAGGTAAGTGGATGCCAATTGGCCTGTGTCATGGTGGTGAAGGCCCAGGAAATACTTGCGTGCGTCCATCCCGCCTGGACCATGAGATTGTGCCACACATAACCGTCGTCATCGAAGAGTACAAAGTCAGATCTGAGAACTTGCCAGTAGGGGACCAGAGTCAAGAGGATGAGGCAAAGGCCGATCATCGGTGCGTAGCGAGACTCAATCCCTTTGCGCGACACCGGTTGTCTTCCAGCGGCACCAGCCGCACGACCTTCTGCATCTTTTGTTGACCGAGGTTCCGTTCTTGCCGGTTTTGCCATAATCGCCTGAAGTTACCATAAACCAAGAGGTGATTTAAGGACTCTGTGTGCTACAAAAGCAGCGGGTAGGGAGGAGGTCATGTCACCGCCCTCCGTTGTCGCCTGACAGCCTCCACGGAGCTGCCATTTGAACAGACCACCTCAGATGTCTGGGCTGCGGCCCGACGACAGGGATCGGGTCGGCAAGCGGTGCCGAGCGCCCCCGGTCGTTCGAGGCGATGCGCCAAGCGGAGATGAGGGCAAGTGCCTCCCCCTCGCGCGGGGACTGGCGCTCGGTTGGATATACGCCTGAATGGATCAGTACGACACGGCAATCAAACAAGCGCAAAGGACTCTGGAAATGTATCCGGACGTTTTTCCTGCCTACATTGTTCTTGGATGGGCTTCACTGGCGAAGTCAATGTTCAGTAAGGCCATCGCAGCCTTCGAGAACGCGTCCAGTGTTTCAAGAGACTCGATTTGGCTGCGATTGCTGGGCCAAGCTCACGGGATATCAGGTCAGACCGAGAAAGCTGAGGGGTCACGCCGTTACTGGCTTACGATGTCAGAACAACGGAGACGAACGGTTTTGAAATTGACGGACTATGGCGGTAGGGCTAACCTTGGGATCTCCGGATTGACGAGATAGGTGCTAGTGGCATAGATGTGACCTGGGAATGAACTCGAACAACCAGGAGGTAGCTGATCCAGTGAGTAAGACTGGGAAACGTCAGAAAGCCCGGGATACCGGCACGCGCTATCGCAAGGGCTGCGCAGCTCGGGCAAAGACGACCTCGATCGGATTCAGTACAACTTGGACCGGAAGGACTGAGCTTGCGGCTGCGTGCCTGTTGAGCCTGTTTATTGTAGCCCTGCATCTGGCATTTCGCGCGTCGGCGGGGCCGCTCTGGCGGGACGAAGTCAACTCCATCAACATGGCCACGCTAGCCACCGTGCCGGACATTTGGGACCATCTCAAGTGGGATTCATTTCCGATTCTTTTCTCTCTGGTGTTGAGGGGATGGGCAAACCTCGGTGGCGGAAGTGACGCCGGCCTTCGGCTGTTCGGGCTGCTCGTGGGCTTGCTGCTTCTCGGTTCGCTTTGGCTGAGCAGTCGCCTGCTGAGTAGCCGGTTGCCGATTCTTTCCTTGTCGATCTTCGGGCTCAACTCGGTGGCACTCGTCTATGGTGACAGCATACGCCCTTACGGCCTTGGGCTTCTGTTCATCGTACTAACGTTCGCATTTGTCTGGCGGGTAGCCGAGGTTCCGAGGACAGGGCGGGTTGTACTGGCTGCGCTGGCTGCGATGCTGAGCGTGCAGTGTATGTATCAGAATGCACTTCTCGTTCTGGCAATTATTATGGGCGGGGTTGCAGTAACTGTCCGGCACCGGCTGTGGCGACGGTCAGCGCTGCTGATCGGCGTTGGGATTATGGCTGCGGTGTCGCTAGTTCCATACTGGCCTGCCGTTTCACAGGGCCGGGACTGGATGGCCATTACGAAAGGGTCGATCGGATTGGACTTCGTTGGGCAACGGTTGATGTCATCGCTTGAGGCGTCGAGCGACTTCATGCCGTGGGTGTGGCTGGCCACCCTGATGGTGAGTCTTGTTGTGACGCCGTACTTCCAGTTGCACGGCAGCCCGGCGGAGGCAACAGATTTTCGCAGTGATGTGACTCTGTACTGTCTGGTAGCGCTGTTGATCGGCGGGATAAGCTTTCTTGCGTTAACTCTGGCATTGGGTGTTCCTCCGGCGCTGTGGCATTTCCTGCCGGTGATGGCTCTCGCGGCGGTGGCAATGGACGGGATCCTGGGAACCATAGCTCCGGCGATTGCCTGGCGTGCGGCACTCGCCCTCGGGATATGGTTGGTCTCGGGCCCAACAGTTTGGAGCAATGTTCATCAGCGGCTGACCAACATGGACAGCGTGGCCGGGCTGCTTAAGGCGAAGGCCCAAGCGAATGACCTGGTCTTGGTAAACCCATGGTACTGCGCAGTGGGCCTGAGCCGGCATTATCAGGCCGGGACATCTCTGGAAACGCTCCCGCCAATGGGGGATTCAAGGATTCACCGGTATGACCTGCTCAAGAAGCAGATGCTGATGCCGAACGCGATAGCGCCTGTTTTAACGCGAATGCAGGAAACTTTGCAGGGGGGCGGGCGAGTGTGGATTGTTGGAGGCCTGCAATACGAGTCAGGCTCCGAGCCCCCCTCACCCTTACCGCCTGCGCCCCGATTGCCAAGCGGCTGGTGGTACGGACCCTATATGAGCAACTGGGAGAAGCAGGCCGCATATTTCCTCCAGACTCACGCGCTGCAAATCGACCTGGCGCTCGAGCCGACGAAATACCCGGCAGTAAACCCGCTGGAAAACTGCCCGGTGTTTGTGGTACAGGGGTGGAAATAACGGCGATCACCTGCGAAACGGGAGTTGGTGTTTCAGACAGAGCGACTTAAAGTGTTGCACAAAGGTGATGCTGCCGACGACTACCGTCCTCACTGCAAAGCCACGATTGTAGACTTTAGTCGCCGCATATATATCGCTATGTATATCCGAGTCATTATTCAGCTGCTCTTATGGGCATGATTTCAGCACCCTGTGCGGCCGCAATACATTTTATGCTTATCCGGTTAAATCCGATGCCCGCTAGGGGGGTAGGAGCGTGTTTGTGCCGTGATGTGATTTCATACAGCCCCGCGCGCGCTCCGAGAGCCGCTTCTATGGCGGGCCCCGATGCAAGGTAAGATCCCTGGGATCTCGAAGAATCGGAAACCGCCCGGGGCCCTTAACATACAAGCTGTTCTATTGCTCGGAGCAAACCGGATGAGCATGATACATTTTGTGGCCGATCTGTAGCGCCTTCTGCGCCGTCGCGCGGAAGAGGAGACGTAGCTTCTGGAGGCTCCGTCATCGTTCTCGCGAGTTGAACATACCGATATACTCCTGGTCGGAGGCATCAGCGTGCGTGTCTGGGTCGTATTGCCCGCATACAATGAAGCTGAAAATCTGCCCGCCATTTTCAATCAGTTCAAGAAGGTTGCCGAGGACACGTACAACCTCAGCCTGCATGTCTTGCTGGTTGACGATGGTTCTTCGGACAACACTCCCGAGGCGGCGATACAGAGCGCAGCCGATATCCCGCTGGAAGTATTGCGAAATGAGAAGAACGTGGGCTTGGCCGAGACATTTCGGCGCGGCATCATCGCTGCGGCTGGGCGGGCGCAGGCGGACGACGTAATCGTCTGCATGGACGCCGACAATAGCCATGTGCCGGGGCAGATTCTGCACATGGTTCGCAACATCCAGGAAGGCCGCGATGCGGTCATCGCCTCACGCTATCAGCCGGGAGCGATAGTCAAGGGTGTGCCGTTTCTGCGGCGGGTTCTTTCGCGCGGAATGTCGCTTCTGTTCCGCGTCGTCTATCCAATTAAAGGGGTTCGAGACTATTCCTGTAGCTACCGGGCCTATCGGGCGGGGCTGCTGCAGAGGGCCGTGGCGGCACAGGGCCAGAGGCTCTTTGCCACGGAAGGCTTCGCGTGTATGGTCGGAATCCTGCTGAGGCTGGACAAAGAAGGCGCCGTTTTCGGCGAGGTGCCGCTTGTCCTTCGCTATGACCTCAAGGTTGGAGCGTCGAAGATGAAGGTCGGCAGCACGATTATTGAGACGCTATTAGTTCTTTTACGAGAAAGACTTAACAAAAACTAACACCAACGGTACTCGCCTCGGGCAATTTGCGTCGGCCCTCTTCACAATCACTTATGCGAATGGCTTTTCTGAGCGCTTCTAAAAAGCGAATTCTGTGCCTCTTTGTTGCGGAGGTGGTCTTCCCCTATTTTCTCTCATAGACGTATATGCTTTCGAATTTCGGGTGTGGCTGCCGGGTAAGCGCCTGATCTTCCCACACATAATCGGTATGGTAGTCGGACCAGCTCTGCCCGGTCAGGTACGACTGAACAAAGCCGGCCAGGGTGTAGTTGCTTTGGCAGTAGCTCTTCTGCCAGTCGAGAATCGCCCTGTCGGACCCGGGACCCACCAACCAGGATGTGCGAATATCCACCAACACAATGTACTTGGGCTGCGCCTTCTCGATCTCGCGGATCATATCCATCTGCATCTCATGCGCGAACTTCTGTGGCTCCATTAGGGCGTAGGTATAAATATAGCCAGTTGCTGATTTGCGTCCTGAGTAAAAATAGAGCTGAGGCTCCGAGCCGAGGACCGCAATCGTATCGGCCGGCGTGGTGCGATGCTTGATGTATTGCGCAATCTCCTGCGTCTCCGTCCAAGGGGAAGCGCCATACATCATGTGGCTTGCGGTATTCACGGGGACCGAGAACAGAAAGTCCGCCTGGGTGTTTATGGTGATGAACATGGCGACGACAAACGCGGCTGCAGGGACAAATGACAGGCTTTGAAGGGGCGCTGTCAGCAGAAATAGATTCCGCCCCGCTCCAACCGCAACTCCAATCAGCAGAGCCAGTGCAGGCATCCACGTGACGTAATAATGCTGGCGGAAATAGAACCCAGGACAAATGGTAAGAAATGCGAAGATGAAGAAGCACGTCACGAAAATGCCCCGTGGACGCGAATTGGTGTCCACCCACAGAAGTATAAGCCCGAGGCCAGCAAGAATCCAAAGCAGGTAGCTCGGGACAAGCATTATCTTCGTATTCTCGTAGAATAATTGAATGCCCGCGCTCAGCGGGACCTGGGATACGTATTGCCTGGCATATTGGATGGCCCAATACCAGAACTTGCTGAAGACTCCCACCGCATAGAGGATAGTGCAAATCAGCAGAAAGGGTACGGCGGAACCACCCGCTAACAAAGCGATGCGCCCAATCAGAAAAGCCGGGCGGATTGGGCGTTCACGCAGGTCGTTCCAGACGAGGAACAGCAGGGCGAAGGCGATGAAGAACATCCCCTGTTGCTTCATAATGAATCCGAGGCCCAGGAGCAATCCGCTCCACAGGAGGTGCCATGCTCTAGGCGGCTCCACCGCTTTAAGCAGATAAAGTATCCCGCCAAGCGCCGGCAGAATGACGAAATGCGTGGCATGGGCCTGCGGGCCGAAGATCCACTGGTTTATGGTCAGGAAGCCATAAGCGGCCGCAGCCACCAGGCCGACCGTCGAATCGAACAGCCTCCTACCCAAAAAGAACATGAGGGTGATGGCACCCACGTTGACAACCAGAAGACCGAGGTGTATCCCGACGGTGCTTTGTCCAAAGATAGTCATCGCGAGCGCGTACGCGTAATAGATCCCCGGCATTTTCATGTTGTAGGCCAGTCGATACGGCGGAATCCCCTGAAGGATGAGCTGGCCGGCGTAAGCATACTCACCTTCGTCGCGCTCGAGGGGAATGGACAGCAGCCGGATGCGGATCGAGGCAAAGAAAACTATTATGATGACCAGCGCCACCCAAGCCCACACATCCGGAGTCGGTCTCACGACCTTCGACTTCCGCGCTCTTTGCAGCGGTTTGCGCTTGCGCATTCCTGACCCTTCTCCGCGCTACTGAATGTTGTGGCCGCGACTGGAATTGCATCGCAGAACGCGCTCGACAGTGCCGGCTCGATGATGCCGTCACACCGACTCCAGGGCGATGAACCTCATCGATCAACGCAGGAATCGGGACCGCGCGATCCATTCCTCCCGAGGCCGAAGCACGCAAGCCAGGTCCCGCCGTTAGGGAAGAACGTCCGAGGCAGTCTCAGCACGCTATTACCTAGTGTTCTCGATAGGGCCGACGCATCTTATACAGCTCACTTTGCTCCTTCAGATCCCGCAATAGTTCCTTCTGCCCCGAGGAGAGAGCCCTCCCGGCCGCCTTTTGTGCCGTTTGTGCAGCCTCATCGAAACGGCCCGCTTCGGCAAAGGCCGCAGCCAGCGTGCCCAGGAAATTGGCATCCCGATAATTCGTCAACTCGCAAGCCCTCGTAGCGAGCCGCATGGCCTCGGCACCATCGCGTATTTTCCCAGTTTCACTGGTCGCGAGATACCATGCGAGATTGTTGAGCACTCCCGGCTGATCGGGTTTCCGATGAAGAGAATCCCGGTAGCACGAGATAGCCTCCTCGATCCTCCCTCCTTGGATTAACGCGGCTCCGAGTCTGTTGAGCGCTTCGACAGAGTCAGGCTTGAACCGAAGAGCCTCACGGTAATGGACAATAGCGTCTTTCGGGCGCCCCTGACGTTCCATCTCCAGAGCAAGGTTGTAGTGTGCATCCGCTAAGCGAGGTTGGATGCGCACCGCATCAGCGAATTGACGGGCGGCCTCGTCGTGCCTTCCCTGTCTGACCAAAGCGATCCCAAGAAGGTAGTGCGCTTCGGCAAAGTCAGGCTTGATGCGGAGCGCTTGTTCATACCGAACAATAGCCTCATTCAGCCTTCCCTGCATGCCCAAAGCGGTCCCAAGATTGTAGTGCGCTTCGGCAAAGTCAGGCTTGATGCGAAGCGCTCGTTCATACTGAACAATAGCCTCGTCCAGCCTTCCCAGGTTTACCAGCGTAGCTCCCAGGTTGTTGCGTGCATCTTCATCATTCGGCTCAATGCGCACGGCCTCGGAGTAGTGCGCAACGGCCTCCTGCAGCTTCCCTTTTTGTTGAAGGTACAAGCCCAGGGTGTTGTGTATAAGTGCGTTCTTGGAGGTCACGCTCAGGGCGTGCTCGAATAGTGTAGCGCTGTCGTGCCAGTAGCCGACCTGTACCCAGGCAATCCCGGTGAGAATCGAAATTACGAGTCCGGCGCAAAGTGCCAGCAGCGTCTTTTGCCTTCGGCTGAGTGCTTTCTCAGCCCCGGGCCGGCAAATGAGCAATTCGGGAATTCCCCAGGCCACCATAATGACAATGCCGATTAGCGGTACATATGTATAACGATTGGCCATCGCCTGTCTGCCGGCCTGCACAAGACCGATGACTGGGACCAGGGTACCGAGATACCACAGCCAGCCCACGGCAAGATACGCATGGCGCTTCCAGAGTCGAAGCACTTGCAGAGACGCCAAGATCAGCAACAGGCCTGCAATCAACACTTGCCACGGCGAGAGACTGGATCCGGGATGCGGATAGAAAACCGCAAGATCCCTGGGCCAGAACATCTGGCCGATGTATTTCACGTAGGTCAGGAGTGCGTTTCCGAGGCGGACGCTGAATGGAAACCGTTCAGAGGATACGACCGCTCCATATCTACTTTGCGCCAGATAGGTAACGGCCGCAGATGCCGCTGTGAGAATGAAAAGCGGCGCCTTTTCCCAGAACAGTTGGCTGATCCGCTTCCAGCGGATTGCCCGGTTTAGACCCTTCGCGCCAGCTTCGCTCAAGCGGCCGAGAGGCCAATAATCCATAAGCATCAATACAAACGGCAGAGTCACCAGCATCGGCTTGGCCATAAGACCCAACGCAAAGGAAAGCACAACCCAGACATATCGGCCCATCCTTGGTCTTTCGACATATCGAATGTAGCACCAGCTGGTAAGCATCCAGAAGAAGGCGTTCAGCACATCCTTCCTCTCCGCCACCCAGGCAACCGACTCTACGTGGAGCGGATGAACAGCAAACAATGCCGCGACGAAGGTGCTGCACCAAAGAGATCCCGTCGCTCGCCGAAGCAGGAACATCAACAACAGGACATTCGCTAGGTGAATCAAAAGGCTGCTGAGATGGTGTCCCCAGGGTCGCAGCCCGTAAAGCTCACAATCAAGCATGTGGGACAGCCAAGTTATAGGATGCCAATTGGCCTGTTCTGTGGTGGTAAATGCCCAGGAAATACTTGCGTGCGTCCATCCCGCCTGGACCATGGGATTCCGGGACACATAACCGTCGTCATCGTAGAGTACAAAGTCAGATCTTAAGACTTGCCAGTAGGGGACTAGAGTCAAGAGGATGAGGCAAAGGCCGATCATCGGTGCGTAGCGAGACTCAATCCCTTTGCGCGACACCGGTTGTCTTCCAGCGGCACCAGCCGCACGACCTTCTGCATCTTTTGTTG
>Ga0315277_10002977_pt1 | contig 23271 bp, 19 predicted proteins | sample YL17G05_15_MG_FD_203695 | JGI IMG/M metagenome (GOLD analysis project Ga0315277, IMG submission 203695) | Sediment microbial communities from Yellowstone Lake, YNP, Wyoming, USA - YL17G05_15 | ecosystem: Environmental > Aquatic > Freshwater > Lake > Sediment | place: USA: Wyoming | collected...
TCCGGACTTCGGGATTGGAATAGTCCGGCAGGAGCATCGGCGCGACCTGGCCGTCGACGGGGACATGGCCTTGTTCGAGGCCTTTGTGATAGGCCCGAACGTGGTCGAGGGTCAGGGCGCCGTCTTTGTGAACCTTCTTGGCGAACTCGGCCGCGCCGCACCCGGCGATCCGTCCGAAGACCACGACGTCGAGCAGGGAATTGCCCATCAGGCGGTTCTCGCCGTGGACGCCTCCGCTGACCTCGCCGGCCCCGAAGAGGCCGGGGACGACGGTCTCGGTCCGGCTGTTGATCTGGAGCCCGCCGTTCTGGTAGTGGAGCGTCGGGTAGACGAGCATCGGTTCCTTGGTGATGTCGATCCCGTAGCGGTGGAAGAGGATCCACTTGCCGGGGAACTCCTTGCGGACCGTGCCCTCGCCCTTGAGGACGTCGATCATGGGCGAATCCAGCCAGACGCCGAACTTCCCGGTCGGCGTCGGCACGCCCTTGCCCCGCTCCAGGCACTCCCGGATGAAAGCCGCGGACTCGACGTCGCGGGGCTCGCGTTCGTAGACGAACTGCTCGCCGTCGATGTTGAGGACGTTGGCCCCGGCCCCCCGGAATTTCTCCGTGATCAGGAGGCCCTCGGCCTGTTCGGGGAAGACGGCTCCGGTCGGATGGTACTGGACGGTGTGGAGGAAGCGGAGCGGAACGCCGGCCCGGTAGCCCAGGACGAGGCCGTCGCCGGTCGCGCCGTAGTGGTTCGTGGTCATGAAGTTCTGGATGTGAAGGCGGCCCGACCCGCCCGTCGCCAGGACCGTGGCCTTGGCCCTGACTACGAAATATTCCTCCGTTTCGAGGTTGTAGAGGACCGCCCCGGCGCAGGCGCCGTGCTCGTTCAGGATGAGTTCGACGGCCGGGGAGAACTCCAGGATCTTGATGTCGTCGGGGTGGTTCTTGACCTCGTCACGAAGGGTGCGCATCATCTCGGCGCCGGTGATGTCGCCGGCGTAATGCATGCGCTTCCTGGAGGTGCCGCCGCCGTGCATGGCCTTGAGGCGGCCGTCCTCGTACTTGGAGAACATGGCCCCCAGCTTTTCGAGCCAGGCCATGACCTTGGGCGCCTCGACGACGAGCGTTTCGACGAGCTCGGGGTCGTTCTTGAAGTGCCCCCCGCCCATGGCGTCCAGGTAATGGTAATAGGGGGAATCCTTCTCGTTCTTGGTCGCGGCCTGGATGCCGCCCTCGGCCATCATGGTATTGGCGTCGCCGATGCGGAGCTTCGTGGCCATGAGGACACGGGCCCCGTTCTCCCGGGCCATAAGGGCCGCCGACGAGCCCGCCCCGCCGGCCCCGATGATGAGGACGTCGGTCTCGAAATCGACGCGGCCGAGATCGATGGTGTCCGGGTCGAGGCGGCTCTTGGCATGGAGGAGGTTGACCATCTCCTTGGCGATCCGATAGCCCTTGTTGGGACCGACGAGGATCTCCGTCCGGCCCTCCTCCTTGAAGTCGGGATGGTATTTGAGGATCGCCTCGCGTTCCTGGAGGGACATCGGGGTGAACTCTTCGCCCGCCCGCTTCTTCTCGACGCGGGCCGGCCTCGTTTTTTCAACCCTCTTGATCAGCTCTTTCAGTTCAGGCGTGTAAGGCATGGGTCATTCTCCCAGATAGGATTTGTTTTGGGGCGTCCAGAACTCGTCGGCCATCTCGGGCTCGATTTCGAGGCTCTTGTAGATTTCCTTGAGCTCGTCCAGGCTCTTTTTCTTGATTTCCTGGAGGGCCTTGTCGAACGCCTTGCCTTCCACGGCCTTGACCGCCTTTTCGAGGTGCCCGGCCTTGGGGACGAGATGCCGGGCATAGAGGCGGCGGGCCAGGACGGCGATGTTGAACTGGACCTCTTCGGCCGGGCAGCGGGCGGCGCACAGGCCGCACATGACGCAGTCGAAGGAGCCTTCGGCCACGGCCGCTATGTCGCCCTGGATGGCCTTCGAGATATAACCCAGGACATCGATGTCCATGGGACAACTCCGGGTGCACGTGCCGCAGCCGACGCACTTGAAGACTTCGGGGTAGAGGGCGGCGATCGTGCCCTCCACGGCCGGCAGGCTCTCGATGTCGTAGACGGCCTTGTTGCCCGGGAAGAAGGGGATCTGGGCGATGTACATGTCCGGTTGGACGACCGTCTGGCAGGCCAGCCCGACCTCGATCCGGTAGGAATTGGGGAAGCGGTAGACCGTGCCGCATGCGCCGCAGATCCCTCCCCGGCAGCCACAGCCCCGGACGAGCAAGTAGCCGGCGTACTCGAGGGCTTTCTGGATCGTCAGCGAGTCGGGCACTTCGTAGCGTTTCCCCATGACGAAGATGGGGACGAGACGCTCCTCGGCGGCCTTGTCATTGGCCGCGGCCTTTTTGGGTTTGGATGCTGTCTTACTCATCTTTGACCACCTCTTGGACTAGAGCTTTTTCGTTCAGATGGAGCGGTCCTAGGGCGCGGATTTGTTCCGTGAACTCGTCCATCGTTACGGCGTATTTTTTCCCTTCCGCCGCCGAGATCCAATCCAGGCGAAGCCGCTTCGGGTCGATCCCCAGATCCTGGAGCATGACCTTGAAGAGGGCGACCCGGCGGAGGGTTTTGTAGTTCCCCTCGACATAGTGGCAGTCGCCGGGATGGCAGCCGCCGATGAACACGCCGTCGGCCCCCTCCTTGAACGCGTAGAGGATGTGCTGGGGGTCGACGCGGCTCGAGCACATGACCCTCATGTTGATGTTGTTGGGGGCATGGTGGAGACGCGACGTGCCGGCCGCGTCGGCCGCCGCACTCGTGCACCACTTGCAGAGAAAGCACATGATTTGCGGTTCGAACATGGTCACTCCCTCAGCATGGCCCTAAGCATGGAGAAAATCTGGTTGTCGGTTTGGTTGCGCTGCTGGGCGGCGCCGCTCGGGCAGGCGGCGGCGCAGGCCCCGCAGCCCTCGCAGAGGATCTCGTTCACTACGACGACCCCCCGGGCCGGGTCCAGGCTCCGGGCGGAATACGGGCACATGGTGATGCAGATGCCGCAGCCGGAGCAGAGCTCGTCGTTGACCGGCACGACCGTCGGCTCGTGGAGAAGTTCCTTCTGGGCGAAAAGGTCCCCGACCTTGGCCGCCGCGGCCGAGGCCTGGGCGACCGTTTCGGGGATGTCCTTGGGGCCGAGGGAGCAGCCGGCCAGGTAGAAGCCGGCGTTGAGGCTTTCGACGGGCCTCAGCTTGGGATGGGCCTCGGCCAGGAAGCCGTGGATGTCGGTGGCGATCTTGAGTTTCTTCAGCAGGTCCTGGACCCCGTCGGCCTTGACCATGGCCATGGCCAGGACGACCATGTCGGCCTCGACCTCGACCTTTTTCCCGGTCAGGGTGTCCACGCCCCAGACAATGAGCTTGTCGCCTTCCTTGAAGATCTTGGAGACCTTGCCTCGAAGGTAGAGGACCTTGTCCTCCTCGACCGTCCGCATGTAAAATTCGTCGAACGACTTTCCCCCCGTCCGGACGTCGATGTAGAAGACCGTGGCCTGGCCGTCCGGGACGCGATGGCGGTACATCATGGCGTGCTTGGCCGTGTACATGCAACAGATCTTCGAACAGTAGGGCAGGTGCTTTTCCGTGTCGCGGGAACCGCTGCACTGGACGAAGACGACCGACTTGGGGATCTTGCCGTCCGACGGCCTCCGGATCGTCCCCCCGGTCGGGCCCGAGGCGGAAAGGATGCGTTCGAACTCGAGGCCGTTGACGACGTCCTCGTACTTCTCCCCCCCGTACTCGCCGAGGGCCTGCATGGTATACAGGTCATATCCGGTGGCCACGACGACGGCCCCGACCTCCTCCTCGACGATCGTCTCCTTCATGTCGTAATCGATGGCCTTCTTCTCGCAGACGTCTTTGCACTTGCCGCAGCGCACGGGGTTCAGGCCGAGGCAGTGTTCGGCGTCGAGCGTGAAGGTCCCCGGGATGGCCTGGGGGAAGGGCATGTAGATGGCCTTGCGGAAGGAGAGGCCCATGTTGAACTCGTCGGGGACGACCTGGGGGCAGACCTTTTCGCACTCGTTGCAGAGGTTGCAGAGGGTCTCGTCGACGTAGCGGGGCTTCTTCTTGATCCGGACCTTGAAATTACCGACGAACCCCGAGATGGAGTCGACTTCGTGGTAGGTCAGAAGCTTGATCCGGGGGTGGCGCGAGACCTCGACCATCTTCGGCGTCAGGATGCACTGGGAGCAATCCAGCGTCGGGAACGTCTCCGAAAGCTGGATCATCTTGCCCCCGATCGAGGGGTTCTTCTCGACGAGGATGACCTCGTAGCCGTGGTCGGCGATGTCCATGGCGGCCTGCAGGCCGCTGATCCCGCCGCCGATGACAAGGGCCCGCCTATTGACGTCGACCTTGATCGGGTCCAGGTTCTCGTTCTGCCGGGCCTTGGCGACGTGCGATTTGACGATCTTGACGGCCTTCTTGGTGGCCTTCTCCTTGTCCGTATGGACCCAGCTGTCCTGTTCCCGGATGTTGGCGATCTCGATCTGATAGGGGTTGAGGCCGGCCAGCCGGGCCGCCTCCTGGAAGGTCTTCTCGTGGAGCGTCGGCGAACAGGCGGCGACGATGATCCCGTCGAGGTGCTTCTCCTTGATCGTGTCGATGATCATCTGCTGGCCCGGGTCGGAGCACATGTAGACGTAGTCCGTGGAGAACGACACCCCGGGGTAGTCTTTTAACACTTGAGTGACTTTTTCGACGTCCACGACGCCGGCGATGTTGACGCCGCAGTGACAGACGAAAAGTCCGATCCGCTTCTCTTTATTCTTCGCCGTGGCCGTCATGTCCTCACCTCAGTCGCCGGAGTCTCGCTGAACAGGCTGTCCGCGGGGACGCGGTGCTCCCCGAGTCCGAGAAGGGATTTGTCCACCCCCAGCGCCCAGGCCAGGAGCTGGGTGAAGAACACGACCGGGAGTCCGGGGAAATCCAGGAAGGTCTCCTTGATCGCCTCCTGGCGATGGTCCATGTTGTAGAAACACAGCGGACAGGTCACGGCCACGGCCTTGGCCCCGTTCATCCGAGCGGAGCGCAGGATCCGGTAGGAGGCCTCCGTGGCCGCGGCGGGCAGGGAGACGGAGAGATAGGACCCGCAGCATTCCTGCTTGAAGGGGTAGTCGACGGCGGCGCAGCCCACGGCTTCGAGGAATTCCTCGAAGAGCCGGGGAGCGTCGGGTTCGTCGACGGCCATCTCCTCCTGTGGCCGGAGCACCCGGCATCCGTAGTAGGGGGCGACGGCCAGGTTCTTCAGATCCCTCTTGATCCGTTCGCGGATCCTGGGATAACCGACCCTGTCGCGGAGGAACTCCAAGAGGTGGAGGACTTTGACTTCGCCGGCGTAGTCCTCGAAGCCCGTCGTCCTCTCCTTGGTCAGGGGGTTGATCTGGATATCGTCCCGGAGATAGGCGTTGATCCGCTTGCGCTTGAGCGGATCGTCCTTGATGGCCTTGTCGGCCCGCTTCAGGACGGCGAAACAAAAGGAACAGGTCGTCACGAGGACGTCCCCGCCCTCCTCGCGGACCTGGCGCAGGACCCGGATGGGCGCCGCCAGCCCGACGATCTTTTCCTCGGTCAGGGGGTATTCCGCGCCGCAGCAGGACCAGCCCTCGGGTTCGATGAGCTCGATGTCCAGCCGCTTCATCGCCTCACGGGTGGAGATGTCGAGAGCGGTCGTCTTCTGCTTGAGCGTGCATCCTGGATAGTAGTGGACTTTCATGAGCAATCCTTATTTCGAAAACTTGCGGAAAATGGACACCAGGACTTGTTGAGGAAGTTCCTGGGCCAATTCCGGCGAGATCTCGCCCGGACCGAAAGCGTCTTTTCCTTTGGGATCCAAGATGTGACGGATGGCCTCCATCACCCGGGCCATGTCGATGCCTTTCGGGCATCGGGACTCGCAGGTAAAGCAGGAGGCGCACATGAACAGGGTTTTGGAGCGGAGGACGTCTTCGTCCAGACCCATTTGGACCAGACGGATGATCTGGTTGGGCAGGAGGTCCATCTCCGAGGCCATCGGGCATCCGGCGGAGCACCGCCCGCATTGATAGCAGGCGAAGACGTTCTCGCCGGAGAGCTCTTCGATCCTCGCGATGAACTTGCGCTGGTCGCGGCCGGATTTGAGCTTGACTCTCATACTCTCTCCTCGCTGGAGTTTTTTATAAAATAATATTTATTGCCTGTGGTGCGAATGCTCCGCAAGTGATCCGGGCCTTTAACACGCTATTTCTTCAGCCTCCGTAAAGACGATTCGATGACCTCCCGGACGTCTTTCCTTTCCCCTCGCCGGGCGAGGGCGTTTTCGAGTGGAGTGACGGCCTCGGGATCCCCGATTTCCCCCAACAGCCGGGCGGCCCGGAAACGCGTCGTCCACGACGCGCTCTTCAGAACCCCGATAAGAAGCTCCGCGGCATCGCGCCCGAAGTTGAGGAGCGCCATTTCGGCGCTTTCACGGATGCTCCAATGGGGGTCGGCCATGGCCTTGAGAAGAGGCAGGATGGACTTTTTGTCCTGGAACCCTCCCAGGAGCTGGGCGCACTGGACCCGGACGTCGCGCGAGGGATCCTTGAGGCGCCGGCGGGCCATGTCCAGGACGCCGGCATGCCCCTGCCCGGCCGTTCTCAGGAGACGCACGGCCTCGCGGCGGATGAAGTCGCGGGGATCCTTGCGGGCCATGCGGACGAGATGCTGGACGGCCTCGGCGCCGCCGAGCTTGCACAGGGCGCGGACCGCCTCGTAGCGGACGTTGTCGGAGTCGTCCCGGAGCGAGGGCAGGATTTCGGGGACGATGGCCTTGTCCCCGACTTTCCCGAGGACCTTCAGGGCACAGCAGCGGCCCCAGGCGGAACACCCGATCTGGGACAAGGCCTGAAAGGCCGCCTCCTGGATGTCGGGCAGTCCCTCCTCGACGAGTTCCTTGAGGAGGGCCACGGCCCGATGGTCCTCCAGCCCGCCGATCGCCTTGATGGCCCGCAGTTGGAGCTCGGGGTGTTCACGGTCGCAGGCGTCCTTCTTCAGGGAGTCGATATCCGAGGTGTTGAAGGAGAGGGTGGCCAGAAGATGCCGGGTCACGATCGGTCCGAAATGGACGAGGGCGGAGACCGCCGCCTGCCGGACGATGAAGTAGCTGCTTCGGAGGTAGTTGATCAGGGCGGGCACGGACTTCGGGTCGCCGATCCGGCCCAGGCACTTCAGGAAGGCCCGCTGGGCGTACTTGTCCCGCTCCCGGGACAGCGCGCTGAGCAGGGGAACGGTGGCCGCCTTGCCGAACCCGACGAGGGCGGTCACGGCCTGGTCCTGGACCTTCTCCACGTTGTCCTGGACCATCATGACCAGGGGTTCGATGCTGACCTTGTTCCCGACGAGACCCAGGGCTTCCGAAGCGCTCGCCCTGACGCCGGCTTCCTCGTCCTGGAGGAGCTCGATAAGGTAAGGCGTCGAACCCTGGGACTTCATCTTTCCCAGGGTCCGGGCAGCGTTGGAGCGGATGTTCGGCAAGGGATTCCGGAGCGCTTCGTGGAGCCACTCGAGGCAGGGCGAACCCAGCTCCTGGAAACCCTCCGTGGCCAGGTTGATGATCTCCTCGTTGTCCAGGGAAAACATGTAGATCAGGATGCGGGCCAGCCGGACGTCCTTGCGGGCGATGATGTCCTTGACCTTGCCCATGAGCTCGGTGATGGCCTCGGTCCGGACGATCCACTCCGGGTCCTCAGCGGCCTTGAGGAGAAGGTCGATGACCCGGTAATCCCCCAGCCGGCCGACGGCGGTTACGGCCGCCCAGCGGATCTGGTGATACGAGGAATGGAAGATTTTCGGCTTCGATAGCTCGTCGATGGCCTCGGCCCGGGCGTGACGGCCCAGGGCGACGACCGCGGCGTGCTGGATGCTGGGGTTCGGGTCGTCGAGCTTTTCGACCAGGAGAGGGTAGACTTCATCGTGGGTCTCATAGCCGAGTTGCATGATGGCCGCCCGGACGGCCGCCGCGTCCTCGCTCTCCCGGACGACCTGGAGCAGCTCGTTCATGGACGGAGACACGGCTTTGGCCAATTCAAGTCCTCTCGATGTAACCCTTACAGTCACCGTCGACGTTGAAGGACGTGACCTGGTATTCGCAGTCGATATTCGCCAGGGCCTTGACCGCCGCCCGGAAACAGCCGATCCGGGCGCAGGTCAGGTCGCGGACCGAAAAGCCCTCCTCGATGAGCGCCTGGCAGCTCCTGAGATAGACGCAGTCGTGGGCGGTGATCTCCAGATGGAAGGGGTTGACTTCCGTCAGCTCGAAGAAGTTGGCGTCCCGGAAGAGCCCCCCGGCGACGCCGATCTGGATGTAGTTCTCCACGGCCTCCCGGATCGAGCCGGCCTTCTTAATTTGCATGCCGTATTCGTCCCCGAGGAGATGGAGATAATACTGGACGGAGTGCTCGTAAGCCCTGGCGCTGAAGACGTACGGCCGGGTGCCGTGGAAATCCCGCGCCGTCTCTTCGAGGCCGCTCAGCCAGGCCAGGGCGACCAGCCAGCCCGCGTCTTCGCGATTGATTTTGTCCATGGCGTTATCCTTCAGCTTGTTTTCCGGGCGTTCTTTCCCGGCCGCGCGGCCGGCCCAAGGCTCAGCCGTTCGAGCTCCCGGGTGACGTCCGCCGGGCCGACCTCCCGGCCGATCTTCTGAGCCCATTTCCGGGCCAGGGAGGCGGCGTCCGCTTTACGGTTTTTGGCCCAGAGAAGGACGAGCTTGGCCACGTCATCGGGCGCGGGAGCGGCCGGACGGGGTTCCAGGGACGACAGGATCCGCAGGGTGTCCCGGGCGATGGCCAGCTCCTCGTTGGTCGGCACGACCATGATTTTCACCCGGCCGGAGCTGATCACGCGTTCGTTGGCCTCGTTTTTCGCGGCGTCGAGGACGATGCCGAACTCCTCGAGCCCCGCGGAGACGAGACGGCGGACGAGGCGGGAGTTCTCGCCCACCCCTCCGGTGAAGATGATGGCGTCTACGCGTCCCATTTCGGCCACATAGGCCCCGATGTATTTCTTGACCGTGTGGCAGTAGATCTCGAGGGCCAGCTGGTGCCGTTCGCTCCCGTGGGCGGCCTCCTGTTCGATCTCGCGCATGTCGTGGGACGTTTCCGTCAACCCCAGCATGCCGCTGTTCTTGTTCATGATGGAGTCGACTTCCTTCGTCCCCAGCTTCTCCCTCTCCATGATGTAGGGGACGAGGGCCGGGTCGATGCTGCCGCAGCGTGTGCCCATGACCAGCCCTTCGAGAGGCGTGAAGCCCATCGTCGTATCGACGGATTTCCCGCCGGCCACGGCCGTGATGCTGGCCCCGTTGCCCAGGTGGCAGGTGATGAGGTGGAGCTTCCCGATGGGCCGGCCGAGAATCTCGGCGGCCTTGAGGGCCACGTAGTTGTGGGAGGTGCCGTGGAAACCGTAGCGGCGGATGCCGAGTTTGCGGTAGAGGACGTAGGGCAGCCCGTAGATGTAGGCCTTGGGCGGGATCGTCTGGTGGAAGGCCGTGTCGAAGACGCCGACCTGGGGGACGCCGGGGAGGAGCTCCTCGCAGGCCTCGATGCCCTTGAGGTTATGGGGGTTGTGCAGGGGGGCGAACTGGATGCACTTGCGGATCGTGGCCTTGACCTTATCCGTGATCAGCACGGATTCGGAAAAGTCCTCGCCGCCGTGGACGACCCTGTGCCCGATGCCGTCGATCTCGTTTTTCTGGCGGATGACGCCGTGCTGAGGATGAAGAAGCAGGCCGAGGACCATCTCGATGGCCACGCTGTGGTTGAGGACCTCGCGGATCTCCCGGATCCTCGTCCGGCCCTCGGGCTGGTAGGTGACGATGGCGTCGCTCGAGCCGATCTTCTCCACGATGCCCTTGGCCAGGAGGCCTTCGTCCTCCATGCGCATGAACTGGAACTTGACGGATGAGCTGCCGCTGTTGAGAACGAGGACTTTCATGGCCTTCTCTATCTCCTCAGGTCACGGACGATGTTTCCTTCACGGTCGAGAATCCGGATATGGATCGCCGCCTGGCCGGGCCAGGCGTGCGTGGCGCAGCCGAAACACGGGTCATAAGCCCGGAACGCCATCTCGACGATATTCAGGAGCCCGTCGGTGACGTGACCCTTCTTGATGAAGTTCATGGCCGCCTTCTTCACCGAGAGGTTGATGGCGGCGTTGTTGTTGGTCGTCCCGACGATCAGGTTGGCCTCCTGGACGATGCCCCGCTTGTCGGTTTTGTAATGATGATACAGGGTGCCCCGGGGCGCCTCGACGACGCCGACGCCCTCGTCGGGAGTGTGGCTGGGGACGACACGGTAATCGGCCCCGGTGATGTCGGGGTCGGAGGCCAGCTCCACCCAGCGCTCGGCCGCGTAGAGGAGCTCGACCAGCCTGGCCCAGTGGGTCGCCAGAGTCTGATGGACGGGCTTCCCGCCCAGGGTTTTGTACATCCGGTCGTGCTCCTCGTTGGCCAGGGGTGTGGCCATGCCGTCGGAGACATTGAGGCGCGAGAGCGGTGTCGCCTTGTAGATGCCGCTCCCCGGGCCGTCGACGAGGCCCTTCCAGCCGACCTTCCGGAGGATGGGGAACTTGAGATAGGACCAGGGCTCGACATGTTCGACGAGATGCTGGAGGTAATCGGCCGGTTTGAACTTGGCCAGCTCCCCCCCGTCGGGGGCCGTGACGCGGATGTCGCCGTCGTAGAAATTGACGTGGTTCCGTTCGTCGACCAAGCCCATGTTGTAGGTGTGGTGGGTGAAGCCGTCGCTCAGGATCAGGTCGACGTAGGCCTTGTTGCCCAGGACGATCTGGTTGAAGAGGCCGATGGTGAACTTGGCGAACTCGACCGCGTCCTGCCCGGTCTTGAGGACTTTGTCGCGCTCCTCGCGGTTCATCCCCTTGCTCATCCCCCCGGGGAGGGCCCCGATGGGATGGACCGATTTGCCGGCCATCATCTTGATGAGCTCGTGGCAGGCGCCCCGCATCTCGATGACCTTGCGGCCGATCTCGACGCCCACCTTGTGGATGACGCCCAGGATGTTGCGCTGGGCCGCCGGGGCGTCCGGCCCCATGACGAAGTCCGGCCCGCCCAGGGCGTAGAAATGGGTCGAGTGGTCGGTGACGTAGAAGATGACGTAGAGAAGCTCCCGCAGGAGCTTGGCCGTGCGGGGAAGGTCGACGTGATAGACCGCGTCGCACGTCTTGGCCGAGGCCATCATGTGCGCTTCCGGGCAGACGCCGCAGATGCGCGTCGTGATCCGGGGCATCTCCTCGACGGGACGGCCGACGCAGAACTTCTCGAAACCGCGGAGTTCGGGAATCTGGAGATAGGCGTCGGCGACGTTGCCTTCGTCGTCGAGGAAGATGGAGATCTTGCCGTGGCCTTCGAGCCGGGTGATGGGATCGATGGTGATCGTTTTCATCTCACGCGCCTCCCCACGAGCGATCCGGCCAGGCCGAAGCGGTAGAACGTGCCGACCGGGTCGACGATCTGATCGACGGCCGCCTGGATCTCGGCGGGGTCGTTGCTATCGATGATCGAGGCGATCGACCCGGCGAGTTTGGCCCCGACGTCCTGGATGCCGTCGGCCGGGCCGTAACAGCCGCGGCAGCCCAGGTTGACCTGGGGGCAAAGGGCCCCGCAGCCCGCGTGGACGGCGGGACCGTTGCAGATGATCCCCTGCTCCAAGAGACACTTGACGGGATCGTTGTCCCGGGGGTCGACGAGGTGGGGGCGGCGGAACGCCTTGACCTTCTTTTCTTCCTTGGTCCGTTTGCATTCGTCGCAGACCGTCTTGGGGTTGACCCCCACCAAGGACCCTTTGGGCGGCAGTTTCCCCGTCAGCGCGGCTTCGGCGACCGCCCAGATCTGTTCGGCCACCGGCGGACAGCCGGGCATGCGGTAGTCGACGTCGACGACCTGGTCCAGGGGTCTCAGGACTTCGAACATGTCCGGAAGGGTCAACCGGCCGGCCGGGGTTTCCGTGACCGTCTGGGGAAGGACGGAGTTGCCGGCCTCGACGGAGGGGGATTGACGGTAGACGTAATCGAGAATCTCTTCCTTGGTCGTGAGGTTGGCCAGACCCGGAATGCAGCCCTCGGTGGCGCAGGAGCCGAAGGCGACCAGGACCTTGGACTTCTGCCGAAGGAGTTTGGCGATGTGGAGGTTTTCCTCGTTGCGGATGCCCCCGTTGAACAGGGTGACGTCGATCTCGCCATCGGCCATGGCCTCGATGTCTTTGTACTTGGTGTCCATGAGGCACGGGCAGAAGACCAGGTCCGCCGCGGCGTCGAAGTCCAGGATTTTTTCCCGGATGTCGAGGAAGGCGATTTCGCACCCGCCGCAGCTGGCTGCCCAGTAGACCGCGAATTTGGGCTTAGGCATGGGTGATTCTTTCAGGGAAGGATAAGGACCGGGGTCCTTTCGGGCCGGGCCGGCGCCCCGCCCGCGGATGATGGAATGGGATGAGAGCGATTGACCTGGAAAAATCCACGCCGATGAGAACCGTCAGAAAGATTCTGTTTGGCCGGCGATAAATACTCATTCAATAATAAGGCGCGTTGTCGTTTTCAAAGATAGTTACTATAGTCTTTTTCTTTGGGGACTGTCAAGCTTTTCAGCGACGGTCGGGAAGATTCGGCGCGTGGCCGCGGGATGTTTGACATCCAGGAAGGCCTTTGTTATAAGGGATGGGCCCGGAGTGCCGGGCGTTTTCATAGGCGAGAAAAGGGAGACAGAGATGAAGATCCACGAGTACCAGGCCAAGCAGATCCTGGCCAAGTTCGGCGTCCGCGTTCCACGCGGCGAAGTCGCCGAAACGCCGGCGGCGGCCCGGGCGATCGCCGAACGGATCGGTCCGCGCGTCGTCGTCAAGGCCCAGATCCACGCCGGCGGCCGGGGCAAGGGCGGCGGCGTCAAGCTCGCGGCGACGCCCGCCGAGGCCGAGGCCCTGGCGGCCAAGATGATCGGCATGCAGCTCGTGACCCACCAGACCGGCCCCGAAGGGAAGCGGGTCAAGCGCGTCCTCGTCGAAGAGGCCCTGGATATCGCCCGCGAGCTCTACCTCGGCATCGTCATCGACAGGGCCCGTGAGGCGGCGGTCGTCATGGCTTCGACCGAGGGGGGCGTCGAAATCGAGAAGGTCGCGGCCGAGAAACCCGACCTCATCTTTAAGGAATACGTGGACCCGGCGGTCGGCCTTCTGGCCTTCCAGGCCCGGAAGCTGGCCTTCAGGCTCGGCCTCGAGGGCGAGGCCTTCAAACAAGGCCAGAAATTCATCGCCGGCTTGTACAAGGCGTTCGAAGGGACGGACGCCTCCCTGGCCGAGATCAATCCCCTCCTCGTGACCACGCAGGGCGACGTCCTGGCCCTGGATGCGAAGATGAACTTCGACGACAACGCCCTCGGCCGCCATCCCGATATCCAGGCGATGCGCGACCTCGACGAGGAATCGCCTCTCGAAGTCGAGGCCTCGAAGTACAACCTCAACTACATCAAGCTCGACGGCAACGTCGGCTGCATGGTCAACGGCGCCGGCCTGGCCATGGCGACGATGGACATCATCAAGTACGCCGGGGGCATGCCGGCCAACTTCCTCGACGTCGGCGGCGGCGTCACGGAAGAGGCCATCACCAACGCCTTCAGGATCCTGGTCAGCGACCCCGACGTCAAGGGGGCCCTGATCAACATCTTCGGGGGCATCGTCCGCTGCGATATGATCGCCAGCGGCGTCGTCAAGGCCGCCAGGGCGCTGGGGACGAAGATCCCGGTCGTCATCCGGCTCGAGGGGACGAACGTGGACCTGGGAAAGAAAATCCTGGCCGAGTCGGGCTTGGCCTTCTCCTCGGCGGACGGCATGAAGGAAGCCGCCGAGCGCATCGTCGGGCTGGTGAAGTGAGCCGAGCCAAAGGAGCCTCCCATGAGCATTCTCCTCGATGAAAAAACGCAGGTCGTCGTCCTGGGGATCACCGGTAGCGAAGGCACGTTCCACGCCCAAAAGATGATCGAATACGGCACGAAGGTCGTGGCCGGCATGACGCCCGGTAAGGGCGGGACCAAGCACCTCGGCGTCCCCGTCTTCAACACCGTGACCGAGGCCGTGGCCTCCGAGGGGGCCGACGCGGCGGCGATCTTCGTGCCGCCCTTCGCCGCGGCCGACGCCATCATGGAATGCGCCGACGCGGGCCTCAGGCTGGTGGTCTGCATCACGGAAGGCCTGCCGACCTTCGACATGCTGAAGGTCATGACGTACCTCCGCGGCAAGCCGGTCGCCCTGATCGGCCCAAATACGCCGGGCATCATCTCGCCCGGCAAGGCCAAGATCGGAATCATGCCCGGTCCCATTCACAAAGCGGGCACGATCGGGATCATTTCCCGGTCCGGGACCCTGACCTACGAGGCCGTCCAACAGGTCTCGCGGCAGGGCTACGGCCAGTCGACGGCCGTCGGCATCGGCGGCGACCCGGTCGTCGGGCTCAAGTACATCGAGCTCCTGGAGCTCTTCAAGAAGGACCCCGGGACCGAAGCCGTGATCCTGATCGGCGAGATCGGCGGCACGGCCGAGGACGACGCCGCGGCCTACATCAAGGCGTCCTTCCCCAAGCCCGTCGTCGGCTTCATCGCCGGCCAGACCGCCCCGCCGGGGCGGCGGATGGGTCACGCCGGGGCGATCATCGCCGGCGGCAAGGGAACGGCCCAGGAGAAGATGGACGCCCTCCGGGCGGCCGGCGTTTGGGTCGCCGTCAGCCCGGCCGACATCGGGGCCAAGCTGCGCGAAGCTCTAACCCGCGGCGTCTGACCCCTCCGGTTTGTCGTCTCCGGCCTCGAGGGCCGCGGCGACGAGGTTGCGGAGCGTCGTCGGGAGAAAAGGCTTGGGCAGGAAATCCATCGCCCCGAGCTGCATGGCCTGGAGCGTGTTCCTCATCGTCGGATAACCCGTCACCATGATGATGCGGGCCTTTGAGTTCCGGGCCTTGAGCAGCTTGAGCAGGTCCATGCCGCTGAGCCCGGGCATCTTGAGGTCGACGATCATGACGTCATAGGGTTGTTCGGCCTCTTTGCTGAGCGCCTCCTCGCTGCTGAGCGCCATGTCGACTTCGCAATCCTCCCGGACGAGCACCTTCCGGATGCTCTTGCAAACCGTCAGTTCGTCGTCCACCACGAGAATCCTGTGCTTGCCCGGCTTTGTCATTGCGGCGCCTCCTCGATGCGTTTCTCTTCCCCCGGGTCGGCCAGGGGGATACGAACCGTGAACACCGTCCCCTTCCCCACGTCGCTCCGGACGAGGATCGTCCCGCCGCGCTGCCGGATGATCCCGTAGCTCACGGCCAGGCCCAATCCCGTTCCGAAGCTTTTGGTGGTGAAGAAGGGGTCGAACAGCCTGGGGATATTCTTCTTGGAGATCCCCACGCCCGTGTCGGTGAGGGTGATTTCGATATGGGTGCCGTCGCGGCTCATGCGGCTGGCGACGACGAGCGTCCCGCCCGTGGGCATGGCCTCGCAGGCGTTGATGGCCAGGTTGGAGAAGACCTGCTGGATCTTGTTCTTGTCGACCTCGATCGAAGGGAGCGTGCGGTCCAGGGCTTTCTCGACCCGGATGTTGCGGACCGAGGCCTGCTTTTCGAGGAGCAGGAGAGTCCGGTCGATGATGTCGTTGATGTCCGTCGGGGCTACCTGTGAGGGCGTCAGGCGGGCGAAATCCAGCAGGCCCCAGACGATCGTGGCGCAGCGGGTCGTCTCGTCGGCGATGAGGTTCAGGGTCTCCCCCTCTTCCGCGTCCCGGCCGGGCCGCTCGAGAAGGAGATGCGTGTTGATCAGGATCGTGGTCAGGGGATTATTGATTTCGTGGGCGACGCCGGCCGCCATCTTGCCGAGCGACGCCAGCTTTTCCGACACGACGAGCTGGTCCTGGGTCTCGCGCAGCTCCCGCGTGCGCTCCTCGACGCGCCGCTCCAGGGTCCCCCCCCACTGGGTCAGGTCTTCATGGGCCAGGCTGAGCTCGTCGGTCATCCGGTTGAACGCCCGGGCCAGCTGGCCGATTTCGTCCCGGCCTTCGAGGTCGACCCGGTGTCGCAGGTCGCCCTGGGCGATCTTGCCCGTCGCTTCGACCATGACGGCCAGAGGGCGGGTGATCCGGCGGGCGACGAACGCCAGCAGGCCCAGGAGAAAGAGAGCGCACAGGGCGGCGATGCCGGAGAACGTCGCCATGACCCGGTTGCGCAGGTCGACGTACGGCCTCTCCAGCATCCCGACGTAGAGCATGCCGATCGTTCGGCCGGCGATGTCCTTGATCGGCCGGTAGGCCGTGATGTACCAGGCCGTCACCACGAAAGCCCGCCCGACATAGGCTTCCCCCCGGTCGAGCACGGCCTCCTTGACCTCGCGCGAAACGCGCGTCCCCACCGCCCGGTTGCCCTGATCGTCGAGGACGTTGGTGGCGATCCGGAGGTCGTCCTGGAACAAGGTCGCCGTTCCGATGTCGTGGCCCTTGTATTTCTCCCCTTTGAAGACGATCTCCTTGACCCGGTCGACGAGGTCATAGTTTCGGTTGAACAGCAGGCCGCCGGTGAGGACGCCGGTGAGGACGCCCGACTCGTCCACGACGGGGGCGGCCGCCGTGAGCATCATGCCCTTGTCCTCATGGTCTTCGGGTCTCGCGGCCGCCATGGGCGTCGGGACGAATTGGAACCGTGCCCGGTCGGCGAGGTCGGCCCCCTCCTTGAGGAGCTCCTCCCGGGGGACGATCCGGGTCCCGGCGGAAACCTCTTTCCGGAGGGCGAGGGCGACGAAAGGATGCCGGGTGACGTCGTCGCCGACCGGCGCGTCGGCGCGCCGCGACCGGACGACGACGCGGCCGAGAGCGTCGGTGAGGTTGAGGACGTCGAGGCCGAACTCCCGGCGGATCCCGTCGAGCCGTGCGGCGACCTTCTCGAGGTCCGCTTGCCCGAGGGCCGCCCGGAGGAACTCCTGCGTGGCGCTGAGCCGGATGGTGTCCCGGAGGCTGTGCAGCCGTTCCTCATAGACCATCCACGCCGAGGCCAGGTCGTGCCTGACCTTGGCCTCGGCCAGCGATATGATGGTCTGGTGCTCGATCCGGGTGCCGATGATGAGGGACAGGACCCCCCCGAGGAGGATGACGATGAGAAAACTCAGGATGAGCTTGCGCCGCAAGGGCAAATCGAGAAACCGCCGGACGGCTTGTCGGATGGGCATCGGTCCGCCTCGGTTCACAATAGCACTAGCGTCGGAGTCCTGTCAATCGGCCGCGGCTTGACATTTCGAAATCCCCTTTATATATATATATGAAGCATTACCGAAGGACAAAAAAACGCAGAAAGGGAAAACGCGCGCATGGACAAGACAGAGAGAATGAAAGACGGCACGGAGGTGACAATCCGGCGGCTCGTCGCGAACGACATCGACAGGTTGATGGAGTTTTACGGCTCCCTGCCGGAGGAGGACCGGAGATACCTGAAGTTCGACGTCACGGACCGGAAGGTCGTGGCCAAGAGACTTCGGCGGGTCGAAAGCGGCGACGACATCCGCATCGCGGCCGTCCACGGCGGCGTGCTCGTGGCCAGCGGGGCCCTGGAGCTCTCGGGCGAAGGTTGGAGCAAGCACCAAGGGGAAATCCGGGTGATGGTCGCCCGGCCTTTTCAACACCGGGGCTTAGGCACGATCATGATCCGCGAGCTCTATTTCATCGCCGTCCAGAACAAGATCGAGACGATCGTCGCCCGCATGATGCGGCCCCAGGCCGGGGCCCAGAAGGTTTTCCACCGGCTCGGCTTCCGCGATGAGACGATGCTGCCCGACTTCGTCAAGGACCTCCAGGGCGGCTCCCAGGACCTGATCGTCATGACCTGCGATGTGAAGGACCTTTGGAAGGAATTGGACCGCAACTTCAGCGAATCCGACTGGCAGCGCTGCCGCTGACGGCGGAAAAGCCCCAAGACCGCCCCCTCCGGGAAGGTCCCTCGCGCGGACGACGCCGGCGCCGTCGTGCGCCGGATCGTCGAGAAATACGGCGGGCGGAAGCGGGCGGTCATCCAAATCCTCTAGGACCTCCAGGAACGGTTCCGCTGGCCCATGTCTTCAGCGTGGCGACCTTTTATAAATCCTTTAGACGGCTCATTATCACATAGGGTTGATCAAGAGACATCATGTCTCGCCCTGTCCGTCCGCAGGGGGGGGAGGTCTGACGGCGATAGGGATGCCGAACCGTTCGGAGATTTCCTTCAAGGCCTTCTCCGGCAGAGGGAGGGTGGGGGAAGTCCCGTGAAGAGTCCCCCCCCTTGATAATTGGGCCAAAATAGACTAGCGTTTAGCGGATGGTCGGAATGAGAGAAAACAGAGTGGTTGTCACAGGGATGGGGGTTGTGACTCCCATAGGGATCGGCCGGGAGGAGTTCTGGAAAGGGCTCGTAGCCGGCAAGAACGGAGTTTCCCGGGTGACTCATTTTGATCCTTCTGATTTTCCATCCAAAATGGCCGCCGAGGTCAAGGATTTCCACCCGGACCGGTGGATCGACAGGAAAACCGCGGCCCGGATGGACCGCTTCACCCAATTCGCCGTCGCCGCGTCCGAGATGGCCTTGGACGACAGCGGACTCCTGCATTCTCCCTTGCTTGGAGAAAGAAGCGGGGTCATCATCGGTTCCGGGATCGGAGGTTCCTCCAGCATCGAAAATGGCTGCGCTATCCTGAACCGGAAAGGGCCCCGGGCCCTCGATCCGTTTTTTGTGACCCGGGTGCTCATCAACATGGCGCCCGCCATGGTTTCCATCCGCAACGGGCTCAAGGGGCCCTTGTCAGCGCCCTGCATGGCCTGTTCCACCGGCGCCAACGCCATCGGCGATGCCTTCCGGATCATTCAGAGGGGAGACGCGGATATCATGCTGGCCGGCGGGGCGGAAGCCAGTATCACGCCCCTTCCTTACGGGGGTTTCTGCGCGAGCCGGTCCATGTCGCGGAGGAATGATGGCGTCGAAAAGGCCTCCCGGCCCTTTGATAAGAACCGGGACGGCTTCGTCATGGGCGAAGGGGCGGGAATTGTCGTCCTGGAAAGCCTGGAACAGGCGCGGAGCCGGGGCGCCCGCATCTATGCCGAATTGGCCGGCTACGGAAACACGGCAGATGCCTATCACGTCACCGCTCCCGAACCCGGAGGCGACGGCATGGTCCGGGTGATGAGGAAAGCCTTGGCGGATGCCGGATTGAAACCCGAGGATATCGGATACATCAACGCCCATGGGACATCCACTGTTCTCAACGACAAGGTTGAAAGCGCGGCCATCATCCAGACCTTCGGAGCCCATTCCCGGGCGCTCAAGGTCGGTTCCATCAAGTCCATGATCGGCCATCTCTTGGCTGCGGCCGGCGCCGTGGAGTTCTTTTCCATGGTCATGAGCGTCTATACAGGGATCATTCCGCCCACCATCAATTATGAGGAGCCGGACCCCGAGTGCCCGCTTGATTATGTTTCGGGCGGGGCCGAGTTCCCTGATCTTGAGGCGGCCATCAGCAACTCGTTCGGCTTCGGCGGCGGGAATGCCTGCCTGGCTGCAAAAAAATACCGGGATGAAAAATGAAGATACCCAGCCTCCAAATCGGAGATATCACGGCCCGCATTCCCATCATCCAGGGGGGGATGGGCGTAAGGGTTTCCCTGGCCGGCCTTGCCGCTGCCGTCGCCAATGAAGGAGGGATCGGAACCATCGCCTCCGTCGGGCTCGGCGACTTCGAAGCCTCCAAGCTCGACTTCGAAAGGGTATGCCGGGAGGCCCTGATTTGTGAGCTCCGCAAAGCCAAGAGCCTTACGGACGGCCCCATCGCCGTCAATATCATGGGCGTTTTGAGCAACGCCAAGGATCTCATCCAAACGACGGCTAGGGAGGGCGTCAGACTCATCGTCTCGGGGGCTTCCCTTCCCCTTAGGCTTCCGGAAATGGTAGAGGATCCCAGGGCCTTGCTGATTCCGATCATAAGTTCAGGGAGAGCGGCGAACCTTGTCCTCCGCGCTTGGGATAAGCGTTATCAAAGAACGGCCGATGCGGTCATCGTCGAGGGGCCGTTGGCCGGGGGGCACCTGGGGTTCTCCGCGGAGCAGCTTCAGGAGCCCGAAAAATACGCCCTTTCCATTCTTCTGCCCGAAGTCCTCGATGTCATCAAACCTTTCGAAGACAAGTACGGCCGGAAAATTCCGGTCATCGTGGGGGGAGGGATATTCGATGGGACGGATATCGCCCGGATGCTGCAAGCGGGCGCCGCGGGAGTCCAGATGGCGACCCGCTTCGTCTGCACGGTGGAATGTGATGTGGCCCAGGAATTCAAACAGGCTTATCTCGATGCGAAAGAGGAGGACATTGTCATCATCAAGAGCCCGGTGGGGCTCCCGGGGAGAGCTATTCGAAACCAGTTCTTAAAAAACCTGGAAACGGGCCTGAAAGAGAAGATCAACTGTCCCTACAGGTGCCTTTCCACATGCAACGTCGCTGAAGCCCGCTACTGCATCGCCCAGGCTCTCATCAGCGCTTATCTGGGAGACATGAATAAGGGCCTTGTTTTCTGCGGCCAAAATGCCCATCGCCTTCATAAGATCGTCACCGTCAAGGAACTGATCGCCGAGCTCCTGGCCGAGATTGAGGCCTACTGAGCTTCCTGCCCCATTTGGAGGCCGCGGTCGCATGATCCGTTGCCGAATTGAGAAAATTTTCCAGGCGGGGGCGTTATCTGTTTTGTGGGCGAACGATGAAAGACTCTCTATTTTCCAAGGTCCTGGAGCTCATCCTTGAAGAGGTTCCCGCGGGGCGTTCTCTGGTCCTCCTCTCCGGCGAGGCGGGGGGTCTGCGCGCCAGGCTGTCCAGGGGGATTGACTGGGAGGCCGACCACGACGTCTGCCGGGACATCGTCGGGAGGGCCATCGATGCCGGGCAGCCGCTCCTTATCCGGGACTTCGGGGTCCATCCGTTATTCCGGGGACATCCTTCGGTCCGGGCGAAGGGGCTGGCAAGCGCGCTCTGTCTGCCTCTCCTGGCCGGGGGCCGGGCCGGCGGCGCTTTCTACATGGATAGGACCGCCGCCGAGCCGCCGTTTAACGTCGGCGACCTTGAACTCCTGGCGGCCGCGGCGGTTTTTTTGAACCACATCCTGGCCTCAACGTTGCGTTACGCCCCCGCCGTTGGCGGGAACGGCAACGGCCGGATGCCCCTGCTTGTCGGGCAGGACGCCTGCTTCCTGCGGGTGATGGCCCTTGTCGACCGGGTCAAAGACAGCGGCGCCCCCGTTTTCATCTCCGGTGAAAGCGGCACCGGAAAGGAGCTGGTGGCCCGGACCATCCATGAGACGGGCTCGAGGAGGTCCGGGAAATTCGTCGCGGTCAATTGCGGGGCCATTCCCGACAACCTCCTAGAGAGCGAGCTCTTCGGCTATGCCCGCGGGGCGTTCACGGGGGCCGCGCGGGACAAGGTCGGCCTCATCGAGGAGGCTGACGGCGGGACCTTTTTCCTGGACGAGATCGGGGACCTGACCTTTCCCCTCCAGGCGAAGCTCCTCCGGGTGCTCGAGGACGGGGAGATCCGGAGGCTGGGCGAGACCCGGACCCGGACCGTGGACGTCCGCTGGGTGAGCGCCACCCACAAGGACCTCGATAAAGAGGTCCGTGAAGCCCGCTTCCGCGAAGACCTCTATTATCGTCTGAAGATCATCCCCATCGAGCTGCCGCCCCTGAGGGAGAGGACGGACGACCTCCTGCCGCTCATCAATCACTTTGCCGAAAGATACGCCCGGGAGATGCGGCGGCCGAGGCCGTACTTTTCGCCGGGGGCCTTGGAGATGCTCTTTCACTATCCCTGGCCGGGGAACGTGCGGGAGCTCCAGAACGAGGTCCAGCGCTCCTTCGTCATGGCCGGGGAGAACAATCTCATCCGGGAGGAATTCCTCTCTCCGAAGATCAACCCGCGGAAGGAAGCGTATTCCGAGGATTCCAGGAGGCTGACCACGGCCAGGTCCGAGTTCGAAAAGCGTTTCCTGCGCGAGGCCCTGGCCCGATGCGGCTACCGGAGGACCCGGACCGCGACGGAGATCGGGATCACCCGGCAGGGCTTGTTCAAGCTCATGAAAAAACACGAGATCGAAACCCATTGAGGGGACCGGGATTTGCCAAAGCGCCCGTTTTCTGATACATAATTCGAGTTATGACGGACATAAAAGACTCGGTGTTCCCGGTTGTCTGTCCCTGTTGCGGGGCGAGACTCTGGGTGGACGGGGAGGCGAGGGGAGTGATCAGATCCGAGAAGGCGGCCAGGAAAAAAAGCTCTCTGGACGACCTCCTCCTCAGGGAAAAGAAGCGGACGGAAGGGATCGACCACAAGCTCGAGGCGACCTTCGAGCTCCAGAAAAAGAAGCACGATGAGGCGGAAGAAAAATTCAAGAAGGCCCTCGATCTCAAAAGTGCCGATAAGACGTAAAGATAGGATTTTCCTTTTTCCGCGGCGCGGTGAATTCACGCCCTTGGCGCTGAATCCCCCCTCCTAACCATGCCGATACTCTATCGCCGGCCGCGCGGCGATGTCAATCGCCGCAATAAGCGGCGGCGGAAGAACATGTTGGGGCAAAAAATCCTCTCGCACCGGCTAAAAGACGATAGACTTTCCCTTCCGGTGAAAATGAGATGATCAAAAATAGTCCCCGCTCTCCTCGGCCGCACTCATGGAGCCGCAAACTCGTCTCCTTGAGTACAGGCCGAAGCGGCCGCCGTCAGGGATACCTGCTCAAACACCTGCGATGGCGGAGGCTTCGCCGCCACGAACGTCAGCTTCAGATGGGCAATGATCCTCTCGATCGCCTGATGATCCGTTATAACGGCAAGAGAACATAACGAACCGCTCCTCACCACAGTCCGGACACCTGATCCGGGCAAATCCGCAGCGCGGGTTGCGGCAGCCGAGGTAGCGCTCGACCACCTCCTTGACGATCGGCCGGAAGAAACCGCCCTCATTCGCTTCGCGCCTGAGGACTGCAAAGCCTGTACTCCCGCTCGAAACGGTTTTCATATTCGGCCGGGAACATGTCGAAATGATGGAACAGCACCGGGTAGAGGACGGTCCGCTCCGGATGTCGAGGACGATAGACTCCCGCCATGGCGGGATAATGGCCTCAAGAAACGGGCCAACGTCATGGTTACGACCGTGCCTCCCTGGAAAGACACGATAAGGCCCGGCTCGAACGAGAAAATCAAGT
>Ga0315277_10002979_pt1 | contig 23267 bp, 16 predicted proteins | sample YL17G05_15_MG_FD_203695 | JGI IMG/M metagenome (GOLD analysis project Ga0315277, IMG submission 203695) | Sediment microbial communities from Yellowstone Lake, YNP, Wyoming, USA - YL17G05_15 | ecosystem: Environmental > Aquatic > Freshwater > Lake > Sediment | place: USA: Wyoming | collected...
TCGGATTAAATTTATTCGCCTTGCTTAATTTATAAATATAGGACGTTGGGCGGGGTATGTCCAGAGAAAAATGGCGAAAAACCCCAAACTACTCAAAAACGCTCTTGTCTGTCTGCTTTTTACCCCTTTTTGAGCTTTCTTGTCGTTAGCGTAAGGCCTTGTCATTAAGGCACTTAGCCAAATAACCTTCGAAGGGATAAACTCTGGGGGTTTTAGCTTTGCTGCAACTGGACTTTCTGTCTTAAGATGTCTATTTTCCCGCGGTAATACCGAGTTTCTCAAGCTCGTTCGGCCTGACAAAGTTGACAAGACGGTCGTTGAACAGAACGTTTGTGCCTTTGCCTTTCTCAAAAAGTATTCTGTCATAAGCTATTGCTGCGGCTGAGCGGCAGACTCATGACTTGTGATTCGCGGCTCGTGGTTTGTAGAAAGTGATACTGTCAATTGAGCTGGGAGACATCGCAGGGAGGTATCTGGCCGGCAGGGCCATCGAGTCGCAGGACAACAATGGTGTCGAGAGGACGGCGGGAAGTCTGAGGGACGGAAATCTCGATAGATTCTTTAATCTGTTTGACGGTAGCAGTGCCGCCGGTCAAAACGGAGGCTGCGATAATTTTATTCGGGATAGGCGGCAAGGTGATAGTATCGTCAGACCAGTTTAAGATGTGGACATAGATGAGGTTGTCTCTGTGAGTGCTTGCTCCCCACGAGCCCGGCTTGAATGGCCCGCCGCGGGTGGCGTAAATGCTTTGGCCATATTTTTTGAGCCAATCGCCCATTTCTTTGAGTCGTTCGACCTGTCTGTCTTCGATACTTCCACCAGGCATAGGGCCGACATTGAGAAGTAAGTTACCGTCTCCGCCTGCGACCCCGACAAGCGTGTGGATGCAGTCTTTAAGTGACTTTAGCTGGTCGTTGGGCTTCCATGCCCACTGCTGGCAGATTGTCATACAGGTTTCCCAGGGACGGTCTTTGTTGAGTTTGCCGATTTCCTGCTCAGGCGTGTCGTAGTCGCCGACGAAGTTACCTTCTTTGGTGGTGCCGTGCATATCTTCTCGGCCTTTATCAACACGGTTGTTGATGATGATGTGGGGCTGAAGACCTTTGACGTATGCGTAAAGGGCCTCGGCCTGTTCGTGTGTCCAGGTAGGGTCCCATTCTCCATCAAACCATAAGATGCCGATAGGGCCATAGTTTGTCAGAAGCTCGCGGAGCTGGTTTTTCATATAAGTTACATATCGCTCGAACACAGCATCATCGGCAGGACGGTTGTCACCTTCTCCGCGAGGCAGATAGTCCGGATGATGCCAGTCTATGATGGAATGGTAAAAGCATAGCTTGATGCCCTGCTTTTTGCACTCCTTTGCCAGCTCTTTAATGACATCTCGTTTGAAGGGCGTGGACATAATGTCGTAGTCGGTATATCTGGAGTCGAAGATGCAGAAGCCATCGTGGTGCTTGGAGGTGATTACGATATACTTTGAGCCCGATGCTTTTGCGATGCTTACCCACTGAGCAGCGTTGAATTTTACAGGGTTAAAGTCCTTGTAAAGATTATCATAGACTTCAACCGGCACTTCCCTGCCGCGTGACCAGCCAATCTCTGTGCCCTTTAAGCTGACCGGGCCCCAGTGGATAAACAGGCCGAATTTGCTCTCACGCCACCATCGCATGTCTTGTTCACTGGTGCGCGTGTAACCGTGGGGCTGCTTAGAGCTGCTGATGCGCATTTGCTTCTGGGAACAAGATGGGATTAGATATAACGCCAGTGCCGAACAAAATATAAGAGACCGCTTAATCCACAGCTTTCTTGTCATAATTTTACCCTTTTCTTTTTTTAAGGTTAAGCTTTATACACGATAACAATATACACTACAACGCAGTACTACCGCTAACAATCTCTTGTATGATTTTGCGTAGATTCGAGATCCGTCGATGCGGCACCGGATTCCCGATACTATCGCATAGACTTGCGGTCAGTAAAGTCATCCCAGCCGCTGTCTTAAAGGCCGTTGACGGCAGACGCAGAAAGCGGTTATATTACAAGCACTTAAAATTCTTGCGCCCGTAGCTCAATTGGATAGAGTGCCGGACTTCGAATCCGAAGGTTGCAGGTTCGAGCCCTGCCGGGCGCGCTGAAAAATGCGATTCTCGATATCACTATGTAAAATGATACCGCTACTAATTGCCGATTGCCCGAGTATGTCATTCCCGCACCTGCTTTCGCAGGTGTAAACTTGTCCCCGCGAAGATGGGGAGCAGAAATCCGGCTCTTTCGGTCGGTATTAGACGCTGTCTTTTCTGCAATTTTTAACTGTAATTGGTATAACTAACGGCTTAACCAATCTTCTTGCCGGTCACCTCTCTACTGCCCCTTGTCGTAATGAACTGCCCTTTGAGGGTCGTCCCATCCAGCCGGCCTTTGAATTCCATCGGGACCTCTCGCTCACCGAATTTCCTCATTACCTTGAAAGCTACTTCTTCCCCTTCGACCTTGAGGTCCGTGATGGGTGTCTCACTGTCCCGAGTTGTGTACGTTCCAGTCATATCTTCCTTAATCTTCAGCGTGCTCGTACGCACGCCCTGCGGAGACTCGCTCGTGAGCTCCCACGTGCCGACCAAGGCCGAAGCCGTCTCTATCTTCTTGCCGGCCACCTCATTGGTGCCATTGGGCGTAACCATCTGGCCTTTGAGGGTCTTTTCGTCCAGCTTACCTTTGAACTCCATCTCGAACGTCTGGTCCCCGAAGCCCATCGCCACCTTGAAGCTTACCTGGTCGCCTTCGAACTTCAGGTCCTTAATGGGAATCTCACCGCCAAACATTTCATACCTGCCGGTCATATCCCCATAGACCGTTAGCGTACGCGTACGCGGACCTCTCTCAGAGGTGCTTGTCAGCTCCCACTTTCCAACGAGCGCCGCACCCACGCGCTGGCCGCTGACCGCTACCTCGCCCCGGTCACTCTTGATAGTCCCGGCCAGCTTGTGGCCAGTGACACTACCTTCAAAGGTCGATTCAAATTCGCCGCCGGGGAGCTTGGTCTTTCGAGATAAGCTGAGTTTCCCATCCTGGAATTTGACATTCGAGACCACGCTCTCTCCAAACTCGCTGGTCCACTTGCCATCCAGCGCACCATCGGGCTTTTGAGATACTGCCAGCTTCGCACTAACATCTCGGTCCCCGATCTTGTAGCTGAGGTCCCACTGCCCAAGGATAGTAGGCCTGGGCTTTATGCGGGCGCCATTGGCAGAAAATTCTCCTCTCTCGCCCGATATTTTGCCTGTCAGTCTGCCGTCCTTAAGAGTTCCCTCGTAAGTCATTTTGAATTCTCGGTCCTGCACCTTGATTGTGCGAACAAAGGTGAGCTTTGTGTCCTCGAATTTGACATCGGTCAGTTCGCTCGCGCCCCACTTGCCCGCAAGAGTGCCGTCGGCATTCCTGGAGATAGACAACGTTGCAAAGCTCTGCCGGCCGTTAAAATCCATCGTGATTTCCCAATTACCTGTGATTTCTTCAGCCCCAAGCACGCTTGATGTCCCGGCTGCCAAAGCAAGGATGGAAACCAAAAATAGAGTTCTTCCTACGGTTTTGCGAAATGTCACTTGATTCATAATACACTCTCCTAAAAATAAGTTTAATAAGTTGTTGACAGTAACCCTGTTTCTTTACGGTGCAAAAATCGATGCGAGGCGGCAGCCCCGCAACAATTACTATTTCTTAATGCCTGCCAAATTGAAGACCCATCATATCCTCCGAGTATAAACACTGCAAAAGTTCTTCACGCGTCATTTTGACTTTCCATATAGCGTTTATCAAGGATGGAAAGTCCAACAACCGGACCGTCTATTACCCTGGCGGAATCAGAGCATCACGAATTGGTTCAACCCATTTTTTATTCGGTATGTCATAGACAATGAAATCCGAGTCAAACTGCCAATACGCCCAGCTCCAGCCCATCTTTTCCGCCTGTCGTGCTATAAAGCTTGTATAGCGAGCTCGCGAAGGCATATCTGCTTTGTCATACGCGCCAAATTCTCCCAAAAATATCGGCCTGTTGTGTTTCTTCGCCCAGGCCTGGGCCTTGTCAAAGTCCCGAATGATGGCCTGTTGTTCCTCTGATGTACCGTTCCATTGAACGCCGACTTTATCTTTATAGCTGGTCCATCCAGCCCCCTGATGTGTGAATTCCATCGGACTATAATAATGGATGGTAACAATGATTCTCCTGTCATTTTCCGGGAGCTGGAGTTTTTCGAGATAATTGATGTTGTTCCAGTTAGCCGGCCCAATTATCACGGTCCTGACAGGATTTTTCTCGCGGATAACCGCAAGTGCTTCCCCGAGAAATCCGTTCCACAGCTCGGGGGTCAACTCCCGGCTCGGCTCATTCAGGATTTCGAATATCACTTCGTCCGGATAATCTTTGTAACGTTCGGCTATCTGTTTCCATATCGCAAGAAAACGGGCTTTCTTGCCCAACGGGTCTCTGCCCATAGCATTGAACTCATGGAAGTCGAGTATGACCATAAGGTTGTTGGAAAGCGCCTGCTCTATCGCCCAATCCAGTGTCTGAAACCAGGTTTCGCTGAGCTTGTTGTTCTCATCCGCATTACCATACTGAAACGGATGCAGGTTGATTCGCACATTGCTAAAACCGGCTTCCTTTATCAATTTGAAATGCTCGCTCTGTATCCTCGCCTTTGACCTCGACCTCCACAAAGGGTCATAGCCGATGATATTTACTCCTCTGCCGAGACGCTTATTTTGCTCAAACGGCTCTACTCCTTTCGGAGATGGGGATTTGACCGCCGCAAAAATCTGCCCTGAATTGAGATATAAGACCGCGATTATCGCCGCCAGGAAAATGATGCAGACAAGATTAAGTTGCAGCCCCTTTTTGCTCATCATATTATGCCTCCGGTCGTACATATACTGTTACAAGATAAACTTGGTCGGTCAAGACTTCCTGTATGCAGGACTCATCCACACTGCCGAGCATAGCTATTTGATTATGATACTGAACATCCTTGACGAATGCAAAACTTGTTTTCGGTCTCCTGTTTTCACCCATTCCATCGCGCCGTTCGGAGCGAACGTAAGGGAACAGACCATCGGATGAAGCAGCGGGTGCCTGGCCGCTGCAAATCAGTCAAACTCGATAACCGCGACATCCTCTGCATCGAGCGTGAAGGTAGCTTGTTTATTATGCCACTCGACCGTCTGCCCCTGCACTAACTCCTTTCCTGACTTTGACATATCTCCTTCAATAGTGATGGTCGTTATCCGGCGTTCGGTGCTGCTGTTATAGATTGTCAGATATTTGTTGCCGAACCGCTCAACATATACCTTGTTGTCGCTTGAAATTGCTCGGGTGACAGGTTCCCAGCCCGCCTCGGCAACAAGCTTACAGAGCGGAACGAATTTCTTGAAAAGGTCTCGGTCTCGCTCATAAAGCTCTGGGCGGCTAAAGTAATGACCCTCCGAGGCGTTGTGACTGAAAAAGCCCGGAAACATCCCGTAGGCCGCACACCTCTTCATATATTTCTCGACCAGTTGGCGGGAGAATTCATCAAACCGCGTGTTCATCAGAAAACAATATGGTTTGCTTTTGCATAGTGCACGGCGGTAAAGCAGCTCACCGTCTGACATTGGTCGCCAGCTTCCGCCTGGGTTCCAGTCAGTTTCGGTGCCCATTACATCCAATAACGGTGCCAGCCAGCACAGATTGGCAGGCGTGGGGCTCCGGGCGATTTGGCCGGAGAGTGACCTGTCTGACCCCTAACGGCAGCCGTCTGACCGCCGAGTTCGGCCTGAAACGTAGAGAATAGCCTATGGTTGGGCCACAGCCGCGGCCCAACGGCCCCCCCAGCCTTTCCTTGTCATATTCCGACGCCTGAACGCGTTGCACGACCTGGGTTTGCGGCATTCCAGGTTTTTTTTCCAAATTCTCCTGCTCACGAGCCGGTCAATATGGTATAAATAAAGGTGGTGAAGTCTCTGTAGCTTTGCCGGAATCGCCCGTGGATTTAGAGTCATTTGGCGGTCCTGGCAGGGCTTTGCGGCCGCTTGACAAGCACACCCTGCTTGACAGACGTCCATTGTCTGCTGTATGTTCTTAGAGCGTCTACGTTAGACGCTGCAAATAAAGAAAGAAAAATAGTTGCTGGAGGTTCCCTTATGTTGAAGAAAAGGTTTTTTACATTGTTCAGCTCCTGCCTGGCTCTCGTGTTCGTCTTGCCCCTGGCACCCGTGATCGGCGCCCCCAATCAGATTCAGAAAGGAGAGATGGCCGGATACCTGCTCGTCCCTAACGAGAAAGTTGAAGAGACGTATAATGCCGGGTTCTCCATGTATGTAGCAGCCTGGCCTTTGTTGCAGGAATACCCGGGGCATCGTTTTCAAACAGGTTTGTTCGGCACCTGGATGCACGCTCAGTATGACGGTCCAGAGCCTGACAATCTGTATTCCGATATCGAGGGCGGCCTGGGCTGGTGGCGTGACACGCGGTTTGCCACGGAAACACCAAAGTTCATTATGGGCGGGGTGGCCCTGAATTTCAGTGAATGGGCCAACGGACCCGGGGCCGGCAAAGGAAGGGACTGGGATAAACCGAAAGGCAACTACGGTGTGGCACAACTCAGTCCCTGGTTGCTGTGGCCCCCCGATGGCCTGAATCTGAAACAAGGTACGTGCGGTGAACTGTTCGGCTACGGGTACCTGCCGCTTCCTCTCACCACGGCCAAATCCACCACCGCCGGGAAAAACGTTCCTACCGGAGATAACTGTTGGACTTTGTTTCTGAACACGCGAAACTTCAAAGGCCCGGTTGCTTTCTTCACCCCCTATTTCTGGTCCCGCGCGGCTGTTGACGACCCTCGCCTGGGTGGAATGTTTCTGGATACCCGTCCCTCCCAGCCAAATAGGGCTTTGCAGATGGAAACCCAGTATATCCCCAGCGTCCAGTCCCTTGACGAGAAGGGGGAGACCTACGCCCGAATAGCCCCAACCTCGTTCCCCCGAGGGCCGGAGGGCGATTCGGTGGTCGTGCACCGCGTTACCTCCTACAGCAAGAAGGCGCTCTGGGATGCCGTGAAGACCTGGTTTGAAGGCGGAGCCCCGGCCAGCGGCGTCATCGACCCCCTGGGGGCCAGTGTGCACAGCTTTCCCGGACGAGGCGGGGCAACCTGGAAGATCTATACGCCCCCTGTCCCCAGGGGAAAAAACGTGCCTCTTGCCTGGAATTCTTTTGCGAGTCCCGTGGCACCTGATTCAAGCACGTTCGGGTTCCGGTGGAACTACCAACTGGTTACGAGAAAAGATTCGAAGGATGGCCCACTGGTGACGCTCCCCGAATACTTTCACCTGGTGAATGATAATAATAAGAAGGCGGAGTGGGTTGTGGTGCGCCCCGAAGACGTTCCGGTTGAAACAGGACTGGCCAAGGTTAGCTTCAGTCGGCCCATCGAGGATCCCCCCAAACCCTACGTCACTCCTGACCATGCGGAGAGCTGCTGGAAGAAGCCTGGCCCCGTGGCAGGACCTTTCCAGGCGCATCCGGGGGACGGCAGCGTGGTGACGTACTACTGGTATCGATTCGCCGACCAGCCTGCATTGCTCAACGCCGATTTAACGGATAAAGAGCGGGAGAGCCTGCAGGCGCGGGTGGAAAAACTCCACCGGAACTGGAAAAAAGACCGCGACTACCTGGCACCACCCGCGATTGGAAAACTGGCGGATGTTGACCCGGCCTTGATTGTGACCCCTCCGCCGGGCTTGGAGGCAGGGTATGTACCCATCGCCACACGACAAGCAGCGGAAGAATAGGCTAGCTTAGGAAGAATTCAATTCAAGTCCAGGACAACACGAAACCCGACGCCGACGCCGCGACCTTCACAAAGCCCTTGGATAAATCAACGCCGACGACCTGGCTTCCCCAACCAACAATAGATGCCGCAGAAGTAATGCTCGGTGTTAAACCTGTAACAACTACAGACACAACTAAGTAAATCAGTATTTTGTTTCTCATTTTTTAATCCTCCTAAAATAGATTCGTTCTTTCGCAGCAAAATACGGTTTTTGTAAGTAGAGATATTAGAACGTCAAGAAAAAATCGCTGCCATATTCGTTCCTCCTGCAGATTGTTAATATTTATGTTTATCGCGCAGCTCTCGCGTAGAGATATTGGGGAGACCGTCAAAAATTGAAAAATTATGACCATCCTCCTCTCGAAATTCTTGGCCACACACGTCCACCTCCTCTCTCGAAAAAGTGTAGCTTTTCAAACACAGTGCTATTTTTGCACTATCATTTTACCCCCATGCTATTTTTCTGTCTATTGTGGAAACTACGTATTTTTACAGGACTCACCCGCGTTTTTAGCCCAAAACGTGGGTAACGAATTTTTCAAGCCACCAAAGACTTTCTTTTCAAATCGACCCCTTATCAGAGACATTCTCTTCGCGATGATGCGTTCGCCGCGTAGCCATTTTTCTGAGTGCCTCCATATAGAGATAGAACACCGGTGTTACATATAGTGTCAGAGTTTGGGAAAACAGCAAACCGCCCACTACGGCAAGGCCTAAAGGCCGACGTGACTCTGCACCGGCGCCGAAACCCATCGCGATAGGCAAACCAGCCATCAATGCCGCCATTGTTGTCATCATTATAGGCCGGAATCGTATAAGACTTGCTTCTAAAATAGCATCGTGTGGGCTTTTGCCTTCCCTTTGCGCCTCAATCGCAAAGTCTATCATCATAATGCCATTTTTCTTGACCAAACCGACAAGCATTATTATGCCGACAAAGGCATATATCGAGAGTTCAACTCGGAAAATCAGCAATGTAAGTAACGCGCCAAATCCAGCAAACGGAAGTGCTGAAAGAATGGTAATCGGATGGATGAAACTCTCATATAGAACTCCGAGCACCAGATAAATCACCAGAATCGCAAGAATCAACAGCCAACCAAGTCCCCGCAGAGACGACTGAAACGCCTGAGCCGTGCCCTGATAGCTGGTGGCGATTGTAGGGGGAAGATTGCTACGGGCCAATTTGTTGACGGCATCAACAGCCGAGCCCAGAGACACACCCGGTCTGAGATTAAATGAAATCGTAACTGAGGGCAGTTGGCCCTGATGGTTTACCGTAAGAGGACCGACCCCCGTAGTAAGATTTGCCACGGCGTCGAGCGGAACAAGTCGCCCGCTGCTGGAACGGACATAGAGCATACTCAGGGCAGACGGGTCTAACTGGTATTGGTCTTCCAGTTCCATAACAACATAGTACTGGTTATTGGGCGCCAGGATTGTGGATATCTGACGAGAACCGTATGCGTTGTATAAAGCGGTTTCGATTTGTGCGGCGCTTACGCCCGAAGCCGAGGCCTTATCACGCTCGATTTCCACATTTACCTGGGGATTCTTGATTCGCAAATCGCTTGTAACATCCTGGAAGCCAGGTAAATCTCGGACTTTCTGCTCCATTAGAACCGCATATTTGTAAAGTTCCTCCGTATCGGGGCTTTGCATGGTGAACTGATACTGGCTCCTGGCCATTCGGCCCCCAACGGAAATTGTAGGCGGGTTCTGCAAAAACACTCGGATACCCGGAATTGAACTCAGACCGGGTCTTAACTGCTGAATCAATTCATCCGCCGATACCTTCCGCTGCGATTTTGGTTTGAGGCGAATCATTACATTGCCGCTATTGCTACCTGAGCTCCCGCGAGCTCCGGCGCTCGACATAAACGAATCTATCTCGGGTCTTGTCTGCAAAACTGAGCTGACCGCCCGCTGATGCTCAAACATGGATTTATAGGAAATACCTTCGACGGCCTCAGTAGAGCCAAATATCTGGGAACGGTCCTCGCTCGGCAAAAATCCCTTGGGAATTACAACGAACAGAACGACCGTGCCCAGCAACGTTGCCACTGAAAAAAGCAGCGAACTGAACTTGTGCACGAGCACCCATTTAAGTGTGCGTTCATAAAAACGCAAAATGATTCCATAGACCTTTTCCGAAAACACGTAAGCCCGGCCGTGGCGGACTGCTCCTGGCGCTCGGAGAAACCGGCTCGAGAGCATAGGCGTAAGCGTCAGGGCAATAAAGCCCGACACTAATACCGCCACGCCTATCGTAACAGCAAACTCACGGAAGAGCCGTCCTATCAAACCTCCCATGAAAAGAACAGGAATGAATACGGCGGCAAGAGACAATGTCATACTTACTATCGTAAAACCAATCTCTTTGGCGCCCTCGACGGCGGCCTTGAACGGCGCTTTGCCCATTTCCATGTGCCGCACGATATTTTCAAGCATTACAATGGCATCATCCACCACGAATCCGACCGACAGCGTCAACGCCATCAATGACAAATTGTCGAGACTATAGCCGCAAAGGTACATAACCATAAAGGTCCCGACAATCGCCATAGGCATCGCAAGACTGGGTATCAGTGTAGCAGAAACATTACGAAGAAACAGAAATATGACCAGCACAACCAGAACAAGAGTGAGCAGCAGGGTAAATTCGACATCCCTTACCGAGTCTCGTATTGAAATCGAACGGTCAATCAGAATATACATCGTGACTGAGGCCGGCAGTTGGCCGCGAAAGGTGGGCAGGAGTTTCTTGACAGCATCGGCAACCTCGACCGTATTTGTGCCGGGCTGGCGCTGGACTGCAAGCACTATTGACCTTTGTTGAGAGGTCTGGGTGACATACCATGCAGCCACCTTGTCGTTTTCAACACTATCTATGACATTAGCAATTTCACTAAGCCGCACAGGCGCACCATTACGATATGCAACAATAAGAGGCCGATAGGCCTCAGCATCGTTAAGTTGTCCCGAAGCCTGGACCGTAAATGCACGATGAGAGCCATACAAAACCCCCGTCGGCAAGTTCACATTGCCGTTGTCAATTGCTTGCGCCACCTCATCGATTCCAATCGCCTTGCTGGAAAGCGCCACGGGGTCAAGCTTGACCCTTACAGCGTATTTCTGTGAGCCATAGACCTGCACCTGAGCAACACCGCTGACCATGGAAATTCGCTGGGCCATAAGTGTTTCGGCATATTCGTCCAGAACCGAGAGCGGTAAAGTGGGACTGGTAAGTGCAACAAAGAGAATAGGCTGGTCGGCAGGATTGACCTTGTAATACGTTGGAGGACTGGGCATATCCTGCGGCAGGTTACGCATAGTCCGGGCAATAGCCGCCTGAACATCCTGGGCGGCGCCATCAATGTCACGGCTTAAATTAAACTGGATAGTTATCTGAGTGCTGCCGAGAGCGCTTGAGGATAACATTGAATCAATGCCGGCGATAGTCGAGAACTGGCGCTCCAGAGGTGTCGCCACCGCTGCTGCCATAGTCTCGGGGCTGGCGCCCGGTAACGATGCAGAGACTTGAATGGTAGGAAAATCCACGTTTGGCAAATCACTCATAGGGAGGAGCCGAAACGCCGCTACGCCAAATATCAGAATGCCGGCCATAACAAGAGTTGTCATTACCGGCCGATCGATAAATAGAGATGAAAAGCCCATCGAGATACCGCCTCACTTTTGCGCCGAATTTTTTATTTCCACTCTTGCTCCCGGAACGAGCCTGAGTTGGCCGTCCGTAACAACCATTTCACCTGGCTGAACTCCTTCCACGACCGTCTCATTATTTATGGTTCTCCTGATGGTGATAGGTTTGGCTTCAACCGTCCCATCTGATTTGACCACATATACAAACTGATTGTTCTGGCCCGTCTGAATGGCCTGAGATGGAACCACAAGAGAATTGGGTTCCTGCGTGAGCGCAAGAACTACGTTGACATACTGTCCGGGCCAGAGACGCCGGTCTTTGTTCGAGAACGTGGCACGCAGTCGGATGGTTCTGGTGTTGGCGATGTCATCCACGGTATTGTTAACGAAAGTAAGAGAACCGTGAATGGGCTCCAGCTTTTCGTATGGTTGGTAAACTGTGACATCCAGGTTGCTGGTCGCCATATATTTTTGTATAGCCGACAGATGTTGCTCCGGAACCCAAAAAGAGACATAAATAGGGTCTATTTGCTTAATGGTGACTACAGAAGTATCATCTGCCTTAACCAGGTTGCCCTCGTTGATATGCAGTTTTCCAATGCAACCGTCTATCGGCGAACGGACCGAACAGTAGTCGAGCTGGAGCGTGGCATTCTCAACAGCCGCCTTGTCAGCTTTGACGGCTGCCCGAAGTGTTTCGACTGCGGTTATGCTCGCGTCATACTCACCCTGGGAAGCAAAACCTTTGTGCAGCAGTTCGGTCTGGCGGGCAGCCTCCTTTTCAGCGTTTTTCAATTGAGCATCATCTTTCTCAAGATTCGCCTGTGCCGCCTTAAGAGCGGCCTGCGGCTGGCGAGGGTCTATTGATAAGAGCAGGTCTCCTTTTTTCACCATTTGACCTTCGATGAAGTGCACGCCGGTTAGAACGCCGGTAATCTGCGTCTTAAGTTCGACACTGGCGAACGCTTCGACTGTTCCAAAACTGCCAATCTCAACAGAAGTCGTTTTCTGCTCAACCGGTGCAACCATAACAGGCACCGCCATCTGACTTTCCGTTTTTGCCGCCTGGCTCTGCGCCGGGCGTTTTGAACAACCACCAAGAAAAACCAGAATTAGCATAGAGGTGTAGAGGCCAAGCCGCCTTATGATTTGGCGTAGCAGCGTTTTTCGCACCGATGCGAGTAAGCGAACACTTTTAACCATAAATAACCCCTGTAAAGCATAAACGTATCCGTCGGTTCAAAACCCTGGCATATCGGCTAACCTTACTGGTTCACTGCCGGGGCCGGCAATACCCCGGCGCTCCAGCAGCGAGCCTTCGAGCCGGTACATCTCAACAAACGCCTTCATATAATTGACCGCCGCCTGGACCTCTGAAATCTGGCTTGCAACAAGGTCACGCTGAGCTTGAGCGACCAACAAAGAGGTTGACTTGCCAACGCGAAATTTTTCCGTCTCCCAACGCAGTTTTTCTTCCTGAAGTTTGCGCGTGGCAGCAGTAGCGGCCACCTGTTCCTGCGTGCGAGCAATTTCAAGGTAAGCGCTCCTCACATCCACCTCTATCAATTGCGATAGATTATTTATTGCCTCCCGTGCCTGCTCGCGGGTCAAAACCGCGCGGATGTGGCTCGCCTCCGCCGCACGGTTCAGAGGTGGATATCCGAAAGCAAGCCCGACCACTGCATCATAGTTATCACTATGGACATCTCTAATCGAACCTCCGAACGAATCTGCATAGCCGGTCTTGCCGAGGGTGATAAACAGGTCCAGCTTAGGCAGCAATCCGTTCCTGGTTTTAAGAACTTCAAGCTCGTCACGCTGCCGCAAAAGCTTTGCCTGATTCAAATCAGGACGCATCTGCAGAGCAACTGCTATATGTGGCTCCACACCGTCAAGTTCTATGGACGGACTGACCGGCAGACTCTGCAGCACGATTTCTCTGTTCCAAAGATTGGTGCTGGGGGGGTTAATCAGACGCAAAAGATTCAACTTAGTCTTTGCCAGCGTGCTGCGAGCATTGATGAGGTCCTCGCGGCGTAAAGCCACCTCGGCTTCTGCTGCCGCTATTTCGCTTGATGCTAACTTGCCTATATTGATGCGCTCCTGCGTCTCCTGCAGTTGCCTTTGAGCAAGTTCAAGGGACCGATTGTAAATATCTATCTGACGTTCGGCCAAAACGTAGTCCCAATACGTTTCCTCAATCTGCGCAACAAGACTCTGGACAAAACCCCGCAATTCATATTGCGACATTTTTATATCCAGCCGCGCCTGATTAACCGAAGCCATATTGACCTGACTTCCGAGTCCCCTTAGCAGCGATTGTGTTACACCAAAAGCAATCCTGGAGGCATATCCGGCATCATCTGCAGTTTCGTCTATATCGGTGCTCCCGGTAAGACCGAGCACAGTCCCTGTCGGCAAAAACTGTCCGATTCCAATTTCAACCGCATTGGCTCTGCTTGCTGACCTTACGGGCCCTGTCGTAACTTTTCCCTGCCTATTGGCGATTCCTCCAACCATGCAGGGGTCAAAAACCGCAAGCTCCTGCTGCTCTAATGTGCGTTTAATCCGGGGATTGAACCTCTGGACAACCAATGATTTATTATTCTCAAGAGCCAGCAGCACCGCCTGAGTAATCGTTATGTTCAAAGGACCATTATCAGGAAGCGTTTTTGAGGTTGTCGGCGACAACGGAGCAGATACGGCATTGCCCTCAGGGACCAGAGCAGGCAGAGCGTTTGGCTCGGGCGCCATCGGCCCGATGTAATCATTGGGACTTGTTGCATCAAACTCTGCACAAGAGCAAAGCAAACAGCAAATCAAATACATCATCATTCGAACAATTTGGTTTATCGCCAATGACTTAAAGGACATCTTTCGCCCTCATATTACTCATATCGCAATGCCTCCCTCGGATTGACAGACGCCCTACTTTTACCACTATGTCCCTTGCGTTTGCCGAGTGCACCGTTACAGAACAGGTCAACAACGATGTCGTGTTGTCGCATCGCCTTCGGAGCATCCACAAGGTCATGAGCTCGAGTTCTCAACATACCGAGGAGAAAGTCAGCCAAGACCTCCGGCAGAATGTCACCACGAACTTTACCTTCATTTATGCCTTTGCGCATAATTGCCGCTACCGCAGCCACAAGAAGTCTTCGTTTATTCAGCCATTTGTCCCTGATATTGCCCTTTGAAAAACACAGGCGAACATCCTCCTCATTCATCATACGGAAAAGCTGATGTCTTTTTTCAAAGAATCTGCTTATTTGTCTGCAGGCCGTCAGAAGCTCCTCAACAAAAGGCGCTTTAGGGGAAACGTTTCGCGCAAGCAGTTGGCACAACTCCTTAAAACCGGACGTCGCTGTTTGAAAAAACAAGTCATCCTTGTTTTCAAAATAAAGATATATAGTGCCTTTGCCTACTTTGGCTTCATGAGCAATGTCATCGAGCTTGATATCGTAGAACCTCTGACTGGTGAATAGTTTTTCGGCGGCGAGCATAATCTGCTGCTTTTTATTCTGCCTTGCCACGGATAATATCCCTGATAACAAAAAAACTTATTAAAACTGACTGGTCAGTATTATAGATGGAAGGACTTTCAGCGCCAACCGAATTTTGAACTACTCCTGAGAGAAAGGAGCGGACATTTCTTTTCCGGCGGTTGAGACCCGATGGCCATCTATGAGAAATCGCGGTTTAATAACTGCCAAATTGGCACGTCTCGGCGCATTAGGAGAATGTAACTTCTTATCATTACGGCAATTACGATTTCACCTTGTCTGGGCACGCAGTTTGCACCTATCAGGTTAAATGCATGTGTAATTTGTGTTTTGTCTATATTAAGGACTAAACAATGAAATTCGACAAGTTCACATTGAAGGCCCAGGAGGCATTAGCGACCGCCCAGCAGATTGCAATGGCTAAATCGAACACTTTTGTTTCACCATTACACCTATTGAGTGCTCTCCTGAGTGATGATACCGGCGTGGCGATTATGGTTCTGAAAAAAATCGGCGCCAATGTCACTCGAATTAAAGATATGACAGAGAGCGAGCTTCGCCGGCTGCCGCAGGGTGCCGCCGGCAGTCAGCTTATGCCTGACCCGGCTTTTGGCCAGGTTGTTCTCGATGCACAGAACCGGGCTGATGCAATGGGCGATGAGTACCTGAGCGTCGAGCATCTTTTGGTTTCACTGGCTACGGTGCAAACCGATGCGAAAGAGATTTTACGTCTTAACTCAGTTGCGCCAAAACAGATTGAAGATGCCCTGAAAGAAATTCGCGGAGGCGGAAAGGTAACCGACCAGAACCCGGAGGATAAATATAAGGCGCTGGAGCGGTATGGCATCGACCTTCTGGAAATGGCTCGAAAGGGAAAGCTTGACCCCGTCATCGGCAGGGATGAAGAAATCCGGCGATGTATGCAGGTTCTAAATCGCCGAACGAAAAATAATCCTGTGCTGATTGGCGAGCCGGGCGTGGGCAAGACCGCAATCGTTGAAGGACTCGCCCAGCGAATAGTCGCAGGGGATGTGCCCGCCGGTTTGAAAAATAAAAGGATTATCGCTCTGGATATGGGGGCACTGATAGCAGGAACAAAATTCCGGGGCGAATTTGAGGACCGCCTCAAGGCAGTGCTCAAGGAGGTCACCGGCGCTGAAGGGCAAATTATACTTTTTATTGATGAGCTGCATACAGTTGTGGGTGCCGGCAAAGCAGAAGGTGCAGTTGATGCAGGTAATTTGTTAAAGCCGTCGCTTGCACGTGGGGAGCTGCGTTGTATCGGCGCCACCACGATAGACGACTATCGAAAGTATGTGGAAAAAGATGCGGCACTTGAGAGGCGATTTCAGCCGATTCTGATTAACCCGCCGAGCGTCGAGGAAACCATAGCAATTCTTCGAGGCCTGAAGAACCGTTACGACACCCACCACGGCGTCCGAATCACGGACGCAGCGCTCGTTGCCGCCGCAACCTTATCAAACCGGTATATCCCGGACCGATGGCTGCCGGATAAAGCCATCGACCTGGTCGATGAGGCAGCTTCAAAGCTGCGGATTGAAAATGATTCGCTGCCTGCCGAGCTGGACGACATTCGCAGAAAGATTATCCAGCTTCAGATAGAGCGGGAGGCACTGAAAAAAGAAGGCGATGCCGCCAGTAAAGAGCAGTTAAAGAAAACCGAAAAGCAGTTAACGGAATTAGAACAGCAGGATAAGAAACTAACAAGCCGGTGGGAACGGGAAAAACACCAGATTGACGAGATAAAACAACTTAAAGAAAAAATTGAGCAGGCCCAAAACCAGTTTGAAGATGCTCAGCGGAAAGGTCAGTTGGAAACTGCTGCCCGTCTGAAATATGAAACGATTGCAAATCTGAAGAAGGAGCTTGAGAAAAAGGAGTCCGAGCTTGCCAAGTCCAAAGACGCCAAAATGATTGAGAACGAGGTAACCGAAGAGCACATCGCTGAGGTTGTATCCAAATGGACTGGTGTTCCGGTTGCGCGGTTACTATCTGGCGAGCGGGAGCGTCTGATGAAGATGGAAGAAGCGATTCGGACAAGAGTTGTCGGGCAGGATGAGGCGGTTACGGCCCTGTGCAACGCCGTTCGCAGGAGCCGCTCCGGATTAGCCGACCCGAGCCGGCCCATAGGGACATTTTTATTTCTGGGGCCGACCGGAGTGGGCAAAACCGAGCTTTCCAAAGCGCTGGCCGATTTTCTGTTTAACGACCCCAACGCTATGGTGCGGATTGATATGAGCGAGTTTATGGAGCAGCACTCCGTCGCCCGGCTTATTGGCGCACCGCCCGGCTACGTCGGCTACGAAGAAGGCGGAAGATTGACCGAAGCCGTCCGGCGAAAGCCGTACTCGGTGATTTTGTTAGATGAAATTGAAAAGGCCCATCCGGACGTCTTTAATGTGCTGCTGCAGGTCTTCGATGATGGCCGATTGACCGATGGAAAAGGCCGAACGGTGGATTTCAAAAACACCGTCATCATTATGACCAGCAACATCGCAAGTCAGCAGATTCAAAAGCTCACCGAGGAATCCGGCGCCGACTGGGAAATCGAGGCCCACGTAAAAGATGCACTCAAACTGGTCTTTAAGCCGGAGTTCCTGAATCGCATAGATGAGATAATCGTTTTCCGAATGCTCACAAGAGACGACCTGCGAAAGATTGTCGATATCCAGCTCAAATACCTCGGCGAGCGTCTGAAGGCCCGCAAGATTGAGCTTGAATTTACCGACCGTGCCCGCCAGCAGATTATGGATGAGGGCTACGACCCGGTCTTTGGCGCAAGGCCTTTGAAGCGGACGATTCAGCAGCGGTTAGAGAACGCTCTTGCCTCCGAGCTTTTAGCCGGCAAATTCGCCGACGGCGACAAAATAAAAGTTGACGCCTCCAGCCACAAATTCATCTTTGAAAAAGACTAACATGGATTAAAAAGATTTGACAACATCACATAAATCTTTGTAGAATTACTTATATGGGACATTCGTGGGTTGACATCCAAATTAGCGATTTAGAAAGAAAGCACGCCAGGAAGGTCAATGCACTGGTAGATACCGGGGCTACTTTAACTACGCTACCCAAGAAACTGGCAGACGAATTGGGAATCAAACCGACCAGCGAGGAGAAGGTCTCTACAGGAGCAGGAATTATAAACATCACAAGAGGTGAGGCTTGGATAAAAGTCAACGGCAAAGAAGGGCCGTTCAATGTCTGGATTTCCGATTTTGTGGATAAGGTTCTGCTGGGGGTGGTGGTTCTCGAATCGCTTGGTTTTAAGGTTGACCCGACAACCGGAACATTAGAGGAAAAAACATTGCTATTATACTGAAATTTCACCAAGTATTAGGGTCATTTGTATCGTAAAACCATTCTAAAGACATACGAGCAAAATCTCCAAAATCAACGCTTCCATTCTTCTGGAATTTGACCTTCTTATTTCTTTGACAGCGGCTTTGAATTTTGGTAATCTTTTTTCAGTGTATCTACTGCGCCGAAGCCGTATAAGCACGAACAAAAAGAACAGATGAAAAGGAGTTTATCTATGTCGCACTTGGGAAGATTAAAGCGAAAATTGGGTCTGCAGAAAGACTCGAAAGTAATGAAGGGTTCCCACAAGTTACTGAAACGGATGCAGCGAGACCATCTGGACCTACTGCAAAATATCGAATTCATTTTGGTCACGAAGTATCGCGAAGACCCCACTATTGATGACCGCGTGGTAGCAGAAGTTTTGAAAGCAGCTATTGATAATAATGCTCCACAGGATAAACAAGCGGCATCGATAAAGGAGAGCTTACAAGGCATACGAGAGATTCGCAGTGATATCCCGGACGAAATCTGGCGGGATGGCTTGCGCACCGTTCTGCAATCCGTTCACAGGCATTCCAGTCTGAAACCCGGCTCAAGAGGTTATCTTAACTTCGTTTCCGATTTTATTCTATGAGAGTTGCACGTGAACCGACGTCAATTTGTCAAGTCAGTGGGCTTTGGAACTGCGGCGTTAATGCTGCATGAATTTGCAGCCAAGGCGCTGGCACTATCCGAAGCAAAATCAAAGCCGAACTTTCTTTTTATCCTTGCTGATGATTTGGGTTGGAATCAGTTGGGCTGCTATGGCAGCAAGTTCTATGAGACGCCCAACATCGACCGGCTGGCAAGAGAAGGGATGAGATTTACCGATGCATACGCTGCGTGTCCGGTCTGCTCGCCGACCCGAGCAAGCATTATGACAGGCAAGTACCCTGCCCGTCTGCATATAACGGATTATATTCCTGGCGATACTTTTCCTTATGAGAAACTCAGGATACCCGAGTGGCAAAAATACCTTCCGCTGGATGAGGTAACGATTGCCGAGGTCTTCAAAGGTGCCGGCTATGTCACCGCCAGTTTTGGAAAGTGGCATCTTAGCATTGCAAAAAAGCCGCCGGAAAGCGAACTGTATGACCCGGATAAACAGGGCTTCGATGAAATGCTAATTACTGAAAAGCCAGATTCCAAACAGGACCCCGAAAAAGATGCACACAATGTAGAACTGATTACAGAAAAATCGCTTGGATTTTTAGAGAGAAACAAGGATAAGCCGTTTTTCCTCTATGTTGCTCACAACACCATCCACGCCCCTCTTATGGGCAAAAAGAAACTGATTGAAAAATACAAAGCCAAGAGCGGCTCAGACCTGCCTGAGAATAATTCTGTTGTTGGGGCGATGCTCGAAGAACTGGACAACAGAGTCGGGGAATTACTGAAAAAGCTCGATGAACTGAAAATCGCTGACAAAACTATCGTCATCTTTTTCTCCGATAATGGCGGTCTGGAAGCCGTTTCAAAACAGACCCCCTTACGCAGCGGCAAGGCCAATCTATATGAAGGCGGCATCAGAGTGCCTTTGATTGTGCGGTGGCAAGGAGTGACAAAGCCCGGCAGTATTTGCAGCGAACCCGTAATCAGCGTTGATTTCCTTCCGACCTTTGTGGAGATTCTCGGCCTGGAAAACAAGATACCGAATCCAATTGATGGGGTTAGTCTGCTGCCCCTTCTGACACAAAGAGATGCATTTAGCCGCCAGGCCATTTACTGGCACTACCCGCACTACCATAGCGCCGGTATCAGCCCTTGCGGAGCAGTTCGCAGCGGTGACTATAAGCTGATTGAGTGGTTTGATGAAACTATCTGCGGCCCAGCCAACAAATTTGAGCTTTACAACCTCAAAGAAGATGTCGGCGAACAAAACAACCTGGCCAAATCCGTCTTGGACGGACCGGAGAAAGTTGAAGAACTTAGAAAAATGCTGGCAACCTGGCGAGATAAAGTTGGTGCACAGATGCTGACCCCGAATCCAAACTACGACCCCCAGAAGACCAAAAAGTCAAAAACATAAGCTATGTCGAAATGAACTCAAGACCCGGCATAAGCAGCAAGATTCTCCCCATTGCTTTATTCCCGATGGACAGGTATGCTGATATCTGTGTTGCTTTGCTGTCCAAAAAACTTACACGGATGTACTTAAACAGTATTCGATTATGCAGTTATGGAAGTAGCGGGGAAACCTAACCTTGGTAAATGGGTCAGCACCATCATTGTGGTGCTTGCCAATGTGCTCTTGTGGGCGATACCGAGCAATGTGGCCTATCTTGTCGCTCAAAATAGAGACGTTTTGCTGGGCCGATACAGTATGGTCCGACTTACCTGGCAGTTTCTGTTAGTGCCTGTCAGCCTTATGGCACTTTATCTGGTTTGGTCGAACGAGAAAAATAAAAGGGAGCGTCAATTTAAGGCCATAACGCTGTGCCTTTCCATTGTCGTCTCGATAATAGCAATGGACCTCTTTGCCCGCCTGGCGCAGCCCCAGCGGTACATTCTGCACAAAAGCTATTTCCACCGTCCCCCAAATACCGTAAACCGCGGCACCTCGCACGATGTTCCCGAAAAGGCATTTCTGTATCCGAGGACGCCTCCCGGATACCCCGATATCGAATACACTCTGACCGTTGACAAAAGTGGCTTTCGCAACAAAACTGACCTGGAAAAATACGATGTGATAACGCTAGGCGACTCATTCACAGAGGGCTCCAACATCTCCGATGAGCAGGTATGGGGCGTTCTGCTCGCACAAAAAAGTAACTTGACAGTTTACAATTTGGGGATGTCAGCCGGCCACCCTGGAACTTACCTTGAAACCCTCAAAAAATTCGGCCTCGAACTATCTCCAAAGATTATTATTTGTATGCTTTATGAGGGCAATGATTTTCGTGACTCTAACTTCGCAAATAGAAATAGCATCGGTCGGCATTTGTCCAATTACTTCAAAAGCTCTCCTGTCCGCCAGGCCCTGGAAAAACTTCTGCTCCACTCCTTTGGTTCCACAACTATCTCTGCCGCCGACGGTAACAGTGAGAATAAGATAGCCCTGCAAGACGCCGACGATTCAATGAGTGCCGTTTCCTGGCTTCCTGTGGCCATCCCGGACAGCCCTGAGGGTAAATACTACGCATTCCAGGTAAAGAAACTATTAGACCACTTCCAAACTGAAGAGGCCTTTCTGCGCTCGAAAGGATGCCAGAAGACTTTTGCTATCCTGCGCGAGATAAAAAAGATATGCGATGAAAAAAACATCCGTTTTATAGTCGCTCACGCCCCCGATAAGCCGCACGTTCTCCTGCCTCTTATCAGGCACAAGGTTCCTCCTGAGCAACTGCGGGCGTTTATGGCGTTGAAAGAAAAGAATCTGCCGCCTGCTGATGAGCTTATGGACATTGTGCTGGCCCGATTGGACATTCAGGAATCTGCGGTGCAGGAGTTTTGCCGGAATGAATCAATCGAATTCGCCGGGCTAACGAAGCCGTTACGTGAGACAATAGCGAAGGGTTTGCAGGCATACTTCACGTATGACCAGCACTGGACTCCTATAGGACACCAAGTCGTCGCAGATGCCTTACATCGTTACGTAGAAAAATGATGGCGGTTTCTCCCACAAAGCACTGTTGGATTTGACTCTTTGGAATTTGTCTTGCAGTTCTTACGCCCAATGCCTTCGGAAAAAACCAAAAACGGAGTGCCTGGGTAGAAGCTATGACCATATCAGAGATGACCAAGACAAATGTGCGAAAAACTGTTGACACTACCTCACACCAGACCAGTGGGGAGAAAACTATCCTGTTTAAGGAACCGCCATTCGTGGCTGTCCTGTTTTTTCGTTGTGCCCTCATCCGGACTTCGTCTATTTATCAGCAGCATTCTCTGGACGAGGGCACGCATCTACAAATTTAAGTGCCTCTTCGATGAAAATTTCACCTGTCATCTCCCCCAGGCAAGTTTTGCTAATATAGCCGTATCGCTCGAAACTATTCCAGTCAACTTTTGTCAGAATGTAACCAAAGGCATCGTTGGTGAGGCCAAAAAGAAGATTATGCTCGCCGTGCATTTTGCGCTTGAGGTAATAGCCGATATTGGGCAGGGCCTCGCTAGGTATGGTCAGAATCTGAGCATTTCCAAGGTTCACGATGTTGACCTGCGTTGCCACACAACCTCTTTCATTCAGTTCAAAACCCAGTGGGGATAGTCTGATGACAGAGCGGATTAGTTCGCTGTCAACAGGAAACTGAATCGTTGCACTTTTGCAAAACAGACCGGGATTCTTCTGGAGCGGCGCACCGGCAACAATACGGAGGGATTCATCTGCAAGAATATGACCGATGCGGACACACTCTTCCCAGGTCTGGATGTCTTTGCCATCGGGACCACGACAGTCGGCGGTAACCATACCTCCCGAGGCGCTATTCATAAAGATGCCGGTGCCGCCGCCGCATTGCTCAATTCGCTCATAGAGAGGGCCAACGAAGTCCGGACACAAGAGCCCTTGATGCGGCCCGATTATCTCTGGGTGACAGGCATAGTTCACAAGGGTAGCCAACGACCTGCCTCCAGTGGTAAGGACTTGAATGACATTGCAGCGAGGGTCATATAAGTTCTCCGCATAGTAGTTGTATGCTATTTTGCCTTTTGCTCTACCGGTGCCGATTTTGATATGAGCGGGTTGCAACTCACGGACAGCCTGGTTGATAGCACTGGCCAATTTAGCGCAGACCCCATACAGGTACTCAATGTCCGCCCCGCTTTCCCCATTCTTGCTGGGAAAGCCGTAGCAATCCGGGGCACTATGATTGTGTGTAGCACCGATGAGAATGTTTTCTGAAGGAATACCTGGCACCTGTTCACGAACCT
>Ga0315277_10002980_pt1 | contig 23266 bp, 19 predicted proteins | sample YL17G05_15_MG_FD_203695 | JGI IMG/M metagenome (GOLD analysis project Ga0315277, IMG submission 203695) | Sediment microbial communities from Yellowstone Lake, YNP, Wyoming, USA - YL17G05_15 | ecosystem: Environmental > Aquatic > Freshwater > Lake > Sediment | place: USA: Wyoming | collected...
CTCCAGGTTGTCGCGCACATAACCCCAGGTCTCGTCGGTCATCATCTCCGGGTCGTATGTCAGCACGCCCTGCGCCGAGTAGACACGCGTCAGCGCGCGGCGCAGAAAGCCGAGCTGGCGCGGTCCCATTCGGCCCGCGTTGGCGAAGAGCTCGGCCAGCATCGAGCGGTACCGCCCCGGATCCATCCGCCGCGGGATCTGCAGGATGTTCCAACGCAGTGGGCGCGGCGCGTTCGGATACAGCTGGCGGATGTCGACCCGCCCCTCCAGGCCCGGCCAGCGCAGCGCCTTGCGCCACCCTTGGCCGAAATCCAGCACAACCGTCCTGTAGTGCCACTTGAGTGTCGTTTCGTATGCCAGCCGCTCGGCCGAGACCGTCTTCCCGTATCCCGTGTCACCCGCGAACGCGCAGTGGAAGTGGCGCTCGCGTGCCAGTCGCAACAGCGTGTCGGTCAGCGAGCCCTTCTCAGCGCTCCACTGCTTTGCCAGCACCACCTCGCCCGGCATGTCGGGCATAAAAGCGAAATCGGGCGTTGCCTCCTGCACCGTAAGAGCAGTCCCCTGTTCGAACATGCCCGGGGCGGTGTATGCCGCGAGCTGCAGCATCGTCAGGATTGTCGAGTCCATATATCCGCTCAGGACCTCGGGGACGGTCGCCACCCGCGTCGAAGGCGTGAAGGCGCGCGCGTGGAGCGCGATGTATGCGCTCTCCTCAGGCGTGAGGTCACGCGTTTGCACGCCGGTCACGACTTCCTCCGTCCCGTGGAACGCCTCCGGGATGAGCCCCATCAGCGCGCGCTTGCCCTGCTCGGTCCGGGCGAGGGCGTAGACATCGGTGTAGTAGGCGCCCTCCTTGCTGGCCGTGTCCAGCAGGGCCTGTTGTGTGCGCAGGATCTGCGTCACGAGAATCGCCGGATCGAACTGCCACTGGAAGTTGTGGTGCACCGAGAGCGAGGGCGCGAGACCAATCGCCAGCGCCGAACTCACCCCTCGCCCGAGCTGCTGCGTGATCCCCGTCCCGTGCATCTGGCTCTGTGCCTGTGATACCGAGTCCGCCTGCGACTGGGTCGCAGCCTCGCTCTCCGTGTCAGCCGTCGATTCAGACTTCGACCCGAACGAGCCGGTCGTCACCGACTTACTCTCGGTCAGCGAAGCAGAAACCGTGTCCGCCGACGAGTGGATGTCCGAGTGCGAGGCCGAGGCAAATACGCCGATGCTCCCGTCGACCCCAATGCCCTCGGGTTTGATGCCCCCTGTCACCCCTGCGCTTACACCTGCCGTCACCGAGTCGACCGATCCTTGCGATTCGGTGTGTGCCTGCCCCTCACTCACAGCCACACCGACCGTTTCCGAATGCATCCAGCCGCGCGTCTGGGCCTGCCCGACCGTGTGCGCCTGGCCCTGCGTCTCGGCCAGCCCATCCGTGTGCGCGCTGCCTTGCATCGCCGCCTGGGCCTGGTTTTGGGCGTACCCGAGAGAGGCACTCTGCGCCATCGCACCCGTAAGAAGCGCTGGCAGACTGACGCCGAAAGCCGATCCGCGCACACCTTGCTGCAGCGACGCCCAGGTCGAGGTTTCCTCCCCCAGGCCGATCAGCATCTCAGTGATGTGCGCCAGGCGCACCGGCGAGGTGAGCACAAGGAACAGAAACTCCTCCTCCAGCTCACTCATGCCCCGGAAGAGGATCTCGTTCTGCTGCTGCGTGTACTGCTGGTGGGAAGGGCCACCCTCAAGAAGCGGGTTCCGGGAGAGCGCACCGCTTCCACCACGCGCGTTTTCGCGCGGGTCGGGGTGCCCGACCGCGAGAATGGCGTGCTGCATGTCCTGCATCGCATCGAAGATCCAGGTCGCCATGTGCAACGTCACTGGGTCGAGCCGGATCTGACGGTACGCGCCAGCCAGCGCGCCGATGAGCGCCGCCAGCGCGCGGCGCGACTGCTCGCGCGCCTCCTCGATCGTCGAAGCGAAGGCCGACGCTCCATAACACTGGACAATCCCCAGGCTCGGCGAGGCGAACATGCCGGCGGCGAGGTACAGGAAGTCCACCCGCGATCCATACAGCGCGCGCAGCGTTGTGCGCATCTTCTGCAGCAATCCGGGATCTGCACGCGCCTCGAGCGGCAGAAAGCGCAGGTGCACCAGGCGCACCGCGCGGAACCCTGGATACTCGCGCCCGCCCTCGTGCTCTCGCAGGCGGAACCACAGGTAGTCGAGCGAGGTCGTGCCGGGCGTGCATTCCACCCCGGCCTCTTCGATCTCCAGGTCGAGTGGAACCTCGATCGCGCGCGGCCGCAGCCAGCGAGGAGCGAACTCAAGCGCACTGTGGAGGGTGCGAGCCGGCCCGGTAGCCATCATGGTCCCCCTGGTCATCCCCTTCTTCCTCTTGCGTTCCTCGCCTACAAGTCCAATGAACTGAATGAGACCGCGTGCATCCCAGGCGCGCCGTGCGCGCGCCCGGGCTCTTTCCCTATTCCTCCGCACGGGAGGTCCACCGGCCCCCTGGGGCGCTGGCGTGGAAGTGATAGTGGCGGCGTGCCGGTTGTGAAGCACGGTAGAGCCGGCGCAGGATAGGGGGGATCCGTCGCCGCCCGACCAGGCACGCCGCCACCCCCGCGCGCACCAGCGCGACCCCCAGGCCTGTCACCGCCGCGGGTACGATGATCGCCGCCGCGAGACAGACCATGACCGGCAGAAGGCGGAGAAACTCGAACATGCGCGCCTCCGTCAAGGGGTGCCTCCGGAGATCTGACCCCGGAGGCGACGTGTGGGTATTGGCTTCCAACGTGTGGTTGCCACCCGACGTTTATGCTCCCCTGCTCCATGGCGTCAGGGCAGCACACCCCGGCCGCGAAGAGCGCGCTTCGCCACCCGCGTGCGCCGCCCTGAACTGCACGGACGTCCCAAATCATGTCGCTCACTCCCGCCATGCCTCCTACCGCCCGTCCTGCGAGCGCAGATGGCGCACCAGGTCCTGTGCCCCCTGCAACGGATTGATCAGGCTCATCGGGTTGGCAAACACGTGCTGCACCAGCATAGAGAAATAGCCGAGGGGGATAACCAGCCACAACGCCCACAGGACAATCGTTGTCACGCTGCCCTGCGCCCCAGCAATCACCGCCGCCGCCGACTCGCGCGAGCCGATCAGCGCGGCCCATTCCTCCGCCGTGAGCTGGGAGGTGGATGCCAGGTACAGCCGCGATCCAAGCACAGCCAGCGCATACATCGCGATTCCGCCCTTGACGTACCACAGCAGGTTGAAGCGCTGCCCGGGCATCGCGAGGATCCCAAGCAGCCCCGCCGCCCACATCGCTGCCCCCAGCCAGGGGACCGGTGCGCCCATCCCCCATTGGGCAATCAGCCACAGCACCAGCACCATCCCCGTCATCACTTGCGCGGTGCGCCCCTCCCCGGCTGTCCCGGGCCTGTCAAAGCGCCGCGGCCGGAATCCGGCCCGCTTCTGTACCTCCGCGTCCGGGATTGCCGCCATGAGCCCAGCGCTAGCCACACTCGCGACCGCGGCGCCGTTGTCAATCAAGGCATACACGATCACCAGGACCCCGTTGACGAAGAACACCAACAGGTCAGTCAGGAACAGCGCGATGGCATCGAGTTGATTCATTGACTTCCCGCATCCGACAACGTCACGCGCGCCAGGTACACCTGGAGTCCGCCCCGCTCAAAGAGCGATCTTGCGCGCGTCACCGGCGTCCCGGCGGTCTCAACGCGCAAGAGAAGTTCGAAGGTTCCTGGATCCTCGAACGGCACGCCCAGCGCGAGGGCGCTCGCTGTGCACGTCCCGCCCCCGCAGCCGCCGGCCCAGGAGGCCATCTGCGGCACAAGGCCGATCTGCGCACGCTTGACGCGGGCGCCGTAGTACCGTTGGGCCAGCGTCTCCTGGATCCAGGTTTTCGAGGCGTCGCTGAGCCGGGCCCAAACGACCAAGTCGGTCACCGGTTCGGGATAGACCTCGACGTGCTGCCGGCAGTCGTCGCGCACGTGCACCGTCTCCCACACCCCGTTGAGGTAGGTCTTCTCCGGAGCGGTTTTGCACCGGCCCTGCTCGCCCGCTTCTGCCTCGCGGCATTGCGACTCGAACACTGGCACCAGCTCGTACCAGGTGAAGATCACCGGCGGGATCGAGACCGTCGCGCGCACATCTGCTCCTCGCCTTTCCGGATCTTGCCCCACCACCAGCGGGAAGGCGGGGGCGACTCGCTGAACCGAAAGCACCGGCGGCCCCTGCTCGATTGTCGGGTCCTGGCATCCATACACTTCAGGCGGCTCCCAGCCATCGGGGCAACCGCCGGGGAGCACCTCGCAGTTGGAGGAGTCGTAGAGCAGCATGGCCCACGCATAGAGGAGATACCCATGGTCAGTCCATTGGCTGATCATGTGCTTTACTACTTGCCAAGTCGTGTAAAGGCTTACGGTCCAGGCTGGCCCTTGGAATGAGAGTAGGTCCCTGTAGAAGTCGGCTTCGTTCTCATACGTGTTCATATAGGCGATGAAGTCGTCAGCGCCCGCCTCATTCGCCGCGCCGCTCAACAGCTGGTTCAGTAGTTCCCCGTACCCCGCACCGACCGCGTTTGTCCATCCGTAGCCCCCTTGGAGAGCAGTAAACTGCTCAGGGTAGGCATACATCGCCATGAGAGTCAGCGGCGACGGAATCAGGACGATATCGCCACTTGGAGTCAGATACTGTTCGTAGGTTGCCTCAGGAAGGAGTGGTATTCCATCGGTCGGATCGGTGATCAATCCAACATAGGACAAGTTCTCCCACTGAATGGTCCCATCGGGGAGCCACACCTCGCCAGGATCGATCCCCTCATCAGCCATGAGAGTTCCAGACGGGACAGCAAGTGCGATGATGAAGATGAGCGGCAATGCATGTCTCATATCCAACTCCATCCTCGGATCATTCTTCTGCAGCATTCCTTCGCGCTTCGACGAGCTCGTCAACCGGGAAGAACGCGAACTTCCATGTATCGCCGTCCTCAATGAGCACGACGAGGACCGACTCCGTTTCCCCTTGCGCCCACGGGACTGCAAGCGGCCCGAGTGGACGAGGTCGGACATCTGGCCATGGGACAAGGCCAATTACCTGAACTCTCCAGACTTGCCAGCGCCGGAGCGTCATTGCATCTACCCCTTCCAGGATAGGGTGCGCAGATGCATAGCGGGGTTTGGATCGAATGTCTGCGTTCGACAGGTGCGGCCAGACCGTTTCCCCCAACATCCGCGTGGTCTCAGCGTCATTGGCCAGTCGGTTGATTCTTGCTTCCCACGCCCCTCTTCCTTGTTCATCGATCGTGAAGTAGGCGATTACGCTGAGCTCCGCCACATCTTTGGCGGATGTACCAGACGCGGTGGACGCGGCAGCAATTGGAGGTGTGCTCGTCACGGGAAGTCGCAATGTCTGTCGTAACCCAAGTCCCATTGCGGGGAGCAGGCCTGCGAGGACTAGAACCCCAGCGCACACCGCCGCCAAAATAGCCGCTTTCTTGGTGACAGCGATTTCCATGCGGTTCTCCCCAGTTAAACGAAACACGGCCACCGTCCGGTCGCATCTTGCGATCCGGAAACGTGTGGCCGAAAAGGAGATCCGTCAATCGCCCGCCCGCGCACTCTGTCGCGAGCGAGGGAGCAGGGGAGTTTCTGATTCCCCCGCCGTTCTTATGACCAATCTACATCAACATCATCAGTTCGTCAATACCCAACCGACCCGGAACTCTACTTCCCCGGCTCCGGCAGTGGACAAGGTGGATTCACGTTCCGAAGGCCCTCATTCAGTTCCTTGGTTCCCCTGGACACAAACTCATCCCATCGGTTTCGAGCGTGGGCAAGTGCCTCTGACACCGCATCTGCTGACCAACCATCGGCCGTCTTGTCCGCGAGCGACCGCACACCAGTTCCGGCCGCATCTATTGCAGCAAATACGTACATCGACGACCAGTCCAGCTTGCACTCGCAGGATAGTTGACCAAACGCGACTGCGCGATCCCATACCTCGCCCTTTCCAGCAAGTGGCGAAACGAGCCCCATCCCCAGACAAACAAGCACGAAGGCCAGGAGCCCTATCGCTGCAACGATGCCAAGCAGTGAGCAACCGATTGTTCGGCGCTTCGGTGCCTTATGCGATGACGCCACTGCGATCCCCCGAAGTGGATTCTCCATGCGGTACAGTCGAGCCAAGCCAGATGACTTGAACGACTAGCCTGGCCACCTTAGAAGTGGGCTGAGTCCGGAGCAATTCCGTCTCTCGCGCCCGGCTTCGTCTTTGCCACCAGCCAGATGCTGCCCTTCACCCCCCGCCGTCCGGCACGAAGATCAGCCAGGTTCGTTAGATGCAGCGCAAATCTTGCCGTGCCGAGGGCATGGTGAATCTGGTTGCGGGCGGCCCGCATGATTGCCAGGTCCTCACACATGACGTACAGATCATCCCCGGTTTGTGCACTCAGATCCCGCCATCTTTTATCCGCTGCATCCCAATCTTGGATCTTGTTATCGCCGCCCAGGACCATCACGTTCAGTATCTCGCCGCAGGAACCCCGGAAGAGAAGATCGGGCCGGAATTCAGCGACGCCGCGCTCATCATCGCGATGGACCTCAACGTAGCCAGCTTCCCTCAGTGTATCGCTGGCCGCAAGCAGAAGGAGCGCAGACTGCGCTGATCCGCAGCGCTTTATCAGCAGGTCGATCTCGGGGGTATGCGCGTCCTTGCCGGTCAGTGCCCAGTATGCCAGACGGCCGCGCTCGCTTAACTGGAGAAGATCAGGCAGACGACCGCCACTCGGACACCCGGTACCCGCAACGGCCTGTAACACCTCGATCATATTCCTTTCTTGGAGGCGGCCCATGAGCAGGCGGAGGCTGTTGGTTGTCACCTTCACGCCAAGCATGGCCGCCAGCGAACTGAGGATCGTTGGCCGGCGGGAAAGTCCGGTGTCCCCCAACATGATGATAGCCCGGCTTTCCCGTTCGAAATTCCTGTCGTTCCTCCACTCGACCAGCCAATCCGGCTCACCCGACGTAGGGGGTACAGGCGTCTCCACTTCCGCTTTGCCGACCGCGATTTCAGCCGACGGCTGAGTCTTGGCGATCAGACCTGCCGGTCCCACGACCTCGGGGACCAGCCCTCTCCCAAGCGCCTTCCTCTCCTCAAGAAGCATTCGATTCTGCTCGCGCGATGCATCAAGATCGTTCTGCAAGCTCTCCGCCCTTGCACTGAGTTCTTGGGCATTTTCCGTGAGCGACCGGACCTTCTTCCTCAACTCCTCACGCTCGTCCGAGGCCACAGCTCCGACCCGAGCCGACAGAGCAGGACGGTGGCCGTCACCTCCCTTGCTGGGTTCGCCCAGTTCCCGCTCGAGGAGGCCCAGCAGCTGAAGAGTCGAAAGCGCGCCAAGCGGCTGGCCATCAACGAGGTGTCGGTCGATCTCCCCTGGAACGCAGGCCTCGATCAGGCGAATCACCGCTTGGCGAGTCCCCCGCGTCTCGAGCTGTGCCTCCTCATAGAGCTGCACCTGGGCGCGCAAGAGCCCCTGTAGTTGGCCAACGCGAATGGCAGCCGATGAGCGGTCAAATGCTTCGCTTACGGCTGGAGCATCATCCATTCATCTGACTCCACCACCACGCGCGCTTGGCGCGCACGCTGAAGCGCCTCGCGCGCAATTTCACGGTGCTCCTCATCAGGGAGTGTGACACACGATAGCGTTGCGCGAGCCGCGTCGAGATAGAGAAGCGCAGCTTGCGATAGCGCCTCGTGAACAGAGACGAGCGCGGGCGGCGCGGACCTTCGATCCACAGTCTGTAGCACACGGACAATCCGCTCGAGCACCCTCTGCGCCACGCGCCCGCGGTCGAGCAGATCTCCTTGCTCGCCTGCGACAATTGCCGCCAGCTCACTGTCCGCATCCCGCAGGTCGCGGAGCGAGGCGCGAGCCTCCTGCTGGTAGTCTTGTACCGCCTTCACGTCAGGGAGCAGCAGGGAGGCGCGACCGCGCGCGTCACGCGGCGTTGCGCTGATGCCGATGCCCAGAATGGCAATCCCGGCAAGCACCCCGAGTACAGCCGGGTGCACAATGACTAGTCCTTCTCTATGCATTCCTCGGGCTCCGGAACCGCAATGGGCTGGAGACCTGCCTCACTCGTATCCGGCGTAAGTTCCAAGTATGAAGGTTTCATCCTTCCCTGGGCAACAAGGTCGAGACGGCCCTTCTCCCCCCGCTCCCAATCGGCGTTCCTAAGGAACTGGATTTCCTCGGCCACCAGTTCGAGAATGAACTCGCGGCCGCGTACGCGCGACTGAAGATGCCCAACTACCGCAAGGCGTGTTCCAAGCTGCACATAGCCGTAGGCCAGCTCGGCCAACGTGCTATAGGCAACCACCCTCAGTCCCTTCACAGTTTTGTACCCCTCGGTTCCAGGGACCATCAACATCAAGCGCAAGAAGGGCAGGCTCTTCCGGCTCAGTTCGAAGATGTCAAAATAGATGTCGCCGGTGATGTCCCCGATCACAAAGACGTGGTTGTTCCTTGGCATGGGTCCCCCCTCGACTCTGGCCCAACGCGTGCCGAACTTGACCTGGCGGGTGGTAGGCTTGCGCAGTCAGGGGGCATGAGACGCGCATCAGGCGGCCTTCACCCGTCAAGCAGGCTTGGTCGGAGGATCGATGTGTCAGGAACTGGCTGCGAGAGCCGATGAGGGGGGACCATCGCAGACAGGTGCGGAGACGAAGAATGCCAACACGCGCTCAATTCGCGGTCGTTGGCACCCTGGAGCTCCCCCTGGCCTTCATCCGCCTCCCCCAAACAATGCGGACTTGACGATTTCATTCTATTGACCACCCGCAGAATGTCAATCGCCACGGGTGGCAGCATGTGCATCTCACCCCCTACAGACAACCTCGCCTTTACTGAAAGTCGCGTGCCCGTGCGATGAGCGTATCCACGCCTACCTGGCAATGCCTTGCCATCTCATACACTCGAGGACAGCATGCTGCAAGCCGAGGACTGCAATATCCCCGCAAGGTCTCTTGCCAATAATCCCCGCAGGCGGTCAGCACCGCTGCGTTCCAAAGCAGTCCAGAGCTCTCGCCCTAGGGCATATCCAATCGTGCACTCTCAAGCACCCGCATCGAAGCACCCATTCCCCAAACGTCCCCTCAAGTCGTCAGGACCTAAGCTCCTCGCCACTCGGGAGCAAGACGACTCGGATTCCAGCGAACATCTCCCGGTACTTAGGCTTCTTGAGGACGTCGAATGTGGACCGTTCTGTGACGAAGAAGAACCTGTGTTCAGCCGGAGTCCTTGTTAGCTTGCCCGCGTCCTTGCGGAATGTCTCTCCCTGCTGTGCACCCAGGTCGCCAGAGCCATACGGCGAAGTGGTCTTGATCTCTGCAATTACCCGACTTCCCTGCTGGGTACGTACATCGACGTCCAGACCAGCGGCACCCTGAGGCTTGGCCGCGGCGTCAAAGTCAGGCAATTCGAAGCACGCCTGGAGGAACTCCTTGGCCATCATTGTGGCAAGGAGGGAGACGTCGTTGTATATGTTGCCCAACTCCCCCTTGAAGGAGGCGAGATACGAATACCAGTCCGTTGGCTCCTCCGTCTGCGGAAAAGGCACACGCGAGAAGAACTCCGAGAGCCGTAGGACTTTCGCCTCGAGGCCTTGGAGGGCCATTCGTTCATTTTGTGTGAGTTGTGACTTCATGGGGGCCGCCCTGGATAGGTCGCTGACACAAAGAGTCGCGGCCAAAATGAACCGTCGTGGGATGCATACAGCTGTCGGACCTCGCCCTTCTTGGTTGGAGGCGGACACACAGCATCAGGTTCGCCCTGGCGCCGGGCTCGGCTTCACAATTTCAGGAATCACCAACTCCCAGCACACCAGCTGCAGGTCGCGCTCTGTAGGTTGCCTCTCATCCGGACGTGGCAAGGGCCTGTCCAATCCCTTAGCCTTGAGCGCCTCCCACAACTCCTTAAGCGCCTCAACGATCTCGGCCGGAGCACTTGCCGCCTTCAGTCTCCGGTAGGCTCCTTGAACGCTATCCTCGCGCCTGAGCAAGTCGCTTGGGTGTGGCTTGTCGCACCAATCGAGCAACGTGTCTGTCAGGTCCGAGGCGGCCTCTTGCACATCGGCGCCCTGCAGTTTGCCCCTCACCAGGCGCACAAGTTCGCCCGGATCCTGCGCACTCACGCGTCGCTGGTATTCCTGCCCAAGTTCGGCAATGGCCCGCGTAAGTGGTTCCACTAAGTGGGTGAAAGGGTTCTCATTCTCAGGTAGATCCGCTCGCTCGCAGTCCTGGTCACACGCGATCCGCTGTGCGGCTTCCACAGCTGAGGCGATGACCTCACTTGACTCCGCGGGATAGAAGCGCCAGAAGACCTCCCCGCCGTATTCCTTCGGCATCTTGAGCTGGACAAATATGCCTGGCTCCTTGCCCTCGCGAACGCTGTAAATCCCGTCTGGAAGAGCGCGGACTTCCTCCGTTCCGATCGCCTTTACGAGACCGATGTATTCTTTGAGCTGGTCGAGCGCGTCGTCAAACTCAGCCCTGCGTTCACCCTCAAGATAGACCTTGTCAGCATCGGCGCCGCCCTGGCGGATCATCATGAGATCATCAAGGGCCTTGGCCTCGATAACCTCGCCAAGCACGGATGCGTCCAGCCCCAAAGTTGCGTCGATTGCCTTCACACGCTGCTGGAGCCGCTTCACGAGCATGAGGAGGTCATCGAGCCCCTTCTCGGGCATTACATTGTAGAAGTAGACCTTCTCATGCGGCGAGAACAGCCTATCGATGCGCCCTGCTCGCTGGATCATGCGGACCGGGTTCCAGTGGAGGTCGTAGCTTACGAGGTACTGGGCATCCTGCAGGTTCTGTCCCTCGCTCAGAACGTCGGTCGCAACGAGGACATCGATTCCCTGCTCCCGGAAAGGCTGGATCTCAAGCAACAAGTCCGGGTCGTCGAGAGCCCGGTCCCCCCTGAGTGCTGCAAGCGGGCCGAAGTGAGTGAGGATGGTCTGGCGTCGCTTCTTGTCGTCTGAGCCCGTGAGCACCGAGACCCACTGCCCGCGGGACAGGTTGCTCTTGGCGCGGATTACCCCAGCCCCAAGTCCACTCGCGGAACCGCCGAACGCACGGAAGAGGTGATTAGCCGTATCTCTGTAGTTCGTGAAGACAACCACCTTGGTTGGTACGCCGCCCTTGTCTGCTTTGGGCAACGAATCTAGCACCTTGCGCAACGCTGCTACTTTGGGGTCGCTTTCCGGCCGCACTGCCTTCAGGCTGTTGAGCGAGGCAAGCAACTTGGCAAGCGTATCGCGGTCTTCGGTCACCGCCCTGGAGAGTCCGGCGACATCGCAACTCTCGGCATCGACCTCGACCAGAGACCCAAGCAGGTCCCGCACTTGCTCGTCGGCGCCTGAAGCCTCGAGCGCATCATCGGAGAGCGAGCCGCCGAGCATCACCCGGAGCTTGTCGCGGTCCTTGGGGAAGAGCACTTTGCCATCGCCAAGAAACCTGAGAAACAACTCGAGGTACTCGATTTGGTTTCGAAGGCTCGCCGCGAGCGCCGCGACGGAGCTCTCCATGCGCTTGAGGTAGATGGTGCGAATGATACCAATGAAGGCGGTGTTGCGGTCAATGGCACGGTTCTTGTCCCCAGTCCTCTCTGCCGGCCTCTGAACACCAAACGCCTCAAGGTTGTACACAGCGAAGTTGAGCTTCTCAATAGCCTCGATAATTTGTCTGTAGACATCGCCCTCATACAGGTTCTCAAGGCTGTAGGTTACGGCCTTGGGGATCTCGTGCTCCGGGAAGACCAGGGGCTTCCCGCCGATCTCCATGGGCTCGTTGGCCTCCTGGCGTTGCCTGATGTCGTGGCGCGTTCGCCGCACCAACGTCAGAAGCATCGTGTCCAGAAGACCCGGGCCACCCCCTTGTTTCTCCAGCGCGCGGAAGGTGCCCTCGAGATTGCCAACTGGGCCTCGCCCTGCATACCAGCTGTTGTCCCCCCGGGTAATGAGCATGAGCTGGTGGTAGAGGTCCCACAAGCTGTTGTTTATGGGAGTGGCGGTAAGGAGAAGAACTCGCTTGTCCGCCTTCTCGCCTCCGCGGATGATCTCCATCAGTGCTCGGTAGCGCCTCGTTCCTGGGTTTCGGAAATTGTGGCTTTCATCAACCAGGATGATGTCGTAGCCCTGGTATTTTCGCAGCCGCTTCCTTAGGCTGTTGCGCTCGACCTCACCCTCGACTTCTTCGATGTCGACCAGCTGCACGAGGGACTCCATGCTCACCGTATCGCCAAACACGCCAAATCCGTTCAGCTTCTCAGGCGACCAGTTGGACTCAAGTTGTGCTGGGCATATCACAAGTGCCTTCGCCCTGTTGCCTCGGCGTGCGACGAACTCTCGCAGAACGCCAAGCCCCGTGTAGGTCTTGCCGAGGCCCACCGAGTCGCAAATCATCGCACCCCAATGCCGATCCAATAGATCGACCGCGCGCGCCACGCCCTCCTGCTGAAACAGAGCAAGCCTTCCCGCAACGTCCTCGTCAAGACCAAAGCCGAGGAAGTGCCCGTATGCGGTATGGAGCGCCTTCAGGAAGACCTGCCAAGGATAGAAGCGTCGCCCGTAAAGCACGCACTCTTCGAGCATTCGGATGAACTCGTCCCTGCAATCCTGGCCCTTTGCCCATTTCCGGTCGAACCATTCGTCCAACTCATCGACCACAGCGCGATCGTCAGTGATGAGGTTGGCCTCAACGTTTTTCTGCAAGCCCCCCTTGGTGAGATTGCTGCTTCCAATCGCGCCGTATGAGGCCGAGCTCGTGCGCAGGATGTACGCCTTCGCGTGGAGGTGCTCGCTTGGGGCGACCTCAGTCGACAGGACCTTGCCCTCGGTCACCTGACCCGCCCGGTCGCCCAGGTAGCGCCGGACCCCGACTTGTGAACGCGAGAGAAACCGCACCAGATCCTGCACTTTGTGCCATGCAGTGAGGTCGAACTCCTTACGCTGTTCGAAGGCCTCGTCACCTTCAGACTCCAGCAACTCCTTGCGTTTCTCGTGGGTCATAAGAACCCAGGGCACTCGACCTTCAAGGAACTCATACCAGTCAATTGCCTCCAGCGGGCCAGCGAGTTCCTCGTCCTCGGGCTTGCCGAGCAATTCGCCCGGGCCGCGGCGGGTGAGAAACGGCCGCTCACCCAGCAGGATCCTGACGTCTCTGGCCCGCTGCATTCCCTCCTGGATTTCTCGGAAGCCGTCGGGGGTAAAGAAGGCCGTTGCGATACGCACTCGATCCGGATTGATGGCATTGAAAGCCTGGACGAGCTCGGCGAGCATTGTGCCTGTGAGCTCGTCGTTGGCCACGAATCGGCGGATGTCATTCATTTCGCCTCCCCACAGGCAATGTCGACGCAAGATCAGCTGTGACCCACTCCTCCAGGATCTTCGCATCGTCGGCCAGCAACCCGAACGCCCCACAGACAACCTGCTCGATTTCGGCCTCGAGCGCGGCGCGTTCTGTCAAGTCTCCCACCCTCTGCACTAGGCTGCTAAGGTGCTCGGCGTCGCTCCGGGCGAGCGGCGGCACGGGCAAACGCTCCAAGAATTGGACGAAGACCTGGAGGTACCCGCCCTGCAAGTCTGAACAGAGCCTGCGCAGCACGAACCATGATGCCGCCGAGTTCATGATGCCGAGAAGCCATGGCTCTACGCCAGCGACCATGTAGCAGGCATCATTGTGATAGCTGCCGCTGACATCCCAGGCGAACTCTGGCGCCCGAATGAAGCGATTGAAGATGATCTTGGGCTGCTCGAACTCAGCATAGTAGGTGCACGCCCTCAATTCCCACCACCAGCGCCCCTGGTCAGCTCTGGGACGCAGTCGGTCCTCGAACTCGCTGATGTAATCGTGGACCGCCGGGTAGGCCTTCTTGAACACGGTCCGAGCCTGTCGCTCCGTTGTGGCTTGCTGCCAGGGATTCGCGTTGCCTGCATCCCCTGAGTTCTGGATTGCGATCACGCAAAGCTTCGCCCAGGCGGGGTGCCACCGCTTGATGTCCTTGCCGCGAAGCCATGGTTTGATGAGGTCCTCACTCCTCGGGTCGGCTGCAATGAGTTCGGCGCGCCTCCCTTCGTCGATGACAAATGCGTTATTGAGACCAGTCTTGATCCCATAGTACATCCTCCCCTGGACGAACTTGCCCAGTGGCGTCCCGGTGCCCATCAACCGGTCGAAGAGGCGCACCAGCCTAGGATCCTCAAGCACCCAGCCATCACGCCGGAGGAGGACCTGGGGGAAGTCGGCGATGGCATTGCGCTGCAGCAACCCGTCAAGACCCTCGAGCTGCTCACGGACGGTGGCCACGCTCTCGCTCACCCCGGCCTGAGCGAGCTCATGACGGACCACCTGTGTCAGTCTCGCAACTCTCGTCTCTCTGTCGGCACTGGGATCTCGTTTCACACCCACGAGAATGCTTGGGTAGGCTATCGCGTCGAAGACCGCCAAGTCACCGAAGTCGATTACGTGCTCGATTGCCAGGACCCTAGGCAGATACTCCCTCAACCCCTCCCCATATGCAGCGCGGTGGAACTTGTTACTCGTGATGAAGGCGAGGTGCCCGCTCTCTCTCATGATTTGGATTGCCCTTGCGTAGAAGTACACAAGCAAATCGGCAGTTCCTGTGTAGACTTCGGGGAAGCCCGCCGCGTACGCCTTCTGATCTTCGGGGGCAAGATCCTCCTGGCGGACGTAAGGAGGGTTCGCGACTACGATATCGAAGCCACCTTCCTCGAAGACCTCGGGGAACTCGACAGGCCAGAGGAACGGTTTCTTGTATGGGGCGTCGGATGCCAGGTGCTTTCCAAACTGCTCGAGAGCCCCGATTTCGTTCACTATCTCTTCAATCTGCCCCTGACTCTTCCGCGTCTCGGCTGCCGGCGCATGTCTATGCTCCAGCTCGCGAAGCCTGCCGCGACGTTCCTTGACTGCGATCCTAAGCTCCTTCACTAGGTCGTGCAACTGCACGCGGACAACATCGAGTTGTGCTTCCTTGATCGCCGCACGAAGTTCACGAGCCTCCACAGGATCCTTCGCGAGGGTATAGTCAGCACGCAGCTTCTCCAACTTGGCAATTGCGGCTGACGCCTCCCCCATGGCCAGCGTCAGTTGCGTTTCAGCCGGGAGGCTGTCAGGCAGGCGGAGGCCCCAAATCCGGTCGACCAGGCTGTCGCCCGCCTCAAAGCGGAAATCGAGGTTTGGCAGCGGAACGGGCCTGTCCGCGTCTATGACCATTGACAGCCACAGCCTCAGGTGGCAAATCTCGACCGCTTCAGGGTTGATATCCACTCCGTACAAGCAGCCCGTGATGATCTTCTCCTTCCACTCAGCAACCCGCTGGCCGCCCACTGACACAGATACATCCGCACTCTGCTCGATACCGATGAGGAGTTGTACGATCTCCTGCAGCATTCCCACGGGGAAGGCACCCGAGCCTACCGCAGGGTCGCACACCTTCACTTTCAGAAGAGCCGTTTCAAGCCGAGTGCGGTTGGCAGCCGAGAGCCGCACATCCGTAGCTGCGGGATCGAGCGCTTTCAACCTCAGCGCATCAAGCGTCTCGTCGCTCACGCCCGCAACATCGCGCAGGTAGCCATCAAGAGTTTCCCGGCACATGAACCGAACAACCTCGCGCGGCGTGTAGTACGTGCCTGTCTTCTTGCGCTCCTCGTTCAGATTCTCGAATACTTTGCCTAGGAGTTCCGGATCAGGGTCAAGCGACTGATCGTCGGGTGTCGACTCACGCGTCGTGAAACGGTAGCTCGAGAGCAGGCCCAAAACGGTAGGGGTTTTCGGATCGTGTACTCGAGCATCGAAGAGGTCATTGGGCATGACTACGTCGACGCGCTCCCGATTCTCCCCGTAAAGTCGATCCTCGAACGCAGTCTGTATGAATAGGCCCCCATTGAGATACGGCAGGTCGCCGAGGGCCCGCGCGGGGTCCGGCCGGTCTTCGGGCTTCTTGGCTATCGCGTCGAAAAAGAGCGGGATGAGGCTCTCGCGAAAGAAGTTGTGGTCGCCTGCGCCTCGGCACCGAGTGTTGTACAGATTCAGGAGATAGTGAGCATCGCCATCGAGCCAACCCTTCGACTGGATAAACCACAGGAACAGTACGCGCCCCAGATTGCGTGTGACGAAGCGGCGCAGGTCAGACTTGGCAGCCTCATCATCACCTACGGCCAGCAGCGGGTTTGTCGGGTTCTCGCCTGCGAGCACCTCAACAATCCGGTTGCGAAGCGTTCGGAATTCGAGGTAAAAGCTTTTGGTGACTTTCTCGACGTCGAAAGCGTCCGACCAGCGACGTGTAATGGCGGCGGTCTCGTCGCCCGGCGTCAAGACGAGAGACTCGAGCAATTCGAGATGATGTCGGGTGGGGTCTGACCTTCCGACAAGAGCCCTCACCGTGCCAAGCGAGCCATCCGACCGTCGTCGGGGCAGGACTATCTCGAGGTCGTCGATTCCTTCTGCGGTAACAACAAGGAGGACGTTGCGGTCTCCTGCTGGAGCAAGCTCCACGAGAGCCCTGGCTAGTCTTCGCCTCGCACGCTCACGGTTCCCCTTGCGGTCGTCCCACTCCGGTAGGGAGGCCACCCAAAGACCAGCGCGTCCAGGTTGTGACCCAAAGGCGCCGATGCGCAAAAGTGATCCGGCGAGCGGTGTGAGTCGCCTCGCCAACTCGCCGGAAGCGTCGGCGAGATAGTTGATGGGATGCGCAACCGCGTCAAACCCAAGTGCCTCGGCAAGAGGACCGAATCGGTCAACGCTGACAGCTTGGGAAAGCGCCTTCCGAAGGATCGCCCGCTCCACAATTGCCTCCGCTCGGTGGAACCCTGCTTCCGGTCAGTGCAGCGACAATTTGCCTCAGGGGCTCGCCCGCCCAGGACGACCTGGCGTTTCAATGTGGCCCCAGCCTGCGCCCAGCCCATCCCCTCTCGCTCGATGCTCGGATGTGCGCGTTGCTTCTATGCTACGCCGAACCTGCCAAACCAGGCAAGTCACCAAACAACCACCTACTGCCAAGGGCATCGAACAACGCACTAGACTGCGGACGGGTGGCGAGATACCTCACAAAAGCAGGCACATTGCACGGATCCCGATGCGAGAGAACTGGCGATTCAACCGTCGATCGGATTCCAGTCGCGTTCGCGCCCGCGGCCTTCGCGTCAGTCTGTCGCGAGCTCATTGCCAAGGGTCTTCGCGAGTCGCACCCAGCGCCGACGCCAGGTAACATCCCCCGCCTGTCTCGGACCAGTCGCTTCGGCCGCCCACTTCAGCTCTTCGGGGCAAGACGTACTCTATGCCTCCGGGTTCCCGCTAGCTGTTCAACGTCCTTCGCGGACAGGTGCGCTCTTCATCGAGGTCTCCTGACATCTACCAATTGCCGATGGTTATCCGGATCCCTTCTTAACTCCCTTCACGAAGCTCCCGGACGAAGGAGCTCAGCGCTCTGTCAAACCGAGTGTGCGCCGTATTTCGACGGCTGGCCCAGTATTCCTTGAATTGGGTATGCAGCGAGCGCCTGGCAAAGAACCTCGAAACATCAATGGCCCTTGCCCCCTTCCCACGCTGTTCTCTGTAGTAGGCGAGCGAGGCGACGAAGGCTACCTCTGCGGCTCGAACGAGGTGCCTGAGGGGCTCAGCATCGTGCTCGCACATATCGATGAAGACCCGCTTGAGCGCCCGGGACGAGAGGAAAGGCTCCAACCTCCCCCAGACATGGTTGAGGACCAGCCATTTCGGATACGCCCGCTGAGGATAACCTCGCGCTGCGTAACCAATGAAGCGCATCAGCCAATAACGGCACAGGTAGTAGGTGGGGTCCCCGGTTGGGAATACCCTCCCGTAGTACCGTTCCTCAAAGAGACCCTCTTTACCTGCTCGGACATCCGCCGGATCGAGATCGCACGCCGCCACAGCCTGGGCGAGTTCGTCTTTCTTGATTAGAACGAAGTGCCTCGATCCGGACGCGGCCCGAGCCTCGCCCTTTGTCTGCCGCTTGCGAATGTACCAGTAGCCCAGCTTCTTGAATTGTCTCTCGATCTCAATCTGTCGCCTGTCGTTCGCTTTCAGGTCTGAGGGCTTGATCGCATTCTGCCAGTTGGTCGCCGACACGATTTGGCCGACAAGCAAGTCAAAATGCAGCGCATCATACCCGTCACCTCGCGGCACCCGAACGACTCGCACAGAGACGCTGGCCTTGGATGACGAACTGGCATGAGCCGACAGGACCCTTGTTGTCTGCTGGCCGTTGATGACTTGCGGGTTCGCCACGCGAAGGACCGACCTGCCGTGCGACCCTATCTGTTCCGCGTGGTCGCACACTACGGTGATTCCATTGTTGAAGTACCAGAAGAAGTGCGGGGTCTTCGACAGGGTACTGGCCATGCCTTTGTTGATCTCGGTGCTGCCCAGAAACCCGCGGATGTTGCGCGCAAACAGTCTGTTCCCCGCTTGTTCATAGAGGGCGCCGACGGCCGCGGCTGTCATCGAGAAGACCCATGATTCGATGTCCGTCTTTCCATCATACCGGTGATACACGCCCTTGATCTCGACGCCATTGCCCTCCTCTATCTCCAGGTCAAGAGTCGGCACAGGCGGAGCGACGCCATCCAAGTAGTCTGAGAGCATAAGGAGAACTCTGCGGGAGTCCAACACCACAAAGGACGTCTCAACAGGGCATGCACGAGCAATGCGCTCTGCCTCCTTCGCAAGGTGAGGACTGACTCTGCCCATCGTGACGTAGAAGAGGTTAAGGCGATACCGGCGATCGAGAATGCGCTTCCTGGCTTTCTCAAGCCGTGAACCCACTTCAGGGGAAATCCCGCGCACAAACTCGCGGTATTCTTTCGATTGCGCGGAGAGCTCGGAAGCGAGACTGGAAAAGGCAACAACATCCGCACGCTTCTCGGCTTTGTTGGCCTTCCGGTACTTCCCCTGGACGATCGAGACCGTCTTGGTCTGATCGTCCACATGGACAGCATCGACGCCTTTGTCGTTGGCGCCGCCGGTCAGGCAGCTGACTGCTTCAGCCTCTTCTTCCGTGAGAAACGCGTGGAGGAACCAGGCCACGAAGAGATGGTCATCCGGCATGGATGGGTACTTGTCCCGAAGATCGTCGAGCTCCCTGCGCAGATCGATCTCACTGGGCATTGATACGGCCATGTACGCCTCTCCATTGCGTGTCCGTCGAATATGGGTCTAGAACGTGCGTGGCGGGCGAGTCCTTGCACGCTCGGACCGCCTGATTGGGAAGTTGGCGGATGCGCTGCAATCCGTTGCTGGCACAATCCGCTTGAAGCCCCCGTTGCCCGCCAGGCAAATTCCCATTCTCACATGGCACAAGCGGCGTGGACTCTGGCGGGACGCTAAGCCATGAACTTGGAAAGGAAGTGGATGATCTGATCCTCGATTTCCATGTTGAACGCGGTCATCAGTCTTGAGAGCCGCCCGAAGCCCATTCGCTCGATGGCGAACACCGTCCCTCGGCCGACCTTCAGAAACTGAAATGACTGCTTCGCGTTGGGAAGTGCGCGGATAACCTGGAGGGGGATGGGACTTCCAAGACGGATGTTGTGCCTTCTGTCGAGGTTGAAGGTATCGAAATGGCGCCCGACTTCATGCTGGTATCCAGCCGAGGCAAGTCGCACGAGACCAAGAATCCCCTCGCCAGATTGATACGCGACGACGATGTCTCCTATGCGCATTCGCTTGATGTTGGCGAATGAGAGGGGCGACCTTATCCACTCAGGACCACCCCAGTCGTACGCCTGCGCCGGATCCCCACGAGAACCAAAGTACTGGTCCCAGTGCCAGCCTTTTCGGTCGGCTTGCTTGCGGGCTGTAACCCACCAGAAGTTGGTTGCCGCACGATCCCTTGCCGACATGGATGTGCCTCCTATCGCTGACCGCAACGTGCGACCGATTCGGATGCGCTGAGAGGCGGCACCCTGTAGCCAATCCAGCGGGTTTCATGCTTCCGCGTGGCGCCTGGCAGCCACCTATCAATTCTATATGTGAACAGGACGTTGGCAAGCAGGCGTCCCCCTCTGGCAGTCTGCGTCGATCCGCGTCAGTGGTCGCTCAAGGACCAGTGCCTGGCGCTCATTCGCAGAACTCGACCTGAGTCCTGAGCTGGGCACCTTTCCACGAATCGGGAAGGAGATCGGAGACTTGGCGGCTAAAGGCAAAGAAAGCTCCCTCACTGATCTGATGAATGGTGAGGCGCGAAGTGCGTAAGCCTAATGTGGAAACGAATGTGCGGCGGGGGATATCTCGGTCAATACACCTAATGGATGCATCCCGCTGGAAGCGCCACCATGTGCTGCTCGCCCTGTAATGGAAGGGCCCGACGATGGCAAAGCCATGGAGTCGGACGTCTCGGGGGCCCCGAGTGTTGTACCCATCGCAGATGATGGCAATGTCCCCTTCTTGCCAGACTCGCGTGAAGGCGAACAGGATACGGGCAGAGTATTGGCGCTCCTTCTTCGAGGAACCGGCAACAAAAGGCGCAATAGCTCTCGTCAGTGCGGGCAGGGACATGAACAAAGAAGGATCCAGGCGTACGGACGGCCAACCTACAGCGACCACACCGTTGGCTTTGAATTGGTCCCAGTAGGACTTGCCGGTGTCCCCAGCCGTGGTCTTGATGATCCAATAGCTTGGGTGCCGATGGCGACTCTGTGGCATGCCCTTCACTCCTCTTCGTGCGCGAGGCCTTCCCGCGCCGAGGCGCTCCACTTACCATCGCGGTCACGCCCCCTATTCTAGGCCATTACCAGGAAGTCTATGCCCTTTTGGGTCTACCGGCAAAAGCGTGACCGGTGATCGTGCTGGGCCGGAAAAGCGATGATGCTCACAGCCGCAGCCGTTTCGCCGTGTACCAGAGGAACTTGTCCAACTGCTTGGCGGATATGCCCGCCAGGCCGTATCGTTGTCTGAATGCTGCAAGGACGGCTTTGAATTTCACATAGTCTTGCAGCTCCGGGCGCGAAAAGTGCGCGTAGCTCTTCTCCTTCTGGTATAGCCAGAGGACTCTGTCAACCAGACCATCGTAGATCGGGAAGTCGTTGGGATTGTGCCAACTGCAGTACTTGGTGGCAAAAGAGTAGTGTCGTCGCTCTTTGCCGCGGATGCTCAATCGAGCGATCTTGTCCACAAGTGCAGGAGAAGCCGTGGAAAGATCCTGGTCGATCGCAAGGTCCCTGATGTGCGCGGCCATTTCCACTACCGCGAATACATTCGTGTTGTATAGGGTGTTCAGAAGCACCACCTTGATGAGGACCTCCTCCAGGGTATCGTTCAACGGAAAGCGCGAGAACTCACTGGCAAGCGCTCTGTCGGACGGGCCGTATCGAGGGTCAGCGTCAAATGCCTGAGCCGTGCTGATAACAAGGGATTCTGATGGGAGCGGCAGAGAATGGGCTGTCATTTCGCTCTCACCTGCTGGGAGATGCATGATAGAGGGACCAGGCGAGCCAACGGTTCCGAACCGTGCCCCGCGGCATCGCGGACGCCTCCGTCATTGCGGAGCCGGACGCCTCACAGGGAAGCATAATCCTCCTGGGGACACGGGTCGCAGCGACACGGCCCGTGATTGGCGACGATTCTCACCTGATTCGTTAAGTGCCTTCTCTGCCAAGCCCCAGGCGGCACGGGGCCAAAGACCTCCCCGAACCGGCATCCTCGATACTGACGATCCACGACCGTGCAAGGGCCCCGACTAAGTCTCAGCCGAGCAGCGGCAAGCGCGTGCCCAATCCGTGTCCTTGAGACATGCAGGTTGTTGGTGACGCACCCGCTCAAGATGTCCATGCTGTTTCGACGGCAATCCCGTCCATCGGAGTAGGCGGGATACATGTTACCGACGGGACCGGCTCGATCGCCTCCAGTCACCCTTCGGACTGCCAGGGAGGACTCTTGATGGATGAAGCGCTTCATTGGTGTTGGGCGGAAGCCGATCCTTCGACCCAGCCGTAGCGCTCCCGATGATACATTAGCCAGTCGTGAAGCCCTGCGGTACTAGGCCTGGCGACCGCTCGAAGAAGGGCATCTTGGGACTTAAGGCGAAAGCGACTCGGGTCTCGGAGCGAGCTCTGAACAACATCAGCGACATTGGCAGCCCGAGGGTATCGGGCCTGAAGGTCGGCAGAGGTGATGCGGTTCCGGTAGGCGGTATTCTCCTGCGGGCACACAACAGCAACTACTGCCTCGGTGATTCCAAACTCTCTCTCGTCTACCATCTTCTGTCCAAGAAGCAAGAGGCGCATGATCTGGTAGAAGGGCTCGTAGAGCCACGCCTCGAATGGACAACCGCCACGGAATGGCGAGGACGGGGAGTCGAATCGGCCCGAGTAGCGCATGCGGCGGGTCACTCCGCGGGGGCCGTTTCCACGATACTCGCCGGACTTGTACTCCTCGACGTACTTCCACTCGAGAAGATAGGCTCGGCGACCGCCCGAACTCAGGTCAGCAAGTATCAGCGCGTCTGCACTTGTTGCGTTGGCGCCACGCACTTTGGAAGGGAAGCCTTCCAAGGTCGTCCCTAACCCGACCCATTCGAACTCGACTAGCGAGGTCAGGGACACGCCTTGGTTTGAATAGGTAATCGGAACAACATCCTTCTTGTCACGGTCAAGACCATCCAAGAGTGCATTCGCGAGGATCGCGGACTGGGCTAAAGGGAGGAGGAAGTTGAGGCAGCCAACTTGGGAGCTTGCCAGGTTGCGGGTTGGCCCCTCCATCGAAAAGTCATCGTCACTTCGAGCGGACTTCCACCACTGGATCCCTCGGTCGCGAAAGAAGGCAATCGCACCACCGGGGCCTCGAAGCGGCGGGTACAGATTCTCTTCCTCGAAGCCGAGAGCAAGCAGGTGCGGGTGTCGTTGTCCCTTGTCATCGGCCGGCTCTCGGGCAAGTTGGGAGATCGAAGGTGACGCATCCCTGAATTGACCCTGGCGGGTCCTTGCGGCGACGCCGAACTCAGGCATATGGCTCCATCCTTCCGACCGGGTGCACCTACCGAGGGAGCTCGGCTGGGCGACGGACGCGGCGCAACTCCATTCGAGAGCGAACTAGTCAGCGCGCAAGGACGCTCGTCTTCAACGGCGGAGGCTGCGTAAGCATAGCGAATTGCCGAGCCGCCAAGGGACCCAGAGCAAGTGACGGGCATGGCGGCTCAGGCGTCGCGGCGCGCAAGACTCT
>Ga0315277_10002983_pt1 | contig 23254 bp, 14 predicted proteins | sample YL17G05_15_MG_FD_203695 | JGI IMG/M metagenome (GOLD analysis project Ga0315277, IMG submission 203695) | Sediment microbial communities from Yellowstone Lake, YNP, Wyoming, USA - YL17G05_15 | ecosystem: Environmental > Aquatic > Freshwater > Lake > Sediment | place: USA: Wyoming | collected...
CGCCGCCGGCAGCTTGACCTCGAGCCCGCGCGCGGTCTGCTTCCATTCGAGCCGGCCGTCGTGGCCGATCAAGCTGACGCTGCCGACGATGGCCGTTCCCTTGGCCAGCGACTTGACGAGGATCTTTCCGTTTTCCGGCCAGGCAAGGATAGTCGCATAAAGAACGCCCTCTTTGGTCGTGAACCGGACGTCCTCACCGGTGAACGCCGTTCTCTTTGTATCGGTGAACATCCCCTCCGAGACCCGGGTCGGCCCTTCTCCGAATACCCGCCAAGGTCTCGTCCCATAGACCGCCTCACCGTTGACCTCGAGCCAGCGGCCGATCTCGAGCAGGATCTTCTCCTCTTCTTCCGGGATGGTTCCGTCAGGCTTCGGGCCGATGTTCAGCAGCAGGCAGCCGTTCTTGCTGACGATATCGACGAGGTCGTCGACAATGGAATCCGCAGTCTTATATTCCTGCGGCTGCACATAGCCCCATGAGTTCCTGGAGATCGCGGTATCCGTCTGCCAGAAAAGCGGCCGGATATCGGCCAGCTGGCCGCGTTCAAGGTCGAGGACGGCCGCCCTGACAGGAAAGGCTTCGTTCTTGTAGTTGATGGCGGCGCCGCTCCCCCACTCCGTCCCGCGGTTATAGTAAAAAGCCGCGAATTTTCGCAGGTAAGGCTCGAAGACAGGCTGCTCGATCCACCAGTCGAACCAGACAAGCTCGGGCCGGTATTTCTCGACGAGTTCCGAAGTCCGGGCCAGCCAGTCGTCCAGGAACGATTTAGCGGGCGGCTCTACTTGCTTCTCCGCCAGATCCTGGCTCCCGGCCGGGCCGTAAAGGCCAAGATTACTCGGATCCTTCACATCGGAATCGAAGAGCATCCCCTGGTCGAAGAACCACCAGTGCTCGGCCCGGTGGGACGAAACCCCGAAATGGAGCCCTTCCTTCCGCACGGCGGCGGCCAACTCGCCGACGATGTCCCGTTTCGGCCCCATTTTGGCAGCGGACCAGTCGGTGAAGCTGCAGTCGTACATCGGGAATCCATCGTGGTGTTCTGCCACTGGCACGACATAGCGCGCGCCAGCCTTCCTGAACAGCTCGGCCCATCGCCCGGCGTCGAACTTGTCGGCCGTGAAGCGGGGGATGAAATCTTTGTAGCCGAATTTGGACTGCGACCCGTAGGTCGCGACGTGATGCTTGAACTCGGATGTGTCTTTTTTGTACATCTGGCGCGGGTACCATTCGCTCCCGAAAGCCGGCACCGAATACACTCCCCAATGGATGAAGATCCCGAACTTGGCGTCCAGGTACCACTCCGGGACCTGGGCGCGTTCGAGCGATGGCCAGGATGGCTCGAAGGGCCCACGGGCCGCCGCCTCTTCCACCTTTTTGACCGCCGCGGCCACTTTTTTCTCAAGGGTCTGGGCCCGGCAGGGCCCGGCGACGCAAATACACAGCGCTGCAAAAACGACCAGGCTCAGGACGTGATATCTTCGACTCATGGGAAATGACCTCCCAAGGGTTGATTTTAGGTTCGCAATAGACGCTCGAAGTATATTAACGCTCCGGAGAGAATGCAAGCGAAGCGAGTTGAAGATTTAACAGAGAGGCGGAGCCGATTTCCCCTGGATCGAAACGACTGTCTCCAAATCCCAGCGCCTGGACTGGTCCGGACGGCAGGCTGTTTTTTCGCCATTGAGCCCATTCTCAAGGGGCCTCGGAACGGGTCCTCTATTGATTATTTTCTAAAATTAGGCTAATAAAGTTCAGGGCGTCGTGAAGCCATCTAATGACAAACCGAAGTAAGAAAATCACATCCATTTTCGTCGGTGTGGTTTTTGGTTTGCTGGTCGCCGAAGCTGGGCTTCGCCTTTATAATCTTTTTCAACATAAAGATGTCAACCTGGACCACAAGAAAGTCCCCCTATCTCTCTACCGGGACAATCAAAAATATTCCATCGAAAAACCGGCCGGATGTATCCGGATCGCCTTTATCGGCGACTCCCTCACTTTCGGTCAAGGGGTCGCCCGCGGAGACACCTTTGCCTATAAAACCGGTCGAATGTTGCAGCGCGAATTCCCTGGAGCCTGGGTGGAAGCGATCAATTTCGGCCATCCGGGCTTTAACGTGACCCAAAACCTGCTGAGGCTGAAAAATGAGGTATTGCGTTTCAATCCTGACATCGTGGTCTATGGATATTGCATCAATGATTTCACCAACCGTTTTACTACTCATAAATTCATGGCCAAAATGAAAGAGGGAAAAAGAAGATTTTCTTTTCTGCGGCCCCTGGAACACTTTTCCAGGCTGGCCTATTATGTGGATTGGATCAGTGTTCATCTTTTTTCGCATATCAAACCGCTTCATGATGAATGGTTGAACAACAGCCTGGATCCCCAAAAAAACAGGGCCTTCCCCGACATGGAACAGGATTTAAAGGAGCTCATATCCCTCCTGGCTCAAAGAAACGGGGTGCTCATCATCTTCCCAATTTTCAATTCCAACGACGAAGATTCGACTCCTTATTACCGCAAGGCCCGTTTCCTGGCGGTTCATGATTGTGAGCGGATGAGCTGTTCGTACATTGAGCTTTTCCCCTATCTGAAGAGCCGATCAATCCGCCAATGGTGGGTCAATGCGGACGATCATCATCCCAATCCCAGGGGGCACGAACTCGTCGCCCGCTTGTTGGTTGACGAGCTTAAAAAGAAACCGCCTTTTCAGGCGGTCACCCCCCGATGAAAAACTGGTCTGCCTTCGCGAGAGACGCTTTTTCCGCCCTGGGAACCGCCTTCCTCCTGATCGCCCCTCTTCTTATCATCGCCAGCGTGAGGAAATACATACCGATTCCGGTTTTTGTATTCTTTGGGCTCTGGTTCTTTGTTTTTCTATTCTATTTTCGATCTCGTCAAAAGAGCAGCGGCGATTTTCTGTCCGCTTACCTCTTTTCCATCGCCGTGCTGACATTCATCGTTGCCGTTTGGAATATCTATGATATCGGCACCTTGCTGAAGTATCCTGACACCGGAGTTTATGTCGCGCAATCCAAGTTCGGCCTGCTGAGCCGGACTTTTTGGTCTATGAAGGGCGGCCGTCCCTTTGTCACCCCGCTGATCTTTAAAGCATTTCACCAAGACTTGGCCAGGATCAACGACTTCTTTATCATCATATATCTCGCTGCGACCCTGTTCTTTATCTTTGTCCTGACCCGGTTTTTCCCGGGAGTCCGGGAAAAAATGGCCGCCGGCTATATCTTCCTCCTCCTGTTCTTGAATCAAAACAGCATCAGCCTCTGGCTGAGTTGCGGCTTGAGCGAAATCCCCTCGATCGTCATGACCCTCTTGCTGTTCTCCGTGTTCGGCCTTCTTTATATCCACCGGGAGGCCCTGAACAAAAGGGGCCGCCGCAGCTACGCGGCGATCGCGGCGATAACCTTGGTCGCTGTTCTATTCGCCTCTTCACGCGACAGCAACGTTTACTTCCTTCCCTGTCTGCTCCCTTTTTTCCTCCTTGTCTTTAAACGCTGGAAATTCAGGATCATCCTCTCGTTTCTAATCGTGCTGGTTTTCGGGGCAGCGAAAATCTCGGCGGACAGGACCCGGAGGTGGGAACGCCCTCTTCAAAACGTGATGCAGTGGAGAGTGCTCCCGGACGACCGCTTGAGGCAGACCTTTCAAAATCGATATCATCTTCCCAAAAATGAATATGTCATGCCTCTGGCGAAAAATTGGCACCCGAGGCCCCGCAAAATCAAAAAACCCCTCGTCGCCTGGATCAGAAAATATGGAGCCAAGTCCTATCGGAATTTTCTGATCACCCATCCCAGATATGTCCTCCAGGAATGGCGCAAGGCGTGGGATGTTATTCAGGAGGGGATGTGGATCTTAGAGAAAGAGCCCGAATATTATGCCGACCCCAGGGTCCGCCCCAAGCGGCTCAATGCGGTTATCTTTAATTTCCCCGGACATGTCTCATTTCCGCTGGCCATTCTCGTCGCCGCGTTCGGGCTCATTTTTATCAAGAAGAATCCTCTCCTGTTTTTCGCTTCAGCCCATTCCTTCATTGTCAGCCTGATCGCTTTTCACGCGGATTACGTGGAGGTGTCACGGCACTGCCAGCAGGCGTCGATGACCCTCAAGATCGCCTATCTGCTGTCTATCCTCTCTCTCTATGTGGCCATAAAAAATGGTCTGCTCGGCAAGCCGACGCAACCCCGCGAGAACAATGGTTCCGTGAACAAGGCCGCTCCTAAGAAAACAGAGACCATTGAAAAATAGGGTGATCCGGGATCTTCTTCATCCTTTTGGCTAGAAAACGCATCTACTCCAGGTGGAAGGTGCGGATCTTCCACGGTTCGAGGGAAACCGCCAATTGGCCGTTGCGGAAGGCGGCGTCCCCCAGGCGGTTGCCGATGAGGTCCGTCTCGACTGCCTTCGTTGCTGGAAGCCGAACCTCCACGCTCGCCTCGGCACGACGGCCCTCAATCTCCACGACCCGCAGCTCATAGCCTCCGGCTTGCTTTCTCCGGAACGCCGAGAGCTGGACGCTCCCCGGCGATACACCCAGGTAACTATGGACCAGGGGGAGATCGCCCAGGCCTGGCTCCCGTACCACACAAACGGGCGGGCGGGCGAATTCGGCCGCGGCTTTTAGACGGTCGGCGTTGTTCAGCCTGCCGTCATGCGGCCTGAGCGCATGGCGGTATTCGGCGTAGACCGGCCAGCCGAATTCTTTTGTAAAGTAGGACTCCCATTCCCGCATGATCAGGTTCGACAGGGCACCTAAGGCTTCGCGGCGGAAGTACTGGGTACCGGCATGCAGCACCAGGAGCCCGCAGTCCTGTCCGATCAGGTCCACAAACGTCAGGCCATGGAAAGCGGGCTGCTTCGTCTCCTCGACGCCAAATGGGAAATCCCGCAGCACCTTCAACACGGGAAAACCGGGAACAAAGGAAACCCAGTATCCCTCTTTGATATCAGCCGGCGAAGCATCGGGGTGCGGAGGCACCTGCGACAGCACCCGGCTGACGACTTCGACGCAGGGCGACGCTGCGGCCAGGGTCACCCGCGTCTCAAATTTGAGATACGGCCAAGAGTGCTGGGCCCGGAGCGTCGCCCAGAGCGGCCCTTCGGCGATCCATTCGATCTCGGCCTTGGATATTGCGCTGTCGTAGCCGGCCGGCGGGTTGGGCCTTGTCGGAAAGTTCGGGTTGGGCAGCCCGGTGAAGCGGGGAAATGCTCCCCTGCCTGAGTCGAGCGATTCCCGCCCCGAGGGCTTGTCCAAGAGGCCGGCGACACCCCCCGTGTTCGGGTCGAGGCGGACACGCAGAAACTCGTTCTCCATCGTCAGCGCCGACCTATCCACCCGGAGACCGGTTTTTGTCGGCCCGGCGGTCTGTGCAGCAAAGTCGACGTAGTAACTATCGTATCCGGCCGGAGGCAAATCACACACAAGGAAGGCCACATCAGCCATGACCAGGCTTCCGTCAGGGCCGGTGTCCTGCTTGACCGTCTGTGAGGGAACCACCCGCCCCTCCCGGTCTTTGACAATGACCGCCCGGCTCTGCGGCGGAACAGGGTAGATTCGGCCCGTCGCGGCGAGCCCGGTCCGCGGCCAGGAGTGGGGATTAAACACCACAGCGGCTAACTCTCCGTGTTTGTTCGCCCCGCTGTCGACGCGTCCGCTCAAAGACTGAAGGGCGGCGTCGAGGACAGCCTGACCCTGCCGCCGGGCCGCGTCCAGGTGGTTGTAACCGATGGCGCCCCAGGTGAAATTGCGGAGGTCTTCGATCCGGTCAAATGGCGCCATGCGGTCACCCTGCCACCGGGAATATTCACACAGGCCCACATCATGACTTTGCGAGGCCAGGAGGTCCCGCCACGCCTTTTCGAGCGCGTCCGCCTGCGACGATCCGCCGAGCGCTGCCGCGATCGCATCGAATAATTCCGCCGCCAGGAGGAGGGCGTCGACCTTGCGGTCGAGGATGCGGACCTGATCGCCGCCCAAACCCCAGGTCAAAGACTTATTCCAAGCGTCCATCGGCAGGTAAAGGCTCTCTTTCGCCTGCGCGCCGTACTTATCGAGATACTCCTGGAGTGTCACGAACTCGACGTTCTCGAGCGCCTGGTACTTGGCCGGGGAAGTAAGGTAGGCCGGCTTTTCAGGGGATTCCCAGCCGAACTCCTCCCAGGCGAAGATCAGCGGCTTGCCCAAGGCGGAGAGTTTCTGGAACTCGGGGGTGTCGACGAGCTTTTTCAGGTCGGGCGAATAGCCGAACAAGGCGTTCTTGGGAACGCACGGAACCTCGGTCCCGTCCATGCCTTTCCACAACAGGGCGTTGACGTCCAGCCGCGGGCAGCCGGCTCGCCCCCAGGTATCCAACTGGGCCAGGCTGGCATAGCGGAAACCGGCCAGCTTGACGATCTGCGGAATCTGGGGATGGGTGAACTCTTCTTCCTCGAGAAAAGTAACCAGCGTGTAGCCGAGAGACTTCTTAATGACTTCCCGGCCCACGACGATCTGCCGGATGTTCGACTCGCCGCTGATCGTTGTTCCCATCGGCTGGCCGTAGGTGCCTCCGATCAGTTCGACTTTGCCCGCGGCCAGATATCTCTTCAGCCTCTCCGTGACCTCCGGGAATTTCTCGGCCATGAACTCATAGGCCCTAGCGTCAAGATTCAGGCACGTTTTGGCGAAGGGCGGCCGGTCGGCCATCTCCATCGCGTCGGTTGCGGAGAGCACGCAGGACTCGATCCCCAACTGCCAACCGATCCCGATGTAGCTCCAGTGGTTGCAGATAGTCAGGCAGATGCCGCCTGTCTTTTCCTCAGCGATTGCGCCTCGAAAAATTGACGGCCGGGCCAGCAGGGCGCCGGCTCCGCCAGCGAGTCCGGTTCGCAGGAACCCTCGTCTTGTCATGATCGTCGGCATCTCAAACCCTCCGTTATCGGCGTGCGACAAAAAGCATGAAACGACAATACTTCCGGCCCGCCGCCAAAGTCAAGAATCGCCGGTGCGGTCGCGAGGAAGGGGAAGTTCCTTGCCGAGCGGTCCCAATCACCGTGAAGATTTAGTGTTTAAGAACAAATGCGGCGATGTCGGAGACGACGCATGGGGCGATGCTATTGTGGACCAGCGAGTATTCGTTCGGCGTAGGAAGCCCCTGGCCCTCGGCAAACAGGTGATTGAGCTTGGGATAGAGCCTGAATTCCACGCCGGCGCGGCCGTCCAGGGCTTTTTTCCAGTTCTCAAAGTCCTCGGTCGTCACCTGGTAATCCCGGCTTCCTTGGAGGATGAGCATGGGCCGGTCGACCTTTAGCGCAACATCGGGAGGATAATAGCCGCGTAAGTCCAGCCAGTAAGCGAGTGGAGCATTGATAATCTTCTCGCTCTTCCCGGCGTCAGAATCCTGAAGTGCGTTTATCCGGGCGACGTCGCGCTTGATCTCGTCCAGTTGCTTCCTGTCGTCCGCCGAGGTTGCGCCGTCGAGGCCCAAAAGGTAAGTCATCTGCCGGAGATAGGTCTCGGGAAGCGGCTTGGTCAACCCGGCCATGACGATGAACCCCGCGATATCGAGTTCCTCCCCGGCCAGGGCGATCCGGGGGATGAGCATTCCCCCGAGGCTATGTCCGAGGACGAATATCCTCTTGCGGTCGATTCCTGCCGTTGTGCCAAGGAAGCGAACGGCCTCGAGAGCATCATCGATCGTCTCTTCCTTGACGGTCAGCGAAGCGATAAACCTCGGGTCGGCGACAAGCTTCGGGCCGTAAATGCGGGTGCGCTTTTCATACCGGAGGACGGCAATCCCGTTCGAAGCCAGGCCCCAAGCAAGGTCCTGGAAAGGCTTGTTGGGCCCGATGGTTTCATCCCGGTCGTTCGGTCCCGAGCCATGCACAAGTACGACCGCCGGAAACGGCCCCGCGCCCCTGGGGACTGTCAAAGTGCCCGGCAGAGGCCAATCCCCACCATCCCCGACTTTGACCTCGCGCTCTTCGAACTTGGCCGGATTGGCGTAGGCCGGTGGTTCGTACTTGGCCGGCGGCAGCGAAGGAACAAATTGGAAGCCGGCAATCTTTTTCTCCTTATCGAAAACGACGCGGGCGTCGAGGGGGACCTTCTCGAACTCGCAGGTGACGAGAGCTACTTCATATTCGCCAAGCCCTTCCCGGCGAGCGGCCGTCTGCCGCTTGAAGGCGCCCATGCGCTCCGGTACCTGTTTCCAGAACTCGGCCAGCTTGTCCGGACCGGAAACCTTCATCATGGTCGCGTCAAAGTCCCGAGCCGCAGCCTCAAAGTCCCCCCGGCTCAAGCAATCGAGGAAAGCCCGCGCCTTGACAACCAGATCATCCTCGGGAGCGGCGTTGGCTTGGGGATGGCTCAGCAGAGGAAACACCAACCAACAAATAATAAACGTTGCAGCCGGCCCCTTGATCACGTATGCAACTCCCCAAGCTTACGCGGGCCGCGCGCGAATGACAAAGCCCCGCCTCCGCCCGCGCTCCCCCCAAGAGGAGGAGGGTGTATGAACCGACTGACTGACTGTCTGTCAGTCTGCGCGGCCGGTGATATAGGCACGCGGCTCCTCAGGCCAACGTCAGGGTTTGGTGGGCGAGGGCCAGCATTGCCTGGATCGGGACACCGTGAGGGCAGGCCTTCTGGCAATACCCGGTGCAGCCGGAGCACAGGTCCGCTCGACCCGCCCCAAGACCGGCGTATTCGGCCATAGCATATTTCTCCCGTCCCTGGGCGCTGAAATAGTGGCGGAAGCGCATGATCGCGTTGACCGGGACTCCTCGGGGGCACTGGGCTTCACATTTTCCGCAGGCATGACGGCAGTAGAACTGACCATATGATCCGGCATAGGCCGTGAGCTTTTTCTCTTCGGGCGCCGACAGTCTCGTCCCCGAGAGCGAAGCGAAGGTATTCAGGTCGTCGTAGTTCTGGACCATACAGCAGACGGTATGGACGTCGGGGTGGGAAAGCACAAACCGGTGAGCGGCAACGAGAAGCTCGGAGTCGTTGGTCAGGTTGTAGGTTTGCCTAAAGGAGTCCGCCTGGTCGGCGACCTTTTTCACCCGCTCCAGCAAGGCCGGCAGGTAGTCCGGCATCTTCTCGCCGCTGTTCTTCACCTTCTCGACCTCTTGTTGGATCCATTTATAGGTTCCGACCGGGTTGGCCTTCATGATCGTCGCTCCGATATTTTTCTCCTTGAAGGCTTTGAGGACCCGCTCCCCCATATCCTTTTGGATGAAATTATAGACGAACAGGGCGAGGTCGAAGCGGCTGTCCTCAGCTGCCGCCATCAGGACCTGCTCCATGGTCTCAGGCGCCTCGTTCCACTGCGAGCCGTGCTGGGAAAGGCCGACAAACCGGACCCGTCCCTCGGCCTTGAGCTCCTTCATGGCGTCGTGAAAACCGGGCGCCTTGAGAATGGCGGTCGTCGGAGGGCAGTGGATCTGCATGCAGTCCACGTAGTCCGACTCCAGCCTTTCCAGGCATTTCCGGGACCGGTCGAGGACCTCCTGTTTAGTCACGTTGGCGTCCCGGAGATACAGCTTGGTCGTGATGAAGACCGATTTTCGGTCCCGGTTTTTTATCGCCTTTCCGACCGCCCTCTCGACTTGGCCGTTGACATAATTTTCGGCGGCGTCTATGTAGTTGATACCCCTGTCCAGGACCGCTTCAAAGAGCGCTGCGTCAGTGACCTCCCCTCCGCCCAGCCCGATATCGGAGACCTTGAAACCGGTCCGGCCGAGTGTCCGGTACTCCTTGATCTTGGGCCCTTCGGCGCCGGCCGGAGGCTGAACCGTCTGTCCGAAACCCTGCTCGCCGCCGGAGAGGCCAAGGGAAGCGAGTGCAGCCGCGGAGGACCCGATGAACCGCCTCCGGTTCATCGCCTTGGGACGATCGATTTTTTGATGAGTGTCCATGGAACTCCTTTCCTGGCGAAAGACGTCATGCTACCGGTTTATGCGCCCGGCCGTCAAGCTGTCCTTGAAACCCGCCCGCCCGCCGCCTCAGGATCTCCGGGAAGGGAGGCGCAGAAGGAGATTGAATAAGGGCTTTGGTACAAAAATTGCAGCCTTAAGAGTGCCGGAAGATTCCAGCGGAGACATAAAGCAGGCCGGAAGGACAATCCGATGGCGCGGCATCGTGACCGGGGAGACTGCGGCATTCGCTATCTTATTCTATTTAGCCCACTTATCCGAAACAGAAGAGAAACTCTTCCCCGGATTCAAACGTATAATAGAGTGGAGGGTACGGCTAAATAACATGACTGAGAGCGGCTTCCGGAGTAAAAAAAACTGCCAGGATTTCCGCTTGAAAGCAAAGTATTATTACATTATGATCGAATAGAGAAAAGGAAGATGAGCCTCCGCTGCCCCGAATGCCAGGCCGACAACAGCGACGACAGCCGCTTTTGCAAAAGGTGCGCGACACCACTTCCCCTGCCCGTTCCCGAAGACCTGGCTAGAGCGGCGACAATGGTCTACAGCTCCCCCTCGCTCGAGCTAGCTCCCGGCGCCATCTTCGCCGACAGATATCTCGTCATCGAGGACCTGGGCAAGGGCGGGATGGGAAAGGTCTACAAGGTCCTCGACAAAGAGATCAACGAGAAGGTCGCGCTCAAGTTGATCAAGCCCGAGATCGCGGCCGACCGCCAGACGATCGACCGTTTCCAGAACGAGATCAAGATCACCCGCCGGATCACCCACAAGAACGTCTGCCGGATGTACCATCTGGGAAGGGAGAAAGATACCTGCTACATCACTATGGAGTTCGTCCGAGGTGAGAACCTCAAGAAGATAATCCGGATGACCAGGGAGTTGACTCTCGAAGCCGCCCTCAATATCGCTCAGCAGATCTGCCACGGGCTTATCGAAGCCCACCGCCTCGGCATCGTCCACCGGGATCTCAAGCCCCAGAACATCATGATCGACGAGGACGGGGATGTCCGGATCATGGATTTCGGAATCGCCAGCTCGATCGAAACCAAGGGCGCCACTCTTCCCGGGATGATGATCGGGACGCCTGAATACATGAGCCCGGAACAGATCGACGGCGGCGAAATCGATGCCCGGTCCGATCTCTATTCCCTGGGCATTATTATCTACGAGATGCTCACGGGAAAAACTCCCTTCCACGGGGAAACGCCCTGGAGCGTTGCTTTCAAACACAAGAACGACCCGCCCCATGACCCGCGTGAACTCAATCCCGGGATCCCGGAGTCGATGAGCCGCATCATCCTCAAATGTCTGGAGAAGCAGAAAGAGAGAAGATATCAAAGCGCCGAGGAGCTGCTGGCGGATCTCGTCAACATCGGAGAGCAGCACACCCGGACGGAGGCCCGGCTCAAAGCGAAACAGGCCACCGCCGCCCGCCGCACTTTCATCAAGGTCCGGGGGAAGAAACCCGCCGTCCGGACGATCGCGGCGGCAGGCATCCTCATTGTTCTGGCTTTCGTTTTGTGGAAATTCGTCTTTGAACGGACATCCCCAGCCCCGCCGGCGGCCCGGCTCAAAATGGCCGTCATCAGCTTCGACAACCAGACGGGCGACGCCGCCTTCGATTATCTTCAGGACGCCATCCCCAACCTCCTGATCACCAGCCTCGAACAGTCCAAGCTCTTCCGGATAACCAGTTGGGAGCGGCTGCGCGACCTGCTCAGGCAGTCAGGACGAGAGGACCGCCCGGTGATCGACAGCGAACTCGGCATCGAGCTCTGCCAGATGGACGGAGTACAAGCCATAGTCCGCGGAAGCTTCATCAAGGCCGGAGACACGTTCGTCACCGACGCCAAGATCCTCGACGTCAATACTCGCAGCCTGCTCAAGACCGTCAGCTCGCGAGGCGAGGGCGTGGAGAGCATCCTTAAGGAACAGATCGATGACCTGAGCCGGGAGATCGGCCGGGGGTTCGGCGAGGAAGAGGCCGTCCCGAAGTTGAAGGCGACACCGATCGCGGAAGCGACGACCAACTCCCTCGAAGCCTACAACTACTTCCTCCGCGGACGGGAGGATTACGAGAAATTCTATTTCGCCGACGCCCGCAAGTACCTCGAACGGGCCGTCGAGCTCGACCCCGAGTTCGCCATGGCCTATTCCTATCTGTTACGGGTCTATGTTCAGCTGGGAAATTCCCCCGCCGCCGAGGAGGCCAAACAGAAGCTCGAAAAGTTCGGCAGCAAGGTATCTGGAAAGGAAGGCCTCTACATCACGGCCCTCCTCGCCTCCAGTGGCAAGGGCAAGGAAAAGGAATACGTCGATATCTTGAGGAAGATCATTGCCGAGTATCCAGAGGAAAAAAGGGCGCGCCTGGACCTGGCTGCCCGCCTCAACGGCACGGGTCAGTACGAACAGTCTGTCACCGAGCTCAATGAATTACTGAAACTCGATCCCAAGTTCGGCCCGGCGTTGAACCTGATCGCCTATGCTTACGGAAACCTGAAAAAATATGATGTGGCCATCAAGTATTTCCAGGAATATGCGGCCGTGTCTCCGGGCGACGCCAACCCCTATGATTCCATGGGCGAACTCTATTACTGGATGGGCAAGTGGGATGCGGCGGTGGAAAATTTCAAAGAGGCTATCCGGATCAGGCCCGATTTCGGCTCCGATAACAAGATCTCCTACATACAGGCTCTCAGAGAAGACTATTCCGGCGCCCTGAGCTGGATCGACCAGTATATCGCCGCGGCACCGTCCAACGGCATGAAGGCATGGGGCAGTCAGCTCAAGGCTGTGTACGACCACGTCCTGGGGAAAACGGAAGACGCTTTTTCTGACCTGGCCAAGGCCAAAGAATATGCCCTGGCGGATAATGATTGGGTGAACGCCGACAATCTCTACAGGTCGCTGATCTGGACCTCCTATGATCTGGGAAGGTACGATCAATTCCTTCGGCATGCCAAAGAGCGCTTCGATTTCCGGGCCGAGCGCAAACTCAGGTCCGGATCCTTGAATGATGTCCTCCTCGTTTTCTACGAAGGACTGGCCGACGTTCGGCAGAACCGCCTGGAGGAGGCCCGGGCCAAGCTGGCCAAGATCGAGGCCGCGCGGCCGAGTATCACCGATCAGGAAAAACCGACGTTCGAGATGGCCTACTATCATCTTCTGAGCGAAATCCTGGCCGCCCAGGGAGAACCCGAGAAGACGATCGAAGCCTACAACAAGGTGGGAGGTCCGGGTGTCGATATCGGGAGCATCTACAGCCGGATCATGAACGGCGTTCCTTCCACTTATGATATTCCGGCCCGGGCCTATCTCAATAAAGGGGATATCGACAAAGCCATCGCGGAATATGAAAAACTCATTTCGCCCGACCCCGTGGCCAGGGAATTCAGGCTCATTCATCCGTACAGCCGCTTCCGCCTGGCTCAGCTCTACGAGAAAAAGGGCCTGCGCCTCAAGGCTCTCGAGCAGTACGAAAAACTGGCCTTGATCTGGAAGGACGCCGACCCCGGGTTCCCCGAAGCGCAAGAAGCGAAGAAGCGCCTCGCCGCGCTCAAAGCCGGCTGAGCCGTCCAACTCACCCCGCGCTTATCCCTGCCAAAGCGCCGGGGTACTCGCCTAGCCTGAATTATTCAAAAAATAAAGGATCAAAAGATTCCCTCTCCCTGGAGAGACTGTGTCACAATCGGTGTGCACTTTTAATAACGGGAAGTCTGATTCAGATTTCCCAAATAAGACCTTTGTTGGATTCCAATTTGCGCTCGAATTCTTCATTAAATGGGAAATGCTCGGATGGATTTTTTGATTTTCTTGATTGTGACACAGCCTCGGATGGGAGAGGGTCGGGGAGAGGGTGACTATAAGAAGACAACCCCCTCCCCTCTATCCCCTCCCGCCAGGGGAGGGGGAATATGTTTTGCCTTATTTATGAATAGATCAGGCTAGATACTCCGGTATCGGCTTTTCTTTTTTGCAGAAGAACGGGACTATCGCAATCCCAAGATTTCCGGATATTGTCCTAGAAGCCAGGACATCCTATAATCCCCGACGAGAAAGAAGGAGGTCGGCATGAAAAATCCCCGTCCTGTTTTCATTTTTTTGTCTTTGGCCCTCCCGGCGCTGGCGGTTTTCGCCACAGCCCAAGTGCCGCTCGAGGATTTTTTCCTCGATCAAACCCTCCGGATCGACCTCTACCAGGCCGGCGACGCCCACGAGGAATCACTCACAATCCACCAGCTTTACCAGGAGGGGGTCTGGCCTGAGTCCAAGGCAGGCCTCATCCCTCCCTTTGACTACGGCCGCTACGTCTATAAACTCTATGATGTCGCCTCCAACCGGCTGATCTTCTTGCGGGGCTTCGACACGATGTTCGCCGAGTACAAGACCACCGCGCCCGCGCTGGCCGGCGTCAAACGGGTCTTCCAGCGCTCCATCCGCATACCGTTTCCCAAACGCCCCGTCCTTTTCGTCGTCGAGCGCCGGGATAAGCGCCACCTCCTCCATCCCTTGTTCGACCAAGTTATTGACCCGGCGGACTATCACATCATCAGAGAGACGCCCGCCGCCGGGGATTCCGTCTTTGAGGTACAGCTCGCGGGGGATCCGCACAACAAGGTCGATTTCACCTTCCTCGCCGAAGGATACACAGCCGCGGAGAAGGATAAGTTCAAGTCCGACCTGGACCGGATGACGGCCTATCTCTTCAGCGTCGAACCCTACAAGAGCCTAAAGGACAGGTTCAACATCAGGGGCATCTTCCGACCGTCGGCCGAACAGGCGATGGACGAGCCCCGCCAGCGCATCTATAAAAAAACCGTCCTCAACGCCTCGTTTAACGCCTTCGACCTTGACCGCTACATGCTGATCGAAGACGACCACCGGATGCATGAGATCGCCGGCCAGGTTCCCTATGACGCCATTATCGTCCTGGTCAACAGCAAGCGCTATGGAGGGGGGAGCATCGGCCTCGACTACTGCGTGACGACGGTCGACCACCCCACAAGCCCACAGGTCTTCATCCACGAGCTCGGGCACTCGTTTGCCTATCTGGCCGACGAGTACTATCAGTCCGAAGTCTCTTATAACGACTTCTACCCCAAGGGAGTCGAGCCCCTCGAGCCCAACGTTACCTCCCTCCTCGACCCCGCGAACGTGAAGTGGAAGGGCCTGTTGGCCCCGGGCATCGGTGTTCCGACCGAGTACGGCAAGGAGGAGATCGAAGCCCTGCAGGCCGAGCGCCAGAAAAACCTTCAAGCCCAGGCCAAGGACATCGAAGACGCAAAGAACAGGGGCGCTTCCGCAAAGGACATCAAGCGGGTCGAGGAGAAATACCGGAAAGCCGAGGCCGGCTTGAATGCCAGAATAGATGGGGTCCGGAAAAAGTACGCCGAGCTGGAGGACAAGGTCGGAGTCTTCGAGGGAGCCGGGTATGCGTCGAAGGGACTCTATCGTCCCATGGTCTACTGCATCATGATTGCGAGCCCCAAGGGCGAATTCTGCCGAGTTTGCCAGCAGGCCATCGCCCGGATGATCGATTTCCACTGCGGAAAGGACTGAGTCGGGCCTCGTTCCGGTTCAATTGAGGGGAAAGAACCCAGCGGTCCTTGCGATTAAAAATCGAACGCTCTGATATGGTTAAAGAAAACGAAGGCCTCGTACACGCCCAAGATAAGGTAGATTAAAAAAAAAGCATAGATCAAAAAGCCGGCCTTTATCCTTCCAAAGATCATAAAATTCTTATGCACCAAGACAAAGGCGATGCCGGCCGCTGTGACCATGTATTTGAAAACCAGGGCTGAGATTGGTTTCTTATAAAGAAAAACAAGCATGAATCGGTTCAGCTCCCGGCCGCCCAGATCGATGATCCTGAGTGTAAAATAAGCATCCAGGACGCAGAGGATCAGGATCAGGCTTATCAAGAGGAAAAAATGCGTCTCGTACCTGTCGACATAGTAATTATTATCATCTTCCTCCCGGCGGGATTTTTTCCGATGGCCCCACAAGGCATAACGGCTTAACGGCTTTGTTGGGATCCGCCTCCGGTCGGGGACCTGCCGCCTCTCGGTATCCATAGTTCCTTTAGATCAGCAACCTTCCGTCCGGTTGCATCTGGAATAGTGCCGCATCGCCGAAATCGAGGCTATCGCCTTAGAGGATGAATTAGGGGGTGAAAAACATGATGTCCCACGGCGTTTTTCCAGACGTTCTTGACATAGAGCGACCGCCGGAGTTAGCATTCCCGAGGGCAGGCAGGTGAGCTTGGAATTTAGAAAAGAAACCGTCCCGGAAAGGGGCCGTCGGGCACCCGGACCCCCGGAAGAAGGAGGCCGGTCATGAAGCGACGGAATTTCCTAAAGACAGGAGCGGCGCTGGCCGCAGGCACCTTGGCCGGCGCATCAAGGGCTATTCCGGGAATCCCGATCAAAGGGATCGAAACGCCGGCCCTTCCCACGGTCCGGCTCGGGTCCCTCGAGGTCTCGCGCCTCATCCTCGGCTCCAACCCGTTCTGGGGCTACTCCCATAAGTCGGCCCAGCTCGACGAAGAGATGAGACGGCATTATACCGACGAGCGCATCATGCAGATCCTCGACGAGGCGGCCGACTGCGGCCTGACGGCCCTGGCCAGCCCGCCCGACGCCCGCTGGGTCAGCCTCTGGGCCCGCTACCTGGAAAACGGCGGCCGGCTCAAGACCTGGATCTCGCAATGCCATGGGAATCCCGAGCAGATGACCGAGGAGATCGACCGCTCGGTCAAGGCCGGAGCCGGGGCGATCTTCATCCAGGGCGCGCGGGTCGAGGAGCAGTTCGGGAAAGGGAGTTTTGATGTCCTTCAATCCTGGATTGAGCGTATCAAGGAGGCCGGGTTGCCCGCGGGAGCGGCGGCCCATTGGCCCGAGATCCATCCCGAGCTCGAACGCCGTCGATTCCCGACCGATTTCTATTATCAGTGCTTCTATAACATCTCCCTGAGCAACGACTACAGCGCCGCCGAGCGCGAAAAAGCCGTGGCCACGATCGAGCGGCTCGAAAAGCCGGTCATCGCCTATAAAATCCTGGGGGCGGGGAGGCTCTCGGCGAGCGAGGGGTTCGAGTTCGCCTTCAACCGCATCGCCCGTAAAGACGGCGTCTGCGTCGGCATCTACGCGCAAAAGGCGATCGACCAGATCCGCCAGAACGCCACTTATACGGAGACACTCACCCCGAGATAGGGCACGGCCGATTTCGGATCGGAGAAAATTATGGCTAAAAAATCAAGCTCCTTGGTATGGCGGCTTCTTTGGCTGACGGTCGTACTGGCGTGGGCAGTCCGGCCTGCCGGATCAGACGGCCAAAATCAGGTCAACTATGAGCCGAACTGGGAGTCCCTGGACGCGCGGCCGACTCCGCACTGGTTTCGTGACGCGAAATTCGGCGTCTTCATCTGCTGGGGACTGTATTCCGTGCCCGCCTGGAGTCCCAAGGGAACCTACGCCGAATGGTATCAATATTTCCTCCAAGAAAGATCCCAGGATGGGCAGGTCTATGATTATCACGTCAAGACCTACGGCAAGAATTTCCGTTACGAGGACTTCGCCCCGCTGTTCAAGGCTGAGCTCTGGAAGCCGGAGGAATGGGCCGACCTCATCCAGGATTCCGGAGCCAAGTACATCGTCTTCACCACCAAGCACCATGCCGGGGATTGCCTCTGGCCCAGCCGGGAGGCCAGCCGCTCCTACGGCCGCCCCTGGAACACGATGGAAATGGGGCCGAAGCGGGATCTCGTCGGCGACCTGGCCGCCGCCATCCGGTCTAAAGGCATCCGTTTGGGTCTCTATTATTCGCTCTACGAATGGTATCACCCCTTGTGGAAGAGCGACAAAAAGCGCTTCGTGAGCGAGCATCTCTTTCCCCAATTCAAGGACCTCATCACCCGCTACCATCCGGACATCGTCTGGTCGGACGGCGAGTGGGAGATGAGCTCCGAGGAATGGCGCTCGCCCGAGCTTCTCGCCTGGCTGTTCAACACGGCGCCCAACGCCGCCGACCTCGTCATCAACGACCGCTGGGGCAAAGACACCCGGCACAAGCACGGCGGGTTCTACACCACCGAATACGGCTCCGGGCTTGACGACGACCAGCACGCCTGGGAAGAAAACCGGGGCATGGGCAGTTCCTACGGCTATAACCGGAACGAGGATATCGCCGACTACCGGTCGGCGCGCGAGCTCATCCTGATGCTTGTCGATATCGTCAGCCGCGGCGGGAACCTGTGTCTCGACATCGGTCCCCGGGCGGACGGCAAGATCCCGGTGATCATGCAGGAGAGGCTGCGGGAGATCGGGGGCTGGCTGAAGCGAAACGGCGAGGCGATCTATGGGACCCGGATGTGGCGGACCCCCTGCCAGTGGTCGGAGGGGTTGAAGCCCGAGGCCAAGCGCGGCGAGTTCATGAGCGGATATGACATCCTGAAAGAGACCCTCCAGCCGGAAGCAGGCCGGGCGGTCAAAGAGGTCTTCTTTACTTATAGAAATAGCGACCTCTATGCCATCACGCCACGCTGGCCGGGGAAACGGCTGGTCATAAAGAATGTGAGGGCGGACAGAAAAAGCCGGGTGACCTGGCTGGCGACCGGGCAAGGGCTCGAATGGAAAAACCGGAAAGAAGATCTGATCATTTCATTGCCCGAATTCAACCCGGAAGCGCTGTCGCCTGAGCTGCTGTGCGCCTACGCCTTCCGCATCAGCGGCCTGAAAAAGGATCTCCCTCTTGCCGGGCAGGGAAAACCGGACTAACATAAAGTTCCTCCGACAATGAAAAGAACGGAGAAGTTGGCATTATTATTTTCTCTTGTACTCTTTTTGGGAACAAATTGTGCAACAATGGAAACAGGCCCCCTTGACTACACGGTCAACGAAAAGACTCTGACGCTGGATACGGGCGTGAGCTTGCGCTACACTCTGGCCGTCCCGCCCTCCTTATCCGCTGACCGGCCCTCTCCTCTTATACTCGCCCTCCACTACGGCGGCCAGGTCACACCCTATTACGGAAAAAGCTATCTGACAAACCTCGTCCTTCCTGCCCTTCGTGATCTGAACGCCATCATGATCGCTCCGGACTGCCCGGGCGAAGGATGGACGGACCCGGCGAGCGAGCGGGCGGTTATGGCACTTCTCCAAGTGATCCAGAACGACTACGCGATCGACCGCCGGCGTCTCATCATCACCGGCTACAGCATGGGAGCCACCGGAACCTGGGATTTCGTTTTCAAGCACCATGGACTCTTCTCGGCGGCACTCCCCGTCGCCGGGATGCCGCCCAAGGGCATCATACTCAACGACCCCGGTACGCCGATCCTGGCCATCCACAGCCGGGATGACGAGCTCTTCCCGCTCGATGCTATCCGCAAGTTCGTCCGGGCCTGCGAATCCGCCGGTCTCCCGGTCGAGCTCCGGGTGGTCGCGGGCCTCAGCCACTATCGCTTCGACCAGTTTGTCCAGGCGCTCCGGGAAGCCGTGCCCTGGGTAAAGAAGCTGTGGGACGAAGAGACTCCGGTCAAACCGCCGGTTTGACATCCGGGGAAGTGTTTATTATATTGACCGCTCTGGAGGAATCGGACCTATGAAGTTCAGGTTGTTCCCAAAAGACGAGAAGTTCTTCGAGCTTTTCCGGAGGGATGCGGCCAACCTCAAAGAGGGAGTCGAAGCCCTCCAGGAGCTCATCAACCATTACGAGGACGTCGACAAGAAATTCCAGAAAATAAAATCGATCGAGCACCAGGGAGATATCCTCACTCACGACATCATCACCAGGCTGCGGGGCACTTTTATCACCCCTCTCGAGCGCGAAGACATCCACGAGCTGGCCAGCGGGCTGGACGACGTTCTCGACTGCATCGAGGGTGTGGCCAGCCGGCTGCATTACTACAAGATTATCACCCCCTCCCCGGAGATGAAAAAGCTGGTGGACATCATCAGCCAGGCCGTCTCTCAGATCTACGAGGCCATCACCCATCTCGAAAAGCTCGGAAATGTCCCCACCTTCTGCACTGAAGTCAATAAGCTTGAATATCAGGCGGATATCATCGGCCAGCAGGCCATCGCCGACCTCTTCGATAAAACCCAGCGGGTGGAAGACCTCAAAGAATTGCTCAAACTCAAGGAGATCTATGAACGGCTGGAAAGGGCGGCGGACCGCTGCGAAGACGTAGCCAACGTCATCGAAGGTATCACCGTCAAGATGACCTGACCGGAATGCCGAGCGTAACCACCGTTTTCATCATCTTCATCATCCTCGTCGCCTTAAGCTTCGATTTCACGAACGGCATGCACGACGCGGCCAACTCCATCGCCACCATCGTCTCGACCCGTGTCTTATCACCGCGTCTGGCAGTCATCTGGGCGGCGTTTTTTAACTTTATCGCTTTCCTGATCTTCGGCACGGCCGTCGCCCATACCATCGGCACAGGCCTGATCGACATCACCGTGGTGACTCCGCTGGTCATCCTGGCGGGCCTTATCGGGGCCATCGGCTGGAACCTTTTCACCTGGTACCATGGACTGCCCACCAGTTCATCGCACGCGCTGATCGGCGGCTATGCCGGAGCAGCCATTGTCAAAGCGGGATCAGGGGCGATCATCGCCCAGGGCTGGTTGAAGACGATCATATTCATCTTTTTGGCGCCGATCATCGGCCTGGTCCTTGGGCTGATCCTCATCAGCCTGACGAGTCGCCTTCTTCACAAGCAGCATCCGGCGGCCATCAACATCTGGTCGCGCCGCCTGCAACTCCTCTCGGCCGCCGCCTACAGCCTCGGTCATGGCGGAAATGACGCCCAGAAGACCATGGGCATCATCGCCAGCCTTGTCTTCGCGGCCGGCTGGATGAAGGAATTCCATATCCCGCTCTGGATCGTCCTCAGCGCTCATGCCGCCATTGCGCTTGGGACGATAACCGGGGGCTGGCGGATCGTCAAGACCATGGGCCAGAAAATCACCAAGCTGCGGCCGATCGACGGATTCTGCGCCGAGACCGCCAGCGCGGCCAGCATCTTCCTCGCCACCCATATGGGAGTCCCCGTCAGTACCACCCATGTCATCACCGGGTCAATCTCCGGGGTCGGCGCCGCCAAACGCCTCTCCGCCGTGCGCTGGGGCGTGACCCTGCAGATCGTCTGGGCCTGGATCTTCACCATCCCGGGGGCGGCGTTGATCGGCGGCAGTACCTACTTCATCTTCAGCCTGGCCGCCAAGATCACCGGTTGACAACTGAAGCCCAGCCCGTCATTGCCAAAATAGGCATTCCTTGTTTTGCCGCCCGGAACGCTTAGACGAGGGCAGGAATATTGTTATAATAGGGCGGATCTTTATGGAGGGCCGGGATGAACAACACAGCCGGGCGACTGAGCCTCATCAATAAAGCGCTGTTCTTGGGGATCCTGCTTTTCCTGCCGGCTTCATTTTCGTTGGCCGCTCAGCCGGGTTATTGGGCCCCGGCCAACCCGCCAAAAAGCCGCTACGTCATCGACGCCCGCCTCGACCTCTCCCCCAGCGGCGCCATCGAAGGAAAAGAGACGATCATCCTTAGAAACACTTCGCGCCTGCCGCTCGGTGTCGTCGCCTTCGATTGGCCCGCAGGGCCGGCTTCCTCGATTTCCGTAACAGTCTCCGGGATCCCCTTGACGCCCCTGAACCCGGAAAACACGCCCGTCCTCTCATCCCCGATTTTCTATCGTTTGCCTAAGCCCTTATCCCCGGGTAAAAAACTGAACCTTGAGGTTGCATTTAAAAAGACGGTCGAGTTCCCTGCCGAGGCCACGGAATTCGGAGACACCCGCTGGTACCCCAGGCTCTGGTGGGACGGGTTGCCGCTCCATGATTCCTTCTCGGTCAGGCTCGAGATTCCCGCGGGCTTCGCCCTGGCGGCAAGCGGCCGCCTGAACCCGAAGACCGGCCGCTATGACAACGAAGGGGCCCGGACCTTCGGCCTCTACCTGGGCAAAAACATGAGAACGGAATCCCGGGAGTCCGAGGGAGTTCTCATCACCACCGTGGCGACCGATAAGGGGGCCAAGGCCGCCGCCGCCTGCCTGGACACAGCCGCGGACGTAATCCAGTTCTGCCGGGAATGGCTCGGTTTTTATCCTTATAAGTTCCTCACCATCATCCCTGGAGGGAGCGGACGCTGGGGCGGCTACCCTTTCGCTACGGGGATCGTGGCCATCCACGGCCAGGAGACATTCAAAGAGGGTGAGCCGCTCGTCTGGTGGCAGCACATTACCTCTCACGAAATCGGCCATGAGTATTGGGGCGAATGGGTGATCGACCCGGACGATCCGGCCTGGCTCTGGATCGGAATGGGGATCTTCATTGACACCGAGTACATGATGGCCCGCAAACTCGACCCGGAGAGGAGGGCCAAGTGGATGGGGAATTTTATTAACGGCCTGGGGATGCACTATGACCTCACGGTCGACATCCCGCCCGCCCGGGTCGAGAAGATCCTGTACGATCACAACAACACGGTCGTCCACAGCAAATGTCCGTCCATCATCTTCGCGCTCGACTCCGTTCTCGGCCGGACCGAGTTTATCCGGATCTACAAGAAATGCCTCCGGGAATATGGCGGCCGGCGGCTGGGCTGGAAAGACTTCCAGGAGTTCTGCGAGGAAGAAAGCGACCAGGACCTCGCTTGGTTCTTCGACCAGTGGGTCCGCTCCAACGTCTATCCTTGCTACAGGATCGAAAACCAGGACTCCCGCCAGGAAGGGAACGAGTATATCTCGACGGTCAAGGTGCGACGCCTGGGCACAATGAATATGCCCATCCCTGTCAAGGCCGTCTTCGAGGACGGGACTGAAGAGGTCCAGTCCACCGACCGGGTATGGGATGTCAATGTCCTCACCTTTAAAAGCAAAACAAAACTCAAGGAGGCGGTCCTCGATCCGGAAAAGAAGCTGGCCATGCTCGATAAGCCTATCTCCCCGATTTCTCCGGAGGCGGCGGAGATGCTCGCCCTTGGATGGGAAGCCAAGGACAGCCCCGCTGTCTATAAGGCGATAAAGGATGCAGGCATCGAGAACAGAGAAACCTGGTACCGGCTGGGGATGGATCTTTTCGAACTCGACCAATACCGCGAATCCTTCGACTGTTTTGAGAAGGTCTCCGGACTCCAAAAGGACGGGCTGGAGAAGTTCGCCGCCCTGGGCTGGATGGGACTTCTCAAAGATCTGCTGGGAAAGAGGACCGAGGCATTGATTCATTATCAAGAGGCGCTCAAGTTCGATAACGGCCAGTCGATGCGGCATGACCAGTTCAGGATCCGGATGGACAAGAACTGGCT
>Ga0315277_10002985_pt1 | contig 23247 bp, 22 predicted proteins | sample YL17G05_15_MG_FD_203695 | JGI IMG/M metagenome (GOLD analysis project Ga0315277, IMG submission 203695) | Sediment microbial communities from Yellowstone Lake, YNP, Wyoming, USA - YL17G05_15 | ecosystem: Environmental > Aquatic > Freshwater > Lake > Sediment | place: USA: Wyoming | collected...
CGCGGGACCATTCAGATCCTTTGGGATATCTTTGGTGGGACCGTGAATTCCAAAGGCTTCAAGCAACTCGATCCGCATATCGGCGCCATCTATGGTGACAGTATCACCTATGAACGAGCCCAGCGTATCCTGCAAGGCTTGGAAGCCCAGGGCTTTGCTTCGACGAATATCGTCTTTGGTATTGGCAGCTTTACCTATCAATACAATACGCGAGATACCTTTGGCATGGCCATGAAGGCGACCAGTGGCGTCATTCACGGCAAGCGCGTGACGATTTCCAAGAATCCCAAGACGGACAATGGACTCAAAAAATCAGCCAAAGGATTGCTCTGTGTGATGCCTGTCAGAGGGGCCCATGGTGTGACCAGCTTTCATCTCCTGGAAGATGTGACAGAACAGGAAGAAGCGAACCAAGGCGCCTTGGAACCGATCTTTGATAATGGATCGTCATGGCCCCGACCACAGACTCTTGCCGAGATCCGTGAACGCCTGAAGAGAGGATAAGATGTTGAAGCCATATAAATGGTATCAAGGGTATCGATGGTATAACATACTAGGGGTCTGTATGCTCCTGGGACCGTTTGCCTTAGCGGCCCTGGGGGTGATCGTGTGGTGCCTCCAAGAATCCCCAGGTGAACTCCTGTTTGTCACAGGATTCCTGACCTGGATGTGCTCGGCCGTGTATCTGATAGAAAAGCAGTAAACATCACAAGGAGACTCCTATGCTCGATCAATTACTCGTCTTGCCACAAGAGACCTTAGCACCCCTGGACCCTGAGGCCCTACGGCGCCTCGTCAGTAATGGGGAAGTTCTCGTTTCATTTCATAAAAAGAATGGATTGGTGCGCCTGATGCGCTGCACGACCTCGATGGCATTGATCCCTGAGGCCTCCAGGCCCAGAGTACCGGTACCACTCCAAGAAGGTTCCGTGGAAACCTTCAATCCTGGGCCAGCGAAAGATCCGTTGCTCTTTAACGTATGGGACCTGAATCTTCAGGCCTGGCGATCCTTTCGGTATGCGTCCCTGTTATCTGCCCAAATTGACCTAGGACCTGACGGTGAATCGTAACAAAGGAGTATGATGATGAACATGCAGCAACAACGTAAACGAGAAGAGGCCCAACTCCGCCAAACGGAACGGGATGCCCTCACACCAGCCCAACAACTCAAGCGGCTTGATGCGCGACCTGGCAAGTCCCTGCGCGAACGCCTCCGTCTACAGAAGAAGGTGGCATGACACGAAACCCAGGATTCCTCACACAGTATACCGATCTGACCTATTTTCAGCGTCTCTTGAAGGATGCCAAAGATCCTACAATGATGGCATTTTATCAAGAGGCGATTCGGCATCGAACGGCGGGGTTGAGCATGTCACTGATCCGCTCATATGATCGACCTTTGGTATGGCCATGAGCCCCTTTGATGCCTATCGTCTCTATCGGGCCGTGAAGCTGCACATGACCTCTGATGCCTATGATATCATCAGGTATGGAGATCGGCCGCGTTCGGTATCCCAGGATGGGTTTGAACGGAGAAATGATAAATGGTCCTTTGTTAAATTATCGAAGATGTTTACCTCTGAGGATCATTTGCGCCTCTTTCTGGCGTGTAATCATCTCCGCGATGAACCGTATATCCGCAATCTGATCAATAGTCCCGAACATCTAGAGTGTTTCCGTAAGCACCTGAAAATACGAGAATCCCTCGTCTATACCATCGAAAAGGATCTGCGGTATTTGTTGGATCGCTATGCCAGACCGATGGATATGCTCACGGTGAATTCTGGTGAATGGCCTCCACTGGCCATCGAGGTGCAACACAATCAGATTGAAATTGAAACGGTGTGCGTCCTGGGTAACATCATGCAATTCTTGCCTATGTGGAAAGCCCGTGTCAATGATACGATCATCTGGCCGACCTTTTATCAGAGACTTGTTAAGTTTGCATTCTTTGTACCGTATGATGAAACTCTGGTCTCTGCTCGCGTGGCGGCATTGGTATCACAAAGTTATCACGAAAAACACTTGACACAACCAACATAATCTGCTATACTAAATACTAAGTGACAGATCACATAACACGATCTGAATTACACATTATATTTGGAGGTCTATATGGATTTTTCGGCACTCAAACGCAATCGTGGTTCTCTTGAAGAGGCCACAAAATTACTGGCATCCGGCAACAAGCCCAAGGTGCAATATGATCGTGATGACGAACGGATGTGGTATCCCGTAGTCGATAAGGCCGGGAATGGTTTTGCGACCATTCGTTTCCTTCCTGCCTCCCTCGGAGATGACTTGCCTTGGATCAGAAAATTTACCCATGCCTTCCAGAATGCGGGTGGACGATGGTTCATTGAAAACTGTCCGACCACATTGGATGGTGGTGCCTGCCCGGTCTGTGAATTCAATAAGTCGCTCTGGACCACAGACCTCAAGGTCAACAGGGAACTGGCATCCAAGCAAAAGCGAAAGGTCGAGTATTTCATGAATGTCCTGGTCGTGTCAGATCCAGCGACACCTGCAAACGAGGGGACCATCAGAATTTTCCGTTTTGGCGCCAAGATTTTCGAAAAGATTCAAAACGCCATCAAGCCGATATTTCCAGATCAGGAACCGTTTACGCCCTTTGATTTTTGGGAAGGGGCGAATTTCAAACTTCGTATCACCAAAGTGGAAGGGCAGAGAAACTACGGACAGTCTGAGTTTGCCGCACCCGCGGCGCTGTCTCAGAGTGAAGAAGAACTCAAGGCCCTGCACGCCAAGGAACATACCTTGAAGGAATTGATTTCCCCAGACAAATTCAAGACCTATGAGGCCATCAAAGCCAATTGGGATCGCTATGTTGGACAAGGGAATGTCGCCCGTCAATTCGCCCCTCTGGCCGATCAAGTGAAGGAGGCGGCTTCTGCTCCCTTTCTTGCTGCCCCTGCCCCCAAGGTCGCCGCGCCGACTTCGGGATTAGTGAAGGAATTGGAAGAGAAGTTGTCTGGTGATGTGTCTGGTGATGATAATTCAGAACTGGATTATTTCAAGTCATTGGTGAAGTAGGACTCATCCTCCATGTGAGGAAGTGAGCAGTCGAAGCCGTTCTCTCGAAAGGGGGAACGGCTTCTGTATTATGTGGCAAAGGATGAATGGTATTGTCTTCGCAGAAAACTTGAATCGGGATTGCGAGTCGGTCCCATTTTCTGAACAAGCTGATTGTTGATATTAGTCACAGGATTATTGCTCATGATCACCGGAGGGCTTCCTGCTCCTCCCCCTGCTCCCCCATTCGTCATACTGGCCGCTTGTTCCCGCGAGAGGGCATTGAGTCCATCACCACCAATTTTTGTAGGTGTCGGGAATGTTCCTGGCGGGGTCGCATTGGCGGCCGCAACAGGATTCAAGACCCCTGAGGGTGACACCGCCGCTTCAGGTCCAGCCGGGCTAGGAGATGTACCAGGAGCCGATTGTTGATCGGCCTGAGCAATTTGTGTCGGTGATTGTTCTTTTCCTGATATCCAGTCCCCAACCTGTTGTTGAACCGATGCGAGTAATTCGGGCATCCGTTCTGCCCGTAGAGGATCAGTAAAGGGGTCGGCGCCATCATAGACCTCGGAATAGACCTCACGGGCAATGGCCGTAGGAATCGTCGCCAGACTGGCATAGGGTATCATACCCACCGCATTGAGTCCAGCACCAATCCAATCACCCTTGAGCAAGGAACCCACGGTCATCCCCGCACCAATCAGCGTTCCAATGCCTGGTATCAACGAACCAGTCAACTTACCCCCATATTTTTTCATCATACTCGGCATGAGTTTTTGGACAAGGGCACCCACAGCTTTCTTGCCACCTTTGGCGGCACCGGCGACTTTCGCAATGACGCCTGGCGCCTTGGTGACGGCTTTCTCTGCTACCTTGGCCGCCGTTGGTGCGAGCGCAGAGGCCGCCGCTTTTGTTCCCACGCCTGCAAATGTCTTGAGTGCGGATACCGCAGCCTTCGTGGTTTCGATAGGATGGGCAATAAATTTTCCTGCGGTCCCTGCCATCGATTTCATGGTTTTGATCGGATGTTTGATGGCATTGAGTGCCCCTTTGGCAATTTTGGCACCTCCGGCAACAAGACCACCAACTCCCAGAGCTGATGCGGCCATGGACCCTAATCCACCAAGGATACCAGAGCCAGTATCTTTATGCCCTTCCCCTTTGCCAAACAGAGAACTCGCCATACCATGTACGGGTATTTGAGTAGGAGACTGATCGGGATGTCCTTGCCCTCTCGCCAGGTCCTGGGCCTTTTCTGCCTCTTCTAGGGCACGTTTCTGTAATGCGTCCGACTCGCGGAGTAACTTAGCCTGTTCCTCTTCCAGATCCGTATCGTGTTGCTGATAGGCCTTGTCTTCTTTATGCCCCAGAATCAATTGATTCCGAATATCTGCCAGAATCTTCTCTTGTGGGGCATTCATTTTATTGAATTGACCCTTGGCATTGCGTCCGACATTGGCCCCCAATTTGGTACCAATGGCATGGACCTGGAGATTGATCAATCCCATGAACTTGAGCATATCCGCAAAGACGCTCTGATTTTGATCGGAACCTAGCTGACCAGGAGAGGTCGTTGGTGTAGTATACGGTGTGGGTGAGGTCTCTGTTTCTGGTATGCCAGTGGGTGAGTTGGTATCCTCGGTCTGTTCTGGTTCCATTGGTTGTGGTATGTCGGCAATGGCACGAACTTTGGTGGCATTCCTCCCCAAGGCCTTCCCGGCCAGGACGGTCGCTAACTTGGAACCTGTCAGACGTTTAACGATCTGGGCAGGATCAATCGTCTTCTTGAAGGTCTCTTTGGCTTTCTCCGCTGAGACCCCAGCGGCATCCTTGATAGAGTCACTGATCGAGGCCCCACCGGCGATGCCATGGGCGATATTATCTGCAAATGAACGAGATTTCTTTTCGTCCCGCTGTTCACGAAATTGACGCGACAACTCACGAATGGCTCCGGCAATATCGCGCCGGGTTTCTTTACCAAGATTGACAACAGGGGTCTTTTGATCGTCCATTAGGATGTACGCTTTCGATGAGATTGATGTTGCTGTTTCTGTGTCTGTAATGCTCGCGTCTCGGCCTCATCTTTCAGATAGGCTTGAAGCAATTGAATATACACATGCCTCTCCCAGGGTAGTAACGATTCCAATTCGTTGAGATCCCACTGATGATGCTGGACCATCGCAAAATTCGTCTTATAGTAATTCATCAACGTGTCGTGCGAGGTCCCTATGCGAAAAAAGATTCGAGCCCTTCGACCTCCAATGATTCGGCATATCCACATCCAGGGCATTTGAATGGGATCGTGGTTTTAATTTTCGGGAAGGTCTCAAAAAAGGTGTCAATTTTCTCCACTTGTTTGGCATTCAAGGATTCCAGGAATTCACGAAGTTCCGTCGGCGAAGAATCTTTCGCTGGATAGAATTTCTGGGCATCATAGATCGATTCGATACAGGATTCGATCAATCGAAACGCTTCCTCGGTCCCCAGTGTCGCATTAATAAATTTCTTAAAGAACTTGAATGACGGATACCGCATGATCATTCCCACGGTATCGGTCAGGGCAATCTTCTTGGAGTGACCTTCGCCCCAGGTCGGAACGATCCCCAACAAATCTACGGTATATTCAGACACCACATCACACGAACGAGTCTTCATCACCCCAGCGGCAAGTTCATAGTCTGCCAGACCGGGGACCGTGAGTTGTTGATGGCACTGAAAACGGAGATTCGCCGATTCCCCCACAGAACGCGCCCTGAGTTGCAAGAAGATCGCTTCCACATCAAACATCGGCAGCGAGGCAATAGGCACAGAAGTCTGGACACAATTCGTCACCACTTGTTCTACCGCGTCCATGATCGAATTGGCATCATTCGATTCACGGGCCATGAGTAGCAGCTTTTCTTCCCTGACCAAAAATGGTCGATAGGTCACTTGCAGCCCCGATGGGCACGTATACTCATAAGTCGGCGTCACTAATTTTGGCAGCATACTTCACCTCATATCATGTTAAACGTTAGAAATTGGCCTCGATAGGATCGTTGGTGCCCCCTGGCCGCGCGATCTCACGCGGAGATTCCTTGAGTCCTGTATTGGTTCCAATGGTATTACGAGGATAAGGCGCTGACAGCGTATACCACTCATAGAAGAATGCGACCTGTACCCGATGAGGGGAGTCATCAGACCAGGCAGTCGCCATCTGATTGATATTGACAGGATAGGCATTCTTGACATACATAAACAACGCTGGTTCAAGTGTTGATCCGGCTGGCTGTGGCTCGGACACTTGCCTGCCCCCAAACACAGTAGGACCAAAAACCGGGAAAAACTCACTTCGCTCGTCTTCAGAAGGTGTGGCCGCCCGGGCATCGACATGATACTGGGTGATCATCATTGAGGTCTGAAAGGCGTCTTGATACTGCATGATATTCGTTTCAGAATGGAAGATGGTATTCATCCAGGCTTCCATAAATTGACGAACTTGCAGATCGGCCGTTTCAATAAAGGTCAGATTTAATTCGGTATAGACCGATTGATAGGGTGTCCGATAGACGGGACCATAGATTTTGATATCGCTGGATACCAGTTGACGACCCGGCAGTTCTCCGGCTTCACAACGAAGCTTGAGGGTCCGATCTATCCCACCAAAGGCCAGTCCTGCTAACGAACGGGGGAGATTGATCTGGACATCCCAATGAGAATTCTTGGAGACTCCCTCGGCTTTCATTTGGGACCAAAATGCGTCTAAACGTCCGATCATGTTTAGGTATTCCTCTCCTGAATTTTTTTACGAGAATCTGCATAGACCTCTGAGACAGTGGCACCGCGAAACGAAGCTGTGGGTAGCAAGGCGGCAATGTCCCACTGTGGCGGCGGGACTTCCAGAAAACGCGATTTGATCTGACCATAGAGATAGCGTTTCACGGCTGGGGTATGTTCATAGATACGACCATGACTTTGCAGCACCTTATAGGAAATACGAAGCCTGGTCCTCTCGTCATAGCGCCCAGGGGTGTTCAGAAGAACACTGAGCTTATTCATGAGGATACACCTCATTTTGACGGGGAGATAATGAAGATTCAACCCCAAAAACCCATCGGGATATTGATCAATAGGAATGACCAACGGGAAACGATCAAAATAGGGCAATTCATTCTTACCGAGTGCATCATACCGGAAAAAATACATGCGTCCCACAAAAATACGGGACTTCATCGCCTGGCGATCCTGCATCAAGGTCGTGGAGGTCACCTTGAGGGAGGGAATCAAGGATAACAGCCATTTACGGGCCGCATCGGTCCGTTGTATCATGCCCGCTTCCTGTGATTGTTGTTGAATTCGTTGAAGTATTGAAGGCATATTAGGTCTTGAGTCCTGGAATATTCTTTTCGGTAATAACCATAAACTTCCATCCCTGTGATAGACAAAACTTTTCACAGGCATCCCACTTAGCTCTATTTATACTATACGTTGCGGCCTCTTTGATAAATCGCCGTGAGGAACGTTGTGGAGGAGGGGGTCTCAATATCGTCTCCCTGGCGGGCTTGATCTCAAAGATATAGGTCTGTTCAGACAGATCCTTCTTCCGCATATGGACCACCATGTCAGGGAAGTACCGGTGGGGTCTCTTATCCACTGGACTGATATACGGTATGGGGAATGACTCCGATCCCCACCAGAGTACCGAGGGGTGTTTATCGAGCCAGGCCATCACAATCTTTTCCCAGGACGAGCGATAACAGATGTTCCCCACATCTCCGCGGTATTTGTTGGGATGGATAGGGACATAGAGACCCTGATAATATTTCATGGCATGAGCATTCCGATATAAATAACACTGTTGTTCTCTGTTGGTACCATCAAAGGAGTATTTATGGGTCTACTTACCGGTGTTGTGGATGGAGTATTTGAGGCCGGCCGAGTGTCCTATTCTGCCGTCTCCACAGGTATCGTCACGACCGTCAATAGCGTCGCCGCCTTTGCCGCACCGAAGATCACAGGTGCCTATAATGCCCTAAAATCGGAATTGAGTGCCACACAAGTCGCCCAAACAGATTTTATCAAAGGGGAGAGTGAAGCACCATTGGCCGATCTTGAAGCCTCGTTTTTTGACTTTACCCAGTTAGAATACCCAGAAAAGGAATTAGCGGTCCGCTATCCGCATTATATCACGTTCTATTTCAATGTTCCCACCACGGTGTCGCGCTTCAATAAAGCCTATAAAGGGGTCACACCCGTTGAAGCGAAAAGCTTGACTGGGAAAAAAAGCTTTGCCCTGACCTCAGGTTCTGCTGGTCTGACCTCACGGGAAATTAATCGCCGCGGCACAGGATCGGCCCAACCGATCACCTCTGATGTCAAGGGTCAATATGCCGATATCGACCTGTCGCGGGAAACGGTGCGCACCTCACATTCGATCCGACTGTATATGCCTGATACCCTGCAATGGAACTTTGCCCAACAGTGGCGTGATCCTCATTTGTCTGACACGGCAGCCGTTAGGGCCCTGGCGCCAGGCGTTCAAATTGCTGAAGGTGTACTCTCTGGTACAGGCTCCGGTCTCCTGGCCGGGGCGATCACGGCCTTGAAGACTGCGGGTTCGAAGGTTCTGGAAGCGGGCACAGGTCTTCCCGATGGCATTCTCTTGTCAAAATTGGGGTTTGCTGTCAATCCGATGATCACGGTCTTATATACCTCCCCCGATCTTCGGACCTTTACGATGGAATTTAATTTTGCTCCTCGCTCCTATACCGAAGGCCTTGCCGTACGAAAAATCATTCGTGCCTTCAAGTACTTCGCGGCCCCCGAAGTACCTGATCAAGGTGGATTAGGGTTTCTCATGATTCCACCAGGGGACATCGACGTTGAATTTTCTATCAGCACCCTCGGAAGAATTTCGACCTGTGTCCTCAGAAACATCGATCTCGATTATGCTCCCAATGGATTTTCCGCCTATCAAGAACCAGGAAATGTCAAAGAGGGTATGCCAGTCAACATTCGGATGCGACTCGAATTTACCGAAACAGAATACATCACCAAAGATTTGGTGTTGAAGGGGTACTAAGTCATGGCATCAACATATTTCGGCGACTTTCCTCTGATGACCTATACGCTCGATCCCAAGGCTACAAGTGCCGACGATGTGGTCACGAATATCTTTCGTCGTGTGGCCTTTACGGAACTGCTTTTGCGGAATGCGTCAAGCTTCTATCCCTATCAAATCAAAGAATCAGATACCCCAGAAAGTATTGCCCACAAGTATTACTCCGATTCTCGATATTTTTGGTTGGTCACCCTGGTGAACAACATCATCGATCCCGTCCTGGACTGGCCTCTGAATTATCAAGATTTCAAAGCCATGATCGAAACCAAATATGGCAGCCTCGCCAATGCCCAACAACAATCAGGCACCTATCTCCTGGAACTGAATACGGTGAATTCAAATACCGAAGTAGCTCGGGCGCTCACTATCATTGATCAATACGCCTTTGACTCGCGGGGACTTCAGGTTGTGCCCTATGTTGATACCTTTACCAGAACGACCGTGGGTAATGATTATCAAACCTTGCCAGGTCATAATATCAATCTGACCGATCCCATTGCCGGATTCGTCGTTGCAAACAATGCGTTGTCTACTGTGGGGTCTGGAGCCGCGTTACTCTCCCATGACATGCCCGTGGATCAATATATCAACGCGACGATTGGTCCCGTAGCCAATGCCACAGGTATCATTACCTTGGGGGTCCGAGCAGGGATTACTCATGATAAACTATCGGGATATTTTGCTGATATCTCCTGCAACGGCGCCAATGTGGTCATTTATAAGTATGAAGAATTTGATTGGGTCGCCCAGACAGGGAAAACGATTCTGACTGAATATAACTTTGCGGCCAATGCCACCACGGCCATAGCGAATAACATGCAGTACCGAGTCGCGGCCTTTGGTGATGTCATCACGCTCCATAAAAATGGCAATCTGATGATTCATGCCATAGATACATCCTCCCTGATCACAGGTACCAAAGGGATGGTTGGCCTTAAAACGAAAACGTCAATCACTACCCTGGAGGTCGGACCTGATGGAATGCTCGGCCGCCAAGAGGATTTCCAGCGTGGCATGATCGGACAGAACCCCGAAGATCATCAAAAGACCCAATCCCCAACGACCGATTTCCGATACTGGAACGACAACTCACATATATTAAATGGACCCGCGTCTGGGATATTTGTGTCGGGATCAGGCAGTACGCCATTGGTGACGATCCATTCTGGAGGTTCCTATGGGTTTGTCACAGCCAATACCCCTATGCCTGATACCGAGGATCATAGCATCACCGTGACAGTCGGCAGAATGATTACGGCCAATCCTGCATTTATCCAGGTTGCTGTCCGAGGGACCGCAGATAATGTGGCCGATCTGTGGACAGGCTATGATTATCAGATCACCTCAAACGGTTCATTTTCCCTTCAACGCTGTGTGTCCGCCAATGCGACCAATGGCGGCAATGTCTATGTCTTTAGTGGAAACAATAGTCCCTTAGGACAAATCGCCGATGGTGATAAACTTACCGTCACGGCACAAAACACCGCAATTTCCTATTATCGTAACGGCGTCCTCGAAGCGACCTATGATGATCCTGCCCCGCTGAGTGGCGTCACCTGTGGCTTTGGACTACGACACGGTGTTGGCGGGGCCGTGACGTTGAATTATCATCTGACCAACGTCACGATCACACCGATCCTGGCCAATAGCGTCTATCAGTTCCCTGTCTATACCAATACCCTGGTCCCACAGGCCACAGAATTGGCAGGGCGGGTCTATTCGTTCCCCGATGCGACCACCGTGACCACGACGGTCAATACCGGCAGTCTGAGTGCCTATGATGTGGAAGTCTTGAAGAACGATAAAAAGAGACAGATTAAATTACTCAAGAAAGATTATCTTCTCCGAGCCCGAGCGGAACTGGCGCGATTGACAGGAAACGAAGTATAAGATGGACAGTCCGACCTCCTATCAGATCAATCAACTCCTCCTGATCTCCGCGTCAGGTCGTGCCATCGATATTTCTGGTATCTGGAAAGAAATTTCCATCTATGAGGACCTATTCAGTAATGCCATGTCCGGTTCAATTCTCTTGAATGATTCCCGCAATCTGATCAATGAAGTTCCCATCATCGGATCAGAGTATCTGATGATCTCATTTGAAAAATCTAATCAGGATATTACCTTCAAGAAAACGTTTCGGGTCTATAAACTTTCAGATCGGATCTATGAAACTGGTACCAATGAGACCTATTTTCTTCATTTTGCCTCAGAGGAATGCCTTCTGAATGAACAACTCCGTATCTCTAAGGCCTATCAATCCCGCACCATTTCCACCATGGCCGAGGACCTCTGCCTCAAGGAACTGATGATTCCCGCGAATCGGTGCAATATCGAATCGACAGATTATCCAGTCTCGTTGATCATACCAGCATGGAAACCATTCCGAGCCTTGAATTGGTTCTCAGAGCTTGCGATCTCCAACGCGGTCCTATCAGCATCCTGGATCTTTTTCGAAAACAGGTTGGGATATCACTTCAAGTCCATTGAAACGATGCTCCGAGCAGAATCGGTCCTGGATATCAATGTGGGACCTCGGAATCTTGGTAAGAACCGATCACGGGATGATTCCAAAAAACAACTTGAACACGTCATGCAATTCGAACATCCCCATGGTTGTGATGAACTCCAAACCATTTCAATGGGTGCCTATGCGAGCCGCCTGACTGTGTTGGACCTGGATACGCAATCCCAACGTGATGTGACCTTGAGTGTGGATCAACAATTTCCTACGACCATGAGAGGGAATACCTATCCTCCCTTCCAACGTCTTTTGAATCGTTTCGATAAATCTCCACAAGAGATGAGCGACAGTTTCTATCGGATCATGCCCACTGGCTCAGAAATCCATCGTAACCTGCTCCAACGCAGGATGTATTTGGCTGCACTACATAATCATAGAGTGAATATGGTCCTTCCTGGAAATCTTGCGCTGATGGTAGGGTCACCTGTGAACGTCCATTATCCAGCGGCCGTTCTGAATGGTGATGCCGAGAAAATTCTGGATCAGACCTATTCTGGTAAGTATTTGATCACCTCAATTCAACATAAGATAGATCGTCAAAAATACGTCTGTCTCTGTGAACTAATGAAGGAATCAAGGGCAACGATCCTCCCGGTCGCCGATAAACAAGTACAGAAATTAGGAAAGGAATAACATGTATACCTATCATGCAGAACTGATTCGCGTACTCGATGGGGATACCGTGGAAGCCGACATCGACCTGGGCTTTGATATTCATTATGTGGCCAAGATTCGCCTGGCCGGCATCAATGCCCCTGAGATGAAGACCCCACAAGGGCTGCCCGCCAAGGAACATTTGACCAATCTACTAACCAATCATGACTTCGTGGTCACCACCAAGCTGAATAAAGAATTTGAAAAGTATGGTCGTGTGCTAGGTGAAATCACCATCAATGGCGTGAGCATCAATCAACAGATGATCAATGAGGGTTTTGCCGTTAAGATGTAAGGGTGTTGCATATGTCAACTATCAATTCAGGTCAACTAGGTCTTGAAGGATTCCATTGGTTTATTGGAGTCGTTGAGGACCGACAGGACCCAGAAAAACGCAATCGGGTCAAGGTGCGAATCATCGGACATCATACCGAAGATAAAACCCTTATTCCCACAGAGGCACTACCCTGGGCCCTGACCATGTCACCTCTCTCAGGTTCGGATGTCTTGAACATCCATGAGGGTCACTATGTCATGGGATTCTATCTGGATGGCTCTTATGGTCAACGGCCGTGCATCATTGGTATGATACCGGGGGTTCCTGGTTCACGAATTCCCTCAGATACCGGATTTTCTGATCCACGAACTTCCTCACAACTCCAAACAGCACCACGTCCTCCCCTCTCATTGGCCCAGACGACCACGGGTGATCCCATTGATATTACCGAAGCCGATTCGGCATCGGCCTATCCGCTTGTCTTGGGTGAACCGAATCTCTCTCGTCTGGGAAGAAACGACAAGATTACTGACACCATTATCCAACAGAAGAAAGATACCACCATTTCCTCCGTTCCGACCGTCAACGGGAAAACATTCTCAGAGCCCCCAAGCCCCTATGCGGCCGTCTATCCCTATAATCATGTGACCGAAACCGAGTCTGGGCATGTCATTGAACTCGATGATACCCCAGGTGCCGAACGGGTACATATTTACCACAGATCCGGCACCTCCGACGAAATTCATCCCGATGGGACAAAAGTGTCCAGGGTGAATGGTCCGCGCATTGAGATTTCATTGGTGGATCATAACATTTGTGTGTTTGGAGATTATCAACTGACCGTGAAAAAAGATTTGAATGTGCATGTCCTAGGCAACTATAATCTTCAGGTGGCCGGGCAGACTTCAATTAAATCAACAGGTCCAATCCGAATGCAGAGTGGATCTGAAATGACTCTGTGGTCGGGTGCGATCATGGCGCTCCAAGGGGCACCACTGATTTTCAATGCGGGCATTCCCTTTCCTCTAGGTCCGCCTGAGGTGCCGATTGTGAAATCTACGGCCGCGACCTTGACCCCTCCTTCAGAACTTGAACGAGCCGTCGCCGTTGAAGAGTCGGTGGTCACGACCACACTCCCGGTCTCAGATCCAACTGAACCAGGGAATGTGGCGCTCAAAGAACGTGTGGGTGCGCGCCTCACCGAAGCCGATCCGACCGTCATAGGTCCAGAGGCGATTGTTCCCACGAATCTACCTCCGCCACCTGATACGGCACCACAGACAGTGCTGACCAGTCTGGAAGGTGCAGATATTATGGTCAAGGCCTTGAACGCGGCCGCGATCAAAGATGCGACACAACGCGCCATGATCTGGGGACAGTGTGCCCATGAATCCAAGAACTTCACGAAACTGGTCGAAGATGTGAATTATTCCAAGAAAGGACTGTTGACCTCCTGGTCCAAGTACTTTGTTGATGATCCTGCTTCTCCCTATGATACCAGTAAATTTCTTGGTAAACCTGACTTGATTTTGAATCGTGTGTATGCAGGAAAAGTGGGTAATAGTAAGGATGAAACGGTGGGGGACGGTTATAAATACCGAGGTAGAGGATTCATTCAATTGACGGGGAAGGGGAATTATGTCGCGGCCTCGAAGGCCGTGGGTCTGGATCTGGTCAATAATCCTGATGCCGCCTCCCAAGCCGCCATTGCCGCCAAACTGGTGATCTGGTATTTCCGTGAATATAACGGGGGCTATAAAGGCGCCTATGGTGATATCGTCCAGGTCACCGAGTATGTGAATGGTAAACGAAACGGTTTGGAAGATCGAGACCGACGCTATCATATTGGACTTGAGAAACCAGTCGTCACGATCTATTCCACGACCCTGGTCTAAGGAGGAATGTATGCCTGGTATTTGTCGCGCCTCCGATATGTGTACGGGACATGATGGGTATCCCCCACGTCCTCCCATTACGTCCAGCCCTGATGTGTTTGTGAACGGTCAGCCCGTGGTCCGTCAAGGGGATACGTGGTCACCCCATTCCAAAGTCGGCGATCCGCCTCATACAGGCATCGGCGCTCAAGGATCATCGACCGTCTTCTGTAATGGAATGCCGTTGGCGCGTGAAGGGGATATGATTGATTGCGGTTCCAGTATTATGTCCGGCAGTCCCGATGTTATGTGTGGAGGATAATTATGGCGTTTGGTATACCAGTTTCCATTCCCTCAATTCCAGGTTTAGCTGAAGTCAAAGCCGCGACACTACCTCCAATGGGAGAACGCGCACAGGCCATGATCTCTGGTATCGCGGACCGTTCCACGATGTTTCAGAACCCCATGACCGCGTCCCTCGGTGGGGCCAATCAAGCGGTGGATAACATTCAGGTCCAACTACAGGCCATTCAAGCCGGGGTCACCAATCCGCTCATTTCTGTGGGAGATGCGACCCAATTGTTGACGAGTCATACCTTCTCAGATGTTCGCGCCTCATTAAGTACCTTACTAAGCCATACCAATCGACTCTCTGGTATCGCTGAAGGGCAGGGCATTAATCTTCCTGGAATCGAAACTGTCTTGTCTATCGGAAAAAAGATGAATGATTATACGACCTTACTTGATGGCGCCTCGGGTTGCCTTTCGATCATCGGAGGCATGACTGGCATCTTCAGTCAGGATGCCATAGGCACCAAGACAAATGCCATTGCTGAGGTAAGCAATCGTATCATTGCTGGGGTGGCGTCGATCACCGAGGTGACCCAATCCCTCTCCAACATGACCAACATCGCCAAAGGTATCTTCTCGGCTGATTCAACCTTTATCCAACAGTGTGTGGCCCAGATCAAGCAGGCCGCCTTGGCCCTGATGATCGATGCGTTGAGTGCTGATCCTTGTGCAAAGTTTGTGTTTGAAACGGTCTCGAACCGCACCTCCCAAGGAAAAGGACTCCTGGATCTCTTGAATAAACCAGGTTATCCAAAGATTCAAGAATTCGGTGCTGGCGTCGGTAAGACTCTTGGCTTCTAACATAAATACAAGGTATTATGGCCACTAAAACGTTACCGATATTCCAGGACATCGATCTCAATTTTACCCAACATCCTGTCCGACACGATTTGGTACCATTGACAGATATAGATGCCATCGTGGCCTCTGTACGGAATTTGACGAGTACCAATCATTATGAGCGACCGTTTCATCCCGAAATAGGCTGTAATATCAGAAAGTTACTGTTCGAACCTCTGTCGCCATTTACGGCAGCGGATATCGCACGGTTCATCCAAGAGACCCTGGATAACTTTGAACCCAGGGTCATCGTTAAACGGATCATCTCTGAAGCCAATGCCGACCGCAATGGATATATGGTCACCCTGGAATTTTATGTCAATGTCTCATCCCAACTCGTCTCCATTCAATTTTTGTTAGAGCGTATTCGTTAAGAACAGGAGCATTCCATGGCCGAACGTCTGAATATCACCGAATTAGACTTTGATGCAATCAAACGGAACTTCAAAGAATTTCTGAAAGGTCAATCGACCTTTACGGATTATAACTTTGAAGGATCTGGTATGTCAGTGCTGCTGGATATTCTGGCCTATAATACCTTTTATAATGCGTACTATACGAATATGGTCGCCAATGAAATGTTCTTGGATACCTCCCTGGTCCCTGATGCGATTCGTTCCCATGCCAAAGCCCTGAACTATGTGCCAGTGTCGCGCAGAAGTCCTGTGGCCCTGGTCTCGGTGGTCGTGACACCTCCAGGCGGCAATACCCAAGGCACCTTGACCCTGGACAAATTCACCCAATTTCAATCCGAAGCTATCGATGGTATCAACTATACCTTTGTGAATTCTGAGGCCATGACGGCCTATAAAGAAAGCGATCAATTCACATTTACGGATGTGGAACTCAAACAGGGTATTCCCCAACTCGCCACGTTTCTCTATGATAGTACGACCAATGCCAAGAGAGAATTTGTACTACCAAATGACGATATCGATACATCCACCCTCTCTGTCTTGGTCCAAGAATCCGTTTCCAATACCCAAGTCAAGGTCTATACGCTCTCCCAGGATGTGACCCTGCTCGATGGAGAGAGTGCCATCTATTTTCTCTCCACCGCACCAGATTCCCTCTATAAAGTCTCCTTTGGGGATGGTGTGATTGGGCGGGCAATTTCTAATGGTAACATCGTGCTTGCAGGCTATCTCTCCACAGACGGGTCACCTGCCAATAAAGCGAACAACTTTGCATCACGTTCCATTGGCGGATTCTCGAATGTGGTCGTCACCCCCAGTTCATCGGCCTCTGCTGGTGCGTCAGCCGAAACGGCGGATGATATTCGATTCCATGCCCCACTGGCCTATACCTCACAGAATCGTGCTGTCACGGCCAAGGATTATGAATTCCTAATCAAACAAGCTTATCCAAACATCCAATCCATTTCCGCATGGGGTGGAGAAGAGAATGTGCCTCCGGTGTTCGGAAAGGTCTTCATTGCCTATCAACTCAAGACCGATGCGCCTATTAATGATACCGAAAAACAACGTATCATCGATGAGATTATCCGTCCAATCTCCATGGTCACGATAGAGCCAGTGATCGTTGATCCAAATTATGTGTATCTCAAGTTTATCAGCAACATCGATGTCGATAAGAAATTGACCAATCTATCCTCGGCTGAATTGTCCGACATGGCTCGGGCGTCAATTGTCGATTATTGTGCGGCCACGCTGAACCGTTTTGGTTCGGTGTTTGTCTCCTCGCGCCTTGAAGCGGCCATCGATGCGTCCTCCCCATCATTCATTGGATCAGATACCAGCTTCCGAGTTGAAAAGCGATTCCTCCCGGCGTTGGATACGCTTGATTCCTATACCATTTCGTTCTCCACACCTCTCCATCGTGGCGTCAGCTCCACTGGTCTGCTCACGACCGGATTTACCATGAATGATGATGCTCAAGTTCCTCGATTGTGCTATATCGAAGAGGTCTCGGCTTCATTTACAGGCATCGATGAAATCCAAGTCACCAACGGTGGTTATGATTATCTGGTCCCACCTATCGTCACGATTGACGGCGACGGGACTGGCGCCGAAGCATTTGCCACCATTGTCAATGGGAAAGTCACGACGGTCACACTGACCAATCGCGGTATTAATTACACCACAGCACAAGTCCTCTTTTCTAGTGAGAGTGGACAAGAAGCCGGGGCCTTGGCGCTCATTGGGGCAAAATTCGGCACCCTTCAGATCATCTATTATCAATCGACCGCCAAGAAGGTGGTCCTCATAGGCAATGCAGGGACGATCAACTATGAGACCGGGGAGGTCACACTGACTGATCTCTGGCCTCTGTCTGTTGATGCCACCGACAATATGATCCGGGTGTCTGTGCAGCCTGATACTGGTATCATTTCGACCATTCGGAATCAACTCCTATTCTTGGATTCGGATGATGCGACCGCGATTCAAACGACAATACGGTTCCGCTAACCATGGCTATTGCTAATACCAAAACATTAATTTCCACTCTGGTCCGCAATCAGTTACCAGAATTCATACGAAATGACTATGACACCTTTGTGGCGTTCATCGAGGCCTATTATGAATTTCTAGAAACGGAAGGTGGCGCCATGAATACCTCCAAGAATCTTTTGGAGTATCTCAATGTCGAAACCACGTTGGATGCCTTTATTGAACATTTCAGGAAGCAATATCTCAATCTGATTCCCACGGATGCGATTCCCGATAAGGCATGGCTGACTCAACATATCAAGGAATTCTATCGGGCCCGTGGCACCGAGAAGGCCCTGCGATTCCTCTTTCGTCTTCTCTATAACGAAGAAATCGAAATTTTCTATCCCAAGCAGTTCATTCTCAAGGCCTCAGGTGGAAACTGGATCACCACCAAAACGATGTTCCTGAATCCCTCACTGAACGTCTATGCCACAGGAGATTCAGTCAATACCACATTTCGTCTTCTGGATACCAAGCTGATCATCGGGGATATTCCAATCTATGTGGATGATGTCCTCCAGACCTCAGGATATTTCATCTCCAACAACACCCCCTCGTTAGTGTTTGCCACACCTCCAGCGGCCAATGCAAATATTCGCATGGTCTATGACTCCACCTCATTGATTACTGAAATCAACGATGGCACGGTCATTGGTGTGGTCACAGGTCAGACTTCGGGAGCGACCGCGGTGACTGAAAAAGCCTCATTAGTGACGATTGGTGGCGTACTCATGATGGGCCTCGAAGTCTCCAATCTTTCCTTGATCCCATTTGCCCAACAAGAATCGGTCGTCCTTCGTTGGACCTATAATCTAGATACCCATCGGTTCCTGGAATTCCATAGCTCATTCATGTCCTTCATTTCTTCGATTACCTTGACCAACGGGGGCGCCAGCTATAATGTCGCCGATGTGGTCCCAATTATTGGGGGTGATCCCGCCGTTGCGGCCACCGCGATCATCGATGATGTCTATCATGCCGTCATTACCAATATCACAGTCATCAACGGTGGTTGCGGCGTCCAGTCTGGTCAGGGGGTCGTCATTACCTCTTCACCCAACACAGGATTGAACCTTGTGGTCTCAAGTGTGGATACCTCAGGCAATGTGCATCCCAATTCTTATGTGATTGTCAAGGATGTGATCTCCCTCTATCAAAATGTCATCCTGTCGAATGTTAATTACTATTTTCAAAGTAATCCAGGGGCCAACTCACTGACCACATTAGCCAATGCGTTGAGTACACTGACCTTCGGTGCGGCAGGTCCAGAACGTTTGGGTCCCATCACCGGGATCACGATTACGTCCTCCACACAAGAATTCATCTCCTTACCCCAATTTCGTGTGGATGCACCTATCATCATGGTCACAGGGAATACCGCCAACGCGGTGGTGGCTACTGCGAATGTGAATCTTGGATTTTTTGGTATCATGGGGCGCATGAATCTTATCGCTGGTGGGAGTAACTATACCGTAGGAGACGAACTCAATTTCGTGAATCAAGCAGGCATCGGTATTGGTATCGGTTGTGCAGGAGAAGTCATTGAAGTCCATTCGGCCAACAATGGAGTCAAGTCCATTCGTTTCATGCCGTCGCGTGTGGACGGCACAGCGAACTGTAATGCCAACACGATTGTCACAGGCACAGGTACCACATTCAATGTGGCCTTGTCGATTGGTGATCAGGTCGAACTAAACAATGAAACCAGCTATGTGGCCTCCCTGCAAAGTAATACCCAATTTACGGTCAATGTAGCCTTTACCAATGTCAGCAATGACCGGCGCGTGGGCGTCTTTGGTCGCTATCCTATCGGTGGTATCAACTATCGCATGGCGTCCTTGCCGGCCATCACGATCACCTCAGCCAATCCCGCGGCCACAGGAGCGAACATTCTTGCCGAGGGTGTGATCACCACCGCTGGGGCAGGATTGATCCCCTCGGCTGAATTTCAACCAGGACAGATTAAAAGTATTAAGCTGACCTCTCCGGGTCTCGCCTATACCTCGACCCCCATTGTCGATCTGACCAATCTTGGTAATGGAAAGGCCACAGCTATCGCCGCGATCATTGAAAGTCTTTTGGTCTCTGAAGGATTCTTTAAAGATTCTTCGGGATTGTTGAGTTCAGATCGAAAGCTACAGGGACAGGAATATTACTATGAAAATTATTCCTATGTGGTACGGACCCGAGTCGAATTGAGTCGTTACAAGGAAGTGGTCAAGGCCTTGACCCATCCGGCTGGATGTACCGTCTGGGGCGAACTGATGATTGACGAAGAAACCACAAAATCCACGTTCATGAACGTCTTGACGGCCAACGTAGATCAAATTGTTGTATAAATAAGGCAGGAACATAAAGGAACTTTTATGGCATTGACGCTCACACCTCGCACCTTAGGGTACGAACAAGCATTCAATCTTGCGACCGCACTGGGGGCGAACGCCTCTGTGGTGGGGTATATCACTATCGGCCGACATCTTCCCTGGGCCAATGATGCGGCTCCTCCAACACCATCGGATACGGATGCTACAGTGGCCGAAGCCTATTCCTACATGCTCGGTGGGAAAATCATCACAGGAGCCGATGTGTTTCTGGTTATACCACGAGTCACATGGACAAGTGGTGTGGTCTATACGCCCTATGATGATCAATCCGTGACCCTCTTCAATTCCACGAATACCATGTATGTCATGACGGCGACCTCTGAAGTCTATAAATGTATTGATAATGCCAATAATACACCCTCAACCGTACAACCCAGCACGGCCTATGTTGTGAACAATGGGTTTAGTTCTCCATTAGGCGATGGCTATGTCTGGAAGTATCTCTATAAAGTTCCAACCAATTCAAAGTTTTTGACCACAGAATGGATGCCTGTTCCCTCAGATCAAAATGCCAGTTATACCGGAACCGCAAATAATGCGGTCGACGGCGCGATTTCTCGGGTGGTCCTGGTGAGTGGAGGCACAGGTTATGTGCAGAATACGACCAATGTCATCGTGTTTGGAGAAGGAACCAGCGGGAATGTCTCGGCCGTGGTGTCTGGTGGTAACGTCACCAGTGTGAGTCTGGTCAATCGAGGTTCTGGCTATCATGGTCTCCTCAATGTCTCCATCTTTGGTGCAGGCACAGGGGCGAACGTGCGAGTCATCGGTTCTCCCTATCGGGGTCATGCGTTCAATCCGGCCCGTGAACTGGGGGCCAATGCCTGTATGATTTCCGTCCAGATCGGCGCCACAGGGGATGCGACCGAGGGAGGTAAGATTACCTCAAATAACGAATTTCGTCAGATCGGACTGGTACTTCGACCACATAAATATGCTACGAACGTAGCGGTCGTCTCGGCCAATGCGAACCTGGCCTTCTCCTTTTTGACTCAGATCGTTGTGACCTCCGGCGCAGGCTATCTGGCTGATGAACTCGTCTATCAGGGTACGGATTCTGGTGCCAACGCGACATTTACCGGGTATGTCACTGATTTGTTTTCGAATGCCATCAATGTCTCGGCCATTCGTGGAACGGCCAAGATTGGGTCTCCGATTATTGGTGGGACTTCAGGTACCAGTCGGATCGTGGTCAGTTCCGCGCCTGCTGATATCGATCAAGGCAGCGGATCACTGGTCTATCTTGAAAATCGTCTCCCCATTACCCGAAGCGCCGGACATGCCGAAAATGTGAAATTGGTCGTAAAGTTTTGATAAATAGGCATAGATACTCATAACATGTGACTTCTCTAGAGAAAAGGACGGCTCCATGTCAATAGATTTCAATCAGTCTCCCTACTACGAAGATTTTGATGCACAGAAGAATTTCTATCGTCTCCTGTTTCGCCCTAATTATGCCGTCCAGGCGCGTGAACTGACTCAAATCCAGACATTGCTCCAAAATCAGGTCGCGGCCTTTGGTCGTCATATTTTCAAGGATGGATCACCTGTCCAGGGCGGACAAACGACGATTGAAGTCTCAGGGGTCTTTGCATTGAATGTCGAGCCGACCTTTGAGACTGTGGCCATTGATCTTGCAAGCTTCAAAGGTAAATTCATCACCTCTGTGGCCGGTAATGTTCGCGCCTTTGTGGCCGCAACCGTGGATGCCACAAATACCGCTCCCCCATGTCTGATTATCAAGTATGTGACCGGAGAAGAATTCGACAACACCACGTTCGGTCAGACCATTACCACGGATACTGGGAATTTTAGTGCGAATGTCAATTTGGCATCCGCGGTGTCGAATACCTCTATCTGCTCGATCAATGAGGGATATTTCTTTATTAACAATCTGTTCGTGCATTGCCCAGAACAAACCGTCGTCCTGGATGCCCATGCCAATACCCCATCTTATCGTATCGGACTGCAACTCGATGAAACCATCATCACGGAATCACAAGACTCCTCGCTCCGTGATCCGGCATTGAATTCAACCAACTATCAAGCCCCTGGTGCAACTCGCTATAACATAGAGTTGACACTGGCCAAACGATCCCTAGACAGTCAGGATGATTCATTGTTCGTGGAATTGGTCCGTGTGGCCAATGGTGCCTTGGTCCAAACGATTACCTATCCTCAACTCTCAGAACTTGAGCGCACCTTGGCTCGTCGCACCAATGATCAATCAGGATCGTTTACTGTGAAACAGTTCCGCATGGCCTTGAAAAGTCATGACACCTTTGCGAATGCGTATTCAATCCTTCTGGACCCAGGAAAAGCCTATGTCCAGGGATTTGAGCATGAGACCGTCTCCACACAATCGATCAAGTCTGAGCGGGCCCGCGATGTGGCCAATGTGCGAAGCTACCCACTCTCAATGGATTTCAAAAATTATGTGTATGTCGCCAACGTTCGTGGTCCGCTCTATACGAAAACGCTTGAACCTCTCACGATCCATTGTGTCTCAAATGCGTCAATCAACACCCTGACGACCACCACAGCAGGCGCCACCAAAATTGGTTCCCTTCGCGTCCGATCTGTGGAACATGAAGATTCGGTCAATACCGGCATCCACACCTTGTATGTGTTTGATGTGAACGTGGCAAGCCGTACGGCCGTGTGTCAGGCTGGAGGCACCTCCAATACGATCATCCTGGATGCGGCGGCTGCGTCTCAGAACAATGCCTATCAGGGAATGCGACTTCGTTTGGG